>Ga0315294_10004531_pt1 | contig 15171 bp, 9 predicted proteins | sample YL17G13_40_MG_FD_203626 | JGI IMG/M metagenome (GOLD analysis project Ga0315294, IMG submission 203626) | Sediment microbial communities from Yellowstone Lake, YNP, Wyoming, USA - YL17G13_40 | ecosystem: Environmental > Aquatic > Freshwater > Lake > Sediment | place: USA: Wyoming | collected... | reverse complement strand
AATTCCCTTATCAAAACTTGAAGCGAATGGCCGAGCTTGGTCTGATGGGAATGAATATCCCCGTTGAATTCGGTGGGGCAGAAGTTGGGGTGGTCGCCTATAGTCTCGCCATCACAGAGATTGCAAAGGGGTGTGCCTCCCATGCCGTCACGACCTCTGTAACCAATATGGTCGCAGAGGTCATTTTTGAGTTTGGAAAAGAGGAGATAAGAAGAAAGCATGTCCCGAAGCTATGCAATGGCGAGTATCCAGCTGGTGCTTTTGCCATCACCGAACCTCATACAGGATCGGATGCAGCCAATATTCGAACAACAGCTATCCGTAAGAATGATAATTATATTCTTAATGGAAGCAAAACCCTGATCACCAGTGGAGAGGCTTCAGGGGCAACTGTCACTTGGGCCGTCACCGATCGGAATGCTAAAAAGGGAAAAGGGATCAGCGCTTTCGTCATTGAGAAGGGAACGCCTGGATTCATTATAGGAAAGACCGAAGAAAAGATGGGCCATCGAGCTTCACAGACTAATGAATTGGTTTTTGACAATTGTGTCATTCCGAGTGATTGTCTCTTAGGGAAAGAGGGAGAAGGTTTTAAGATTGCCTTGATGGAACTGGATGGCGGAAGGATCGGCATCGGGTCCTTGGCGCTGGGCGTGGGATTTGCCGCCATTGACTTCGCAACTGAATATGTTAAAGAGAGAGAAACCTTCGGTAAACCCCTTTCCAGCTTCGAGGCCATCCAATGGATGATCGCTGATTCTTATACAGAATTGGAAGCGGCTCAACTCCTGGTCTTACGCGCTGCCTTTCTGAAAGAAACCCATCAACCCTTTACGAAAGAGGCTTCCATGGCAAAACTCTTTGCCACGGAAACAGCAAGGGATGTGACCATTCGTGCTGTTCAGATGCTGGGCGGGTATGGTTATACGAAAGACTATCCAGTGGAACGTTACCTCAGAGATATCATTGGGACAACCCTCTACGAAGGAACTTCTGAGGTTCAACGGCTCGTGATTGCAAGAGAAATACTGAAATAGGAAAATTGGAATGATGGAACATTGGAATATTGGGTTTTTCAAAAACAAATTCTCTTTCATCATTCCATTATTCCACTATTCCATTATTCCAGTTTTACAGATTAGGAGGATTCGAAAAGATGGAACTCTCGGAGCAGAGTTATGCAGAGAAATTCGACCTTTGGGGTTGTTATCAATGCGGAAAGTGTACGGGAGGATGTCCCGTCTCCCTTAAATCGAAGTTGAATATCCGGAGACTGATGATCGAGGGTATTTTGGGGAAGAACCTCGATCGGATCAAAGAGAAAGTTGAGCTCTGGGATTGCACCACCTGCAAAACCTGCACCCTTCGGTGCCCCCGGGGGTTGAAACCCATGGATCTGGTCATTGGGATGAGGGGGACTCTGGTCGAAGAGGGGCATATCCCTAAAACGATCATTGAAGCCATGGAAAGTGTCTACAAACATGGGAACCCTTGGGGAAAACCAAAGAACAAGAGGGTTGAGTGGATAAAAAGTCTTCCTGAAGATCTTAAAGTCAAAGACTTCTCGCAAGGGGACCGTGCTGAATTTCTCTATTTTACTGGATGCACCGCTTCTTTCGATCCCAGAATTCAGGAGGTCGCAAAGGCCCTCGTCTTCAGTCTTCAACGGGCAGAGGTCGATTTTGGGATCCTGGGAAACGAAGAGCAATGCTGCGGCAATGAAATCCGGAGGATGGGGGAAGCCGGTCTCTTTGAAATGCTTGTCGAAGAAAATATCAAACGCTTTGAATCTTACCAGATCGAACATATCATCACCATGTGCCCCCATGGTTTCAATGTATTGAAGAATGAGTATCCTCAAGGAAAGTTTGATGTCCTCCATACCACCCAATTCTTAGCAAAACGCCTGGAGGAAGGAAAACTCTCTTTCAAACGGGAGATCAAAAAGGTGGTCACCTACCATGATCCATGTTTCCTGGGTAAACAGAACGCGATCTTCGATGAGCCCCGAATCTTACTCAATGCCATCCCAGGCCTAACCTTTAAAGAGTTGGATCGCTCCCGAGAAAGAAGCCTGTGCTGCGAGGGGGGAGGCGGAAGGATGTGGATGGAGTCCTCTTCTGATACGGGGCAGCGCCTGGCTGAAATTCGAGTGAATGACGCCGTGGATTTAGGCGCGGAGATCTTGGCAACGGCCTGTCCTTTTTGTGTTCTGACATTGGAGGATGCGGTGAAAACCTCCGGCCATGAGGAAAGACTCCGGGTGATGGATGTGACAGAACTATTAGCAGAGGCCATGGAATGAGATGGGTCGAATCGATTCCCAAAGAAGAATGGGAAAAAATTGATCAAGTCATTGCCAAATACAGGGGAAGGCATGGTGCGCTCATCCCTGTATTAAAAGAAGTTCAGGACGTCTGCGGATACCTCCCCAAAAAGGTTCAGCATCGCATTGCAGAGGGTCTCAACCTCTCTTCTTCGCAAGTCTATGGAGTGGTTTCTTTCTATGCCTTCTTCACAACTGTACCGAGGGGGAAGTACATCATACGGGTTTGTCTTGGGACGGCCTGTTATGTGAAGGGTTCAAAACAGATCTTGGATCATCTCCAGAGGGAACTTAAAGTGGAGGTCGGCGGGATCACACGAGATCGAAAATATTCCTTAGAAGCGGTACGATGCCTCGGATGTTGCAGCTTAGCTCCGGCGATCGTCATCGATTCAGATACCTACGCCCTAGTCGACCCTTCTGAAGCCATCCGTATCGTCAGATCGTATGGGTGACCGATGCAGATATTGAAAATAGAAGACCTTCAGAAGATCAAGGAAAGAACGGCCCTTTCTCTTCAAAAAGGAGGGTATCGGGCTAAAATCAATTTCCATATGGGGACCTGCGGGATTGCTGCAGGAGCCAAAAAACTTTATGCACTGATTCAAAAAAAGATAGAGGAGAATGGAATCCAAGACATCAAGGTGATCCATTCCGGTTGTGCAGGGCTTTGCAGTCAAGAACCCATGGTGACCATCGAATCCCATGGGTTGCCTCCGGTAAAATACTGTGATCTCAATGAAGAGAAGATCCAGGAAATTTTTGACCGGCACATTCTAAACGGAGAGATCGTCGATCCCTATGCCCTAGCTATTGACGATGGAGAGACTCCCTCTCTTTCTCCTTCTGGAAAGATTCCGAGATTGGAGGACATCCCTTTCTTTAAGTACCAAACCCTTTGGGCCTTGCGAAATAGAGGCCTCATTGACTCTGAAAATATCGACGAGTCGATTGCAAGAGAGGCATATTTTGGATTGGCCAAGGTGCTCACCTCTATGACTCCAGAGGAGGTCATCGAAGAGGTGAAGACATCTGGCTTAAGAGGTCGTGGAGGAGCAGGGTTTCCAACGGGGTCAAAGTGGGAGGAAGGAAGGCGTTATTCTTCTTTCCCAAAATATGTCATCTGCAATGGTGACGAAGGAGACCCCGGTGCCTTCATGGATCGTTCCGTTTTGGAATCTGACCCCCATGCGGTTTTGGAGGGGATGATCATTTGCGGTTATGCCATTGACGCCCACCAGGGTTATATCTATGTGAGAGCAGAATATCCCTTGGCGATTCAGCGACTGAATATTGCCATTGAGCATGCCAGAAAATATGGACTTTTAGGAAAGGATATCCTGGGATCCGGTTTCGATTTTGATATAAGTATCTATCCGGGTGCAGGGGCCTTTGTCTGTGGAGAATCGTCCGCCTTGATGTACTCCTTGGAAGGAAAAAGAGGAATGCCGAGAATCAAGCCTCCCCGATCCACAGAGGCTGGTCTATGGAGCCAACCCACGGTCCTCAATAATGTGGAAACTTTTGCCAATGTACCGGCGATCATTCGAAACGGGGGAAAATGGTTCGCCTCAATTGGAACGAAGGGATCCAAAGGGACTAAGGTCTTTGCCTTGGTTGGCACTGTAAAGAATGTGGGTTTGGTTGAAGTCCCCATGGGGGCGACACTTCGAATGATTGTTTATGACATCGGAGGAGGGATCTCTGGAGATAGGGAATTCAAAGCTATTCAGATCGGAGGGCCTTCCGGCGCCTGCCTTCCCGCTTCTCTCCTCGATGCAGAGGTCGATTTTGATTCCCTTGATAAGGCAGGGGCGATGATGGGGTCCGGTGGTCTGGTTGTCATGAATGATTCGACCTGCATGGTCGATACTGCACGATTCTTCACTGAATTCTCTGTTGATGAATCCTGTGGCAAGTGTGTCCCCTGCCGGGTGGGAATGAAGGTGATGCTCAATATGCTGAACCGAATCGCTACCGGGCAAGGAACTATGGAGGATATCGAGCAACTGGAGTACCTGGGCCAACACATCAAAGAATCTTCCCACTGTGGTTTGGGGAAGACGGCTCCCAATCCTGTGCTCTCCACGATTCGTTATTTTCGGAACGAATACGAAGCTCATATTCAAGAAAAACGATGCCCTGCTCTGGTCTGTGTGGATTTGATTCGATTTCGGGTCGACGAAGAGAGGTGCAAGATGTGTGGCCTCTGCAAGAAGGTATGTCCGATGGATGCGATCACTTGGGAGAAGAAGACACCTGCTGTGATCGACCTGGAGAAGTGTATCCGTTGTCGCTCCTGTATTCAGTCCTGTAAGTTTAAGGCCATCGACTAATGGATATCAAGGCTAAAGCCTTGAGTTACAGTATCTGGTAACTCAACCCTTCAGGGTTGATGAAAATGAAGAATCAAATGATCAAACTAACGATTGACGGAATTGAGGTGGAGGTTGAGAAAGGGAGGACGATTCTCGAGGCCGCTCAGTCCGCAGGTGTAAGAATCCCCACTCTCTGTCACGACCGAAGGCTCACCCCTTTTGGCGCCTGCCGTCTCTGTGTTGTCCAGCAGAAGGGAAAAACAGAGCTCCTGCCATCCTGTTTTACTCCTGTGGGAGAAGGAATGGAGATCATCACCCAATCCCCCAAGATCTTTGAATCGAGAAGGCTTCAGCTCCAACTCCTTCTGCTCAACCACCCCATGATCTGCCCGAGGTGTGAAAAGGAGGGAGAATGTCTTCTCCAAACTCTGGTCTATGAATACGGAGTTTTGGAAACACTCTACCCTTGGGAGCGGATTCCCTTTCCTTTGGACGATCTCTCTCCTCTTCTCCAGAGGGATCCCAATAAATGTATCCTCTGCGGCCGTTGTGTTCGGATCTGCGATGAGGTTCAAGGGGTGGAAGAACTTTCTTTTACGCAGAGAGGAATCAAGACGACGATTGATACGGACTTTCACCGACCCATTCAGTGTGAATTCTGCGGCCAGTGCCTCGATACCTGCCCGGTCGGAGCCATCACCAGTGATTGCTTCGACTACACGACCAAGGTTTTGGAGCTCCAAGAGACCACCACCCCCTGTCCCTACTGCGGCTGTGGCTGTCTTCTCACCATCGGTTCGAAAGAAGGCGAGATCAAGCGGGTCTTCTCCGATCTCGGAATCGAGTCGTACCGACCTGAAAAGGGTCCAAACGATGGAAACCTCTGTGTCAAGGGCCGCTTTGGCTGGGACTTTGTCGACCACCCCGGACGTCTCAAGTCTCCTCTGTTAAGAGTGAATAGTAAACTCGAAGAGGTTTCTTGGGAGGAAGCCCTCCGATTTGTCGCCCATCAGCTGGAAGAAATTAAGGAGCGACATGGTCCGGAGACCATTGGGGGTATCGCCTCCAGCCGATTGACCAATGAGGAATACTACCTCTTCGGAAAGCTTTTTCGAGAGGCGATTGGGACGACGAAGATTGATCATAGGGGTCACGGTGCTGCCCGGGGATTGACCGAGGGGTTGGTAAAAACCTTAGGTATTGCAGCCTCCACCAATTCGATCCGAGAGATTCGAAGAGCTGACTGCCTCCTCATCATCGGGGTCGATCCTGCTCAGACCCATCCCATCATCAAGAATGAGATCCATCTGGCCATTCGGAGAAACAAGGCCCAATTGATCGTCTTGGGAAGCTATGAGATCGGCCTCAGCCAAGCCACAAAGCTCTCCCCCCTCTCCCCTCCTTCGATCCCCCTTCTCGAAAGACCTGGGATGGAGGTCGCCCTGCTCAATGGCATGATTGGGACGATCTTAAAGGAAGGTCTTGAGAATAAAGAGTTTGTCAAGGAGAGGACCGAGGGGATAAAAGAGCTGAGAGAGAGGCAGGTTGAGGTTAAGGTTGAGGTTGAGGTTGAGATTGAGAAGGCGGCCAGAATCTATGCCCAGGCCAAGAGGGCCATGATCCTGGTTGGCTCTGGCCTCTGGTCCCACCTTCCCCAGGAAGAGATCGCCCTCGCCTCCTCCAACCTTGCTCTGATCACAGGCCATCTCGGCAAGGAGTCCTCAGGTATTCTCATCCTTCTGGAGAAGTGTAACAGCCAGGGAGCCATCGATATGGGGGTCTTCTCAAATGGAGACAGAATCCCCCTCTTCCAAAAGGCAATCGAGGGAAAGCTCAAGGCCCTCTACCTCGTGGGAGAGAATCCTCTGACCCCCTCTTTGGATTCAGACCGAGTGAGAAAGGCCCTGGAGAACCTCCGGCTCCTTGTGGTCCAAGACCTCTTTCTCACCGAGACAGCAAAGATGGCCCATGTGGTGCTTCCTGCCTGTTCATTTGTCGAAAAGAGTGGAACCTTTACCAATCTGGAGCGAAGGGTTCAGAGGCTTCATCCTCTTCGTTCCCCCCTGGGCCAATCGAAATCGGATTTTGACATCTTTCTTGAGCTCTTGCGCCTCCTTGAATCTCCCATTCCAGGGGAGACTCCTGACGCCGTCTTTGAAGAGATCTGCCGTCATCTCCCTCACTACCAAGGGATTCAGGACGAAGAACAGTGGCCAAAGGGTTCGTCTTACCTCTACTCTGATAGTTTTCCGATAGGAAAAGCAAGACTGATTCCTCTCGAAACCAAGAAACCTCAACCTCAACCCTATCCGGAAGGATATCTTTTCCAACTGATTCAGAGACCTTCCCTTTTTCAGTCGAGTCTTCTCAGTTCAAAGAGCGAGGCTTTGAAGAAGGTCTCTGAAAAGTCCTACCTCGAAATGAATCCTGAGGATGCCCGATCTCTCAAGATCGAGGAAGGAGAGATGGTTCAGGTCTCAACCTCTAAGGGCCGATCTCTTAGGATGAAAGTGAAATATTCTTCAAGACCTTATTTGGGAGTCATCACTATCCCTTACCCCTGTCCTCTCGTTGAAGAGGGAGGTATCTCTTCAGTAAATATTGAAAGGTTGAAATGAGGTCCCCCTCACCCCATCCCTCTCCCCACAGGGGAGAGTCGAAAAGACCCGACCACGGGGGGAAGGGTGAGGGGCGGAAAGGAGGAAATTGAATGAATATTATCGTCTGTATCAAAAGAGTGCCGGAGACAACAGAAGCAGATGTCTTCATCGACAAATCAGGAAAAGATATTGATAAAAGCGGTTTGGTGTTCGATCTCAATGAATGGGACAGTTATGCGATCGAAGAGGCCATCCTGCTTAGGGAGAAGCTGGGCGGGACAGTCATGGTCATCTCCATGGGAGGAGAAGAATCGAATGAAACTTTGAGAAAGTGTTTGGCAATGGGTGCGGATGATGCCATTCGATTGACGGATCCTGCTTTTAATGGATCGGACGGTTTTGCCACGGCAAAGATTTTGGCAGAAGCGATTCGAAAAATTCCTTATGACCTCATTCTCACAGGCACTCAAGCTGAAGACGATGGATATGGGCAAGTGGGTGTCGTCCTGGCTGAACTCCTCGGAATTCCTCATGCTGCCCTGATCAATCGCCTTGAAGTTCAGGATAAGAAGGTAAGGGTTCACAGAGAACTGGAAGGCGGCTTAGAAGAAGTGGTTGAAATCGACCTCCCTGCTGTCCTCACCATTCAAACCGGGATCAACGAACCCCGCTATGTCTCCATCATGGGCATTCGTAAAGTGTCCAAAAAGGAGATCAAAACTCTTGGAGCTTCAGATCTCAATCTGAAGACCGAGGAAGTTGGCCTCTCTGGCTCTGATATTCGATTGGAAAAGATATTCCTTCCTCCGGTCGGTGAAGGGGCAGAGATGTTGGAGGGAAAACCAGAAGAATTAGCTTTGAAAGTTTTCGACATTCTAAAAGATAAAGGAGGGCTCACCTAAGTGAAAGAGATCATTGTCTTAGCAGAACATCGAAAGGGAGAATTGAGGGATGTGACATGGGAGATGCTCTCCAAGGGAAGGCAGTTGGCAGAGAGTGCAGGTGCGGATCTTGGGGTTGCCCTCTTTGGTAAAGGGATGAACCATTTAGCCGAAGCTCTCAAGCCGAAAGCCAACAAGATTTTTCTCATCGAAGATGAACGCCTCGAATTCTATAACTCAGAGACTTATGAGAAGGTCCTCACCCAATTGATGACAGAGAGAAAACCATTCCTCACCCTGATCGGACATACGGCCACAGGCATGGACTTTGCCCCAAGCTTGGCCGCCCATTTAAAGATGCCTCTGGCCACAGACTGCATTGGGATCGATCTGCAAGGGGAGACCTTCTCTCTCACCCGCCAAGTTTATGGAGGAAAGATCAATGCGGCGGTCTCTTTTGTGAAAAAGGGTCCCTACATGGTGACTGTTCGCTCAGGCGCATTTTCTGTTTTGGAAAAACCTCCTCTTGCAGGCGAAATTGTCACCCTACCCTCTCCATTGACTGATGAAGGTTTGGCCAGACGTTTTCTCCAGTATGTGGAAGCCGCTGCGGGTGAAGTGGATATCACCCAGGCCGATATTTTAGTCGCCGTGGGAAGAGGGATTAAAGAGGCAGCGAATATACCGATGGTGAAGGAATTGGCCGACGCAATAGGAGGAGCCCTTGCTTGCTCCCGGCCTGTTGTCGATAAAAAATGGCTTCCTAAAGGCTGCCAAGTGGGGACTTCTGGAAAGACCGTTAAACCAAAAGTCTACATTGCTATTGGCATCAGCGGTACCTTCCAGCATATTGCAGGGATGAAAGGCGCAGGGACGGTGATCGCTATTAATAAAGATCCAAAAGCTCCGATCTTCAGTGTCGCCCAATATGGTATCGTGGCAGACTTATTCAAAATCGTCCCTGTCCTGAAGGATAAGATCAAGGGACTGAGAAAGAGTTAGGAGTTCGCCTGCCTGCCGGCAGGCAGGGAGTTGGGAGTTCGTAGTTTTTGATTAAAAAATATTCTGTCTCCGAACTCCGAACTAAATGACTCCGAACTCTTCGCTTCGCGAAGAAGAGGTGAGAGATGGATTTTGAACTGACTCAGGAGCAGAAAGATATTCAGAAGGCAGCCAGAGAATTTACCCAAGGGGAATTCGATAAGGAAAAGATCCTCGAGTGGGAACAGACTCATACCTTCCCAAAAGAGATCTGGAAGAAGGCTTGCAAATTAGGATTCATAGGCATTCACTTTCCTGAGGAGTTCGGAGGCCAGGGTTATGGTGTTACAGAGAACATCCTGATCGTTGAGGAATTCTGCCGGAAGGATTCCGGGGTCGGCATTGCTTTGAGTTTGTCTGATTTCTCCTCAGAGGTGGTCCTCCGTTTTGGGAACCATGAACAGAAGAAGAAGTACCTCATTCCGGTAGCCAAGGGGGAATTTATCTCTGCCGGTGCCTATACAGAACCTGATCACGGAAGTGATATTACCCTGATGTCTACGACGGCCTCTAAACAAGCCGACTCCTTTGTGATCAACGGGACCAAGACCTTCATCACCAACGGATGTCTGGCAGACTTCTTTATCGTCCTCTGCCAGACCGATCCCAATGCAAAGCCTCCTTACCGCGGCCAATGCACCATTCTTGTTGATAAAGGAACGAAGGGTTTAGAGGCGACAGAGATCACACCCAAGATGGGCATCCGAATGACCTCGACAGCCGAACTCGCCTTCAGCGATGTCAAAGTACCATTGACCCAACTTCTGGGTAAGGAAAATAAAGGGTTCTATCAGGTTCTTGAATTCTTCGATGAGAGCAGGATTGAGATTGCAGCCCAAGCCCTTGGCATTGCTCAGGGGGCCTTCGATCGGGCTTTGGACTATACTAAACAGAGGGAGCAGTTTGGAAGGAAGCTGGTCGATTTTCAGATCACCCAACACAAATTGGCCGATATGGCAACAAAGATTGAGACAGCCAGGCTTCTCACATACAAGGCCGCCTGGAACTTCGACCAAAAGAGGATCGACCCAAAACTGACTTCCATGGCCAAGTTGTTTGCAGCAAGGACGGCAGTGGAGGTCGCTGATGAAGCCATTCAACTCTTTGGGGGCTATGGGTATATTACGGAGTATGAAGTAGAGCGTTTCTATCGGGATGCAAAGATTACAGAAATTTACGAAGGCACCAAAGAGATTCAAAAGAACACCATTGCTTCGGCGTTAATAGGGAAATTGAAGTAACTGGAATAGTGGAATAATGGAATGTTGGGTTCAAATGATTGGGATTTAAAGTTTTTCTGATTACCCATCATTCCAAAATTCCAATATTCCATTGTTCCATCGAGATAGCGCAAATTCAGGTGTGGAGTAAGCGTCAAAAGTTGTGGGAGCTATGAGCGAAGAATTCCGAGATGTGATTCCTGAAGCCCTTGTGATCGGTGCTGGCATTGCAGGGATGCAGGCTGCATTGGAAATCGCCGAGAAGGGGTTTAAGGTTCACTTGGTGGAGAAGGACCCTTCCATTGGTGGCCATATGGCCCAACTGGACAAGACCTTCCCTACCCTCGATTGCTCCGCCTGTATTATCACACCCAAGATGGTCGATACGGCGAACCATCCAAATATCAACCTCCTCACCTATACAGAGGTTGTCCATATCGAAGGAAAGGCTGGTCATTTCAAAATAATCCTCAGGAGGAAACCCCGTTATGTCGATATGGCCAAATGCACGGCCTGTGCAGACTGTGTGGCCCAATGTCCTGTCACCCTCCCTAACGAATTTGATATGGGGCTTGGGAAAAAAAAGGCGATCTACATTCCCTTCCCTCAAGCCGTTCCTCTCAAATATACCATCGACCGGCGAGGAACTCCTCCCTGTACAGCAACCTGTCCCCTCCATTGTAACGCTCAGGGCTATGTGGCCCTCATCTCACAGGGAAAGTTTAAGGAGGCCCTTGCGCTCCTGAGGGAGAAACTTCCTTTTCCAGGAATCCTTGCCTATGTCTGTTCCCACCCTTGTGAGAAGGAGTGCAAACGAATCGAAGAAGATCGTCCCATCTCTATCTGTGATCTAAAAAGGTTCCTCGTTGACCATGTCGAAGAACCTGAATTCGAATTCATCCCTTCTGAAGAGAGAGACCAAAAGGTGGCCATTGTCGGCTCAGGTCCATCCGGATTGACAGCAGCCTATGATCTGAGAAAGATGGGTTATCGTGTCACTCTTTTTGAATCCCAAAAAGAAATGGGCGGTCTCCTCACCCATGGATTCCCTTCTTATCGTCTACCGAGAAAGGTCGTAGAAAAGGATATTTCCATCATCCATAAGATGGGAATAGAGGTCCGTCTCAATACTCAAGTGGGTAAGGATATTTATTCCGAATCTCTTTATCAATCCTTTGATGCGATCTTTATCGCTACTGGCATGACAGGGGCAGAATCGATGACACATGCCTTTAAAAGATTGAAGCGGACCCGAAGGGGAACGATTCAGGTCGATCCCATCTCCCTCGAAACGGGCTTGAAAGGAGTCTTCGCAGGAGGGGATTTGGTGACCGGTCCTGGGACCATTGTAGAATCCATGGCCTATGGGAGGAAGGGGGCCGTTTCGATCGATCGTTACCTTCGTGGGGAAGATCTTATTCGAGGAAGAGAATCCGAAGGAAGGCAAGTCTCACCTTTTAGAAGCCTCCTTCCCGACTCAAAAAGAAAAGAGCGGGAAGTACTGCCCAATATGGTGAAGCCTCTCAGTCCTGGCCTCACAATAGAGGAGGCGATGGAGGAAGCAAAACGCTGTCTCAACTGCGCAGGATGTTCAGATTGCGGAGAGTGTGCCAGGTATTGTCAGCCAAAAGCTGTTGTTTATGGGATGAAAGAGGAGAGGATTGATCTCCATGTGGGAGCCATCATCCTCGCAACCGGCTTCGATCCCTTCGACCCGAGGTGCAAACCTGAATTCGGATATGGGATCTATCCCAATGTCCTTCATGGTCTTGAAGTGGAAAGGCTCTGCTCTGCCTCTGGTCCGACAAAGGGCGAAATTCTGATCGGAGGAAAGAAACCCAAAGAGGTGGTCTTTATCCACTGCGTAGGGTCAAGGGATAAGACAGTGGGTAATGAATACTGTTCAAGGGTCTGTTGCATGTACACGGCCAAGCAAGCCCATCTTCTCAGAGATAAGATCCCGGATGGACTTATCACTGTTCTTTATATGGATGTGAGGGCATTTGGAAAAGGATTTGAAGAATTTTATGAGAGGGTCCAAAAAGAGAGGATCATTTATCGGAGGGGAAATCCATCTGAAGTCTATCGGAAGAATGGGAAATTGGTGGTCAGGGGTGAGGATACCCTCCTGGGAGAACCATTTGAATTGGAAGCAGATCTGGTTGTCTTGGCTTCAGGACTCATCCCTCGAAAAGAAGATGATCTTCTGAAAGGCATTCTCGGGTTGGAGAAATCTTCAGATCGATTTTATGCAGAGGCTTCGGTCCTCGATCCCATCGTGACTGGAGTGGAAGGAGTTTTTCTTGCAGGGTGTTGTCAAGGACCCAAAGATATTCCAGATACGGTTGCCCAGGCCAGCGGTGCAGCTTCTTTGGCGTGCATCACCCTAGCAAAGGGAAGGAAAGAAAACACGAAGACAAATGGAATGTTGGAATAATGGAATATTGGGTGATAAGAACAGAAAAGATAGTTTTGTGTTCTCATCTCTCTCGACCCAGTATTCCACTGTTCCAGTATTCCACTATTCCAATTGGGTTATGAAGACCGGCGTTTATATCTGCCATTGTGGAATTAATATTGCGGCGACAATCGATATTGAGAGGGTGACGGCGTTCGCCCAGGCTCTCCCCCATGTTGCGATCGCCCGAAATTATCAGTACATGTGTTCCGACCCCGGTCAGGATTTGATTAAAAATGATATCAAAAATTTAGGGATCGACCGGGTGGTGGTAGCTGCCTGTTCTCCGAGAATGCATGAAAACACTTATCGAAATGCTGTTCGGTCCGCTGGGCTCAATCCCTACTTTTTTGAAATGGCTAACATACGAGAACAGTGTTCCTGGGTTCACCCGAACAAAGAAGAAGGGACGAAAAAGGCGATGGATTTGATCGCTTCTGCCGTCGCAAAGGTCTCGCTTCACGACCCCTTGGAAGAGAATGAAGTGGGAGTCACTCCTGCGGTCTTAGTGATCGGTGGAGGCATTGCAGGCATTCAAGCCAGTCTCGACATTGCCCATTCGGGATTTAAGGTCTATCTGGTAGAGAAATCTCCTACCCTCGGAGGTCATCTTTCACAACTGGATCGAACCTTTCCCAGTATGGAAGAGACAACAACATTCCTGTTACCCAAAATGGAAGAGGTTGGAAACCATCCGATGATTCACCTTCTCACTCAAAGTGAAGTGGAGGAGGTCGAAGGTTTTGTGGGAAATTTTAAGGTCATGGTGAGACACAATCCCCGATATGTGAATCCAGAGAAGTGCACTCGCTGTAAAAAATGTGAGGAGGTCTGCCCTGTCAGAGTTCCGAGTGAATTCAATGTGGGATTGGTCGAGAGGCCAGCGATCTATCTCCCCTCTCCTATCGCTGTTCCTTTCACCTATCTCATCGATTCCAAAAACTGCCTCTTCCTCCAAAAAGGGGAATGTGGAAAGTGCAGAGAGGTCTGTCCGGAAGGGGCGGTTCAGTTCGAAGAGGTGGGGATGGAATTTCAGGTTGATGTGGGAACAATCATCGTAGCCACGGGTTATGATCCCTTCGATCCAAGATTCAAACCCGAATTTGGTTATGGCCTTTATAAAAATGTGATGACAGCCCTCGAGTTTGAAAGATTGGTTTCTAAGATTGGGCCCACTCAAGGTAAAATCAAGATCAACGGAAAGGAGCCTAAAAGCATCATATTCATTCAGTGCGTGGGATCGAGAGATAAAACAGTGAATAACGAATATTGCTCCAGAGTCTGCTGTATGTTTACGGCAAAGCAGGCCTCTCTCGTTAAGGATCTTCTCCCGGATGCACGGGTCACTGTTTGCTACATGGATATAAGGGCCTTTGGAAAGGGATACGAAGAGTTCTATGAGCAGGTTCAGAAAAAGGGGATTCTCTACCGGAAAGGAATCCCATCAGAGATTTATCAAAGGTCTGGAAAATTGATCGTCAAGGCAGAGGATGAACTTCTTGGAGAACTTTATGAAGAAGAGGTCGATCTGGTCATCTTGGCAACAGGCCTCACCCAGAGAAGAGATGCCGATCGCCTCCGAAGCCTCCTCAAACTCTCTCAAGGACCAGACCGTTTCTATTTAGAGGCCCATCCCAAGATGAGGCCTCTTGATACGGCCACCGATGGAATCTTTTTGGCCGGGGCCTGTCAAGGACCGAAAGATATCTGCGATACAATCGCTCAAGCTCATGGCACAGCTTCTAGGGCAACCATCCCCCTCTTTGCAGGAAAAGTGAGGATCGAACCGATCACTGCGGTTGTGGATCAACTCATGTGTGCGGGATGTGGTCTCTGTGAACAAATCTGCGAATCCCGGGCCTTAAAGATCGATCCCTATCGGAAAGTGATGACTGTCAATGAAGCTCTCTGCAAGGGGTGTGGAGCCTGTAATGCCACTTGCCCCTCGGGTGCCATCAGTTTGAGGCATTTTAAGACGGAGCAGATCATCGCCCAAATCAGGGAAGTTTGTTAATTGCGGATTTCGGATTGCGGATTGCGGAATTTGGACTGACTTTAGGGTCTTTTGGGTTAAGGGGTCGGAGTCCTAAACATTGATAATTGATCATTGCTAATTGACCATTTTGCATTGATGTCTTATGGAAAAAGGTCGCATCCAGGTCTATACAGGAAATGGAAAGGGTAAGACGACTGCTGCCTTAGGACTTGCCTTGAGGGCGGCCGGACATGGTTTGAAGGTATTGGTCATCCAGTTTATGAAAGGCAATATTAACTACGGTGAATTAGAATCTGCAAAGAAACTCTCTCCTTACCTGACAATTAAACAG
>Ga0315294_10004530_pt1 | contig 15172 bp, 19 predicted proteins | sample YL17G13_40_MG_FD_203626 | JGI IMG/M metagenome (GOLD analysis project Ga0315294, IMG submission 203626) | Sediment microbial communities from Yellowstone Lake, YNP, Wyoming, USA - YL17G13_40 | ecosystem: Environmental > Aquatic > Freshwater > Lake > Sediment | place: USA: Wyoming | collected... | reverse complement strand
ACAGGCTCCCGGGGGCTGCCATGGACCAGGGTAAAGGCATCGGCTGTCTGGATGGTGAGGAAGCCCCGGAGGTATTCCATGTCCTCCGGGGTGAGATGGGCGGCTGTCCAGCGGGCCGCGGCGGCGGCATGGGGATTGAAGGTGGCCAGGTCCATCTGCCCTATGGCGGCCCAATCGTGGTTTCCAGCCACACAGAGAGGGTTCAGCCCCCTCAGCCTCTCCAGGCAGAGGTGAGGGTCCGGCCCATAGCCCACGATATCCCCCAGGCACCAGACCCCCTCCACCCCTCCCTTCTCCTCTATATCCTTTAGCACCGCCTCCAGGGCCTCCAGGTTGCCGTGGATGTCCGCTAGAATAGCAATGGCCATACCCGAGAACTTTACCAGAAAGACCACCCTTTCGGTAGAGGTCGGTATGATATAATTTCCCCCGAAATGAAGGTCTCGGACCTGGGGGAGTTTGGGCTGCTGAAGCACCTTCAGGCCCTGGTGCCGGGGGGGCAGGGGGTGCTTCTGGGCATCGGGGATGATGCGGCGGTGCTCCGGGGCTCGGCCCTGGAGCTGGCCACCACCGATAGCCTGGTGGAGGGCACCCACTTCAACCTGCAGACGGCCTCCCCCCAGGACCTGGGCTGGAAGGCGCTGGCGGTCAACATCTCCGATATTGCCGCTATGGGCGGGGTGCCCCGCTATGCCCTGGTCTCCCTTTCCCTTCCCCCCACCTGCGAGGTGGACTGGGTCCTGGGCGTCTATCAGGGCCTGCTAGAGGCGACAAAGGCCTACCAGGTGGCCATCGTCGGGGGCGACCTGCACACTGCCCCCCTGATAGCCATAAATGTCAGCCTTCTGGGCTGCCTCCGGGGGGAGGCCTATCTGAGCCGCTCGGCCTCTCGGGCGGGGGACCTGATAGGGGTTACTGGCAATCTGGGTGGGGCGACGGGGGGCCTGCGGATGCTGAAACAGGGACTGAAGTTCAACAAAGAGGTGGAGGCCTATCTCCGAATGGCCCACCTGAGGCCCTCCCCCCGGGTGAAGGAGGGGCAGGAGCTCCTCCGTCTGGGGGTGAGGGCGGCCATTGACATCAGCGACGGCCTCATCGCCGACCTGGGCCACCTCTGCCAGATGAGCGGGGTGGGGGCCAGGGTGGTGGCAGACAGGGTCCCCATCCACCCCTTCCTCCGCCAGGCCTTCGGGGCCGAGGCCCGGGAGCTGGCCCTGGGCGGCGGGGAGGACTATGAGCTCCTCTTCACCTGCCCCCCTCCCCTGATAGAAAGGGTAAGAGAAAGCCTGGACATCACCGTCCTGGGGGAAATTATGGAGGGGGAGATGGTGGAGGTGGTGGACCGGGATGGCCGGTTGCTCCCCTTGAGGAAGGCCGGCTGGGAGCACTTTGCCCCTGGAAATAACAAGCCACAGCCCTGAGGAGACCCAGGCCCTGGGGCGGAAGCTGGGGGAGCTGGCAAAGGAGGGGGATATCCTCCTCCTGGTGGGGGGGCTGGGGACGGGCAAAACATGCCTCGTCCAGGGCCTGGCCCGGGGCCTGGGCATCCAGGAATACACCCTCAGCCCTTCCTTTGTCATCGTCCGCATCTATCAGGGCCGGCTCCCCCTCTATCACCTGGACTTCTACCGCCTGGAGGAAAAGGAGGTGCTGGACCTGGGGCTGGAAGAATACCTCTCAGCGCGGGGGATAACCGCGGTGGAGTGGGCGGAGAGGAGTAAAGAGCTCTGGCCACCGGAATACCTGCTCATCTCCCTGGACTTCCTCTCCGAGAACCAGAGGCGTCTCCGCTTTGAGCCCCGGGGGAAAAAATACGAAGAAAGAGGGGAGGCCCTGAAGGGATGGAGCTGGCCCTAGATACCTCCACCGATGTCTCGGGCCTGGCCCTCTCCAGGGAGGGGGAGGTGCTGGCAGAGATGGCCTGGCTGGCCTGCCAGGACCACGCCCGCCAGCTATTCCCCGCCCTGGAGGCCCTCATGGAAAGGGGTGGGGCGGGGCTGGAACAGGTAACAACCATCTTTGTCGCCCTGGGCCCGGGGAGCTTCAACGGCCTCCGGGTGGGCCTGGCGGCGGCCAAAGGCCTGGCCCTCGCCCTGGAGGCACCCCTGGTGGGGGTGAGCACCCTGGAGGTTGAGGCCTTCCCCTTCCGCTCCGCCGGCTTACCCCTGTGCCCGGTCCAGGGGGCGGGGAGGGAGGAGCTGGCGGTGGCCCTCTTCCGGGAGGGCCTGGGGCGCTGGGAGAGGCTCTGGGAGGACCAGCTCCTCTCCCCCCAGGAGCTTCTCTCCCGCCTTCCTGAAAAGGTCCTTTTCTGCGGGGAAATACCCTCCCGGTTTCTGGTCCAGCTAGGGGCCTGGAAAGGGGAGGCCGTAATCCCTTCCCCTGCTGCCCGCAGGAGACGGCCGGCCTTTCTGGCCGAGCTGGGCTGGCAGAGGCTTCAGGAAAGAGGCCCCGACCCCCCCGCCAGCCTCCAGCCCATCTATCTCCGCCATCCACCCATAACCCAGCGCAAGGAGGAGCTTTATGGCAGATAGCACCCGCAGCAGCTTCCCCCTTTGCTACGGCTGTGGACAGGAAAACCCCATAGGCTTCAAGCTGGTTGTTCGCCAGGAAAACGGGGAGACCCTGGCCAGCTTTACCCCCGGGCCCTACCACAGCGGCTTCACCGAGAAGGTCCACGGCGGGGTCCTCTGCGCCCTCCTGGACGAGGTCATGGTCTATCTCCCCTTCCTCCAGGGGCTAGAATCAGTGACGGGCAAGATGGAGGTCCGCTTCCGCCGCTCCGCCCGCCCGGGGGAGCCCCTCCAGATAAGGGGCCGGGTGCTGAAACAGCGCCCCAGGGCCATCCAGGCCCAGGGTATAATCACCAACGGGGCCGGGGAGGTAGTAGCCGAAGGCCAGGCCCTGCTCTATATTCTGGGCAAGTATGAGGAGGCATAGCGTGGAAAGAACCCTTCTTCTGGTAAAGCCCGACGGGGTGCAGAGGGGCCTCGTAGGGGAAGTCCTCTCCCGTCTGGAAAAACGGGGGCTGAGGCTCATCGGCCTCAAGATGCTGGGGATGGACCGCCCCCTGGCGGAGAGGCTCTACGCCGTCCACAAGGGGAAGCCCTTCTACCCCGGCCTGGTGGAGTATATGACCTCGGGGCCCATCATCGCCGCCGTCCTGGAGGGCCCCCGGGCCATCGGGGTGGTCCGCCAGACCATGGGGGAGACCGACCCCGCCCGGGCCAGCCCCGGCACCATCCGGGGGGACCTGGGGCTGGAGCTGGGCAGAAATCTGGTCCATGGCTCCGACTCCCCCGAGAGCGCCCCGAGGGAGATAGCCATCTTCTTTGAAGAAAAGGAGCTCCTGAAATATCCCAGGGAAATCGACCGCTGGATAATGGAATGAGAGTGGGCCTAGCAGAAAAATTCTAATGTTGGGCTGTTGTTTCTCAGGGACTCTTCTGATAGCCTTTCACGGAGAAGAGAGATGATAGAAGTGAAGCAAGCACTGTTGAAGAGAATATACGACCAAGGTAAATGGCTTATGGGATGGGAAGAATGGGAATGCTATGTGAGGAAAGCGTACCCTGTCCTTGTGACTACAGCTAAGAAGGAAGGAGAATACATTAAATACGGAACACTTGGTCAAATGATTGGGTTATACTCTCCCGAGTACTTTGCTAAAAAGATCGGGGAAATAGCAGGTGGATGTAGTCTGTATGAATGGCAGGAAGGACGTCCTTTGATTTCAGCTATAGTTGTTCATGGAGAGGAAATTTGGGAAGAAGAGCGAATAATGGAAAACAGGTTGGATTTAGGTTCAGGGCGACCCGGATTAGGGTTTTGGGGCTTGCCTGGCACAGGTCGTCTCAGCAAGAACCATTGGGAAGATAAGGGCAAAGCCCCACCGGAGTACATTCAGGAGCAAAGGATAATCTTCTGGGACCAAGAAGTTGGAAAAGTCCGCAATTACTGGAAGAAAGCGGAGCCTTAGCAAGGGATTCCTGAAAAGTCTTTTCTCAACGGCCCTTTGGCATTAATTAAGGAGGGACTATGGCTGTCAAAGTGGTGGAGAAGGCAACGGGGAAAGTGACACAGGGCAAGTATGCCGCCATCAAGGGCAAGGACATCCGCCTCTACTCAGGGATTATGAGCGATAAGAAAGGCGGCTGGCGGGGCTGCGGCAAGTGCACCGACTTCCCCACCGACGCCGTCACTGTCAGCGCCGATGACCCCGCCCGGGAGATAAAGAAGGACTAGCCCGCTCCACTGGATTGCACCTAGATGGCTATGCTCACAATAGCCATCTAGGTGCCGTTTGCGCCAGGTTAGCCCTAAGGTTGGTGCCCTTCAGGTCATTGAGGGATTTCGGGGACTGCAACTCATAGGCGTAAGTATAATCTAACAGGGATGGTGGTGAGTGGTGAAATTCAGTTCCAGCTGGTATGCCAGGAAGCGGTGAAATTGTGGTCTTCGGATATTGCTTCGTTTCCTGCCGCGTCTTTCGCTCTAGCCCTGAAGTGATAGGTCCTAAAGGCTTCGAGCCCGATCAGGGTAACACTATGGATGGTAACCAGGTCTTCGTCCAGGGGAGTAACCATGCCATATTCGGGGGTCGGGCCCCATTCCATCTGGGTGGTAGCTGGCTCGTTGGTCTTCCAACTAAGGCTCGCCTGGGTCGTGGAACAGTCCCAGAGCAGGATATCGCTAATGGAGGGCGGTGTTGTGTCCGAAGCTTGACCTGGCGTTCGGGTAGGGGTTAGCGTTGGACTGGCAACAGCCGTTGGAACTGGAGTAACCTGCGGAGCCGGAGTAGCCGTAGGCCCGCTTCCAACACAGCTTAGCCCCCCGAGGAGCAGGCTGATTGTGATAATGACTATAGCTAGGCACTTCACGCAGTAATGATAACACATGCGGTGATGATAGCACATTTTGAGAAGACAGTCAAGCTTTTGTACTCATCCACTACATGTGAGACAGTTGAGGCAGTTGGGCCACCTCTGGGTGGCACAGTCCAAGATACGCCGCTGGGGTCCTCCAGTCCAGGGCCTGGTGAGGCCGGAAGGTATTGTAGGTGCTCCGCCAGGCCATGGGGGAGACGGACCCCACCCGGGCCAGCCCCGGCACCATCCGGGGGGACCTGGGGCTGGAGCTGGGCAGAAACCTGGTCCACGGCTCCGACTCCCCCGAGAGCGCCGCAAGGGAGATGCCCATCTTCTTTGAAGAAAAGGAGCTCCTGAAATATCCCAGGGAAATCGACCGCTGGATAATGGAATAAATAGGGCTCGAAGGAGGGACTATGGCTGTCAAAGTGATAGAGAAGGCAATGGGGAAAGTAACCACGGGCAAGTATGCCGCCACCAATGGCAAGGACATCCGCCTCTACTCCGGGATTATGAGCGACAAGAAAGGCGGCTGGCGGGGCTGCGGCAAGTGCACCGCCTTCTCCGCCGATGCCGTCAGCGTCAGCGCCGGCGACCCTGCCCGGGAGTTGAAGAAGGACTAGCCCGCTCTACTGGATTGCCCCCTTCCCGGCTATGCTCAATAGCCACCTAGGTCCTGTTTGCGCCAGGTGAGCCCTAACGAGGGTGTCCTTCAGGTAATTGAGGGATTTCGGAGACTAGAGCTGATAGGGGTAGCTATAATTTCACGGGGATGGTGGCGAGTGGTGAAATTCTGGCCTTCACATGCTGGTGCCGGGATGGTGGGAAGCGGTGAAATTGTGGTCTTCAGATATTGCTTCGTTTCCTGCACCGTCTTTCGCTCTAACCCTGAAGTGATAGAGCCTCCAGTCTTCGAGCCCGCTCAGGGTAACACTATGGTTGGTAACGAGGTTTTCGTCCAGGGGAGTAATCATGCCATATTCGGTGGTGTTGCCATATTCCATCTGGGTGGTAGCTGGCTCGTTGGTCGTCCAGGCAAGGTCCGCATGGGTCGTGGAAGAGTCCTCGACCCTGATGTTGCTAATGGAGGGCGGTGTTGTGTCCGAAGTCGCCCCAAGCCCGCTTCCAACACAGCTTATCCCTCCAAGGAACAGTATGATAATGATGCTGACTATAGCTAGAAGCTTCATGCGGTAATTGTAATACATTTTCAGGAAACCTGTCAAGCTTCCCGTCTTGCCTACTGGACCCGTAGCAGGGGGACGGCCTGGGCCCAGACTTCGTCCAGCTGGTAGAACCCCCGCTGGTGGGTGGAGAAGATGTGGATGATGATATCCCCATTGTCCAGGAGCAACCACCCCGAGGCCGCATCCCCCTCGCGGTGTAGCAGGGGGCTCCCCTCCCTGTCCAGGGAGGCCTCCATCCCTTCCCGGATGGCCTCCAGCTGACGCTCGCTCTCCCCACTACAGAGCACAAAATAGTCGGCGAAAGCGCAAAGGCCCCGGATGTCCAGCAGGACAATATCGCTGGCCTGCTTATCCGAGGCCGCCTCCACCGCCTTCCTTGCCCTGTCTATCGCGTCCAGCCCTGAGATATCCTCCGTTTCACTATTATACCACACCTGGCCTTTGGCCCCCATCCCCCCTGCGTGCTAGAATAGATTTGATGACGCAAGATACCATAGTTGTCCGGGGGGCCCGGGAGCACAACCTGAAGAACGTTGACGTGGTCATCCCCCGGGACAGGCTGGTGGTCATCACCGGGGTCTCCGGCTCCGGGAAGTCCTCTTTGGCCTTTGACACCATCTATGCTGAAGGCCAGCGCCGGTATGTGGAGTCCCTCTCCGCCTACGCCCGCCAGTTCCTGGGCCAGATGGAGAAGCCCGATGTGGACTATATTGAGGGCCTCTCCCCGGCCATATCCATTGACCAGAAGGGACCCTCCCGCAACCCCCGCTCCACGGTGGGAACCCAGACAGAGGTCTATGACTACCTCCGGCTCCTCTTTGCCCGGATAGGCCGGCCCCACTGCCCCAACTGCGGCCGGGAGATTGCCCGCCAGACAGTCCAGCAGATGGTGGACTCCATACAGCAGTTCCCCCAGGGGAAAAAGCTCATGGTCCTGGCCCCCATTATCCGGGACCGGAAGGGCGAGCACCTGGCGGTCTTTGAAGACCTGAGAAAGCAGGGCTACTCCCGGGCCAGGGTGGACGGGCGGGTCTACCCCCTGGAGGAGGTCCCCTCCCTGGACAAGAACAAGAAACACTCCATTGAGGCGGTGGTGGACAGGCTGGTGGTGGGGGAGAGCGAGCCGGCCCGCATCGCCGATTCCATAGAGACGGCCATGAAGCTGGGGATGGGGGTGGTCCTGGTGGTCACCGAGGAGGGGGAGGAGCACCTCTTCTCCGAGCACTTCGCCTGTATCCTCTGCGGGATAAGCCTGGGGGAGATTGAACCCCGCACCTTCAGCTTCAACTCCCCCCACGGGGCCTGCCCCGAATGCACCGGCCTGGGGAGCAAGCTGGAGATTGACCCCGACCTCCTCATCCCCAACAAGGACCTCACCATCCCCGAGGGGGCCATCCGCTCCTGGGTGTGGAACCACTCCTGGCTGTCCTATCAGATAGAGGACCTGGCCCGTAGCTACGGCTTCTCCCTCAATACCCCGGTGAGGAACCTGAAAAAGGAGCACTTGGAGTTGGTCCTCTATGGGGAAGGGGGGGAGATGGTGCGCCACCGCAGCCGCTACGGGCGCATCCGGGAGTATTCCACCGGCTTTGAGGGGGTCATCCGCTACCTGGAGAGGCGCTACCGCAGCAGTGAATCCGACCTGGTAAAGGCGGAGATTGACAAGTATATGACCTCCAGCCCCTGCCCCGCCTGCCAGGGCAAACGCCTCAAACCCGAGTCCCTGGCGGTCACCATCTACGGCAAGAACATCATGGATACCACCGCCATGCCAGTAAGCCAGGCCCTGGAGTGGGCGAAGGAGCTCTCCGGGGACAGGGATAAGCCTCCCATGCTCAATCCCCGGGAGATGCTCATCGCCCGCCAGGTGCTGAAAGAGATAAGGGCCCGCCTGGGCTTCCTGAAAGACGTGGGGCTGGAATATATCACCCTGGACCGGCCCTCCTCCACCCTCTCCGGCGGGGAGGCCCAGCGCATCCGCCTGGCCACCCAGATAGGCAGCGGCCTGATGGGGGTGCTTTATATATGTGACGAGCCCACGGTGGGCCTTCATCCCGCCGACGGCCACCGCCTCATCCAGACCCTTAAGCACCTCCGGGACCTGGGGAACACCGTCATAATCGTGGAGCACGACGAGGCCATGATGCGGGCCGCTGACTGGATAATAGACCTGGGCCCCGGGGCGGGGGAACACGGCGGCGAGGTGGTCTGTGCCGGAAAGATGGAGGACATCATAAAGTGCCCCCGCTCCATCACCGGCCAGTACCTCTCGGGGGCCAGGGAGATATCCCTCCCCCCCAGGCGGCGCCGGGGCAACGGCCGTTCCCTGGTTATCAGGGGGGCCAGGGAGAACAACCTGAAGGACATTGATGTGGCCATCCCCCTGGGGACCTTCACCTGCATCACCGGCGTCTCCGGCTCGGGAAAGTCCTCCCTCATCGCCGAAGTCCTCTACAAGAAGCTGGCCCAGCATTTCTACGGGGCCAGGGAGAAGCCCGGGGAATGCCGGGGCATAGAAGGGCTGGAGCACATAGACAAGGTGGTAAGCATTGACCAGTCCCCCATCGGGCGCACCCCACGCTCCAACCCCGCCACCTACACAGGGACCTTCACCCCCATCCGGGAGCTCTTTGCCAGCCTTCCCGAGGCGCGGATGCGGGGCTATGGCCCGGGGAGGTTCTCCTTCAATGTGAAGGGGGGGAGGTGCGAGGCCTGCCGGGGCGAGGGGTATATCCTGGTGGAGATGCAGTTCCTCCCCGATGTCACCGTCCCCTGCGAGGTGTGCCACGGCCAGCGCTACAACCGGGAGGCCTTGGAGATAAAGTTCAAGGGCAAGAGCATCGCCGAGGTGCTGGCGATGTCGGTGGAGGAGGCCCTGGAGTTCTTCAAGAACTTCCCCCGGTTAAGGACCAAGCTGGAGACCCTGAGGGATGTGGGGCTGGGCTATATCCGCCTGGGCCAGCCCGCTACCACCCTCTCCGGCGGGGAGGCCCAGAGGGTAAAGCTGGCCACCGAGCTCTCCCGCCGGGCCACCGGCCGGACCCTCTATATCCTTGACGAGCCCACCACCGGCCTCTCCTTCCACGATGTGGCCGCCCTGCTCTCCGTCCTCCAGCGCCTGGTGGACGCCGGGAACACGGTGGTGGTGATTGAGCACCACCTGGATGTCATCAAGAATGCCGACTGGATTATTGACCTGGGCCCCGGGGCAGGGGACCTGGGAGGCTGGGTCGTCGCCACCGGCACCCCCGAGGAGCTAACCCGGGTGGATAACTCCCACACCGGGCAGTACCTGAGAAAGACCCTGGCCAAGCACGGCCGCCTGGTGGCCTAGGCCGGCTGATGGCACGGGAAGAGGCCGTGGCCGCCATTCGGCCACCGTGAGAACCTGCCCTCACCCGAGCACCTGCCGGCGGACTGCGCTTCTAAAACATGCAAGACAATGGGGAGCATCTTGCTAGAAATGACACAGTGCTATAATGGTATCGGAGAAGAGGTGAAGCATGGGGCTTATCATAAAGGGATTTCTAGTCACTTACGCCCTTTCGCCGAGCGAGGGCGCGGTAGGGATCGGGCTACAAGTACAGAAAAGGTACCTTTCTGCTCCCTATGCCCTGCCAGGCGGCTCGTCGCTAAAGGGAACGATACTAGAGATTGCAAAGCTAGGAAAGGTTTCGGAAGAAGATACCAAAGCCATTGGCCAGCTTACTGGTAAGGAAGTGAAGTTTGTTGTGCACACAACTTGGGTTGGATCTGACTATTTGCTTCTCTCAGCTCAAAGCTGGAGTATCCTGAGAGATTACGCAATACTTCCAGACGAGTGGTATCAGTTCAAGATAAGGCTAGAAGAAGCCGAAGTTGACGGGAAGACTGTGAAACTATATCCAGTGAGGGACCTCGTAGTTGAATAGGGCTGAAGAGATCTTGGAGGAGATCAAAAAAAGGAAAGACCGCGCCAATTATTACTATAATAACGCAGGGAAGTTCTACGAGGCAAAGAATTTATCCAAAGCTTCAGAGTTTCTATGGGGTGCCTTAAACCAGCTTGCCTATGCTATCGGGCTTCTTCACGATAAGAAGTTAAGTGAACACGGTAAAGTTGTCAGGTTCATAGAAGAGCTGGCAAACACTTCTGACAGCAAAGAAGTGGCAGAACAAATGGCAGACGGCTTGGCTTCCGCCCAAAGCATTCACGCGAATTTCTACCACGATTTCATGGATGAGGTACAATTTACGCATCATAAAGACAAGGTCGACAAGCTGTTAACGAAATTGGCAGAAATGCTTGAAAAGGAACTACTTGAAATCGGCATAAAGCTCTAAGGTAATCCTTTTAGCTAGCGCTGGGTATTCTTCAGGTAGCTTGTCCTCATTACCTGACCAAGGCCCCTTAGTAACCGCAGTTTAGAGACTTCTCAATCATAGTACCTTAGGCCAGGGGAAGAATGGGTGCGGAAACAACACTTTTTCCCTAGAGACTCCTTGACTGTGGCTGCCTTACACTTGCAGGCAGTGGAGTGCCAAGGGTGTTGAACACGCCTTCAGACGGGAAAAACACCGACATGAGTGGCAAGATGGGCAGGGCACTTGCCGCCAGGGATGCCCCTGGCAACGAAAGGGACACCGGACGCAAGGCAGCGCAGGGGAGACTTGAGCAGGCAGCCGAGAAGTGGGCGAGAACTCTCTTAATGCCAATCGGGCTGGCGGCACTCTTTTGGGTCATTGATTCGGTCATCCATGCCTTTGTCTTCCATGAGGGTTCTCTGGCAAAAGGTATCCTGCCCCCAACGAGCCACGGAATTTTGGAACGGGGCCTAATTGTGCCTTTGTTGTTTGTCCTTGTCTATCTGCAGCAGACTCTACACAAACGCAAGCAGATGGAGGCGGCCCTGCGGGACAGCGAGAGGCATTACCGCCTCCTTGCCGAGAACGTGGCCGATGTCATCTGGACCGTGGACATGGGCCTGCGGTTCACCTTTGTGACCCCCTCCGTGACCCCCTTGCTGGGCTACACTGTGGAGGAGCTCCTGGGCAAGAGGATGGAGGAAATCATACCCCCGGCTTCTTTCAAACTCACCATGGAGGCCCTTGCGGAGGAGCTGGCCCCAGAGGATGGGGAGCCAAAGAACTTGGGGCGGGCGCGAATTTTGGAAGCTGAGCTGAAGCGCAAGGATGGCTCTTCTGTCTGGGTGGAAAGGAAGGTGACCGTCCTGCGCAACCAGGAGGGTAAGCCTGTTGGTATTCTGGGCGTCTCCAGGGACATCACCGAACACAAGCGGGCGGAGGAGGCGCTGCAAGCATCAGAAGAGCAGTGGCGTTCCCTGGCACAGAATGCCCCCAATTTGATTATCATCGTGAACCCTGACGGCATAATTCAGTTTATCAATCGCACTGTGTCAGGTTTTACCATAGAAGAAGCGACAGGAAAGAGCATCTACAATTATATACACCCACAGTATCACCAGATGGTAAAGAAGACCATCAAACATGTTCTTCAGACCGGCGGGCCTGGCAGCTGGGAGATTGAAGGGGCTGGCCCTGATGAACGCATTTCATGGTATGAGACCCAGGTTGGCCCTATCAAGCACGATGGGCAGGTTGTTGCAGCGACATTGATTACCACAGACATCACCGAGCGCAAGCGGGCAGAAGAAGAACTACGAGAGTCGGAGAGAAAATACCGCCATCTCTTTGATAACCTCAATGACGCCGCATTTCTCGTTGATGCCGAGACAGGATTGATTCTAGAAACAAACCAGCAAGCGGCTGCCATGCTGGGAAGAACCCGTGAAGAAATCGTAGGCATGCACCAGTCGGCGCTGCACCCCCCGGGCCAAGCCGATAATTTCAGACAGGCATTCGCCGCATGGATTCAGCATGGGCAAGCCACGAACCTTGATGTTGAGGTTATCAGAAAGGACGGAGCAGTCGTTCCGGTCTCAATCAGCGCTACAACTTTGAGTATGGGCGGACGGCACCTTGCCTTAGGCCTCTTTCGGGACATCAGTGAGCTCAAGAAGGCAGAAGCGGAGAAAAAACTTCTGGAGGAGAAGGCCCTGCTGGCCAGCCATCTTGCCTCTATAGGCGAGATGGCGGCGGGCATCGCCCACGAGGTGAATAACCCCCTGACCGGCGTTCTCGGTTTCTCGGAGCTCCTCACGAGAAAGGACCTCCCCGAGGCCATCAGGAGAGATGTAGAGATTATCCACCGGGGGGCGCAACGGGCGACATCCATCTTGAACAGAATGCTGACCTTTGCCCGCCAGCGCAAGGCGGAGCGGACCTTCACCAGCATCAACGAAATCATAGAGACCACCCTGGAACTGCGGGCCTACGAGATGGAGACCAACAATATCAGGGTGACCAGGCACCTCGACCCCGAGTTGCCGGGGACAATGGCCGACGCCACTCAGCTCCAGCAGGCATTTTTCAACATAGTCATGAACGGCGAGATGGCCATAAGGGATGCCCACCGCGCCGGCAACATCTGGGTCGGGACGGAGACGGCCAATGGCGCCATCAGGATAACCTTCAAAGACGACGGGGTCGGCATTCAACCAGAGAACATAGGCAAGATATTTGACCCCTTCTTCACCACCCGAGAGGTGGGCCAGGGGACGGGTCTGGGTCTCAGCGTCTGTCATGGTATTATCGCTGAGCACGGTGGGCGGGTCTATGCTGAGAGTGAGCCGGGCAGGGGGACAAGCTTCATTGTGGAACTGCCCATGGTGGCCGGGGAGAAGCGAATAGACCTGCTCTGGCCTGCTGGCCAGCCTCCAAAGGTGTCCGGAACCAGGGTCCTGGTGGTGGACGATGAGCCGCTGGTAAGGGAGCTCCTGGACCAGGAGCTGGCGGGCGAAGGGTACCGGGTGGAAACGGTAGATAGCGCCGCCGCTGCCCTGGACAGGCTCAGAGGTCACGACTACCACCTCGTCCTGCTGGATATAAAGATGCCAGGTATGAGCGGTATTGAGCTATATCAGCAAACTTGCAAGGTGAAGCCGTCCCTGGCCGGAAGAGTCATCTTTATCACTGGCGACACGATGAGCCCCGACACCAGCGAGTTCCTTTCGAAGACCAAAGCCCCCTATATCGCCAAGCCCTTCAGCCTGGAGAAGCTGAGGAGAGAGATAAGGGCCGCCCTGAGGCACGAGAATGTCTCGGACGCCATGGCCCCCTCAGGTAGTAGCAGTGAAGGCCACAGAGGCACCAGAGGGAGCCTCTGAAGCCCTTTGAGGTCGAAACGGACGCGTCCGCTTACCCGGGAGAGTTGCTGTATCTGGGCCTGGAGGCCATTCAGGGGATTGCTGAGAGACTGGGCCTCTAGCGCTAGGTATTCTTCAGGTAGAAGGTCATGCTCTGGAGGGCCATCACCGGGTCCACATCCCGCAGTTGAATGCCGTTGGGGACCTGGGCATGGACGGGGGCATAGTTCAGGATGGCCTTCACACCATAGCTTATCAGCTGGTTGATAACCGCCTGGGCCTCCGACGGGGGCACCGCCACAATCCCGATGTGAATCCGCTTGCCGGCCAGAGCGGAAGATAGCTCGGTAATCTCCTGAACGGTAACATTGCCCAGCTTCCGCCCCACCTTGGCGGGGTCGCTGTCAAAGGCGGCCACTATTCTGAAGCCCTGGACGGGGAAGGCCCCATAGCCCAGGAGGGCCCGCCCCAGCTTGCCCACCCCCACCACCGCCATCCCCCACTCCCGGTCCAGCCCCAGGATCTTCCTCAATTCCTGGAGGAGACGCTTGACGTTGTATCCCTTCCCCTGCTTGCCAAAGCGGCCGAAATAGCTCAGGTCCTTTCTGATCTGGGCCGGCGTGAACTGAAGCCTGGCCCCCAACTCCTGAGAGCTCGCTACCGCCTTCTTCTCCTCTTCCAAGAGGCAAAGGATGCGGTAGTAAAGCGGTAGACGGGATACAACCACCCTTGGGACCTGTTCGGCCATAGCCTCCGCCCTTCCCTGGGGAGATTCTAGAGGATGTCCAGCTTAGCTTTGGTGCCCGCCCGGGTGGCCATCACCCGGAGGATGGTTCGCAGGGACTGGGCCACCCGCCCCTGCTTACCTATGACCCTCCCCTTATCATCGGGGGCCACCTGGAGTTGGAGGACGATGCCGTCGGGGCCGGTCTCATTGGTGACGCTCACCTGGTCAGGCTCATTCACAATGGCCCTGGCCACATACTCCACCAGCTCCTTCATGCGGTCCTCTACTTCCTTGACCTGGGAAGTTGCCATGTCTATTTTTCCTCCCCGGACTCTTGACCTATCCCCGCCCTAGCCAACAGCCTGGCCACCGCTTCGGTAGGCTGGGCCCCCTTCTTCAGCCAGGCAAGGACGGCCTCCCGGTCAATTTTTATGGTGGCCGGGTCCATCAGAGGGCCATAATGACCCACAACCCCCATAACTGAACCACTCTGGGGGGCTCGGGAATCGGCCACCACAATCCGGTAAAAGGGCCTGTTCTTGGCCCCGGTCCTGCTTAGCCTTATTTTTACCATGTTAAATAGAGCACAAGTTATTATGGGGCACGGAAAATCCCCTGTCAATGCCCTGTACTCGTCCACTACATGTGAGACAGTTGAGGCAGTTGGGCCACCTCTGGGTGGCACAGTCCAAGATACTCCGCTGGGGTCCTCCCGTCCAGGGCCTGGTGAGGCCGGAAGGTGTTGTAGATGCTCTCCCAGGCCAGGAGGGCCTGGTTGAGGGCGGTAGTCTCCAGTTCCCCGCCATAGACCTCATAGAACTCCTCGGTGTGGGTGCGGTGGGCCCGCTCCACATGCCCATTGAGCTTGGGGGAGTGAGGTGGCAGGACAAACAGGCCGAGGCCCTTTTCCTGGCAAGCCTGCTCAAAGACTGCCTGGAACTCGGAGCCTCCATCCACCTGGAGGGCCCGCACCGGGAAGGGCATGCGCTCTAGCAGAGTGTCCAGGAAGCCCTTGGCTGTGGTGGCTGTGGCCCTGGTATGGACCTCCACCACGTCCCACAGGCTGACTACGTCCCGGGCGGTGAAGTGCTTCAAGACCACCCCAGGAATAGGCCTGACATCCAGGGTGTCTACCTCCACCAGGTCCCCGGGGCTTTCCACCCGGTAGTCCTTAGGCTTGCGCACAGC
>Ga0315294_10004527_pt1 | contig 15174 bp, 11 predicted proteins | sample YL17G13_40_MG_FD_203626 | JGI IMG/M metagenome (GOLD analysis project Ga0315294, IMG submission 203626) | Sediment microbial communities from Yellowstone Lake, YNP, Wyoming, USA - YL17G13_40 | ecosystem: Environmental > Aquatic > Freshwater > Lake > Sediment | place: USA: Wyoming | collected... | reverse complement strand
TCTAAAGTCTTCTATCTGTTCGCGCTTGAATCTTAAATATATACCCCCAATTTTATAAGCAGGCAGCTTGCCGCTTTCCGCTAAATCTATTACCTCTTTTTCTGAGATGCCCAGAATTAAAGAAACATCTCTCACTGTCAAAAGTTTCTCTGCCATAATCTCCTTAAAAGTTGCGAAGCAAATTTAATCCTGAGGCAGCGTTTAATCCGCCAATATTTGTGGCGGATAGCTGCCGAAGGATCTCTTCACATTTTTATAGCAATCTCGCTTCAATCGTCCGGAATTATTTGCCGATTTTGCCAGAGGCAATCCAGGAATCTATTGCCCTTCTCTCAAATTTCCATCCCTCGCCTTCTTTTAACGCTGGCACCTTACCGGAATTCGCCCATTCCATAATCGAATTTAAATCTACTTCTAAATACCGCGCTAATTCTTCGGCGTTCAAAAAATCATGGAGCATTGAACATTTACCCTCAAATACCGCACCTTCGGCGACATTTAATCTTGCCGGATATATATCGCCTTCCACAATCGCGCTGGGCAAAAGCGTTAATCTCTCTTTTGCCGTTATTCTTCCTTTAACCCTGCCCCCAATAACGATATTATCTCCCACTATATCAGCTATGATTTGTGCGGTCTGGCCAACCGTTAAGTTACCCCGGGTTTCTAAATTTCCTTCAAATTTACCATTGATGCGTAAATTCACCGGGTCTTTAAAACGCAAAGTGCCTTGCATAGCAGCATCGACATCGAGAATCTTTTCCTCTATTTTCTTTTTAAAAGCCATTACTTATCACCTCCTTTAATGAGCGCATCCGCCACAGTTCTTTAGCGGATGGTCTTCATTTGACCTCTTCTTCTTTCCCGAAAATTATTGCCTCAATATATCTTAAGAGAAAAAGGGCTACCAATGCTAATACCGTAGTAAACACACCTCCGATATAGAAACCACTACCTATGGCTAAGCCTATACCGGCAACTACCCAAAGACTGGCAGCAGTAGTCAAGCCCTTTACCCCTTCTCTTTCCCTAATAATTGCACCTGCTCCTAAAAAACCAATACCGGTAATTACACCCGCGGCAAGGCGGGTGGGATCCAAAGGAATCTCATGGTTATATATATCAAAAACATACAGCGATGTCAACATGATAAGACAGGAACCTAAGGAAACTAAAATATGGGTGCGTAAACCCGCAGCGCGGCGGTGTAATTGACGCTCTAAACCCACGAGACCGCCTAATATCAAAGATAAACTTAAACGCATGATAATCTGCATATCGGTAAGCATATTCTCTGCCCTCCTTTTAATGAGCCCCCGCCGCTTTGTTTCGCTTCGCTTCACAAAGCGAAACAGCGGGGGCGAATTACCCCCCCACCACTTTCGTATTTAACCTACGCTATATTGAAAGTGGTGGGGGGTAAATTCAGCCAAATAACTTATGTCGCACTTCGTGCTCCATAAGTTATGGCTTCATTTGAAATCCGCACTCAAATCCAGATTCGACCTATAACCCTTTTTGAATAATCTATGCCCTAAACCTGCTACCATTGCCGCATTATCCAGGCAAAGTTCTTTAGGAGGAAAATATACCTTCACTTTAATTTTTTTTGCCGAGGCATAAAAATTTTCTCTTAATTTACTATTAGCGATCACCCCGCCACCGATGACCAGTCGATTTGTCTTTTTTATCTTACAGGCTAATAAGGATTTCTTAATTAAGGTCTCAATTACTGTTTCTTGAAAAGAAGCAGCAACATCCCTGTTTTGCAACTGTTTAACTGACGAACTGGCTAACCGGCGAACATAATACAACACTGCGGTCTTTATGCCGCTAAAACTAAAATCCAAAGGATTCTTAGTATTAGAACAACTAAATTTTATTTTTCGGGGATTGCCCTTTCTTGCTAATTGTTCGATAATGGGGCCACCGGGATAACCCAGGCCTAAAATTTTAGCTACCTTATCAAATGCCTCGCCACAGGCATCATCTTGAGTTGAGCCCAGCAGTTTTATCTGATCAAAATCCTCTACATAAAATAAACTCGTATGGCCGCCGGAAACAACCAAAGCCACAAAAGGTGCAACCGCTCCCGCAGAAGCGGGATCCCGTCCTCGTTTCAGATTTGCCTGGCGGGAAAAATGCGCAAAATTTTTGCGGCCTTTACGGACATTTTGCGGCCTTTGCGGTTGCAAGAAACTGGCGTATATGTGACTGTAAAGGTGATTCAGCCCTAGCAAAGGAATCCCTAAACTAAGACTTATGCTCTTGGCAAAGGAGATTCCCACCAACAAAGAACCTAAAAGCCCTGGGCCGCTGGTAACGCTAACCAGGCCTATATCTTTTAATTTAACCTGGGCTTCCTTTATGGCGCTGTCTGTCACAGCTGTGATGGTCTCCAGTTGCATACGCGAAGCAATCTCAGGCACAATCCCGCCATATCTTTGGTGAAACTTAAGGCTGGAGCTAACTTCGTTAGAAAGAATTTCTCTACCGTTTTTTACTATTGCGGCCGAGGTTTCATCACACGAAGTCTCTATTCCTAAGACGTACATGTTTTTCCGTTTTGAACGCAGATATACGCGGATTGTCCCGCCAAGCAAAAAAATTGGAGGCGGGATCCCGCACCTATGACAAAAACTATTGTGTGGGACACGCGGATTTACGCAGATAAATCTGCGACCATCTGCGTTAGATTTGCGAGAATCTGCGTTAAAATAAATATATTAAGAGATAATCTTATCTTACTAATTCTGAGACAAATACGAATTCATATCCTTCTTTTTCTAATTCTGGCATTACTTCCTTCAAAACCCCTAAAGTAGTTTTTCGGTCATGGCCAATACCTATCGCTTGACCATAAACCCTGGCCCTGGTTTTTAATTTATAAATCTGTCCCCTGATGTATGCGGGCTCTTCTATGTTATCTAAAAAAACATCTCTCTTAGCAAAACCCAGGCGCATTTTATAAGCCAAATCAAAACAGGTAGATTCCGCGGATACAAGACTATCTAAAAAATAAAGGTTCCTAATCTTTAGTTCCTTAAATATAATCCGCATTACCCTTGAGTTTTCTGTAGCCTTTGAGCCCATATGATTGGAGACGCCAGAAGGGTTTGCAATAGAAGCTAAATCGTGTCTCAGGGTATTTATGATGTTTGAATCATCCATGGAAGTCATAATGGTATTCTGCTCTAACCTAAATTTCTCATAGGGTTCCAGAGGTAAATGAAGAATAATCTGCCGTCCCCGTCCATATAATTCTTTAGCCACTACTTTAGAATAAGTTAAATTAGGCAGCACCGATACAGTCAAGGGATACTTTATCTGGTCTAACACCGCTAAATTATTCAAATTATAACCCCAATCATCAATGACAATAGCAATTTTGCCCTTTATGGCTACGGGAACCGGGGGTATTTTTTTAGGCCGGCTGAGCCACAAATAAACAATGAATATAGTTTCTATAACTACAACGATAGATAAAATTAAAATAACCTTCTTTTGCCTTTTCATTTTTTAGCAACTCTTGGTAACCCTTATTTATTATTTGCTTTATAAATCTTCACTGCCCTTAAAATATCCACAGCGCGCATAAGTTGATTATCGGATTTATAGTCTTGTTTCTCCTCTTCCTTAACCCTCTCTTCTTTTTTCTCTAATTCTTGAAATATATCTTGTGGTTTTTCTACCGCTGCCCCTTCTTTACCGGCCAGTTCAATTTTACCTTCTTCTACCATAATGTCCGGCATAACCCCCTTGCCGTGTATTTCTTTACCTGAAGGCGTAAAATATTTACTCGTGGTAAGCCGAAGCCCCGAGCCGTCACTTAAAGGTATAATGGTCTGCACCGAACCTTTACCGAATGACTTTGTGCCTAATATTATGGCGCGTTTGTAATCTTGTAAAGCGCCGGCAACTATCTCGCTACCCGAAGCCGAACCTTCATTAATGAGCACTACCATAGGCATTTCTAAAATAGGGTGGCTGGCACGAGAAATAAATTCTAAATTCTGAGAGCCCTTGCGGCCTTTTGTAGAGACAATGAGCTTGCCTTTTTCGATAAAATTTCCCGTTACCCTCACCGCCACATCAAGCAGCCCTCCCGGATTATTTCTTAAATCAAATATCAACGCATTCATGCCTTCTTTCTTTAAATTCTCTAAGGCTGCCTCTATATCCTGAGCGGTATTTTCTCTAAATTCTATGAGGCGGATATAGCCAATACCATCTTCTAAAATCTTGGCCTCTTTGATATCTTTTATTTTAATGATGTCGCGCACTATCTTAAAATCTAAAATCTTTTTCTCAGACTCTCTTAAAATAGTAATATTTACCGCCTCTCCAGGCTTACCCCTTAATTTCTTCACCGCATCAGTAATGGTAATCTCGCGCGTTAACTCGTTATTAATCTTCACAATGCGGTCATTGGCCTTTACGCCCGCCTTCCAGGCCGGCGTATCTTCTATGGGCGTTACCACCGTCAATAAACCATCTTTTATCGTGATTTCAATACCCAAGCCGCCAAATTTGCCCTCGGTGTCCACCTTCAATTCATTATATGTATCCGGGTCCATAAATTGACTGTGGGGGTCTAAAGAAGACAACATTCCTTTTAAGGCGCTATAAATCAAATCCTTAAAATTAACCTCGTCAACATAGTCTGTCTGAATAATCGCCAATGTATCTGAAAAAAGCTCTACCTGCCGGAAAAGGTCATCCTTTTTCTTTTTTTCTATCCCTGTAATGCCTGCGGAAACGAAAGCAAAAACTACTATACCTAAGATTAGCCCGATAACAAATTTTCTACGCATTCGCCAACCTCCCGTTTAAAAATTTCTTAAAATATATTTTTAACGCAAGCTCCCGCACACACAATTTAGCACGCGGATGGCCGCGGATTTTTTTCCGTCAGATTATCCGCGCAAATCCGCGTGTAATCCGCGCATATCTGCGCTCAGGAAATCTTTTCCAAATATTTCTTCAATATTTCCTGAGCTACCCTTGGATTTGCCTTTCCCTGGCTCTTCTTCATCGCCTGCCCCACCAAAAACATCAGGGCATTACCTTTCCCTGTTTTATAATCATTTACCGATTTAGCATTTTCTTTTATGACCTCTTCAATTATATTATCTAGGGTCTCAGCGTCAGAAATCTGAAATAAATTTTTCTCTTGTATTATCTCTGAAGCTAATTTTTGGCTTGTAACCGATTCAGCCAATACCGATTTTGCCACAAGCAGAGAAATCTTGCCTTCTTCGGCGAAATTTACTAGATTTATAAACTCCCGGCCTCCTCCCGGAATTTTTACTTCCGAGATACTTATATTTGAAGCGCTGGCTAACGAAGCCAAGGGACCAATAAGCCAGTTTGCCATCGGTTTCTTATCCTCATTCGGATATGCCGTGATTAAATTCTCGGCGTATTCAGCGTCTTTCCGCGAAGAGACAAGGATTTTAGCATCGTATTCTGATAAGCCATAATCTCTCATGAAACGCAGCATCTTTTCTCTGGGCAATTCAGGAATGGCCTTTTTAATCTCTTCGATTTTATCTTGGCTGATGATAAAGGGAGTTAAGTCCGGCTCAGGAAAATAACGGTAATCATGGGCTTCTTCTTTGGTGCGCATAGAAACTGTCTGCGCTTCCTTCTCATCCCACAATCTGGTTTCTTGAATAATGGGCTCTCCATCGCCTAATAATTCTGTCTGGCGCTCTATTTCAAACTCCAATGCATCCTTTACCGCCTTAAAAGAATTCATATTCTTTAGTTCTGTTTTTGTGCCTAATTCTTGCACACCTTTCTTTTTAAGCGAAATATTGGCATCGCAACGCAAAGACCCTTTTTCCATATCGCAATCAGAAACATCCAGATATTCAATAATGTTCTTTAAAGTAGTTAAATATTCGTATGCCTCTTGGGAGGAATTAAGCTGTGGTTCGCTGACGATTTCCAATAAAGGTATTCCCGTGCGGTTAAAATCCACTAAACTCGCTTCATCGCGATGTATCAGTTTACCTGCGTCCTCTTCTAAATGCACCCTGCGGATATCAATGTGCTTGGCCTTTCCTTCTATATAAATATCTAGGAAACCGTTCATAGATAAAGGTAAATCGTATTGTGAGATTTGGTAATTTTTAGGTAAATCCGGATAAAAATAATTTTTTCGGTCAAACTTAGTGCACTCCTGCACCTGGCAACTTAAGGCCAACGCCACACGCAGGGCATAATCCAGGGCAACTTTATTTAAAACCGGTAATGACCCAGGAAACCCCAGGCATACCGGACAGGCTTGCGAATTCGGTTCTTTGCCAAATTCAGTAGAACAACCGCAGAAGGCCTTGGTTTTCGTTTTTAACTGAACATGCACCTCTAATCCGATAACTACTTCGTATTCCATATCGCTCAAACTACGCGGAATATAACGCTGAACTATGCGGAAAAATTATTGCGTGGTTCCGCGTAAAGTTCAGCCTAGTTCCGCGACGTTACAATTTCGGTTTCATAGTATGCCACGGCGTATTCTGCTCATAGGCATAAGCAACTCGAAAAAGCATTTCTTCATCAAAGGGCTTAGCTAAAATTTGCAATCCTATTGGCAGGCCTTTCCTGGTAAACCCGCAAGGAATGGATATTGCCGGAATCCCGGATAAGTTGGCGGATATGGTATAGATATCCGAAAGATACATCTTTAAAGGATCTGCTGCTTTCTCTCCAATTTTAAACGCCGGCGTAGGAGAAGTGGGCGTAACGATACAATCGCATTCCTTAAAAATTTCATCAAAATCCTGTTTAATAAGGGTACGGACTTTTAAGGCGCGTAGATAATAGGCATCGTAATAGCCGTGAGACAAAACAAAGGTTCCTAAGATAATCCTTCTCTTTGCTTCTTCGCCAAAGCCTTCACCTCTTGTTTGCTTATACATATCGATTAAAGTCTGCGTATTGCGTATTGCGCCTTGCCTGCCGGCAGGCAGGTATTGCGTATTGCGATAACCATACTGCACGCCGTCGAATCTAGCCAAATTGGAACCTGCCTCAGCCGTAGCAATAATGTAATAAACCGGCACGGCATATTCTGTATGAGGCAAAGAAACCTGTTTATACGCAGCCCCCAAATCTTTTAGTTTATCTATCGCCTCTTCCGCGATAGTTTTAACTTCTAAATCCAAACCTTCAATAAAATATTCCTTAGGTATACCTATCTTAATTCCTTTTATATCATTATGTAATGATTTGGTGTAATCCGGCACCTCTATATTGGCCGAGGTAGAATCACAAGGGTCATGGCCCGAAATTACATTCATTAAGATAGCGCAATCTTTGACATCTTTAGTAATTGGCCCAATCTGGTCCAGGCTTGAGGCAAAGGCAATTAAGCCATAACGGGAAACCCTACCATAGGTGGGCTTCAGCCCCACTACGCCGCAAAATGCTGCGGGTTGACGGATAGAACCTCCGGTATCCGAACCCAAAGCAAAAATTGCTTCTTCAGCAGCTACCGCTGCTGCTGAACCACCGGATGAACCACCTGGTACGCATTCTAAATCCCAGGGATTATGTGTGGGGCCAAAAAATGAATTTTCTGTAGATGAACCAAAGGCAAATTCATCCATATTGGTCTTCGCCTCTAAAATTGTCGCACCCGCCTCTTTTAATTTTTTAATTACGGTAGCATCGTAGGGTGGCTTAAAGCCTTCCAAAATCTTAGAACAGCATTCGGTGTTTAAGCCCTCGGTGCAGATGTTATCTTTGATAGAGATGGGAATTCCATTTAAAATGTTTGCGAGTTGGCGAGTTGGCGAGTTGGCGAGTTTTATTGACTCCTCAACCCGCACATAAGCCCTAACCCGAGAATCTATTTCCTTAATTCTATTCTTTAAAGAATTAAGGGCTTCCTGAGAGGTAATTTCTTCCTTATTTAACTTCTCAATGAGTTTATGTGCAGTTAATTTATAAAGCTCTCTTTCCATAACTATGAACTATGAACTGTGAACCATGAACTGTGAACCATGAACTAAATTACTCAATTATCTTCGGCACCACAAAGAAACTTCCTTCTTTTAGAGGCGCATTCATCAGGGTTTTTTCGCTGGGCAAAGATTCCCTTGGGCAATCTTCTCTTAACACATTATTAATGGGCAAGATATGGCTTGTGGGGTGGATATCTTTTATATCTATTTTTTTTAATTGATCAATAAAATCTAAGATATCCTGAAGCTGTTGAGATAATTTCTCTAACTCTTTGGGCTTTAGTTCGATACGTGCCAGATGCGCTACATATTTAACCGTTTCTTTATCTATTGCCACAATCCCACCTCCAGCATAATTAACTTTTAATCATATCACCCTTTATCTAAAAAGTCAAACAAATACGAAAAAGTTGTAGACAAAATTACGAAAATATGTAGAATAAGTGAGCGCGCAACTTACGGAGTGCTCGCTTGCGCCCGCTACGAACGTAAGCTATAGGCTCATTTACTATGAAAAATAAAAAACCGAAATATTACCTTAATGCTGGCGGCGAATTTGTGATTGAAAACTACAACTTCGCCAAGCCCTTTGCTAATTTCTTTCCCGGCATTGCCGGCAAATACGGCATACCGATGTGGGTCTTCTATGTGAACCGCGCGCAGGGAATGGTCAGCCTCGGCACCAAAGACAAAGACCATAGCATATTAGAATTCTTGCCGGCAAACAAGGCCTGGCAACGGGTATCCTCGCAAGGATTCCGCACCTTTATCAAAATATGTTCGGGTAAAAAGATTATTTTTTACGAACCCTTCCAAAATAACTGGGCAAATTCAGGATTTAACCTCACTAACCGAATGTATATCACCTCTTATGATTTAAAACTGGAAGAAGACAACCTGTCTTTGGGCCTTAAAACAAAGGTAGAATATTTTACTATCCCCAATGATTCCTATGCGGCCTTAGCAAGAATTGTCACCATAAAAAATACCACTAAGGCAAGCAAAAAAATACAACTATTAGACGGCCTGCCGCAGATTATCCCATACGGGGTAAGTAATTTATTCTTAAAAAAATTAAGCCGCACGGTCGAGGCCTGGATGAATGTAGAAAACCTAGAGCAAGGCGTTCCTTTTTATAAATTAGACGTTGACCCTACGGATAGGCCGGAGGTAATCCACATCAAAGAAGGCAACTTCTATTTAGGATTCCACTATGATAAAGAAAAAACGCAAATAATTAGACCCATAATCGATCCCCAATCTGTATTTGGCCCAATTACGGATTTTTCCTATCCCCAACGATTCTTGGCTACCAAAGATTTTCTGCATCCTAAAAAAGAGGTGTTCAAAAGCAAAACCCCGTCTGCGTTATTGCTTCTAAATCTTGAATTATCTCCTGGCCAAGAAAAGATATTTTATTCTGTAGTTGGTTATATAAGAAGCCGGCAACTCCTAAACTCCGCCCTTCCCAAGATTACTACACATGGATACCTGTCGCAAAAAAAAGAGGAAAATAAAAGGATTATTGAAGATTTACAGTCTGATATAAATACCCAAAGCAGCTCACGGGAGTTTGACCTTTACGCCAAACAAACCTATTTAGATAATATTATCCGCGGGGGATATCCGGTAACCTTTTCCTGCCCCAAAAAATCTAACTCTCAAGCGAATGTATTTTACTTGTATGGCCGAAAGCACGGTGATTTAGAAAGAGACTATAATAAGTTTCAACTCCAACCTTCCTATTTTTCTCAAGGCAATGGCAATTACCGCGATATGAATCAAAACCGCAGGTGCAATGTCTGGTTTAATCCGGATATAAAAGACGAAGATGTGCTTACCTTCTTTAACCTCCTGCAAACTGATGGCTTTAATCCTCTGGTAGTTAAAGGGATGAGTTTTGCACTTCAAGATGCGGCAGATTTCAAAATGGCATTAGAAGATTTGGTGGAGAAAAAAGATATATCGGATATTATTTCATTTCTAAATAAGCCATTTACCCCCGGAGATGTCATACTTTTTATGAAAGAGAATAAAATTAAACTTAAGGTCGCTGATGATGAATTCCTTAATATATTAGTATCTTATTCCAACCAACAACAGGAAGCCGAACATGGCGAAGGATTCTGGACCGACCACTGGACTTATAATCTTGATTTGCTGGAAAGTTATCTGGGCATCTATCCGGAAAAATTAAAGGAAATTATCTTTGATAGAAAGACTTTCACCTTTTATGACAATACGGAAACCGTCAAACCCAGAAGCGAAAAATATATTCTTAAGGATGGCCTGGTAAAACAATTACACTCCATCGCGCCCGATACCTCTAAAAAAGAAATGATTAGAAAAAGGCCAACGCAACCTCATGTGGTCAGAACCGGATACGGCAAGGGCGAAATTTATCAAACTACCTTGATGAATAAATTACTCTGCCTCTGGGTTAATAAGCTGGCGTCATTGGATGCTTTTGGTTGCGGTATTGAGATGGAAGCAAATAAACCCAACTGGTTTGATGCCTTAAACGGCCTACCGGCATTATTTGGTTCTTCGATATGCGAGACATTTGAGCTGAAGAGATTGGCGGTTTTGCTAAAGGATATTTTGGATAAAGCCGAAGTAGAAAAAATTTATATTACCGAAGAAATCTATGATTTTTTGCTTGGCTTAGACAGGTTAGTCCAAGAATATTTTAGCAATAATTCTTCGCATAAAGATTACCAATACTGGGATAAGAGTTATTCCCTTAAAGAAGATTACAGGCATAAAACCCACTTTGGCTACAGCGGCAAGGAATGCGAAATAAAAACCAGTGACTTAACGCCCATCTTAGACCGCGCTTTAGAGAAAATTAACTCCGGGCTCAATAAGTCTCTCGATAAAAAAAGAAATATTTATTATGCCTATTTCATAAATGAGGTGGCGGAATACGAAATTTTAAAAGAATCTTTTGTAAAACCTACTAAATTTATCCAGAAAAAACTCCCCTTCTTTTTGGAAGGACAAATGCATGCCCTGAGGTTATCCGATAATATAAACCAGGCAAAAGGCATATATAAAGCCACTAAATCAAGTCAACTCTATGATAAGAAACTCAAGATGTATAAAGTAACTGCTCCCCTGGTAAACCAACCAGAAGAAATCGGCAGATGCCGCGTATTTACACCCGGTTGGTTAGAAAGCGAATCTATCTGGCTACACATGGAATATAAATATCTCCTGGAAATTCTAAAGCAAGGCCTCTATGCAGAATTTTACGCGGACTTTAAAAATTTATTAATCCCATTCCAGAAACCCGAAAGATACGGCCGCAGCATACTAGAAAATTCATCATTCTTGGTAAGTAGCGCATTCCCCGATGACAAATTACACGGCAACGGCTTTGTGGCGCGGCTTTCTGGCTCAACCGCAGAGTTTATGCATATCTGGTTAATCATGAATTTAGGAAAAAGCCCGTTCTTTTTAAATGCGCAAAAAGAATTGAACCTTAAATTCTCGCCTATCCTGTCAGGCTGGTTATTTGACAAGAAAGGCACCTATGGCTTCAATTTCTTAAGTAAAATTTGGGTGGTCTATCATAATCCCAAAAGAAAAGATACCATTGGCAAGCACGCGGCTGGAATAAAAAAGATAATCTTTAATGATAAAGATGGAAATTCAGTAGAAATATCCTCGGATACAATCCCCCCGCCTTATGCCGAACAAATCCGCTCTCGCCAAATAAACCATATCAACATATATCTAAAATAATAGGGACACCCAGCAACCCAATCGGGGGACACCCTTGGTGCCAAAGCAGAGGGTGTCCCTTTAAATCTAAATAATAACCTTTTTTTACTTTTAGGGACACCCTGCCGATTAGCTGGAAGGGTGTCCCTATGATAAATTTATAAATTTATCAATTGCCACCCTTGAAAATTTATAAATTTTGTGTTATACTTTAATTGACAATTAGGAAGAGCTACTGATAAACCCCGTTAGAGATAACGAGGTTTATCCCGTTAGGCAAATCTCTAACGGGGTAAAGGCAAACTAGCAGTAATGCTGGGGCGCAAAGCGACAGTCCTTGACATCGCAGATGTCAAGGAGGCTGCGTTGCCAAAGAGTAAAAGAGACCCTAAAGATTGCCTTTAGGGTTTTTTTGTTCCGATTGAGCTGAAAGCGAATCGGGATAAAATTCTAGCCCCAGCAAAGGTTTGCTGGGGCTTTTGTTTCAGAAGTAAACACACCAGCCCCTCCGATAGGGCTGGGTGTACGTTTTAAGGAGACAAAATGAAAAACAGCCCGGAGCAAGAAAAAAATCAACGCGTGGTGACATTCTTAAACCGGAAAGAAGTGGATTTCTTAGATAAAATGGGCAAGGACGCTCTTTTCTCCACAGGCTGTAAATTATCCCGGGCAAAACTTATTGCCTGGTTAGTAGATTTTATGAAAGCGTTAAATATTAACGGCCAAGGGATTAAATCAGAAAGAGATTTTGACAATAGAATTAAGGGGGTTTTGGGTAAAACCTAAAGGGGTCGGTCCCCACCAGCCACGCCCCGTTAGAAAAGAATCACTAGGGCACTTATCATTTTCTAACGGGGCACGGAGATTAACAAAAACAGGAGGTGTTCAATGAAAGACGTATTAAAAAGAGCAATAACCGTTGTAATTTTCATCCTGTCTTTCAGTGGTGTGGTTTGGGCAGGGGATAGTGTCGCATTTACTATATCTTGCACAATACCGGCAATTCCCGGAGTAAACGCGCCTCTCGTGGAAAACAAGATAGGCCAAAAAGATACCACTGTAGCGCAAGATACTAATAAACAGGTTGAAATAGAAAAGCAGGAGCCGGCAACAATAGAAGAAATACGGTTAGCGCAAGGAGCCACTGCATCTGCGACTACTAAGACTATATACAGCCGCTAAAAGCCTACGCTCATCAAGCCTACTCTTTAATTCTTTTCAGAGGAATATTATATACACAGGCAGCACCCTCAAAAAGGGTGATTTTTTTTGTGATTGCGGCCTGGGGAAGATAAAATACAGGCAGGCTGCTTAAATCCAGGTTTAGGGTATGTTCTCCGATAGGGGCGTTAATAAAAGAATATCTTCCGGTAGCATCAGTCGCTACCTTCTTGCCATCTTCTAAAGCTATAACCACACCGGCAACGCCTTTATCATCTGGGCTATACTCGCCATCAGCATTAACATCTTCAAATACTAAGCCGGAAATTTCAGAATTGGAGATGATACCGAAATCTAATTTTGCGTTACGATTATTCGCTATGTTTATTTCCTGAGTAACCGGCACAGTTAAAACATAGCCTTTAGGTACGGTCGAAATATCGAGATTAATGTAGGCCTTGCGCGCCCGAATGCCTTTAAACTTATAATAACCGAATAGGTCGGTAACTTGAAACTTATTTTTACCCAGCCAAATCTTTACCCCTTCTATTGGCGGCTCATCTCTCTGTTTCAGGCCATCAGAATTCAAATCCTTAAATATATAACCCTCAATATTGCCTACTGATTCCCAACGCACGCCGGTATCCCAAAGATAGCGCATGCCGGCGTTAAAATCCATCTCTATGCGTTTAGAAACGCTGGGATTATCTGCCCAGACATTACGCATGCGGCAGGAGCCGTATATTTCCTTATCATTAGTAGGCCGATAAGTCAATTCCGAATAACCCTCGATATAATCCTCCCCCGAAAGAAAGCTTAAATTAGCTATTGTGTCTTCTTCGTCGCGAAAGGCAAAACGGAAAGTCCCGGATAGAGGGCTCTTTCCAAATTGGCCCGTCCAATCAACGCCTGTCTCCGTGGCATATGGCCGGGAACGGTTAGCCGCATATCGCTCCTGTAGCCAGTTATATTCTTTATTCAAATAATAATACAAATCGCCGATTATACTAAACCTTAGCCCTAAATAAATCCGCTCATTGATATAATCCGAGCTGGGCGAGGAAAAATTTTTACTCTCCTGATGATAGTAGTTAAAATACGTAGAAATATTCCTGATCAGCCTAAAGGTCCTGGATACGCTAATGCCCGGGCTTTGATAACGCGATTGCGAGATGCTGCCTAAATCATTCTGTAGTGCATAATTTAAACTCAACGTAGTTACGGGGTCAACCTGATAAAAGGCATCACAATTAAAATCTTCATTAAAACGGTTATCATTATCCAGGGCAGGGTATAACCTATCCTGGTATATATTCAAAATACTCCCCATCCTTAGTTTCTCTGTAGGCCGGAAACCCAAATTAAACTGCCCTCCTAACTGTCCTGCCCGCCAACCTTTACCGGTAATGCTATAAAAATTCTTGTTGATGTCTCTTAATTCCGCGGCCAGGCTTAATTTGGGTTGATTATACCGGACATTAAAAAGGTGGGCAAAGGTCTCGGAATCATTGGCAATTTCATAGCCTAATCCCCATTTATCAAAATTCCAGTTATTCGATAAATCGTAATCATAGCGATTCAAATCAATGCCTCGGTCTCTACCCCAGCCATGCAAGAGAGAAAATTTATAATTTTGCATTTTATTCGGTGAATAATCCAGGTTAAAGCCGTCTAAAAATGAATTATTTGTCTTAGTCAAACCCGGAGAAAGATTGCCGTATCTGCCTCCGCCTTCCCGGCCCCAGAAAGCAGTATAGTCCAATTTATTATTAAACGCCGGCGAAGTAAACATTCCTCCGCGTAAGGTTGCTCCGCCGAGGGCAAGATTAGAAAAGGCGGGCGAGAAGTCAAAACCCCGTAAAGAGAAACCTTTAAAAGGCCCCAGTTGGCCATGCTCTAAACCAAAAGTAAAATAAGTAAGGTCTGTGTTTAGGCTAAGCCTGCGGATGCGCGCTGAAGAATCAATATCGCCATAAGGAGTAGGCCCAGTCAAACTTAAACCATGCGACCAGGAATAAGCAGCCCTCCTTAAGCTACCTATTCTTCTACCTGTCTCATAAGACGACCAATCTAAGTTATAACGCAATTTAAAATTACTCGCTTGCTCTGCTTCCCGGCGGGCTAATTCTTCATAAGATGGGCCTTCGGGCTTAGGGAACACACCTAACCATTCTGTGGTCCAGCGGCCATTATCATCCCAGACATGTAGATACGTATAACCGATATCCTTTCCTGTAACCAAAAGTTCATCCGCGCCCTTCTTCTCAACTGTTATAACCTCGGGCTGGGTAACCAAGAATCTCTTAATGTTTGT
>Ga0315294_10004526_pt1 | contig 15175 bp, 10 predicted proteins | sample YL17G13_40_MG_FD_203626 | JGI IMG/M metagenome (GOLD analysis project Ga0315294, IMG submission 203626) | Sediment microbial communities from Yellowstone Lake, YNP, Wyoming, USA - YL17G13_40 | ecosystem: Environmental > Aquatic > Freshwater > Lake > Sediment | place: USA: Wyoming | collected... | reverse complement strand
GGCTGGTTTTGTCTGCGCCGATGAAGTCAACCAGGACATGTTCATGCGGGAGGGCTTTGCCAAAGGCATTGGGTTCTATGGGCCCGCGGACAGTCATAATGATATTTTTTTGGGGGACTGGTTTTGCTGCGATTATGCGGCCTGCACAACAGGCGATTATCAAGAGGCAGACAAGAGTTAAAGTTATCTTTTTCATTGCTGAATAGTGTAAATCCCATACCAATCCGTGTCAATCTTTAACCGCATCTACGACCGGGTGCATCTGCCGTTTGCAGGTGGTATGATACTCCCCAAAATTGTATGTTGGCAACTTTATGCCGATAGCATACAATTGTATGCAAATAAAATACAAAGCTGGATAAAAAATTCATCCTTTAAAAAAATCTTGCCGATTATGATATAATAAACTATTTACTGTTATGATATAAATAATCATTAGAAAAACATATGCTTATAAATCAAAATATCCAAAAACTTATTGAATCAGCACATGACAAAAAGCAAGTTACTGGCCTAACTCATAATTTCTACAGATATCCGGCACGATTTTCACCTACTTTTGCTTCAACGGCCATAGAACTTTTATCAAAACAAGGTGATATAATTCTAGATCCCTACATGGGTGGAGGGACTACGATTATCGAAGCAATGGTATCTGGTAGACATGCCATTGGTACAGACCTTAATTCGCTGTCTGTGTTTTTAGTAAAAGTAAAAACCACAATATTAAATGGTATTGAGAAAAAAACTCTCTGCTTATGGACGGATAACCTTATACCACGCTTGACGTACCGTTATCCCAGAAAAGATATAGAGCAACTCTTGTCTGACGATAAAACAAAAAATCTAAATTTATATAGAGCACGATTTATAAAAAAATTGATTGCATCCGCAATCAATTTTTTAAGCTCCTTAGAAACACAAAATGCTATCGATTTTGCTCGTTGCGCTATTCTTAAAACATCCCAGTGGGCACTTGATGGCCGTAAAAGCCATACAACGTTGAACCAGTTTCGAGACAAACTAAAAGAAAATATTTACGAAATGCTAAAGGATTTAGAGGAGTTTGAACAACGCACCACATCAGGAAAATCAATGTTCATAAAACCAACTTTGATCCAAGCAGACGCTGCACTGCTCGATAAAGCTTCAATTTTTTCAGAACTTAACCTAAAAGCTGATTTGGTTGTAACCAGCCCACCCTATCCTGGGCTTCATATACTTTATCATAGATGGCAAGTCGATGGACGGCGGGAAACACCGGCTCCTTATTGGATTGCGGGATGCGAAGATGGTCAGGGAGACTCATTCTACAATTTTGGCAGCAGACACCAGCCAGGACTTGATTCATATTTTGAAAAATCATTGAATACCTTAAAAGCTATAAGAAAAGTGACCCGTGATGGTGGATATATCGTCCAAATGCTTTCTTTCAGCAACCCTGAAGAACATCTCCCGCGCTATTTGGACAACATGAAAAACGCTGGATTTAAGGAAGAGTTACTACAAAAAGAAAATACAACAGAATACACAAATCGAATCTGGCGAACAGTTCCGAATCGAAAGTGGCACGCTACTCTCAAAGGCAAAACGTCAGGTTCAAGAGAAGTTGTACTTGTACACGTCGCCATTTAGATATAAACAGTGAAAGACTGCTAAGTCTCCATTAGTTTTAATAGTGTAATAGCAACTCTGCGGATCTCTTTTCGCATATCTTCCGGCTTCAATTCGCTACCATTACCATTCCCCTCTCCGTTTCCCCCTTCTTTTTTGCTACTTTTGTACATTTGATATAAGTGGAAGGCAATGTGGGACACATATTTGGTTTTCCGTTCCTCGACAGTACTCTCAGCAAGCCGCTTCTCGATCAGTTTTTCACGATATGATTCTAATTCATTCATATCTTCATTTATTATCAGCGTAAGCGGTGCTGTTGGTGTTGGCTCCTGGAAACATCCAGGGTCATTTTCTGTCCATTGAGTTGCGCCCCAACATGTTTCATCTTGGTAATTCTCTTTATTTATGTACTTAAGTTCATAGGGAGATCGCCGTTGGCCCCCGGTTTTTGTTATAGCTTCAATCCTCCGCGGTTCTGGCGGTTTTACAACTTCTCCATCGATAGTTGTTAAAAACAATCTGCCGTTTGGCCCGATCGCAGCTACTTCAAATCCAAGCTTATCTCCAGCAGTCAATCCGTTTGGTACCTGGATTAGCAATTCTATTTTACCATCTCTAGGTTTACTAAAGGTCATAGAGGGTGAGACTCCCTCTGATGTGCATTTTGCCTCAAATGACCATATAGGTTTTTCACCAGCCGCTAAATAATCTTTACCATCCCATTGGAGTTTTACATGTACATCTGGCCCTCCTTCATAAAAATTGATTGGCTGACGGCTTAATACCTTGAAGTATGTAGGTTCTTCAAGCAAAACTGGTGGCGGTTTAGGGGGGTGTTTTACTGGGGGACTTATGATAATGCGCCTTTCAACCATACGAAGCTCATCTTTTTCACTAAATTTTGCTAAAATTCGAAGATTTGCTTCAATCGGATATTCATCATTATCCCAATTTTCTGGCTCATTATATTTGAGGTCTATCGTCGCGCCTTGTGAAAGTGTATTCTGAATAACAGAAAGTTCTTTAATTTCTGGCTCAACTTTCAAATCCAGTGATTCAAAATTTCGCCAATCCGAAAGAGGCTGTGATGTCAGAGTTAACTGTTTTGTATCGTCTGGTCGAAGCCGTATAGTATAAGAGTCTGGAATTAATATTAGCACAGGTTCGTTGCCTTTCTCTCCTTCCTCCGGTTCCTCTTTTACAACCACTTTCTCTGAAGAATCGAGTGAACCACCGACATCCTCGTCTGATATGTTTCCGCTTTCCAATGAACCTTCGGTTTTTCTAATAGCCTTGTTGTTATGCTCTTCAATGAGTCTATCCAAAGCTTTTTTGACAGCTTCATCTCCCGACTTCAACTCATAAACCTCTTCCTCTGCTTCAGCTTCTAATCTCTCGAGGTCCGGGTCTGCTTTTAGTGTCGCGATAACACGTGATCTTAACGTTTCGTAAACTTCACCTTCGTAGAATTGTTGCCTAGATCCCTGCATAAGTCGGGAAATAACTTCTTGTTTCAAACCATCAACATCAACGATTACAATCATACGGTTTCTGAGATATTTGAATTCTAGATCTCTTTGTATAAAAGTATTGTCCCAACCATGCTGTCGTTGACCGTTTACAAGGAAAACCGCACATTGCCTACCGTGTTTAGGCTCCTCGAGATAAGAAGATACTGGAGTATTGCCTTCGTCGACCAAAGTTTCCTTCTCTTCCCCTCCTTCTGGCGTTATTGTCACTGGAGAATTCTTAGCCGATTTCTGTAGCACAACAACTCGGATGCTAATATGGCCATACGCATGGTTCAATTCTGAACTGAGTGATTTATCAATGCCAACTTTTCCGCTATCCACAATAATCTCCTATACTAACATCCACTCATATCTTGCTTTTCAAATATCTTATCTAACACTGGTTTAGGTCCTCTGACAGACAAATTCGAGAGTCTATAAGCATTTCCATTCATAAGGTCTGCGCTATCACGTGCTGCATATAATTCATATGGAATAATAGGATTGAATAACACATGGTTTAACGCAGGAAACAATCGTCTTACAATCTGTGCTCCACCTCTTCCAAAATCATAACCTATGTGCGCAAATCGCGTCCCATGTCTAATTCCAATTTTCTCGGACACTTTCTCTGAGAAAAAAGGAACTCGTCCATCAGGATGGGCTGCAAGATAAGCAAAGTAATCGTCACGTCTACCCTTTGGGAAAATATGTTTAATTATAGTCCAGCCAATACCACCTTTGGACTCATCCCGTAAATCCTCTGCTCGTTTAGAAAGTACCCATGAGTATTTACATGCGGCGTAAGCCGATGCCCCACCTTGTCCGAACACTCCTATCAAATAAGGTTTGTCACCCTTCGTTGTAGCTCCCAACGACAACAATGTTTTATGTACATTTTCAGGCGTCTGCCCAATCCCTTCATCCTCAATGATAACTGCGAATTCTCTGGAACTCTTATCGGACACTAACCTTATCCGCAGTTTGCGGGCCAACTCTCTCGCAATTTGTGTAAACGACTTTTTTTCTTGATCGCTTGCCAAGGGAATTTGATCCAATTGTGGTAGCCCAAAATATCTTTTTACGGCTTCCCTTGGGCTGCAAGGCGCCGGACACTCTCTATCTTTTTCTAACTCTCTTTGTCGATGAAGCTCAATTAGTGCTTCCATTCCATTGATTAGCCTTTCGGCAATAGGATTAATTGGGTTATTTGCCAACTTTATACGACCGGCGTTACACCTCTCTCGCCCCACAGGTATCCAATGAAATTTTCCTTCATGCCATTCACTCTGAGAAATTTCAGAGCAATAAGTGTCTTCTTGCTCGGACACAATTGGAATTTGCTCCAATAGTATTTCAATATCTTTACTTGTTAAAGCACAGAGGGCCTTCCTCAAGAATCCTTCTGCATCGACGAATTCTCCTAAATCCGTTTGTGTGTTCATAATATTCTCCCTTATAGATGCGCACTATAGCTTAAATTCAGTTCTTCTGCCAAATGAAAACCTCGCATTAGCGGATTTTAGTTCTTTCCCGATAGCAGCAAATATTTTATTTACTTCCTGTTCAGTATAATCATAGGAACTGCGGTTCGAGCAGTTGCCGAGAATATGTATCTTTCGAATAATATCATTAGTTCTTTTTGTTGCAATCCGTTTAAATCGATGTGTCCTCATTTCTTGTTTGATTGGATGGATTTCTGTATTTTTCATTTTTCTTAACCCTGTACGTAAAATAGAAATATGCTATATAATATAACGCATGAATATGTAATATAGCTGCCTTATTACATAACGCAAGGAAATTTTTATGATTTTTTAAATTTTTTCATTCTCCGCGGCTAAAAATATCTTTCCCATCTTCCCCATTTTAACAACTTAACACAGGTGGTCTTTTTTTAACGACCATGTCAAAAAGTTGACTTTTTTTGTAAAAAAGTGTAAAAAAGTGTTCAAAAGTGAACTATTTTTGTCAATAAATGCTCAATTCGTGTCAATTTTTGTCACTTTTTGCACGCCCCAAAATTCATCTTAACTCCTTACCCCATAAGGACTAAACGCAATTTAGCACCAAAATCTTGCCCATCTTGCCAATCGCAGTTTTCATAGAGCAACTTGTCTAAAAAATTCACCTACAAACTTGACGTGCACCAGTTCAGTGTATCTGAGCCCAAAAATACTTGCAGAAATGCGGTGTCAGCGATTATCCTATAGGTTCCGGTGCATGGCAGTTTTATTATTTGAGAAGTAAAGGAAATTCGCAATGGACATAACTGTAAAGAATCCTGGTTTAACGGAACTTGACGAACTTTGTATTCAAACGATTCGATTTTTGTCCATTGATGCCGTGCAGAAGGCCAATTCCGGCCATCCTGGAATGCCTATGGGCATGGCACCGGCGGCGTTTGTCTTATGGGACAGGCACCTCAGGCATAACCCTGCTAATCCGCAATGGCATAACCGCGACCGCTTTGTCCTCTCAGCAGGTCATGGCTGCGCCCTGTTGTATTCGTTGTTGTACCTGGCCGGCTATAATATGTCACTGGATGATTTGAAGAATTTCCGCCAGTTGGGAAGCAAGGCCGCAGGCCATCCTGAGTATATGCCGCAGGCCGGGATTGAAGTTACAACAGGACCGCTTGGGCAGGGAATCGCAAACGCTGTCGGAATGGCAATAGCTGAAAAGTATCTGGCCAGTTACTTCAACCGCGACGGCATGGACATTATTGATTATAAAATCTACACAATCGCAGGCGACGGCTGCCTCGAAGAGGGTGTTGCCTCGGAAGCAAGTTCACTGGCTGGGCATTTAGGCCTTAACAATCTAATCGTCATTTACGACGACAATCACATCACCATCGACGGCAAAACCGACCTGTCTTTCACGGAAGATGCGGCAAACCGCTATAAGGCGTATGGCTGGAACGTTATCATCGTCGGCGGCGACGGCAATGATATGGAGGCCTTTGAGAAGGCACTGAAAAAAGCCAAAAAAGAGAAAAATCGGCCAACAATAATAAAGCTTCGCACACATATCGCATACGGCAGTCCGAACAAACAGGATTCTCAGGATGCACACGGCTCTGCTTTAGGCGAGGATGAAGTCAGGCTGACCAAGAAAAATTTTGGCTGGGACCCCGAAAAAACTTTCTATGTTCCGCAGGAAGTTTTGGACCATACGCGAAAAGCAGTAGAGAGAGGCAAAAAAACAGAGAACGCCTGGAGCAGAAAATTTAAAAAATACGCTCAAAAGTATCCTGAACTTGCACAGCAGTTTGAAACCGCCGCCGCAGGAAAGCTCGGATTAAATCTCGATGAGATTATGCCCAAATTTGAGGCGGGCACGTCGCTTGCAACCCGCCAAGCCTCCGGCAAGGTGCTAAATGCCGTGATGCCGAAGCTGCCACTGATTCTCGGCGGCTCGGCGGATTTGACGCCTTCCAACAATACATGGTTTGCAGGTGCAAAGGATTTCCAAAAAAATGCTTATGACGGCAGATATATAAGGTACGGCGTCAGAGAGCATGCCATGGCGGCAATAATGAATGGTATCGCCGTCAGCGGACTGGCAAGGGCTTATGGCGGGACGTTTTTGATTTTCTCCGACTATATGCGGCCAGCGGTTCGCATTGCAGCCCTTTCAAAATATCCGACTATATTTGTATTCACCCACGACAGCATAGGTCTTGGTGAAGATGGGCCGACACATCAGCCGGTAGAACACCTCGCTGCCTTGCGGGCAATGCCAAATCTGCTTGTGTTCCGCCCCGCCGACGCCAACGAGACTGTGGCGGCATGGAAGTTTATTTTGGAATACAAAAATGGTCCTGCCGCTTTAGTTCTAACAAGGCAGGGATTACCTGTTCTCGACCAGCAAAAATATCCTTCCGCATCCAATCTGAACAAAGGCGCTTACACCCTTGTTGCCGCAGAGAAGCCCGACGTATTGCTTCTTGCTACCGGCTCGGAGGTTTCGATTGCATTAGGTGCGGCAGAGAAACTGGCCGCAGAGGGAATCAAGGCGCAGGTTGTGAGCATGCCGTGCTGGAAACTTTTTGAAAAGCAGGATAAGAGCTACCAGGATACAGTTATCCCCCCTGCTGTTAAGGCGAGGGTCGGTATTGAAGCGGGCGTGGAACAGGGATGGTGCAAATGGCTCGGCGATAAGGGAATATTCGTCGGGATGTCGTCGTTCGGAGCATCTGCGCCAGGCAAGGTTTGTTTTGAGAAATTCGGCATTACAATTCCGAATGTTGTGGCGGCTGCGAAAAAAACCATTGAAGGTTTAAGATAAAAACGCTGCCGTTGATAAAAATTATGGAGCTTTTGCGAGACCAGATAGTTTCGCAGATAATCTCCCGACTTTCGACCGCAAAAGCATCAGAGGGGGCGGTAAAAGTCGAGGGGACATGGGGATCTTTTGCGCCCATGCTGGCAGAGCTGGTTTGCGAAAAGCTCAACAGGCCCATACTTTACATCTGCCCGCATATCGATGACGCCGACAAGATTGCCGACGACATTATTACATTCGGAGGCAAAAATGTCGAAACTCTGCCGGCCTGGGAAGGCCAAATCGACATAGCCGATGCAACCGACGAAATCAGGGCCGAGAGATTAAGAGTAGCCCTTAAATTACTTTCAGGCCAAAATAATCTTGTTATCCCCTCCTCCATACAGGCGATTTGTCAGCCGATACCAAAACCGCAGGCACTTGCACAAAGCCGTCTTGGGTTAAATATCAGTCAACAATTGTCACCGGAGCAAATAGTCGGCTGGCTTGTCGACAACAGCTTCGAGGAGGTTGAACAGATTGATTTGCCCGGCCAGTTCGCCCGCCGCGGAGGCATCATCGATATTTATGCGCCGCTGGTCAGCAGTAAAATTACCCTTGAAGAAAATAAAACCGTCGGTTTGGCTCAAAACGCCGACGCAATAAGAATTGAATTTTTCGGCGACACCATAGAAAGTATCCGCCAAATCAATCTCGACACCCAGCGTTCCACCGAGCAGATAAAAAGCATTGATATCATTTCAGCGGTACGCGGCACAACGATAGAAGACAGGGAGCTTTTCCTCAATATCCTGCCTTCGGACACAATCATAATTCTCGATGAGCCGACCACAATTGAAGAGGTCGCAAATATCTTCATCGAACGGCTGAACGCCGCAAACGAGCTTTACAGCTGGGCCGATATATATAAAACAATCCGGAAATTTACGCAACTGCACATCTGCAGGTTCGCCGCCTCGCAGCCGGGCGATTTTCTAAAGCTCGATATAAAAAACGTCCAGCAGTTTCAGCGAACAGCCGCTTCTCTATGGGCAGGCGGCAAAGATGCTCTCGATGAATTAGTCCAGCAGGCAAAAAATGGAAAAACCGTTTATCTTTACTGCGAGGCCGCCGCTGAAATCAAACGCATAACCGAAATAATAACTGGGGATAATAACGAACTGCCATCCGGTTTTCACCTGCTGTCGGGCTTCATCAATCAGGGTTTTATCATTGAATCGCTCAACACAATAATAATCAGCCATCACGAATTGTTCGGCCAATATGCCCTGCGGCGAAGTCAGCGGCCTATCGGTACGACTTCGCCTGTAGATACACTCACCGACCTTCAGCCGGGCGACTATGTTGTTCACTCCTCTTACGGCATCGGGAAATTTCTCGGCCTGAAATCGATAGAGGAAAAACAAGGCAAGGCCGAGTATCTCACAATCGAGTACGACGGCGGCGTCAAAATCCACGTCTCGGTTACCAACATTGCACTTGTGCAAAAATACATCGGCACAAGCCCAAAACGCCCCAAATTAAGTAAGGTCGGTTCGAAAAAATGGCAAAACCAGAAGGAAAAAGCTGCACAATCCGTTAAGGACCTTGCCGTTGAGCTGCTTGAGATTCAGGCAAAGCGTCAGATGACAGGCGGCTTTGAATTCAAACCCGATTCAAACTGGCAGGCTGAATTCGAGGAATCATTTCCATATCAGGAGACGCCCGACCAGATTACCGCCGCCGAACAAATCAAGGCCGATATGCAGCAGCCCTTTGCGATGGACCGACTTCTGTGCGGCGATGTCGGATATGGAAAAACCGAACTTGCAATGCGGGCAGCGTTTAAGGCCGTCGAAAATGGAAAACAGGTCGCTGTTCTGATTCCGACAACGGTGCTTTCTGTCCAGCACGGAAGAACCTTCACCGAACGTTTTGCCGATTTTCCCGTCTGCGTCGAGGTGCTCAACCGTTTCAAAACACACAGGCAGGCAAGAGACATTGTCGAGCGGGCAAAAAAAGGCAAGGTCGATATACTCATAGGGACACATCGTCTCCTAAGTCACGATGTCGGCTTTAAGGACCTCGGCCTTGTAATAGTCGATGAGGAACAGCGGTTCGGCGTCGAGCATAAGGAAAAACTAAAAAAGCTCCGCATTAATGTTGACGTTCTTACGATGACAGCCACCCCCATCCCGCGTACACTCCACATGGCGATGCTCGGCCTGCGGGACATAAGCTCGCTCGGCACCCCCCCGCTTGATAGACGCAGCATAGTTACATCCGTAACCGCCTATGACAATGAACTGATAAAAAAAGGCATACTGCAGGAACTCAATCGTCAGGGACAGGTTTTTTTTCTGCATAACCGCGTTAAATCAATCGAAAAAAAGGCATGGGAAATTCAAAAACTTTTCAACAATGACGATGTTAAAATCTCTATAGCTCACGGCCAAATGACCAAAAGAGAACTTGAAAAGGCGATGATAGATTTTGTGCTCGGCAAAGTTAGCGTCCTTGTGTGCACGACAATCATCGAATCGGGACTGGATATCCCAAACGCAAATACGATTTTCATCGATAACGCCGACCGCTTCGGCCTTGCCGAACTGCACCAGCTTCGCGGCAGGGTCGGCAGATACAAACACCGCGCATACGCCTACATGCTCCTGCCTGCCTCAAGAACAATTACGCCTTTGGCGGCAAGACGCCTCAAAGCCATCGAGGAATATTCTCACTTAGGGGCCGGCTTTAGAATCGCCCTGCGCGATTTGGAAATTCGCGGCGCAGGCAACATTCTCGGCTCCGAGCAGTCCGGCCACATTCAAATGGTGGGCTTCCAGATGTACTGCCAACTTTTGGCTGATGCGGTTAAACGATTAAAGAATGAGCCGATTGAATCAATACCGGCTGCTGTTATCGACCTCGGATTTGCGGCATATATACCGAAAAATTACATCCCATCCGACAGGCATCGGATGGAAGTTTACCGCAAAATCAGCATCGCAGGAAAAAAGGACGATTTGAAACAAATCCAAAGCGAATTAACCGATGTGTACGGCCAGCCGCCGGAAGACGTAAAACTGCTGCTCGAACTGGCGGAACTGCGAATAAAAGCAGACAGATACGACATAAAATCAATTATTGTTTCAGGCCAGAATCTGGTTTTCTCTTTCGGCAGCGATGCCGGCAGCAAAACAGCTTCTCTATTTGCAAAAACTACAGGAACCATCAGCATCCCAGACCCCAAAACCGTTTATCTGCGACTGGCAAAAAATTATTTCGAACCAAAAACACTGCTGACCGTTTTAAGAAAAATATTCAGCGGTACTGCTGCAATGCCTTTAGTTTGAATTTTTTTGCTATTTCAAATCGTATGCGCTGTTGTCCAGCGATAAAAAACCAGTCCCCTCAGCGATTTGAGCGACCTGGTCCTCCTCCGTGTTTTTGTAGCATTCTTTCACGGTCGCGGCGTGGCCGTCGCAATAAGCCACGTTGGTCCTGCCGTAATGCCTGTAACCCTGTGTGCCGGCTGCTCTAAACGAGAAATCGTCACAATCGCTTGTCCACGGCGACCTCATAAATTTGTTCGCCCCATCGCTCCACTGCCCATCTCCGAAAAGCGCACACTGGTCCGGCTTTCTGACTGTGACCGCCCTGACGGGCGCCTCACATTTTTCATATTGCCCGTGACCTATGAAGCTGGTGTTATAATTATAGCCGGTGTAAGGGTCCGCAATCCACCAATGGTATCCCTTAAAAGAAGGACACTGCTGGATTTTCTCGATTGTCTCGCCTTCCCATAATAAGCCTGGAATTACTTTTTCCTCAAGCGTATCCCAGTTTTGAATCGTTGTAAAATCCCAGGCATAAGAAATATACAGGGGATATGTAGATTTATACGAATAGGCAACGGGATAAAAACCGTCATTGTTGTTGATATATACCTGTGAAGCTATTGCCATTTGCCGCAGGTTGCTCAAACAGGCAACTGCTTTGCCTCGCTGCCGGGCACTGGCCAGCGCAGGCATCAGGATTGCCATTAGAACAGACACCACTGAAATTACTACCAGCAGTTCAACAACAGTAAAAGCTCTTTTTCGCATTTTATCCCACCGGCCTTATGGACATTCCCAGTTGCACACCAGCCAGTTTTCGGCCAGCGCCGCCATATCCTCCCAGTCGCTTCCCGCCTGCCAATCCCTCGCCAGTATCGCAAAATCGAAAAAATCGACCCTGTAATCCTCATTCAAATCGCCCATAGGATATGGAGGTTTTGCAATTGAAATGGCGTCAATCTCTGTCGTTGCGCTGCTTGTCGGCTTATCCTCTATGCGGACGTATTGAATCCAGTTCAGCCCCAGTGTTCCTATGTCAAAACCTGTTCCGCCGGCAGAGTCGCCATATACTTCACATATCTGGGCCAAGTTAAGAACGTAAAAATCTTCATGTGAAAGAAGCGGGTTAAGAGGTAGAGTCGGGTTGGTTGGTCGGCCCCACCATAGATTCCATTCTCCTAAGGATGTATTAGGATCGTAGGGATTATATATACGACCTAACGTAGGCACGAAATCGTCAGCGAAAGGTCCCCCGCTGAAAGTATACCATATTTCACCATCTTGACTTACAGAAACAATACCTGGCTCATCATTAAAAGTTTCGACCAAAGAGACATACGCAGGATCATCATTGTAATGCCGCCATCCCAAAGTGCCATAGAAAGCATTACCAAATATTATAAAATCTATTCCATATGGATTGTTCGCGTTATTCTCAATAGGTTTATTGAATTTGACCGTTAGTCGGCCCCCATTACCAATAGTAACAACTTCGAAAGCACGGTGAGCTGGATAAACAGGAAGAACAGGTCCTATATGATACATATCATCTTGGGTCGTATCAATGATAGGCCTGCCAAGAGCAGCATTAGGTTCGTTAAATTCTTTGTCTGTTATATAGTCCCTGCCTATGTTCGTGCCCTGAACATAATCGATAACTTCTGTTGCGAAATCATTAGGGTCATACCTATAAGCGTTTGCGATTTCTGAAATGAAGAGACAAACCACGATAAAACTTATCATTGTTTTTTGGTGTGACATAATTTTCCCCTTTCCATATTTTGGGTAGAGCTATGCGATAGGCCTACTCGCTTGTTAAAAGTTAAATCCGCCCAAAATACCGCGGACAATTAACAAAATTTTTATACTTTGTGTCTTCTCAATAGCAATCCGCCAAGCGCTAAAATTGTTAAAGCACAGGGCTCTGGAACCGGAATGGTCAAATTAACCCATCCTGTGAGCCATTCGTCATAATTCGTTACTGAATTAAGGCCTTCGATTTTGCCGTTGCCGAGAACCTCTGAGGTTATGCCGGCAGGGGTTGCGTCCCAGGTTACGCCGCCATCGATTGTATCGCCCGCCCACCACCAGCCGGTGAAACCTGCGCTTGTGTGATTATCACTGTCGATTGACGGGTTGTAGTAAAAAGCATCGCCTACAAAATCCCCACCGTATAAAGTTGTAATATCCAAAGCACCGGCAGCATCAATTGCCGCGAGAGCATCCGAAACATAAGCGGTGCCCTCCCACCTGAAACCCCAGGCATGCGACTCGGTTGCGTATGGGCCGTTTGTCAGGTTCCAGTCAATAACGACTATCGTTTCGTTGCCGCCCGACCCAGCCCAGTAATCAACGTCCACCAAGTAGCCATTGTGATTGTAAATCGCAGCATTTGATACACCGGTTATTGCTAAAACAATCATCAAACTCATCACTCTCTTTGAAGCCATTTTTTTCTCTCTTTCTTTCATTAAAAAACTTTTTCCAATATTTCTTTCCAATCTCTCAACACACCAAAAACATTATCTTTGCTGCAATTCCTTTTTCCTCCTTTCGTGCAATGCGCCGCTTTCTGCGAGGGCGCTAAAGACAATAAAAAAACCGCCGTTCCCACGAATGGAAACGGCGGTTTTAATTACCGGTCAACCCAACCCCAAGGCCTGCCGGATTTGCTTTTACAAAAACCTTTTAGAACCTAAGGGCTGCTTTGTGTTCCATATCGCGAGAACGTTACAAATGCACTATTGACTAAAGGCAGGTTTTCTGACTTGCGTCTTACCTTGAAACTCCTTCCCGTTCGCTTTGCAAACAGTGGAAAAAACCGTTTCACGGACTTCCGATTTGTCAATCGGAACAGACGCTTACAGCGGCGCGACCGTCCTGGCTTAACCAGGTTCCCTTTTCATTATCCCGAGGCACAAAACCCCGGAACCTTCGGTCAGGTATATCTTTTTCAAAGAGCAATTATCAATCTTTCTAACAGAGTGAACAATATCATTCAAGGAAAAAATAAAAATTTTTATCACTTCAGATAAATAATTATTCCCGCCAATATCAAAATCGCCAACATGCAAACTCCCCCCGCCGCAATGACCATCCACATAAACCGCTTGTTCTGCACTGCTATCATATTCTTGAGTGCCCTGTCGCTTGCGGCAAAGGTGTTATTCATCTGTATTATACTGTCTGTCTGGCTTATTACGCTGTGGTCAAGCCCGCCGACAGATTCATTAAATCTGCCGAAAGTTTCCGCCATCTGCACATCCGCCTCAGCCGCCGCAGAAAGCTGATGATTGATATCATCAAGCTTGTCCGTCTGACGGGCGGTCTCAGTCGGTATTTTTCCCACCGCATCCACAAACTGCTGGTCCTTGACAACCATTATCTTAAGCTGCTCAAGAAGCTGCTCGGTAAGCTGCTTTTGATTTTCCACGATGCTCACGCAGTTTTCCATCAGTTTGGGCAGTTTGTCTATCTGGCTGATTAAACTCTCCCGCTGAATGATTTGAAAATCCAGGTGAGCGTTGATGTCCATCATCTGCCTGACAAGCTGTTCGAAGCCCGATTGTAATTTTTCGAGCGATTGTGCCTTGTCGTCTAATTGGGCCATTTTTACAAGCACCTGACTATTCTCAGGAATCTGCTTTTCCTCTTCCGGCTGAGCAGGCATTGCGTTTTCGCTGGTTACAGCCACATTGTCCAACTGCTGCTGATAATCTACAGGCCGAAATAACTTATAGCTTTGCAGCCGGTTCATTATCTTTAGCCAGACATCTTTTAAGGTCATATTCAAATTCCACCAGGATTTTTTCTTAATCCGCAATTTCGCACAATTCCAAAGACTTATCGGATGCACACCATTATACCAAAAACCTTCCGCAACGTAAATTCAGCAAAAACATTTTTGTTTTACCATTATTGCACCCAAACTGAACAGCAGGAGCATGGCGGGTTCAGGGATAATGCTTGAATTAACATTCACTGAATCAGAGTTAATCCCAGGTCCAGTATTGTAAATCGGGATAATTTGAATATCAGAAGCCGTAACTGGTTTTCAACTGTCGGCGAAACATACTCCTTTGGCAAGACAAACTAATTCGGTTGAATCTCAAAAAACTCGATTTGTATTTTGTCTTCATAAAACCACCTCTTGCCTGTTGCAAATCCTAAATAACGGATAGCTTTACCCGGCCTGCCATTGAATACATTTAATAAATCCTGATTGTCAGAAATGTAAGAGGATAGAAAAATACCATTTTGCGCCGTCGATGGTACAAATCGATATCCGAACTGCCCTTTATCAGTTACCAGATATACATACATCTGTTCTCCCCTATAAGCAATAGCTGCAGCTTTACCTAACAAACTGTTCTCAATCCTGATATTTGCAAACAAATATCCGTTGGTTTTAGGAATTTGAATTAGTTCGCCAATATTGGC
>Ga0315294_10004523_pt1 | contig 15176 bp, 27 predicted proteins | sample YL17G13_40_MG_FD_203626 | JGI IMG/M metagenome (GOLD analysis project Ga0315294, IMG submission 203626) | Sediment microbial communities from Yellowstone Lake, YNP, Wyoming, USA - YL17G13_40 | ecosystem: Environmental > Aquatic > Freshwater > Lake > Sediment | place: USA: Wyoming | collected... | reverse complement strand
GCTCGACTGCGCCATGACGGACGACCAGGCCCGGGTAACGTCCACCCGTGAGATGCAGATCACGGGCACACAGACGATCAACTACTACTATGGGACTCGGTACGTTTATATCGTCAACACCGTCCAGGAGGACACGATCTTCGCGACCCTGCTCTCCCTGTACCCCGAGAGCGAGACCGTCCACAACAGATACTGCGTCTTCTACGGGACTCGGAACAGTGGCGGGACCCGCGGGGATTATACGGTCGGGAACCTCGTAGTCGTCCGTGGAGACACCAACGCTTACACCGCCCAGGGCCAGCCATCCCAGAGCTTGTACCTGACATACGGGTGCCAGCAGGCCTCAAACACCTGTGTAAACGCCAGGCATCTTTCCGGTGCCCGGAGATGGTACCCGGCCTGGAGTGCGGGCCAGGACTCGGGCACGACCTACGGCATGCGGGGACGCCTCTACAACGTGCTTTTGATGATGCAGGGGACCGGCCTCATCGGGACCGAGTACACGATTCCTGTCGATCAGGCGACGACGGGGGTCTTTAAGATCCTAAACATAACGTACGGGGCCACGAGTTATTACTACAAGGCAGTGAGGAAATCCTGATGACCGTACCCAGTTTCTACAATACGGACTTCAGAAGGATCGAGGTCGCCGGGAGCGTGGACGTCCAGGACGTCATCGATGACATCATCGATGAACTCACGGTCCAGCTTCCCGTGGCCTCCCGATGGACCTCCTTGGGCGGTGGCGAATACCGGAGCCCGTACCAGGACCCGACCGGCGCGAATCGGTTCATGTCCGTGACCCTGACCCGCGTGAGTGCGGTCCTCATGGGGTTCCACGTCAAGGATAAGAACGGAACCACGATTCGGAACGGAAGCATCCAGTTCACGACTTCATTTACCTATCGGATCTGGAGCGGACCCTACCACCTGTGCGTCGAGTTCGAGTACGGTACGGCGACCTACGAGCAGGCCTATGCCGTCATGCTCGATCCGACCCCGTTCGGGCTCCAGAGTATCTGGCCCTATGTCTGCGCCTGGACCGTCCGGATCGCCAACGGGACCGCGGACGTCACGGCCTACGCGAACAACTGCTGGATGACCGACGCGGTCGGGGCCAACGCCAGGATCATGATGAGCAGTCTCACCAGCATTGATGCGACCTTGAAAACGACGGGCGGCAACGACATCGTCCTCCCGGCGGAGGTTTCCGTAAGCAGCAGCTCTACCTGGTACGGCGCCGGGAAGATGTACCAATTCGCCGTCGTTTCGAGCCTGATCGCCTACAAGACCGCGATGACCGTTCCCTTGGATTCCGGAACCACCGGCCAGTTCGAGGTGCTCGGAAGGGGGTCTGCAGGAGCCAATAATTCCGGTCTTCTGGCCATCCGGAAGGCGTGAAACGTGCCAGCTTACCTATGGATCGACCCCTGGTGGTCGCGTCTGAACGGCTGGACCATCCCGGCCGCTGACGCTCCGGTGAGTGTCGTTATTCCCAGCAACCCTCCCTACGGCGGCGGCGGGACCTACGGCAGCTTCGAGTTCCAGTCCCTCGTCGCCTCGGCGAACGGGACCATCTCGATCCCGGTTTCGAGGGCCGGAGGGATCGTCGGGATCGTCGGGGTCGACGTCGTAGCCGTGGACGGGACGGCCGTCCGGAACGTCGATTACTTTGTCGCTGCCACGACGACGCTCGCCTGGGCCGACAACGAAGGAACGCCGAAGTCCGTGTCCGTCACGATCAACCCGTCCGTGACGGCCAAGACGTTCTCGTTGCAGCTCCAGAACCCCACGGGCGGGGCTACGGTCAGCGGGACCTACAACATCATCACGATCACGATCCCAGCGACCGCCGGGGCGGGGGGCAGTCTCCGGTTTTACTACGGGGCAGTCGAGAGCGGAGACATCGTAAACTATGTACAGGTAATCGGAGCGTTCCATCTTGGAGTCTATCGGATGGGGTCGTTCTTCGGAGCCGTGGGATGCAGCTACCACACGGTGGACGGGACGGCCGTGGACGGTGTCGACTATACCGCCGCCAGCGGGACGGTAGCCTGGGCCGACGGGGATTCGGCAGCGCATCCCACGGGGGACATCACGGTTCTGGGAATCCCTCCTGGGAACAAATATTTCTACGTAGTCCTGGACACGCCAACGGGCGGAGCCTATATCCCCACGGGGGAAGGGTATCGCCAGAAGATATACCTCTGGTCCGCGGCCGTCGTCCCGGGAAACCTTCAGTTCAATACGTCTCGGGTGTATGCCCCGGAGTCGGCTGCGTACACGTTCACCGTACAGCGCGTCGGAGGATCGACCGGGGCCGTCAGCGTCAACTACTCCTGCACGAACGGGACGGCCGTAAACGGGACCCACTATACGGCAGCTTCTGGAACCCTCAACTGGGCCGACGGCAACGCCGCCGACAAGACGTTTACCGTTACGATGCTGGCCGTCTCGAACAGCAGCCTCTATTTTACGGTCAACCTCTCGGCCCCGGGGGGTGGGGCTGGCCTGGGGGCGATCCCGACGGTCGTCGTTTATGTTCTGAACTCCGTGGGCGGCATTCCCGATGTTCCCACTGACGTCATCGAGGACACGGCCTTTGGTTTTGCCGTCGAGACGACAGCTGGTCAGTTCGCCTTCAGGAAAGGACAGGAATCCCATATCGTTGTCGGCCAGGCGCTCGTGGGCACCGTCATCGGGTTCAGCGGCGGGACGGACTCCTTCGGCGGCGGGACCGACCTCATGACCGACGACGAAGATCTTCTTGGATCGTCACCGTTGCGGTTTATAATGTCCGAGATGTAGTATACTGTCGCCGAGGTGATTATCTTGGGGACACAACTTGAACGGCAGCTTGGAGAACTGAGCGGGGTCCTTAAAGGACTCACGCCGGCCCTCGAACGCCTGGAAAACAGGCAAAACGAGACCGAACGCGAAGCCTCCGCCGCGAAAGAACGGGTTGAAGGGATGAGAAGGGATTTCGAGGAACTTAAAAACCGGACCGCGGAGCGCATTAAAGACCTCTACACCAAATGCGGTGAATCTCTGAGTGATAATAGAGATAATTCCACACAACTTGGCCTGATCGAACAGGAAGTTAAGGCGCTCCAAAAAAAAGAAGAAGGCCTAGGCCAGAAGGCCTGGGACATCATAAAGATCCTTTTGGCCGCCGCGGTTACTGCTTTTGTCACGTGGCGCTTGACTAAGGGAGGGTGATCCTGTGAGCGACCCAAAGAAGGTCCTTGTGATCGAGGACGACCCGGCGATCTCGGCCATCCTAGGCAAGCGCCTTGAGAACCTCGGCTACACGGTCGTCCGCGCGGGCACGGCCAAAGGGGGGATGGACCTCGTGGACCAGGCTGATCTCGTCTTCCTCGACCTGAGGCTTCCGGACTACTCCGGAGAGATCTGGCTGGAGCGGATCAGGGCAGCTGGGAATTACGTCCCGGTCGTGGCTATGAGTGCGGTCATGTCCCAGGAAACGGCCCGCGAGCGCCTGGAGAAGTTCCAGATCGTGGACTTCATGGAAAAGCCGTTCACGCTCAAGGAAGTAGCGGAGAAGGCCGGCCGGGCCGCGGAGATCTCCGATCAGATCCGGTTCGTAGGGCACGCATCAGACCGACTCAAGGGGTTTATCGAGAGACAAAACGGGAAGCATTAGCAGATTTGATTTGCAATCAGCCAACCATAACGTATAATCCCTGTACCTCCCCCGTAGGCTGTACTTGACCGCGCAGAAGGTCCTCTAGGATGATCCATCCTCGGTCAAGAACGAGGGAGGTGGGGTAGTGAGCACGCCGAAAATCGGTCTCCTCCACATCGATACGTCCCGCATCGGCGGTTCCGTGGCCAACCATCGGCACGCCTTCGGGATGGCACCGGCCGCGCCGGCGCGGAAGGAAGACGGCCCCGAATACAAGACCCCGCCTCCGAAGCGGGTCTTGGCCCAGGGTCGGCCCACGCCGCCCAGCCTGACCCCATCCGAAATCGCCTCCATACAGAGGAACCTCGGAACCCTGAGCGAGGCGCTGAAGCTGGAGCTGGAGACCGTCAAGGCCGAGGCCGACACCGTTTCCGGCCAGGACCTGGGGAATTCCGAAGCCTACAAGGTCATCCCTATCGTGGGATCGATCTTCAACGTCCCAGAGATCCGCAACCAGATGGTTCTGGACTCCAAGGCCGTCGGTGGCGTCGCCGACCGGATCCTGTCCGGATCCGCAGGCCCCTACCTCACCGACGCCCAAAGGGAGACCCTCTCCACGGTCGTCTCTGACGCCCAAGCCCTCGCCGGGTACGTCAAGCAGTTCCCTACGGCGTCCCCGGAAGGACGCCTCGTGGCGTTCGCGGAGGACCACGCGCGGACTCATACCATGGATGCCAGCGACCTGCTTTCGGCCGTCGAGCGCCAGGTCGTCGCGGGAGAGGCTTCGAGCGTTCCAATCACGGAACCCTCGGGAGGCCTTCCCATCGGGGGCATCATCGCCATCGTGGCTTTGATCGCCGTCGGTTTCGTCATTGCGGAAATCGCTTAGGAGGAATCTCATGAAGAAGATCTCGAGTTGGGTCATCCTGGCCATCATGGTCCTGGGAATGTGCGGCATCCTGCTGGCCCAGGGCACCGCGGCACAGCCGGTTCCGCAGACGGATCCGCTCTGGAAGAAGATCCTGATGGGAGCCATCGGCGGCGTCATCGCCAGCCTGATCGGTTGGGCGAAGAACCGCGACGATAAGACCAACACCCAGGAGCCCCTCAGTCTGAAGTTCATGGCTATTACGGTGGCGGTCGGAGTCGTTGTGGGAGCCATTACGGGAGCCATGGGCAAAACCATCCCCGACTTCTTCTCAAAATACGAAAGTCTGCCGGTCTGGGGCCTCATCATGATGGGCGTCGAGGCTGCCCTCAAGGCCATCTTCAGGCAGTCAATCGGCATGGCGAAGATCCTCGGGATCGTTAAGTCGGGTTCCGAAAACCCTCCTGGAGGGGGACCGCCGAAGCCGTAGGCGCGTTCCTCACCGGGACGGTCTCGGCGCGCGACGTCGGGACCTTGACGCTCTTTTTCAAGGAAGTGGTGACGCGGTTCTTTCCGGAACCGATCGAACCGGGATCGGATGATCATGTATTCCGGGAATTACTGGTCACGATTTGGAACCGGATCCTCCTCAGGCTCCAAGACCTGAAGGTCACGGAGAAGGAGCTCGAGGAGATCGGATTCATGCTGAGGAGGACGTGGTCCGTCGGGCAGGCCTACGCCGCCCGGAAAAAGGACCTGACGTTTGCGGAATGGTTGCTCAGGCTGAGAGGCGTGGCCAAAGAGGCCGGCGTTTCGTTGCCCTGCTGACGGCGCTTGGGATCCTGAGTGGATGCTCGGTCTTCCGTGCGCTCGACTTCGGCGGCGACGACAAGAATCCGGTGGAGTTTTATTTTGGCTGGCAGCATGGCGTCGAGCAGTCAAAGGCCAAGCCCGGCCAGGTGGATGCTCATGGGGTCTACCAGCCGGAGACCCCGGAAGTCGACGCGATTTTGGGGTTCCCGAACATCCACGCCGGCCTTGCGGGTGAGATCCGGCCGGATCCCAGGATCACGCCGGTCGTTGCCGTGGAGCTCTGCCGGATGAAATTCCCATACGTCCGCTGGTGGGAACTGCAGGTCGGCGCCGGAGCGCAGCTTATCGAAGCCTCGTTCACGAAGCGTCTCATTTCGGTCTTCGAAGTCACGGCCGGGCCTTGGATCGGATGGGATCTTGAAGAACACGGCTGGGCATTTGGTGGGATCTGTACTATTATAAAGTTTTAGCTAAGAAGAATGAACATGGTGATGGTGTCCTGCGTCTTTATGGTCTGCGCGGAACTGGCGCATGTAATCGTACCTTTTCCGCTTGAGATCCGGATGGTTGACAAAAACTCCTCGACCGTTGAGTTTTTTGATTTTGCTTCGGATGTTTTCTCGTTGGGAAAGCTCGAATTCACTAAGAATCCTTCCTCGAGGATATCGATCGATCCTTTTATAAAGCTTTATAGCAAGAAGAGCCCTGTTCCTTTTGATCCTGAGGTAAGGAAGCAGGAGATTGATTACCACCAAAGCGTGTCTAGTTGTCACGCCCCATCTCCATACGGGTTTTATGGACAACGGAGAACGAAGATTACACGAAACAGATCCCCCCATCTTTTTGTGCAGGTAATTAATGATTCCTTGGTCTGTGTTGGCAACCGAAAGGCCGATCCAGTGGGACGATCCCTTGCGGTTTTGTTTATTGACGCCGATAACGATGGTTCCCTCTCCGTCAAACAGTCCGGCAATATAGGCTCGTTCATATCCAGAAAGATTTACCTCCAGGGTCTGCCGGTGTCTTATGGAGATACCGCGACGTGCAAGTCCACGTACAATAGAGGAATGCTGGACATCGTAGGCGCGACCGATAAAACGCGCCGACTTTCCGCGGGTGTACATCATCTTGATTTTAGGCCAATTAAGCGCCGGTCTTTTAAAAGAACCTCGAACGGTAAGGTTTCGTCTTCGGAGACCAGAGGTGATTGTGGGAGTAGAAACCCTGAAATGTCTGGCCAATTTCGATGCGGTAGAACCGTTTTTATAGAGCCGAACGACGAGGCTCCACTCTCTCAAGGAAAGCCTTCTGTAGATTTTTCCGGGATGGTGTATTATGATTCCTTTGGCCATGGCGCCCTTCCTTCAAAAGGGTTGTTGTGGCTAGGGGCCGAAGACCGTTCCAGCGGGCTTCGGCCTCGTTTTATAGTAACGCGGAAAGAAAGGCGTGTCAAGTAGCATGAAGAACGGCGAAGAAAACCTATTCGCCCCAAAAGAGGGTGTTCGTGCTTGGTATAATCGAACGACGGGGAAGTGGAGAAAAATCATCGTCGTCTCGACAATCGGAGCGCTTCTGGCGGGCATTGTGTTTTTCGAGTATGCTCCGGTATCAATCATAAGCCGCCTACAGATTTATAATGGGGCCTGGACCATTCCAGTGGCCGCTCTGATCTGGATACTTGCCTTCGTTTACATCTTCCTGGTTCCTTCTAGGGAAGTCGGCTTCCGCAGCCAGGAATGGATCGAGGCGGCGGTCAAGATCCTCCAAAAGACCATCTCTGAGGAGATCGCTCCCGCGGCGCGGGTATGGACCCGGATCGGCGAGCGGGTCGAGAAGGAACTCCCGGCCATGCTTGCCGAGGCGCGCGAGGGAATCCAGCTGGTCCGCACGTCTGCCGTGAAGATCGAAGAGGCCGTCCAGAAGAACGACAAGGTCGCCGACCAGGTCAAGCCGGTCGTGGAGGCCTTGAAGCGGATCGAGGAACGCATCGAGCACGAGATCAGGACCGGGATCATCGACGACGTGCGCCAGGCGGCCATCTCGATCCAGACGTTCGCCGGGCCTGGCGCGGCCAAGAAGGTCCCGGCTTCGGATCAGCCCGATATGACCCGGATCCTCCCGGCTCTGGCGAGAAAGAAGGCGTAATGTGATCACGTTCAACGGACCGGCCTCGGCTGGTTGGAAGCCCTTCGGGGCCTTGGGCCAGACTCCGGCGATCGTCACGCCGACCGGGGAAACCCCACCCAAAACCTCAGGCGAATCCAGCGCGCTTCCGGATATCGCGAAGGCCGTCGCCTTCCTCGTTGCCGGCGGGGCCCTCGTATACCTCGTCATGACCTTTTCCGACTCCTCGGAGCAGCATAGGGAGTTTCCTCGATGAAGACGCTCTTCAGCAACCAGATCTTCGGCGCGAATTTCGCTCCCCGAAAGATGGCGTCGACCTTCGGTGATCTCCTCAACGAATTCGGGATCTCCGAATCGGACATCGAAGATCTCATCGGGAAGCTTCCCACGGAAGCCGTCGGCAGTTACCGGGCTCGTTTCGAGGAGTGCAAGGCCAAAGGGGTCACGAGCGGAGAAGGCGTGGCCTGCCTGTACAGCCTCTACAAGGACCTGAAATCCGGATCCTCGACGACACCGTCCGTCCCGGCCCCAACGACGCCGAAAACCACGACGGCGTTCCCGGTCGTTCCGGTGGTGATCGTAGCCGTGATCCTCGCGGGCGTAGGAATCTATTTCGCCGTGAAGTGATGATCAAGCTGGGACAAGTCCAGATCAGGAAGACCCTCGGCCAGACGGCCGAGGAGTGGAAGGTCCGTGCCGAAAAGGCGGTCCTGGCGTACGACCATTTTATCGAAAAGACGGCGACGATCCAGAACCAGGAAGCGATCGACGGGATCACGGAATGGATCGGACGTGCGGACATGCCGGGAAGCCCGGAAGAGCGTCGCATCGCGGTCGGTATGGATCTCGACGAGTCCAAGGCCTCTGAGGCGGTCTACGGGACCGACATGGCCACGCAGAGGGTAAAGCAGCTGGAAGACATGGTCCTGCAGTTCGAAGCCAAGGTCGATTCGGCCCTGCAAACCTACGGCTCGCTTCCGGCTCCAGAGGGAGCCGGCAGCCGGACGGAGGAGGTCAGCGCCACGATGCTGTGTATCACCGGGGGCATTGGGCTCCTGGGGCTCATCGTGATACCGATCCTCCTCGAGTGAGAAGGAGAACGCCATGTTGGTGAAGGTGAAGGCCCGCGTCAACGGCAAGTGCAAGAAGGGTTCCAAGACCCGGAAGGGGCGCAAGGGCTGCTGGAGAGCCGGCAAGAAGTAGGGAATTCCGCTGCGGGTGGCGCCATCCCCCCTCGTTCCCCCCGTAGGGGGAGGCGCCGTCGGCAGGGAGGGGGAATTTTCAAGGAGATGACGATGTCGAAAGAAGGTTTCGGGCCCGGAGGGGACAAGATCCCCAAGGGCGCCACGCCGGCTACGCTGATGGGCCAGGCAAATCCGGTCCTGGGGCATCAAACGGTCCCATCCAACAAGGGCATGGCCGGGGGAGTCCCCCAGACCGCTCAGAGGACGGCCCAGCTGTCGCCGGCCCAGACGCCGCGCGGGGCCCAGCAGGTCCCGATCGCGGGAATGGCTGCAGCTCCGGTGCAGGCCCCGGCAACGTTCATGGCGACCCAGCCGAGGATGGCCGGGGCGGCCGCGCCGGAGTCCAACGACGTCCACACCATTCGGGTGGAAGGACTCGGGGCCGACGGGCGCCGGTACAAGGCCGACTTCGACGCCGTGTTCCCTAAGGGCACGAAGATCGTACACCTGGGGGTCGTCGAGTAGGAGGTTCTCCGTGAACCTTGTAGTGACGCCGGAACAGGCTCAACTTCTGTCCGCGCAGGTCGAGCGGATCGCCATGGCGGCATCGGAGCTCGGCCGGTTCGGCGAGACCGAACCGGACCTGGCCGGATCCTGCGGAGTCGAAGTCTGCTCCCTGGAGGCGCGGACGATCCTCGCCGGCGGGTATCTCCAGAGGATCGCGGCGGCCGCGGCCGATGCGGTCCGCAACCGAAGGCCGGCGACCCTGGCCGCGGAAGACGTCGAGGGCCTGGCCAGGCTGGAAGGAGCCGTGGCCCTCGGATCGTCGAGGATCGGCATGAAAATGGCCGCTCTCGAGGCCGAATCGAGCCAGGAAGGCATCGCGAAGTTCGGGGGCCTCCTGGGTCTCGCCACGGGAGCCGTTGGACTTTACAAGTCCATCTTCTGAGGTCGATATGGCGCACAAGCACGAACTGGGCTGAGGCTTGCCCGTAAGTCTCCGGTCTTTGGAGACGAAAACCGTGACGGATCCCAGAGAGCTGTCGGAAGCCAAACCCGAGGAACCCCAAGGGATAGGCTGAAGGAAAGGCCGACGTCATCAGGATGATGACGATTTTCTGCGGGGAAGCGAATGCGGAGGGGAGAAAACCCCTCCGGCTCCGCGTCCCAGGGTCATGGGGGTCCCGGTGGATCCGCCACCCATGAGAGTGCCCGAAGGAACGAAGATATCGAGCATGGGAAGCCGGTCCATATTCGACAATCCGGCGCCGGGTTCGACCGCCCAGTTGAGCCAGGTGTCCCTGAGGCCGGATCCGTTCACGCCCCGGGAAGTCCAGGCCGTGGCGAGGCCTACCGCGGTGGCGCAGCCTGTCATGGGCCAGGAAGGCGCGGTCGAAAAGGTGATCCAGAGGGAAATCCCCCCGGAAGGCGTCTCCAAGGAAGAAGCCACGGCGATCGTCGCTGCCCTGGGTCCCGCGCTCGACGCGACGGCCAAAGCCATAGAGGACGGCGTCACGTGCGGCAAGGTCGATTCGCTCGTCTACGCCGAGGTCAAGAAGCTCAAGGGATCGCTCGAGCAGTTCGCGGCTTCGAAGACCGAAGCGAAAGCGGACCTGAGCGCCTCCGAACTCGAGAAGATCGACGCCGTCCTGTCCTGTCAGCTGACCTACCAGGACATCGCGAGCGTGAAGAAGCAGAGGACCATCGCCATCGTCGTCGGCGGGATCGTCATAGGGGCCCTCGTGATTGCGGTGGTGTCATGAACTACAGGATCGTGAATCTGGGAACGGGCATCCTGGGGCCAAGGCCGGCGCCTCCGGCGCGGGGCCTGGGACAGGATACGGAGGCCGTCAGGAAGGCCCGGGCGCTCTACGAGCGCGTCCAGGCAAGCTACCAGAATCTAGTGAGCCTCCTTGGGAAGGCCAAAGCCGATCTGGCGGTCGAACAGGCCAGGGAGAATCTCGAAAAAGCGGAGATCGCACAGTGAAGTTCAAGATGACGCCTTGAATGTGGAACGGTCTCAAGCGGCCCCGTGGAGGGCCGGTGAAGATCAAGAAGACGGCGCTGAAGTCGTCCGATGTCCTCGTGGCGAAACTGGCCGGCGCCGCCTGTTGCGAGGTCGCCACCGTGAGGCATCGGGGGAAGTATTACTTCGTGGCGCCGAAGAAGCTTGGAGGCGTGAAGGAAGTCCCGGCCGATTCCCTGACGGATGGCCTGCATGCGTCCGTGTGGGATCTGAACCAGAAGCTCAAGGGGAAGAAGAAATAGTTTGAGGAGGACTTTATGTTCCAGAGCGTAACCCTCCAGCAGGTCCGGGTCATGCCGGCACGGAGGCCCAGGCTGGCGCAGGAGATCACGGTGGCGCCGAACCAGGAGGCGAAGACCCCGGCCGTCGCCACGGTTCCGGTCGCGACGGAAGCCAAGCCTCCGTTCATCGACAGCGCCCTGGTGGCCTTCGGGGTGGACGTCGTGGCGGCGATGAGCACGGGCATGCTCGCCTACGGGGCCAACAAGGTGAACAGCCGTCTGGACATCGTGTGGGGGCTCCTGTGTGGGGGCCTGGTCTTTAAGGGCCTCGCAGATCTGGCCCGGGTCAGGGAGCGCTAAGGAGAACGTCATGCAGATGATCATGCAGCCGAACATCGTCGCGCAGCCCCGAAAGGGCGTCTACGCGATGTCGTGGGCCCCCGGGGTGAGGACCCTGGCCCGTCCTCGCCGGTCCCTGGGCCAGACGAAATTCTTCGAAAGCCCCTTGCTGGCCCTCATGACCGACGCCGTCGCCGCCGGGGCCTCGGCCTACCTGGCGTGGGGCCTCGGGCATTACGGAAACAAGTGGGCGACCTTTTTCTGGGTTGTCGCGGCCGCGTCGGCCGTCAAGGGCCTCCACGACATGTCGCGCCTGAAGGAGTAGTCGTCCTCCCCGAAAGGAGGTTCACGTGAAGGTCCATCTGTCGGAAGTCCCCATCGGATCCTGTTTCCTGCACGGCAAGGGAACGAAGAAGAAGATCGGGGACAACAGGACCGCCTCGGTGGCCTTGAACGGGCGGATCAAGACTCGCAACATCAAGGGAGATCCGGAAGTCGACCCGGTCGCCTGCCCGCTCAAGTACCTCGGCGTCGGCCTGCGCCGGCATCCCGACCAGGTCGTGGAAATCGGGGACGGCAATATCCTGAAGGGAAAAAGGAGGAAGTCCTGATGGCCGATGAACTGATCGAAATGGGCAAGAACAAGAAAAAGTGGCTGCCTGATCTGGGTCCGAAGCCGCTCGGACGCTGGTCGAAAAAATATCCGGCCGGCATGCGCCATTATTCCCTGCTCAAGAAAACCTCGGAGAAAGGATGCCTGAGGGTGCTCCGGGACCTCAACGCTCTGGCCAACGTCACCCGGGACAAGCCCACGGCGAGACTCCTGAGGAAGGACTACAAGTGGCTCAGGGCCCAGAGCGCGTGCAGACTCAAGAGCAAGAAGAGGTAATCATGGGCCAGTTCGGATTCGGAAGTCCCATAGGCTTTGCCGGGAGCTTCGGAGGCGAAGGCTTCATCGGAGGCCCGACCAAGCCGGTGCGGATCGCCAGCTCCACGTCAAGAACCAAAGACCTCCCGATCCTGTCCGGTCAGGACAAGGATGCCGCGCCGGCTCCGGTCCAGGAAGTATCCGACAGAAAGGCGGCGGTCATTGATCGCCTCTGCACGATCCTTGTCAAGTTCGCCCAGAATGAGGTTCCCGAGGACGTGGCCGGCCGTATCTTCTGGTCCTACGTCGACGATGCGAAGATCCCGCCTTCCCTGGCCGCCCAACTCGTCCTGGACCAGTGCCCGGATCTGAAGATCCCCGGGAAGCCCGTGACGCCTGCGAAGGAACTGAAGAAGCCAGAGAAAGAAGGTTTCCACGGGAAGACCCAGATCACTTTCGAAGAGGCCGCGGATCTCCTGGAACTCATGGACACGGTCCTGGCTCCGCTCACGCCCGAAGAGGCCGCAAGCCAGATCGCCGACCGGGAATGTCTCCGGGAACTCAATGACGCCGGCGGGTTCCCCTTAGTGGAGCGCCTGCAGGAACGCCTCAGAAAGTTCCTCGAGACGGCGTCTCCCGACGCCCTCTTCACCATTTCACAGGGAGAGACGGTCGTCACGGGCAAGGCCGTGGAGTGCGCGGAAGCCCTGGGACGCATCAAAACCATAAAGACCGTCGCGACGGTCGGAGGAATCGCGGCCGGAGGCGGCGTCTTGCTCCTCCTTTTCGGCCTTATCTAGGATGAATGTCATTGCGCTCCGGAAACCGACATCGTTCCGGCTGGGGGCGGAAGAGCTGATCGAGCTCGGCCAGAACCCCCCGGCCGCCGTTTCGTCCAACCCCCGGGCCGTGACGCTCACCAAAGACGAAGGCCTCCTCCTCGTCAAGGTCCTCGAAAGCATCATCGCCTTTGCCCAGAACTTCCCGGTCGAGTTCCACAGCTACTGCCCGACCGATCGGTGGGAAACGACGCTCACCCAGGTCGGGAGTTGGATCAAGGAAGTCGAGCGGCAGACCCAGACCGGGGCGACCAGCGTCACCGTGCCGGCCGAGGCGGTCTTGAGGCTTGTGGATCTCGAAAAGTGCGTCTCCGCCGCGCGGGACGCGCGCCTCAGCGCGGCCAAGATAGCGTTCAGCCTCTCCGCCGTCGGCGTCATCGCCGACGTCGTCTTCGGCCTCCGGTGGGTCGCGCTTCCCGCGTACATAACGGGTCTGGCCGTGCTCTTCGGTCAGCCCCTCCGGGCCAAGCTGTCCGCGGTTCCCCAGGAGCCTTTCAAGCCCATGCTGGGATGCGGAGAGAGTCCCAACCCGATCAAGAAGGTCGTCCTCGAGAGGGTGATCCTGTCGCGGGAACCACTCCAGGGACACTACTGGGGGACCGTGAAGCCTTCATCCAGCATGACTCCGTCGTCCGTGTGCCTGTCCAAGGACCGCTTCCGGATCCGGGTCGAGGGCTGGAAAGGCGACCTGGTCGTGCCTAAGGGGGATTGGAAGAAGGTCTCCGACGAATCCTGTCGCGGGGACATGGAGATCGCCGTCTGGGAACCCTGTGGATCCGAACCCCGGCGTACTTTGTTCGGACCGATCCCGAAGAATTCGGGGATGTCCGAAACGTACTGGGTGGAATACACGGGGCCACTGACCGGCGGGGTCTGCCGGACGGCCGGACCGTTCGGCTGACCCATGGACGCCGCGCTCCATGCCCGCGACGATGCCGGGTTCGTGGAGCCGGGAACGGACGGCGGTTACGTCGTCTACGATTCGGAATGGAACGTGTACGAAGAGAGTTTATAGTGGCAAAGGAATTCCTGGCGACGAAGATCACATCGGGCCGAGGGAACGCCTCACCGAAGGCGACCTGGTGGTTCCGGCATTACGAATCGATCGTGCGCTATCTGGTCTTCTCGGGGATCCCGAACGTGAAAGGGACCGAAGAAGTTCGGATGGAAGCGATGGATCTGGCCGACGAATGGGACCGGATGAGGTCCACGTCGTTCCCGAAGGGAGCCATGGGACGCCACGTGACGCTGGAACTGGGTCTCGTCGATGCGGTTCGCCGGAAGGACAGCCATGCGGTCGGGACGATCGGAGACCTGCTCGTCGAGGACGTTGAGAAGCAGGTGAATCAGCTTGGGGCCTTGGAGCTGCATATGCCGAAGGACCGGCTGAAGCGTCTCATCGAAGAGCACGTTGCTCTCTTCACTGAAAGAGTCAGGCACAGCATCGAAGGCACGGACAAGACGGGTTGCGACGAAAAGGCCAGGGCCAATGCGATGGCCCTCGTCGATTTCACGATCGAGTGGTTCTAGGAAGGGTGCGCCATGGCCGAAAAAATCAAGGTCCAGGCATTGACGCCGGCGATGAAAATGCTCCTCAACGGCGGAGGGGCGACGGCGTTCTACGAAAAGAAGGTCCCCCTCAAAATGGGAAGCGCGCCCAAGCTGGGGACCACGGTCGATTCAGAAAAGGGAGCCTCCCCGGTTGAGCTCATCGCAGCGCGAAACGTGCCGATCCTGGGCCAGACCCAGCCGACCCAGGCTCCGGCACAGCAGCAGCCGGCGACCCAGGACGCCACGCCTTCCGTGACGAAATGCCCGGGCCCCGTGGTCCTGCCGGACGGCCGGATCCTGGAGCCGGACGACTATATCCGCCTGTCGGATCTCTGCGAGATCATGCCGACCCTCCTGAACGCCATGAGATCCTCCATGGCTCCGGGCCAGCAGGTCCGCGTGGCCGGCGGCATCCCCGGAGTCCAGGGCGTACCCACGCCGGGCATGTTCTCATCCGGGGCGGGTCCCCTGGGGCCTTACGCCCAGGGCGCCGCCGGTGGCGGATTCGGCGGCGGTGGGGGCGGCGTCGGCGCGCGCGGCCCCGCAGGGCCCGCCGGACCGGCCGGACCCGCAGGAACCTCGCTCATCATCAGCGATATCGCGGCGGGAATCAACAAGGTGGACGGGGACTTCACGGTCGCCGCCGGTCCCTTCGTGGCCGTGCCGGGAACCACGGTGAACTTCACGACGGCCGTCG
>Ga0315294_10004522_pt1 | contig 15176 bp, 18 predicted proteins | sample YL17G13_40_MG_FD_203626 | JGI IMG/M metagenome (GOLD analysis project Ga0315294, IMG submission 203626) | Sediment microbial communities from Yellowstone Lake, YNP, Wyoming, USA - YL17G13_40 | ecosystem: Environmental > Aquatic > Freshwater > Lake > Sediment | place: USA: Wyoming | collected... | reverse complement strand
CCGTTGACGAGGTGAAACGGATTGCACATTCATTATAAGTCAAAGATCATCAATGTCAACTGGTTAGTTTTAGTAATTCTGTTTACATCTACCAGACAGGAAAAATGTAGTTTGTATGTTAGGATCCAGTGGTGGGATTGATTACCCATAAGGCCGCCTCAGCTAGGGCGCGCGGGAGCCGGTCAGCGCGGAGGGGGTGAGGAAGATCATGATGAAGGATGAAGGCGGAAGGATGAAAGTGTTGGCGAGATTAACGCCATGAAGCAGGACGGTTTAAGACTATGCCATTTTTGATGACCTGGTCGGGCAATAGGCTCTTGACAAGCTCAAGGTGCCCCATACGCAAGGTTCTTGTAGAAATGCTCTTGAGCGCTGACGAAAACCGCCCAGGAGGAAAGATAGAAGTCACTATTTTGTTTGGAAATAACTGTTGAATCGAACGAATTGGGCTGACCAAGTCGCTATCGGCTGAAATTAGAAAGGCAATGTCAAAGCGGTCCTGGAAGGCATCTTTCATCAGTTCGACCGAAATGTTGACATCGGTCATTTTTTCATGGTGTGTTGTGTAGGCGTGTCCACAATGTCGACAAGTAATGGTGTCGGAAAGGAAGTGGCCGTAGAAAATGGACAAATTCGGAATTGTTTGCAAGGCTTCCAAAAACACCTGTTGGCGGCGACGTTTATCGTCAGGGTATTTGACGATCGTAGTGAAATACTTCGTCTCTATAAGTACCTGATTGGATTTTAGAAATTGCTCTGCCAAGCGTTGGAGATTAAGCCAGTAGAACCGTTTCCAGCCCTGGTCACGCAGACCATAGTATAGGTTGTACCCATCAATGTAAGCGACGACTCTATCCACGATAAACACCCTGCTATTAAGGGACAGCCCGCCCTTTCGGGCGGGCGTCGGCCCGGAGATGCTATCTCCAGGGGGGTATGTTTTGATTATACAACGAGTTGACATTTTGTCAAGAATTGGCGCGAAGATTTTTCAATCCCGCACGCTGGCGAGTCTGAGGGGTGGGGAGGCGGTGGGCGCGCCCCCAACCCGCAGGGTGCTTCGCGAAGTGCGGGGGCAGGCGGGGAGGGAGTGAGGATCTATAAAAAGTCGCCGGGCGCAACAGGCAAGCCTCTACGGATTCATCTCGTAAGCATCCTTCAACGCGTGCACCTCGCTCCACACACGGCCGAAGCGGGCCGCGTCCACCGCCGGTTTGCGGATCATGCGCAGGCAGTAGTCCATCTGCTGCGGTTTGCTGATCGGCTTGCTGTAGATGTTCAGGGCGTGGCGTGAGAAATCGCGCACCATGAAGTCGAAGATCTGGTCGAGCAGGTCGTCGCCCACGGCGTAGATCCTGGCATTCTCCAGGATGAGCTGGCCGTAGACCACCAGGGTGAAGATCTCGCCCAGGGCAAGCAAAAAGTCCACCTCCTTCTGCTGGGCTTCGTCGGGAGTCGCCAGGGCCAGGAATTCCTTGAAAGCCGCCATCTGCTCCTTGAAGATATTGACGTTGGGCAGGTTGAATTGGTCGAAGACGGGATTGTAATCGTGGAAGCGGATCTTTCCGAGGCCGCGGGCCGGGCCCTGGTCGAAGAGGAAATCGTCGTTCTGCGGCTCGTCCCGGCGGGAGATTTCAGGATATTCCGCCGGGTTGAAGAAGTAATTGGGCATGAACTTGACGATCAAGGCAATGTTGACGTGGACGGTGCCCTCCAGCTTGGGCAGGGCGCGGATGTCGCGCGCCGCCATTTCGAAATAGGTGTCCCGCTCGAAACCCTTGGCGGCGATCACGTCCCACAGCAGATTGATGACCTCCTCCCCCTGCGTGGTCACTTTCATCTTGACAATCGGGTTATACAGCAGGTAGCGCCGGTCTTCCGGCGAGGCGGCGCGCAGGTAATCCGCGGCCCGCAACGAAAAGAGCTTCATGGCGGCCAGGCGCGCGTAGGCGTCGGTGAACATCTGCTTCACGTGGGGGAAGTCGGTCACGGCCATGTTGTACAGGCGGCGGTTGGCGGCGTGACGTATGGCCTCGTAGAAGGCGTGCGTGCAGATGCCGATGGAGGCCCAGCCCAGGTTGAACTTGCCCACGTTGACCGTATTAAGGCAGGCATCCCAGGCTTCCTGTCCGAGGTGGAGGATTTCTGCCGCGCTGACCGGGTAATCGTGCAGGGCATACTGCCCGACGTAACTCTGGCTGGCGCAGACGTTGCGGATCAGCTCGTAGTTTTTCTGGCGATAGTCCGCCGAAAAGAAAACGTATTCCCCCGTATCAGCTATTTTTCCGAAAGTGGAGACCATCGGCGCCAGGTTGGCGTTGCCGATGTAGTATTTCTCGCCATTGGCGCGGTACGTGCCGTCCGGCTGGGGGGCGAGGCTCATCTCGGTCGAATAGATGTCCGCGCCGTGCGCCCGTTCGGAGAGACCGAGGGCGAAAACATTCCCCTCCTCGAGCAACCGGGCGGCCTTGCGCTTCAGCGCCTCGTTCTTGCTCATCCAGATCGGGCCAAGCCCCAATATAGAGACCTGCCAGGTATACCAGTAGGCCAGCCCGTAGAACGCCAAAATCTCGTTGAACTCGCAATTGCGCCAGGTGTCCCAGCGGTAATCGGCGGTCTCGCCGTATTGGGCCGGGGTCAGCAGCGTGGCAAAGAGCCTCTCCTGCTTGACGAATTCGAGGAAGTCCGCGTACCAGGCACGGGCATGGTCGTCTTCCTTGACCTTCTTCAGCCCCTTGTTCTCGAAGAAGGCGATGGTCTTGCGCATGATCTCGCGTGAGCGTTCGTCGGGATAGAAACGGTCATGCTGCTTGGGGTTCAAGAGGATCATCTTGGCTTCTCCAGTCTCGAATACGATACAGAAATAGTATAGCGCCCTCAACCGCTTGCTCTCTAATTTTTAGCTGTTTTCAGTGAGCAAATCCGCAATATCCGTCCAAAGTTCTGGCATCTCAAGCGCGCTTGCGAACTGCCTTACCCAAGATTCAATCCGTCTGCGGTCCAGGTCAGGATGACTTTCGATAATTGTCTGAATGTCCAGCAAGTCTCTTGGCCGATTGGCCACGGCTTTTAGGATGATCAGGTCTTCTGGCGTCGGCAGGCGTACAGACAAGGTGCCTGCCTGAACCAAAATACTGCGCTCGACGATTTCTTCTTCAAAGGGTAACATGCCCAATGAAATGTCAATGTTTGTGCCGCTTTCCTGATGTTGTAACAGCACAACCCGATTCTTATGGGCAAATTCCTCTACGGCTCCGATTCGAGGCACAATCCCTTCAGATTTAGCCATTGTGATCAAATGTGGGATATCATCAACTGACAGTAGGAACATGGCATCCAGGTCAGCCGTCAGGCGTGGTTTGCCTAAAAGGCTGACTGCAATTCCCCCAATAATCACGCCGCGCTCGCTGAAGTGGGAAAGTAGACGCTGTAAGGCTGCCAGTGGTTCTAAAAGCGGCGCGAAGCCTGCCGGCGAAGTCACCCTGCTCCTTTCAGTCTGGCCCACCGTTCGCGCACTTCAATTTCGCTTCCATCCTCCTGCCTAGGCCATAACCCCATGCCGATGGCCAGCCGCAGGATAGCATTCAGTTGCTGCCAGCGGGTAGCAATCGAAGCCGCGCGTTGTTCTTGCCGTTCCACTTCTTCAACGGCCTGCCACTGCTGGCGATAGGCTTTCATTCTAGAGTCAACCATAATTTGATTATAGCATGAAGAAGAAAATCGGATTATTGCGCTACCTTTCCAACCAGATGGTCACCGGCCCGTCGTTTTCGATCTCGACCAGCATGTGCGCGCCGAATTCCCCCGTTTGGGTCGGAACGCCTTGAGCAGCGAGGAAAGCTGCGAGCTTTTTCACTAGCGGCGCGGCGACCTCGGGCAGGGCCGCGTCGGTGAAGGATGGCCGCCGTCCCTTGTGCGTGTCGGCGTACAGCGTGAACTGCGAGACGACGATGGCCGATCCGCCCACATCCAGGATGGACAGGTTGGTCTTGCCCTGTGCGTCCTCGAAGATGCGCAGCGTGGCGATCTTCTTGGCCAAGAAACGGGCCTGCTCCTCACCATCCGCGTGACCCACGCCGAGCAGGATGACCAGTCCCTGCCCGATCTCGGCGATGGGCTTTTCGTCTACGGAAACCTTGCCATGCTTGACGCGTTGTAGAAGAGCGCGCATGTTTGAGTTTAGCGAGTTGTGAAAAGAGAGTAGAGGCTGGGTAAGCAAATCGAGATTCGAGTGAACGATTCTCGAATCTCGATTATCTATTCTCGCATTAAGGCAATTGGACCGCCGCCCTTACTTCAACCATCGTCTTCTCGGCGATTGCGCGGGCGCGGGCTGCGCCGTCGTCCAGCACAACCTGCACCAGGTCCGGTTTGGCGGCGAGTTCGGCGCGTTTGGCGCGGAAAGGTTCGAGCGCCTTGTTCAAGTTCTCGGCGAAGCGCTTCTTGCAGTCCACGCAGCCGATGCCTGCCCGGCGGCACTCCACGTTGATCATCGCCACCTCTTCGGCCGGGGTGAAGCTTTTATGCAAGGTGAAGACGTTGCACACGTCCGGGTCGCCGGGATCGGTGCGTTTGATGCGCGCTGGGTCAGTGACCATGCTCATGACGCGCTGGCGGGTCTCTTCGGGCGTGGCAGCCAGTTCGATTTGATTATCCAGGCTCTTGCCCATTTTCTCTTTGCCGTCGGTGCCGAGCACCTTGAGTATCGCGGTGTTCTTCATTTGCGGCTCGATGAGCACTTTCGTGCTGTAACGATAGTTGAATGAACGCACGACCTCGCGGGTGAACTCGATGTGCGGCGCCTGGTCAACGCCCACCGGCACAACGTCTGATTTGTATAAAACGATATCGGCAGCCATCAAAACGGGATAGCCGACCAATCCGTAGTTGACGTTGTGAGGCTGCTGGCGGGCCTTTTCTTTGAAGGTCGGCAGGTCGGTCAGCTTGCCCATCGGCGTGACCATCGAGAGGATGGTGTGCAGCTCGGTCACCTGCGGGACGTGCGACTGCACGAACAGGATGGTCTCCTCAGGCCGGATGCCGGCAGCCAGCAGGTCGAGGGCCAAATCGTAGGTGTTCTGGCGCAAGTTGAGGGTGTCCTCGACGGTGGTCAGGGCGTGCAGATCCACGATGCAGTAGACGCACTCGTAGTCGTCCTGCAAAGCGACGTAGTTCTTGAACGCGCCCAGGTAGTTGCCCAGATGGGCGCGCCCGGTGGGGCGGATGCCGGAAAACACGCGGCCTTTTTTGGGAGTCATGTTTGCCTCGCAAATTCAGTAGGGCGGGTATCTTACCCGCCGGTAATTGGCGGGATTGGAATCCCGCCCTACGTTTTTGCCAATTTTTTCACCAAACCGACCACCTCGCCTGGCTCGGCGTGGCGTCCGGTCTGGAGTTTGGAATAAACCAGCTTATCGTTCACCGTGACCTCGAACCGGCCCCCGTCGGAGGGCACCACGCTGAGGGTCTCGATTTCAGGCTCGAAGTTCTTGAGCAGGTCGGTTGCCAGGCTCACGGCCCGGTCGGTATAATGTCAAATCGCGCAATAAACGATCGTAATTTTGAGCAACATGCTGATTCATCCTTACGCAAGTAGGAAAATGTCTGTCACTGAAGAAATTATAACATACCAGCTTGGATGCATTTTCCTTTGACGCATGTCATCCTTACATGTATAATGATTTCATGTATCTTCTCTAAGTAGGGGAGGATGGGGGGTGTGCGGGAGGCGAAGCCTCCCGCACACCCCCCGCTCCCCAGTTTAGTGAGATGATACGATTTCACCATCCAATCAAATTTGCCCCTACGGGGGCATTCCTTGAGGACCGTCCATGGCTCTTCGGGGCAACCTGCGAGATTTCACGATCACCCAACTCCTGAACCTGGTCAACCTGGCCCATAAGTCCGGGACGCTTATCGTCGAAGGCCCCGGCGAAACGGCCAGGGTCTCGTTCCGCGACGGCAAGCTGGCCTATGCCCAGATCGGCCAGGAAGACAGCCGGCTGGCGGGCATTTTGTACCAAAGCAACATACTGAACGCCAACCAATACAAGCTCATGCAACAGCGCGCCGGCAACTTCTCCGATAAAGAGCTGGGCTTGCTGCTGATCAACGCCGGCTACGTCTCCAAGGAAGACATCCTGGACAACCTTCAGCAGTATTTCACCGATGTCGTCCACCGACTGTTCACCTGGGTGGAGGGCTTGTTTCACTTCGACAGCGAGGCCCTGCCCCCTGCCGACCGCATCAACGTCCGCCTCGACCTGGAGAACCTGATCATCGAAGGCTCGCGCGCCTTACGTGAGTGGGAGCAGTTGCAGGATGAAATCCCCAGCCTGGACATGGCGCTCAAATTCGCCGACCGTCCCGGCGCCAACCTGCGCAACGTCAACCTGAGCATCGAAGAGTGGCGGGTGGTTTCATACGTGAACCCGAAGAATTCGATGCGGCAGATCGCCAACACGATCAAGATGAACGACCTGGAAGTCCGTCGCATCATCTACGGACTGCTTCAAGCCGGTCTGGTGGAGATCGTCCGCCCGGAGGGCGCGCCGCTCCCGCCGCCGGTGCACGTCTTCCCGACCGAAGACAAGGATGAGCAAAAATCGCTCGTCAACCGCCTGATCAACCGCATTCGGTCGCTATAAGTGGCTTCAATAAAAATGGGGTTTTGGGGTTTGCGAACGGGCTTCGCCAGTTCGCAAACCCCCACCTCCCCCGAGTGATCGAGAAGATACCGTAAAAACTTTTTCGAGGACAGCTATTATGCAAACTGTCAAAATGGTCGTCACTGGCCCCTTCAACGCCGGAAAAACCGAATTCATCCGCTCGGTGAGTGAAATTGACGTTGTCTCGACTGAACGAAAAATATCCACTATGGCTGAAAAAACGGTCAAAGAGGCGACCACCGTAGCGATGGACTTTGGCCGCATCACCGTGGACGAGGACTTGGTGCTCTACCTTTTCGGAACGCCCGGCCAGAAACGATTCGATTTCATGTGGGAGATCCTCTCGGAAGGCATGTTGGGATTTATCGTTATGGTGGACAGCACCCGGCCAGAGACCTTCCGAGAGGCACGCTCCATCCTCGAAACCTTCCGGGCCTACGCGCCGACCCCATACGTGGTGGCCGCCAATAAGCAGGACAAGCAGGACGCCTGGGAGATTGACGATATGCGCCACGCCTTGCGCCTGGACTCCAAAATCAAACTGCTTCCCTGCACCGCCACCACGCGCGATACAGTCAAAGCGGTGTTGTTGGAACTCCTCTATAGTATCCTTGCTGAAATGGAGCATGGAAAGAAGTAACCTCAAGTCAAGATGCCGGTGCTGGGGATGTTCGGCCACCGGGATGACATCGTCCATGCGATGCAATGACAGCCGTTGAAGGAAGGCGTTCCCCAGGCGAGCATCGAGCGTTTCCCTAAAGCCGGCCACTTCATCATGCTGGACGAACCAGGAGCCTCCATGCACAAGCTCAAGGATTTCCTGGATAAAGAGACATTAACCGCATGAATAAACCTGCGAAGAATTATTTCTACCCGAATCACATGGGGAGGATTGTGCTGTTGGCGATGGAGGAGATCCTCGGCCGCAATGGGGTGAACGCGGTACTCAACCGGGCCTCTCTCTCGGATTATATCAACCATTATCCACCGCATAACCAGGATCTCCACATCCCGTTCGAGCAAATCAGCCGAATGCAAAGCGCTTTGGAGGACGAGTACGGGCCGCGTGGCGGGCGCGGCCTGGCCTTGCGCAGCGGGCGCGCCTGTTTCAAATACGGGCTGCGCGAGTTCAGCCCGGAGCTTGGCCTGACCAACCTGGCCTTCCGGCTGCTGCCCCTGCCGACCAAGTTGAAGGTCGGCAGCGAGGCCTTCGTCGGTCTCTTCAATCATTTCACAGACCAGCGCGTCCGGCTGGAGATTGATGAAAAGAACATATTCTGGACCATCGAGCGCTGTCCGTTATGCTGGCAGCGCCACACCTCCGATCCGGTTTGTCACCTGGCCGTTGGCCTGTTGCAGGAGGCGCTGTATTGGGTCAGCGGCGGAAAATTCTTCAACGTAGAAGAAACACAGTGTATTGCGCGCGGCGACACAACGTGCACAATCGTTGTGGATCAGAACCCAATTATTTGACCACTATGCTCAAGGTCCTTTTGCAAGCACCCCGTCCTATCCCGCCATTCAACGAACCGGCGCGAGATCTTAGAATCCAAAACAAGCTGCTCTGGCTCAACCACAATTTCTTGGATCGGCAGCAGGGCTTCATCGTGACCCCCAACGCCGAGGGGGAGGTGGAGAAGACTTCGCTGATGTCGTTGGCAATTGGCATCCTAACGCCGAAGATGCAAACTTTCACGGACATTCGCGAGATTACCGAAACGGCTGTTGAGATGCGCAGATAGGATGTGACCAGCGTCACATCCAAAGGATATTTATTTCGATGTCATTAGGGCAATCAACGCTCCTGGGGATTGGCTTGCTCCTGACTGGGATAGTTATCGTCCTGCTGGTCAGGGCTTTGTTGCGGTTTGCCCAAGCGTCAAACGCTCGTCTGCCCGCTGAGCTTGAACAGCGCGTCGCCGAGCGTACCGCCGAACTGGCGCGTGAGAAGCACAACACCGAGACCCTGCTGCGCGTCTTGAGCGAAGTCTCAGCCAGCCTCGATCTCGACCAGGCACTCAACCGTACCCTGGCACTGCTCAACGAAGTCATCGGCGCTGAACGGGGCAGTATTTTGCTCATCAACACCGAGGACAACACTATCCATTACCGCGCCGGATATGGTTCCTTGATGCCCAGCACGACCGGCAGTACGAAACCTACGGTGCTCAAGATGGGCGAGGGGTTAGCCGGATGGGTCATCAAGAATCGCCAGGCAGTCCTGATCACCGATGTCCGCAAGGACAAACGTTGGCTGGAACTGCCAGTCAAGTTTCCCTACCAACGCAGCGTGATCGCAGCGCCGCTGGTGGTGGGCGAGGAAGTGATCGGCGTTATTATGGTGTTCCACCGCACCGTGGGTTACTTTACACCCGAAAACATGAACATGGTGCGGGCTATCGGCAGCCAGGTGGCAGTGGCAATCAACAACGCCCAATTGTACGAGTTGATCCACGACCAGGCTGACCATCTGGGAAGTATGTTGCGTAGCCAGCAGGTGGAGGCCAGCCGGCAGCAGGCCATTCTGGAGGCCGTCGCCGACGGTGTGCTGGTCACCGATGCGAACAACGAGATTAACTTTATCAATTCCTCGACGGAGCGCATCTTGGGGCTGAAAGCAGAGATGACGCTCGGCCAATCGCTGGACAACTTCATCGGCTTATTCGGTAAGGCGACTCAGACCTGGACCCAAACGATCCGCGCCTGGTCCGAAGCCCCGGCCAGCTACCAGCCAGGCGATACCTACGCTGAGCAAGTAACCCTCGAGAACGAGCACATCATTCTGGTGCACCTGGCGCCCGTCATCTGGCGCAACGAGTTCTTGGGAACTGTATCCATCTTCCGCGATATCACTCACGAGGTCGAGGTTGACCGGCTGAAATCCGAGTTCGTGGCTACAGTCAGCCACGAGCTGCGCACGCCGATGACCTCCATCAAAGGATACGTTGACTTGCTCCTGATGGGCGCGGCCGGCGCGTTGAACGAGAACCAAACCCACTTCCTGGAAATTGTCAGCAGCAACACCGAACGCCTCAGCATTCTGGTCAACGACCTGCTTGACATCTCGCGCATGGAGGCTGGGCGCGTCTCGCTTTCGCTCCAGCCGCTCGATCTGCGTGAGATCGCAGAGAGCGTGATGGGAGAGGTGGCGCGCCATTCGAAAGTGGAGAAAAGGGAAATGGATTTGAAATTGGATGCTCCCCCGGACCTGCCGCGGGTTTACGGCGACCTGGAGCGCGTTCATCAAATTCTCAATTACCTCTTGGACAACGCCTATCGTTACACCCCTGAAAAAGGCCATCTCACCGTTCACCTGAAAAAGGTGGAAGATGAAGTTCAGGTTGATGTGATTGATAATGGCGTCGGGATCGCGCCAAAAGACCAGGATCGCATCTTCGAGCGTTTTTTCCGCGGCGAAAACCCTCTGGTGCTGGCTACGCCGGGAACGGGTCTCGGTCTGCCCATTGCCAAACAACTGGTGAATATGCACAAAGGCCGAATATGGATGAAGAGTACCGGGATAGCGGGCGAGGGGAGTACTTTTTCTTTCACATTACCCTTATACCTAGCGAAGGAGTGACGAAATGACAAAGATATTGATTGCAGAAGACGAACGCGATATCCGTGAGCTGATCACTTATACGCTGCAATTTGCTGGTTATGAGGTGGTCTCGGCGGGTGACGGCGAGGAGGCCGTTCAGCTTACCCTGCAAGAAAAGCCCGATCTGGTATTGTTGGACGTGCGCATGCCACGTATGAATGGTTACGAAGCCTGTAAAGCCATCAAAGCGGACGAAAAAACGAAAGGTATACCGGTCGTATTCCTGTCGGCCAAAGGACAGGAAGCCGAAATCCAGGCCGGGATGCAGGCCGGCGCAGTCGAATATATGGTTAAGCCCTTCTCACCCGACCAGTTGACGGCCCGCGTTAAGGTGGTGCTGGCAAAGTTCCCGAAATGATAAGAACTGAATCAGCGTGCTCATTCAAGAATAAGTTCATTGTTGCATCCGTTCCCATTCCACCAGATTTTCATTCATCTCTTTTTGCAGAGCGGTATACTGATTGCCCCACTTGCGCACCAGGGCCGTATCCGCGGGGGGATTTTCGAGTTTGCGGCCAATCTCGCCTAACTCGGACTCCATCGCAGCGATCTTGTTTTCCAATTCTTGAAGGCGGGCAACACGGCGGCGTTCCTCTTTCGCGGTTTGGTCAGCGCGTTTTGTAGGGGCGACCGACCGGTTACTCCTACGCGCGGCTTCCTCTTCGGCCCGCAACGCCGCCAGCCTTTCGCGCTCTGCCTTCATCTGGCTGTACGTCCCCTTGAAGACTGTCAGCTTCGTCTCATCCGTATCAATCTCCCAGATCTGTGTTGCCAGGGCGTCAATCAGGTAACGATCGTGGGTCACGAGCAGGATCGTCCCGCCGTATTCATCCAATACTTCCTGAAGGATCTCTTGCGAGGGGATGTCGAGGTGATTGGTCGGCTCGTCGAGCAGTAGCAGGTTGGTTTCCTGGAGGGACAGCTTCGCCAGCGCCAGGCGGCCGCGCTCGCCGCCAGAGAGCACATCCACTTTCTTGAACACGTCGTCGCCGGAGAAGAGGTAGCGTCCCAGGTAGTGACGCGCCTCGGCCAGGAGCATATTCGGGGCGACAGTTTGGATTTCCTGGACCAAGGTGTTTGCGGGGTTCAAGCCCTCGTGCGCCTGCGCAAAGTAGCCGATCTGCAAGCTGGCGCCGAGGAGCACCTCGCCCGAAAGCGGCTCGACCTGGCCGAGGGCGGTCTTGATGAAGGTCGTCTTTCCCGCGCCGTTGGGGCCGATCAACGCGGCGCATTCGCGGCGGCGCAATTCGATATCCGGCGTGTCGAAGAGCAAACGGTCAGGGTAACCGATGCGCAGGCCGCGTGTCCGGATGACGAGTTCACCGGAACGCTGGTCGGCCCTCAGATGCAGCTTAAGGCGCGGCGGACGGTGATCCGGCAGGTGCAGCGACCGGACACGGCGTTCCGCTTCTTCCACACCAAAGGGAGATACAGTCGTGGTCACGGCGCCGCTCAGTTCCAGCCAGGATTTCGACAGCACCGCCTCCACCCCCACCTGCTCGATGGCTTGGACGACGCGCGTCAAGCGGCGCAGCCGGCCCTTGGCCTGCGAAACGTTCTGGCCGGAGATATTCTTCTTGATGTACTCGACTTCCTTGAGCAGCTTTTCCTTTTCGCTATCGAAGACCGCATGACGCCGCTCCCAGCGCTCCTGGCGCTGCGCCACGTAAGCCGAATAGTTGCCGCGGTAGGTCTCCACGCCCGCGGGGGTCATCTCGAGGACGCCATTGGCGACTTTATCCAGGAAGTAGCGGTCGTGCGAGACGAGCATCGCCGCGCCGTCCCATTGGCTGAGATAGCCCTCCAACCACTCGACGGCGGCGATGTCCAGGTGATTGGTCGGCTCGTCGAGCAGCAGGATGTCAGGGTCGGAGAGCAGCAGACGGGCCAGGAAGGCGCGCGTCCGCTGGCCGCCGGAGAGGTGCTCGAGGGGCATGTGGAAATCTCCTGACGAGAAACCCAGGCCGGTCAGCACCTGTTTGATGCGCGTCTGGAACGTGTACCCGCCGCGCCGTTCGAACTCCTGTTGGAGCGCCCCGTAGCGGACCAGGGCCTGCTCGCGCTTTTCTGGGGTAGACATCTCCGCCTCGAGCCGTTCCAGCTCCACTTGGCGCGCCAGCAGATCGGCAGAGCAGTCCAGGCAAACATCCCAGATGGTACCTTCCATCTCGAACTCGGCTTCCTGCGGCAGGTAACCGAGGCGCAGATTCTTGGCGCGCGAGACTTTCCCGCCAGAGGCTTCTTCCTCGCCGACCAGGATGCGCAGCAGCGTGGTCTTGCCGACGCCGTTCGGCCCGACCAGCGCCATGCGCGCCCCGTGCGGAACGGCAAAGCTCAGACCAGAGAAGATGTCTACCGGATCGTAGGATTTGGAGAGGTTGGTGGCGGTTATCAGGGACATCAGGCGCTAACCACAGATGAATGGGATGAAAGGGAGATGGTTGATAAAAGATGCTAAGGTTTCCGGGCTTTCCAAATGTCGTATGGGACGACGTTCTGATCCACCTTCTCGACAAATCCATCGCCGAGGGTGTTGCTTACTTTGTAAACACAGCCAATCACCTTTTCGGTAATTTCGTTGATTTCCATGTTTTCATCCTCCCATCCGTGTTTATCTCTTTCATCTGGGGTTGATTTGTTTCCGAATAATACCGATCACTTCCCTCGAAACTGCTGCAACGCCAGCCGCAGCCGCTCCTCCACGTCCTGCGGAGCGTCCTTCGGCAGCGATTGCAGCGCGGACTGGGCCTCGACCACGCTGTAGCCCAGCGCGGTCAGCGCAGCCAGCACCTCCGAATCCGCTTCCGACAAGGCCGCCACGGCCTGCAGTCCGCTGATGGGCTTGAGCCGGTCGTGCAGGTGCAACACGATCTTCTGGGCGGTCTTCTTACCCACGCCCGGTACAAGGCTCAAGATTTCATCTTGCTCGTTGAATATGGCGCGCTGGACGGTATCCAGGTTGAGGGTGGACAGCACCGAGAGGGCGACTTTCGGCCCGACCCCATCCACGCTGAGCAACATGGTGAATAGGCTGTGGTCGGCGACGGTCTCGAAGCCGTACAGGGTCAGCGCGTCCTGGCGTACGATCAGGTGGGTGTGAAGCAATACCCCCTCGCCGACCTTCATCCGCTCACGAAGCGGCGCGGGGACATGGACTCGCATCCCCACCCCGCCGACCTCGACGATGAGGGCGTTGTCTTCGATTTGGGTGATTTCACCGCGCAGGGTAGCAATCATAGGAAAGCCTTTGACCGGGGATGACCGGAGATAAACGTGATGGGGATTCGATGAACGGGTTTATCCGATATTGATCGTGTTCATCCCCGTTCATCTCTCGTGAATTCAATACCTTCTTGTATGCAAATGCGTGATCGCAATCGCCAGGGCGTCGGCGGCATCGTCAGGCCTGGGAATGTGCGGCATTGCCAGCAGGACGCGCACCATTTCCTGCACTTGCTTTTTATCCGCACTCCCATATCCGGTCACTGCCTGCTTGACCTCGTTCGGCGTGTACTCTGCAATTTCAAGACCAGCTTCGGCCAGGGCCAGCAGCAACACCCCGCGCGCCTGCCCAACCGCGATGGCGGTTTTCACATTGCTCTGGAAAAACAACTTCTCCACCGCAGCCGAATCGGGATGGTGGAGAAGCAACATCTCTTGCATACGATGATAGAGCATGGACAGGCGCTTAGGAGCGGGCAGACCGGCCGGGGTCACGAACGTGCCATAATCAACGACTTGTAAGCTGCTGTCGGGGAGGTCGCGTACCAGACCATAACCCGTCGTCGCCGTCCCCGGGTCAATGCCCAGAACCAGCGTCATGTCTATTCAGCCTCGAGGGCTGCCATGGCCTCTGCAGATAGTTTCAGGTTGTGGTAAACATCCTGGACATCGTCCAGGTCTTCGAGCGTCTCGATCACGCGCATCACCTGCAGGGTCTGGTCAGTTTTTAGCTCCATCTCCTGCTTAGCGATCAGGCGCAGGCCGGCTTCTTCGGGCTGGACGTTCGCCGCATGTAGACGATCGCTGATGCTCTTGAAGGCTTCGACCGGGCCGAGGATCTCGATCATGTCGCGGTCTTCGAAGACATCGTCTGCGCCAACCTCAACGGCTAATTCAAAAGCCTTGTCATAGGATAATTCACTGGATGGGACGTAGAAGTATGAAACCCGGTGGAACTGCCAGCCGACTGCACCTGCTTCGGCCATGGTGCCGCCCGCGTGGGTCAGCGCGTGGCGGATCTCGGCCACGGAGCGGTTGCGGTTGTCGGTGACGCAGTCAATCATGATCGCCACACCGTGCGGCCCGTAGCCTTCATAGGTGATCTCTTCGAGAGAGCCACCTTCCTTATCTTCACCGGTACCGCGATGGATGGCGCGCTCGATGTTTTCCTTCGGCATGTTCCCGGCGCGGGCTTTTTCGATTGCCAACGCCAGGCGGAAGTTCGAGGCTGGGTCGCCGCCGCCATCGCGGGCTGCCATCACAATTTCACGCGTCAGGCGGGTGAAGACCGCGCCACGCTTGGCGTCCTGCGCCCCTTTCTTGCGGCGAATAGTCGCCCAATGGCTGTGTCCAGACATATAAATTCTCCTTGTATGGGGAAGAATTACAATTCGTGGGATTTTACGCTAACGGCCTGTGAATTATACCATAGCCCCCATCCTCACCCTTGGACAAAAAATCCGACTGCCATTGCCTTCGGCCCGGCATGGACGACGATGGCAGGCGGCAACTCATAAATCGGAATCGAGGACAGGTTCATGCGGGACCTCAGGTCGGTTGACAACGCCTCGGCTTCCTCCATCGCATCCGCCTGCATTACGCACAAGTGCGCATCGCCGCGCTTCGGGCACTGCTCCTCGACGATCTCCACCAGCCGCGCCAGGGCGCGCCGCTTGGTACGCTGC
>Ga0315294_10004521_pt1 | contig 15178 bp, 15 predicted proteins | sample YL17G13_40_MG_FD_203626 | JGI IMG/M metagenome (GOLD analysis project Ga0315294, IMG submission 203626) | Sediment microbial communities from Yellowstone Lake, YNP, Wyoming, USA - YL17G13_40 | ecosystem: Environmental > Aquatic > Freshwater > Lake > Sediment | place: USA: Wyoming | collected... | reverse complement strand
GTCCGGGCGAGCGGCCAGGCGTCCCGGATCGCCCGCCACTGCTCCTCCACCGTCGTCCCCGCCTTGAAGAAAGCGCCGGCGCCCGGGCCCGTCTTCCCCGTCGTCGTGACGTCGTCGAACGTGTAGTACATGAAGAACCTGACCAGGTCGTTCGGCTGGGAAAGCCGGACGGCTTCCTCGTCGAGGTGTTCGTGGCCGTCCACGAGCCGGATCTTCTCGATCTCGTCCCGGATCCCGGGGTCCATTCCCTTCGCCGCCGCCCAGACCGCCCGTGCCTTCCTCATGAAACCCTCCCGGCGGATTCCATCCGCCCGTTGATCTCGGCCAGCGTGATCACCGCGAGGCTGCCGACCCGGAGGTCCGCCTGCGACAGGTCCAGCCGTGCCGTAAGCTCGCTGGGAACCGCCACCGTGAATATGCCGGCCGCCTTGGCCGCCACGATTCCGTTCGTCGAGTCCTCGAACGCCGCCGCCTCGCCCGCGGTCACGCCGAGGGCGCGCACCGCCGCCACGTAAACCGCGGGGTCCGGCTTGGGCCGCAGCCTGCCGTCCGCGCATACGACCGCGCGGAACCGTGATGCCAGCCCGCGCGCCTCGAGGTGTTTCTCGACCCACCCGCCGCCCGACGACGACGCCACGGCCGCCCGCACTCCCAGCCGGTCCGCCTCGTCGAGCCGGGCGAGAACCCCGGGGGCGAGATCCGTTTTCGCGATCATCGCGTCCTGGATCTCGCGGTGCCTCCGGCGCGCGGCCTCCCGGTCCACGGGACGCCCGAGAAGTTCGGCCAGGTGCGCGGGAGGATCGAAGGCACCCGTGGTGCCGATGCAGACCTCCCAATCCGCGAATGCCAGCTCCGCCCCGTGCTCGCGGTACACCTGGGCCCACGATTCGAAGTCCGGGATCTCGGTCTCCAGAATCAGCCCGTCGAAGTCGAAGATGGCCGCCCGGAGCTTCACGGCCGCCGGCGTACCCGGGCCAGCTCGAGGCCCCGCTGTCCCTGCGCGCTCCCGGGGTCGAGGGAAAGCGCCTGCTGGAAATCCGCCTCGGCCTCCGGGAACCTGCCCAGCTCGAGCAGGGCCACCCCCAGGTTCGCCCAGGCCTCCGCGTAGGCCGGGTTCAGCTCGATAGCCCGGCGGAACTGGGCTTCGGTCTCCGGAATCCTCTTCAGCATGCCGAGCACGCTGCCGTAGTTCGTGAACCCGTCCATGTAGTAGGGATTGCGGCGGATCTCGACCTCGAACAGGCGCGCCGAGGCCTCGAGGTCGCCGAGCTGGGCTCGCATGGACGCCACGTAGAACACCTCCCGCCGGTCGTCCCAGCCAACGCGCCCACCCCGCTCGTATGCCGCGAGAGACGTCCGCCAGTCGCCGACGTTGCGGTAGTCCATCCCGACCCGGCTGTACGCGCTCGCCGCGAATTGCAGAACCGCCAGGATGCCTACCGCGACAACCGCGCAGAGAGCCAGGTACCCCGTCGAAGCCGGTTGCGGCTTCGACGACGGCTCCGTCTTCGAGGCCGAGAGCACGGCAGCCAGCCCGACGCCGGCCCAGCATAGGAAGGCGGTGGGCGCGATGCGTAGTGGGAAGTTGAACGCCGCGTGAATGGCCAGCGCCATCCCGCCTCCCAGCAGGATGCGGGCTGTCCAGTCGTCGCCCGTCCGCAGGACCAGGAGCCTGGCCGCGCAGACGATCACCCAGGCGAAGATTCCGAATCCGATCACGCCGGTCTCGGCTATGAGCTGGAGGTAGTCGCAGTGCGCGTACTCCTCGGAGTACGTGTGCACGAACTGGCGCATCTCGGTCGGAGGCATCGCCTTGGCCATGTACTTGCCGAACCCGTGCTTGAAGCACCCGCCGCCGAACCCGGTGACCGGCCGCTCCCGCCACATGAACAACGCCGCCCGGGCGCCCGTGTACCGTTTCGCGATCTGGCCGAAGTCGTGGGGCACGAAGTCCGCGATCCGGTTGCCGAGTTCGGGATTGCGGGCGACCGCCCCGGCCGCGATGACGATCACGAGCACGACGAAGGCGGCCAGCCAGCCGCGCTGGGCCACGAACCACTCCCGGCCCCCGGCCCAGGTCCGCCACCCCACCCAGCCCAGCGAGACCCCCGCCGCGATCCAGGCGCCGCGGGTCTGCGCCACCAGCACGAGCAGGGCCCACACGACCGTGACGAGCAGCCACGGCACCTTCGAGACCGGGCCCGGAGCGGCGAGGAACATGACGGCCGCCCACGGCAGGAGCGTGGCGAAATGGCCGGCGAGGAAGTTCGGGTTGCCCAGGGTCGCGAACGGCCGCTGACCGCCGTACTGGTAGGCCCACCGGAGCGGGTCGATGCCCAGATACTGGATGAACCCGTAGAACGAGACCGCGAGTTGTACAGCGAGCAGGGCGGCCGCGAACATCCTGAACCGGCCGGCGGAGCGGAGCCACCAGGCCGCGAGGAGCGCGGTCGCGACGCCGGCCGCGACCCCGAATCCGTCGGCGAGGGCGGCGGGGAACCGGAACGCCGTCACCGGCAGGATCAGGGCGGCGGTGCCGCACGCCAGCAGTGGCGCGCGCAGGGGCCCCGCGGCGCCCGCGCTCAGCCCGGCAACCCAGCCGGCCCCCAGCCCGAGCGCGGCCACCGCCCAGAAGAAGACCCACTGGGCCGTCCGGACGGTGTCGTCGGTCCGCGTCCAGAAGACGATGGGGAGAACGCCGGTCAGCATGAGCAGGCAAAGCCACGAGAGCTTCGCCCAGACCCGGCGGGAACGAAGCGTCAGCGGTTCCTCCACGCCCGTCAGCGCCGCTACCATGTCGTCTCCATCGGTCCCATTTTACGGGCTTTCCGCGCTTCAAGCGCTGGCGGACCCGCCTTTCGGACCGATCGGCACCAGATCCGTCGTGGGATAGCCGTGGCACGAGATCGTGTCGCCGACGGCGAGCGATCGCCGCCAGAGGCGCCGGATCATGTCTTCCAGCACGTGCCGGTGCTCGGAAGAGGAGTAGAGGTTGCGCATCTCGTGCGGGTCCGCCTCGAGATCGTAAAGCTCGTCGAAGTCGAACCCGTTGAAGACGTACTTGTACCGCTTCGTCGTCAGGATGCGCTGGGAGTACAGGAGCTCCGTCCCGTGGAACTGCCCCAGGAACTCCTGCGGCCAGTCAACCTGGTGGTTTCCCTGAAGAAGCTGGAATGCGGACCGCCCATGCGATTCCTCGAACGGCCGGCCCCCGCCCAGCTCGATCAGGGTCGGACCCACATCGATCAGGCTCACGAACTCCCCGCAGGTCGTCCCGGCCGGGATGACCCCGGGTAGCCTGGCCAGCATCGGAATCCGGTAGCATTCCTCGAACGCGGGAACGCCCTTGAAGAGCAGCCCATGGCCGCCCATCATGTCGCCGTGGTCGGACGTGAACAGCACGAGGGTGTCGTTCGCCCGGCCCGCCGCCTCGAGCGCGGCCAGCACCTGCCCGAAGAGATCGTCGATGAAGCTCACGTACGCCCAGTAGTGCGCGATCGCGCCCGCGTACTGCTCCCACTCGAGCTCGCCCCAAACCTCGTGCCGCCACCGGCGATAGACGGCGGGCTTGTCCGACATCGGGTCGTGGAAGCTCGCGGGCCGGGGCACCTTTGCGGGATCGTAAGCCCTGACGAACTCGGGAGGCGCCACGTACGGGTCGTGTGGCCCGTGAATCCCCAGGTACAGGCACCACGGCTCGGTCCCCTTCGCCAGTTCACCGAGTCGCCCGATCGCGTACTGCGTCCACGCGTGCTCGGTGAACTCCTCGGGCCCGCAGTCCGGCGTCCCGTAGAGGAGGTAGGGATCGTACCCCGGCCGTTTGAGCCAGTACCCTTGGGAGGCGGGCACCTTCCCGCCGGGCCATCCGCCCCAAAGGCGATTCTGGGTCGCGGCGTCCGCCTCCTCCCACCCGTGATCGCGCGGCGACTTCTCCTCCGAGACGTGCCACTTGCCGCAGTACGACATCCGGTACCCGGCCTCCTTCAGCCGCTCCGAGAAGTGCGGGAAGTCGCCGGCCAGTCCCTTCCGGATGGCCTGCGCGACGTGGGGATTGTTCAGCATCCCGTGCCGGGTCGGGTAGAGGGAGGTCATGAAGCTCGCGCGCGCGGGGGCGCAGAGCGCCGTCGGCGTGTACGCGCGCGAGAACCTGATCCCTTCCGCCGCGAACCGGTCCAGGTGGGGAGTTCGGCACGGATGGCCCAGGTCCAGGGTCGCCCCCTGCTGCTGGTCGGTCATGAAGATGAGGATGTTGGGCCGGCTCACCGGACCAGCTCCAGCGCCTGCCGGATCACGTCGCGGGCGGCGTGCGGCCGGCCGATCCGGCGGGCGCTGCGCTTCATAGCCGCCAGCCGCCTGGAATCGGCCAGTAGTCCGTCGATCTTCCACCCGAGCGCGGGCAGGTTGTTGCACCGGATCGCGGCCCCTTCCTCGAGCAGGACGTCGGAGTTCCGTTCCTCCTGCCCCGGGATGGGGCTGACTACCGCGAGCGGGAGCCCGCGCGCGAGCGCCTCCGATGTCGTGAGACCCCCGGGCTTTCCTACCATGAGGTCCGCCGCCGCCATCCACTCGTCCATGGCGGTCGTGTACCCGAGAGCGCGGAACTCGACCGCTCCCCGCGCGCGCTCGTGCCGGGCCAACCGGCGGCGCAGAGCAAAGTTGCGGCCGCACATCGCCACGACGGTCGCCGGGTGCCGCATCCGGCGGATCGGGTTGACGATCGCGTCGATCGGCCGCACGCCGTATCCCCCGGCGGAAACCAGGACCACGGGACGTCCGCCCCGCAACCCCAGCTTGCGGCGCATGGCGGCCCGGTCCTTGCGGTGCGCAAACACGGGGTCGATCGGGATGCCCGTGGCCCCGACCCTCTCCGCGGGCACGCCCTCGCAGACGAGATAGGCCTTGGTCTCCTCCCGCGCCACGAAGTACCGCTCGTACGTCGGAACCATCCACATCCCGTGAGCGTCCATGTCCGTGATGACGATGCCCTGGGGGCACCTGAGGCGCTTGTGGTGTTTCAACCACGACACGATCTCGGCGGGAGTGAAGTGCGTGCACAACACGAGGTCGGGATCGGCCCGCTCGATCATGTGGATCATCTTCCGCAGATTCACCCGGTCGAACGCGGTCCGCCGCCGGACGAACTTCCACGGCTGGTCGGCCCGGTGGTACATCCAGCCCAGGAGCTCGGGGGCGACGTTCGCGAGCTTGAAGTACGTGCGGGCATATAGCGCACGCATGAGCCCGGTGGAGTACTTGAGGATATCGTAGTGGATCACCTCCCGGGCCGCCCCCGTCGCCTCGGCCGCCTTCTTGAGCGCTTCCGCCGCGCGAACGTGCCCCGCCCCCGCGGAGGCCGACAGGATCAGGAGCCGGTTAACAGCCATCCTGGTCCCAGCATGACACCGGGAAGCCGGTGCGGGCAATCCGGTTCATAGCGATCGAAGGAAGTTGTCGACGGATTGGATCACGATGCCGCCGGTCCGACTGGGCTTGTTCATGTACGGGCCGAAATCCCTGTAATCCCCGGTCAACAGGTGCGTCGCCCCGCAGGCGAGCGCGGAGAGGAGGATCGGAACATCCTTGGGGGGCAGGGGCACCGGACAACTGCCGGCCCCGGCCGTCGGCACGATCTCCACCCTCGAGAGCAACGGGGCAAGTCCGGCGGCCTTCCCGGGAGACTTCAGCTTGAGGTTGCGAGCCGTCTCCTCGACAGCGAGCTGACACGTCAGGACCGTGATCCGCAGCGTCCCCGCATCGCGAATGATCGAAGCCGCCTTTCCCTCAGGACTCTGGACGGCCGAGAAGAGGATGTTCGAGTCGAGGAAGACCCTCAACTACTTCCTCTTCAGGCGGGCCAGCACGGCCTCGTACCGCTTCCTCTCCCCCTTCGAGAACTTGTCCTCCTCACTCCACCTCTTGATATCCTCGTCCGAGTAGATCTCGATGTCGACGACCGCGGCGGGGGAAAGCGTGATCCGCCCGTCGCGCTCCTCGATCCTGACGACGCCGCCGTTCTTGATCCCCATCCGCTTCCGCAGGGGCGCCGGCAGGGTGATCTGTCCCCTTTCGGACACGACGAGAGTCGATTTCATGCCGCCTCCTTCACATCTGCTGATTTTCCGTATTTCAGCATATCCTAGATGCCGGATCGGAGTCAAGCTTCGCGCGGCTCGGCACCAGTCATGGCACCCGCACTCCCAGCGTCGCGCACGTCACGAGCCCCAGTGCCCCCAGCGCCGCGGCCGTCACCACGCCTTGGTCACCTGCAAACTGGTCGATGAAGAGGTGGCGCGGCACCTTGAGGAAGGCCTTCCGAATCCAGGGCGCCAGGAAACAGCTATCGAGGTCGCGGACGAACGGCTCGAGGTAGGTGTTCAGCTCCTCTTGGGAAAGCGCGGTCACGACGCCCGGACCCAGAAGAGGGACATCCTTTCAATCATGATCGAAAGTGTATCCCCCTCCTTCGGCTCCCCCTTGGTCAGGAAACCTTGACGAACTCGGCGACGGAAGCGGGTCTCGGCAGCGGGAGGCCATCCTCCTTCATGCCGCGAAGGTGAATCTCGATGGCCTTCTTCATCCGGATTTCCGCGCCCTTGCGGGTGCGGCCGGTCGCCACGCAACCGGGAAGGTCGGGCGAGTATGCCGAAAAGTTCCGCGGAGCCTTCTCGATGACGATGAGATACCGCTGGCTCACGCTATCGATCCTCCCTCTCCGGCCTCGCAAGACCGGACTGCTTCAGAATGCTGTTCAACGTCCCGGGCGCCAGATCGTCGCCGGGTTTCCCCGCCACCGTCACCCGGCCAGGTTTCGTCGCGTGCTTGAACTGCCTATGGCTCCCCTCGACCACGACCAGGTACCACCCGTCCTCACGAAGCAGGACGAGTACCTCCCTGATCTTCATCTACCCGCATCATAGCCCCTGCCATCCGGCGCCAACAAGGGATCGATCCCCCTTCCGCCCGGCCAGTCGCCGCATGGGTTCAGCCGCGGTAGACGCGGGCGACGAGGTCGACGTGGTCGGCTATCCCGCGGGCGTAGACGGCAGCGGCTCTGGCGTCGGGGCGGACGCGGCGGCCCGGGCGCGTGAGATGCCGGGCGGCCTCGTCCACGCTCCGCCACAGCCCCGTCGCCGCGTACCCGATCGCGGCACACCCCACCAGAGAGGGGTGCGCGACGGCCGGAATCGTGACGGGCACGTTGAGGACGTCCGCGATGATCCGCACCCACAGCGGTGACTTCGCCCCCGCGCCGCCCAGCCGGATCTCGCGGACCCGGACGCCGTTCTCACCGAGGGCATCCCGGATCATCCGGATCGTATAGGCGACGCCCTCGAGCTGGGCCCGGGCCAGGTGGCCCGGCCCGTGTCGTTCCCGCAGGCCCAGGATGGCGGCGGCGACGTTCCCGATCCGGGGATCGCGCTCCCCCGTGAAGTACGGCAGGAACTTGACGCCGTCTGAACCGGGCGGAATCTGCGCCGCCAGCGCGTCGAGCTCGGCGTCGGACCCCAACCCGAGCTTCGACCTCAGCCACGCCCGGCCGTTCCCGGCGTTGTTGACCCCCGATCCGCCCAGCCAGCGCCGGCCATCCAGGGCATAGGCCTGAAGCCGCATGCCGCGGTCCAGGACGGGCCGCCGGGTCACGATCCGCATCATGGCCGTCGTCCCGAAGTTGACCGCCGCAACCCCGGGCTCGAGCCCACCGAGCCCGACGAGGAGGGCGGCCGCGTCGTAGATGCCCGGCGCGACGAGCGTGCACGCGGGCAGGCCCATGGCTTCGGCCGCCTCCCGGCGCAGTCCGCCCATCACGCCGAACGGCGGGATGACCTCGGGCATTCTCGACTTCGCCACGCCCGCGAGCCGGAGCGCCATCGGGTCCCAATCCCCGGTCCGGATGTTGAGCATCCAGGTCGCCGACGAGAGGCTCGCCTCGGTCGCGAGTCTCCCCGTCATCCGCAGGAGGAGCCAATCCTTCCCGCCGACCCACCACCGCGCCCGGCGGAACACCGCGGGCCGGCGATGCCGAAGCCACCAGAGCTTCGCCAGCGGGTACGGGGCGAACGGCGGACAGCCCGTCCGCCGGTAGAGCGCCTGCGCGTCGCAGGCCCGCTCGAGCGCGGGGAAGGTCTCCGTGCTCCGCAGGTCCGACAGCGTGATGACCCCGCCGATCGGACGCTGGCGCGCGTCGAGGGGCAGGAGCCCGAGCTGGTAGCCCGTGAGCACGACGGCCTTGATCCGGCCCTCGCGACCCCGGGCGAGCCGGCGCGAGAGCCGGCAGAGCGTGCGCCAGAGCTGTTCGGGATCGTGCTCGGCCGCCCCCGGCTCCGGATGCCGGACCGGGTTGGGCTCCTCCGCGTGGGCCAGCACCCGGCCGCGGACGTCGACGACCCCGGCCTTCGTGGCCGTGGTCCCGACATCCGCCGCCAGGACTAGCGGCACGCGCGGAGTCTCAGCGCAGCCGACCGCCAGACGGATGGGTTCACGATTTCGGCGGGACGACGGCGCCGGATCAGGACATCCTCGAGATCCGCGCACATCTTGTCACCCATTCCCCCCAACGACTCGACCGTGTAGGCGCCGATGTGCGGTACCAGGATCGTGTTCGGGCACCGGAGGAACGGGTGCCGCGCCCCTGCCGGTTCGTCGGCCACGACGTCGGTCGCCAGCCCCCCGAGCCTGCCCGTCCGCAGGGCCCGCACCACCGCAGCTTCGACCACGATCTCGCCCCGCGCCGTGTTGACCAGCAGGACGCCGGGACGCATCCTGCGGATCGCGGCCGCATCGATCATCCCCCGGCTCGTCGGGTTGAGCGAAGCGTGGACCGAGATGATATCCGACCCGGCGAGTACCGCGGCCAGACCCGCCGGCTGCACGCCGACCCGGCGCATCCGGACGCCCGGAACCGCGGGGTCCCGCGCGAGCACCCGCGCCCCGAACCCGCGAACCAGCATCTCGCCCACCCGGCTTCCGACGTTGCCGAACCCGACCAGCCCGATCGTCCGGCCGCCGAGCTCCTGACCCACGAACCTGGGTCGCGTCGCCCACCGCCCCGCCGCCACCGCCCGGTGCGCGGGGCAAAGCTTCCGCGCGATCGCGAGCATGAGCGCTATCGTGGCCTCGGCCATCGCCTCGCGCTCGACCACGCCCGGCACCTTGGTCACAATCACGCCGTTTCTCGTCGCGGCCGCAACATCCACGTTGTTGACCCCGATCCCGTGCCGCGCCAGCAGGACCAGTTCCGGAGCGGAGCGGAAGAACGCGGCGTCGTAGCAGGGCTGGACCGAGGCCACGACGGCTTGGCACCCGCGCACGGCCCGCGCCAGCGCTTTCCCCGTCGCCCGAGGTCCGACCCGGATGCGCCTAACGATCCCGATGCGCTTGAGCCGGGCGAGGTGACGCGGGAAAGCGACCCCGAAACTGCTCGAGTTCACGATCCCGATCAAAGGTCTCATGGCGCTCCCTCTACGCCCGCATCCGCTCAGCCCGGTGCGGGCGGCAGGACCCGTTTCAGTTCTTCGATGAGCAGCGGGAGGTCGTCATGGATGGTACCCACCAGGACCTTCAGGTCCACGGAATCGTATCCGTGGACGAGACGATGCCGGGTGCCGACCGCCTTCGACCACGGAATCCCCGAGTAGCTTGCCTGAGTGTCCGAAGGTACCTGACTGGCCGCTTCACCCACCATTTCCACCAGATGGATCAGGGCCAGGAAGAGCATCCGGTTCCCGGCGAGGTCCTCCTCGCTCTTCCCCTTCGCCATGTCCACGGCCTCTGTCGCGTAGTCCAGCATATGGCGCATGCGGACCGTCGGATCACGCTTGCTCATACTGCACTTCCGCCTCGGAAAGGACCTGGTCCCGGAAGTACCGGCTCAGCGACGAGGGAGTGCTGACCTCGATCCGCCGCCCCCCCAGCACACGGGAGAGCTCGTCCTCCAGATCCTGGAGCTTGAAGAGGCCGACCCTCGCGGACGGCTGGAACTCCACCAGGACATCCACATCGCTGGTGGGTCCGAAATCATCGCGGAGCACCGACCCGAAAAGCGACAGCTTCCGGACCTGGTAACGCCGGCAAATCTCGGCCACGGCCTCCGTCGAAACGGGAACTCGCGGACTCATCGCAGTCTCCTCCTGCTCACGATTATCGCATTCCGGCCCCAGCCTGCCTCCGGGCCTCCCGGACAGCAGGGCTTGCATGCGTCAGTCCCACTTCGTGTGAAAGATGCCCGGCTTGTCGACGCGCTCGTAGGTGTGGGCGCCGAAGTGGTCGCGCTGGGCCTGGATCAGGTTCGCGGGCAGGCGCGCCCGGCCGAACCCGTCGAGGTAGGCGAGCGTCGCCCCGAGGACGGGCACCGGGATCGACGCCGTGGTCGCCGCCGAGACCGCGGTCCGCAGTCCGCCGACCACGGGCGCCAGCGACTTCCGGAACACGGGCGACAGGAAGGGATGCGCAAGCTTCGAGTCGGCCCGGTAGGCGCGCCGGAGGATGTCCAGGATCCGGGACCGGACGATGCATCCGCCCTTCCAGATCCGGGCGACCTCGGCCAGGTTGATCCCGTAGTCGTAGTCGCGCGACGCCCGGCCGAGCAGGTGCAAGCCCTGGGCGTAGGCGGTCAGGAAGCCCGCGTAGCACGCGGCCTCGAGCCCGGCCGCGTCGACGCCCCGGAGCTTCCGGGACTTCGCCGGCAGGACCCGCGCGATCGCGGCCCGTTCCCGCTTGTGGCCCGAGATGATCCGGGCGTCGACGGCGGCCGTGATGGAGGGCACCGCCACCCCGAGGTCGAGCGCGGACTGCGACGTCCACTTCCCCGTCCCCTTCTGTTCCGCCCGGTCCAGGATCTCCTCGACCAGGAGCTTGCCGGTGTCGGGATCGCGGTACTTGAGCACGAGCGCCGAGATCTCGACCAGGTAGCTCGCGCACGGCCCCGAGTTCCACTTCGCGAAGGCCCGCTGGACCCCCTCCGGACTCATCCCGAGCCCGGTCTTCATGAGGTCGTAGAACTCGGCGAGCATCTGCATCATCGCGTATTCGATGCCGTTGTGGACCATCTTCGTGAAGTGGCCGGCCGACCGGGCGCCGAGGTAGGTGACGCACGGGCCGTCCTTGGTCTTCGCCGCGATCGCCCTCAGCACGGGCGCCGCGATCTTCCAGGCTGCGGGGTCTCCCCCGGGCATGATCGACGGACCCTTGAGGGCCCCCTCTTCGCCGCCCGAGATTCCGCACCCGAGGTACCGGATCCCCTGCAACGCCATCGCCGCGACCCGGCGGTCGGTGTCCCGGAAGTACGAGTTCCCGCCGTCGATGAGCACGTCCCCGGCCGTCAGATGGGGCTGCAGGTGCGCCATGGTCTCGTCCACGCCCGCTCCCGCCTTGACCATGAGGATGATGCGCCGCGGCCGGGCGAGCGAGTTCACGAACTCGCGGACCGTCGTGGCGGGAACGAGCTTCCGTCCCCGGTTGCGGTCGATGAAGTCCAGGGTCTTCTGCGTCGTCCGGTTGAAGACCGCGCACGTGAACCCCCGGCTCTCGACGTTGAGGGCCAGGTTGGCGCCCATGACCGCGAGCCCCATGACCCCGAAGTCCGCCTTCGCGTCCGTAGCCCTCCTGAGATAGAGCCGCCCCATGACGGTTACACTCCCGAGAAGGCGGCGAACCCGCCGTCGATCGGAACCACGGTCCCGGTCACGAATGCCGACGCATCGGAGGCCAGCCAGATCACGGCCCCGGCCAGGTCGTCCGGCTCGCCGAGCCGGCCCATGGGGGTGTGGGCCAGGATCGTCTTCCCCCGGTCCGTCCATCCTCCCGACTTCTCCGTAAGCAGGAACCGGTTCTGCTCGGTCAGGAAGAACCCGGGCGCGATCGCGTTCACGCGGAGCTTGGGGTTGTACTCCTTCGCGATGTGGACCGCGAACCACATGGTCCAGTTCGCGACCGCGGCCTTGGCCGCCGAGTACCCCGGGATCCGGGTCAGCGGCCGGATCGCGTTCATCGACGCGATGTTGATGACCGACCCCCCCGCCGGGTTCTTGGCCATCATCGGACAGAACACCTGGGAGGGGATGATAGCGCCGCCGAAGAGGTTCAACCCCACCACCTTCTCGAGCGCGGAGACCGGCATGTCCCAGATGGGCTTCTCCGGCCCGGTCGTGGCATCGGGCATGTTGCCGCCCACCGCGTTCAGGAGGATGTGCACGGGGCCCATGTCCTTGATGATGGCGTCGCGCGCCACCTCGAGGCTGGCCTTTTCCATCGCATTGGCCGCGTACCCCTTGGCCTCGATGCCCTGGGCCGACAGCTTCGCCGCCGCCTCCACCGCGCCCTTGAGGTCCGCGATCGCGACCTTGGCCCCGGCCCGGCCGAACGCGGCCGCAATCGCGCTCCCGAGCACGCCCGCGCCCCCGCACACGACCGCCACCTTGCCCTTGAGACTGAACATGTCGTTGTTCATGGTGGAGCCATGATACTACCGACAGGGGGATGTTTGAAGTCGACCCTAATAGCCTCCGCCGAAATAGTGCTTGTACCCGCCGACGAACCGGATCGAGTCGTACTTGATGGTGTAGCTGTTGGTCTCGGACGGGCTCTCGAACTCGCCCCCGGCCACATTCAGTTTCCCCTGCACCTCCAACACGTCGTGCCGGGTCATGAACCACTCGAGTCCCCCGGTCAGAACGATGGAGGAGGCGGCCGTGGCAGGCACCACGCCGAGAAGCGTGCCGTTGTCGAACTGCCGGCCGTCGATCCCGTCCTGCGAAGAGAAGAACGAGACCGCCGGGTATTTCGCGGTCAGGATGCCGACACCGAGCTTCACGCCCAGCTCCCCGGTCAATCCGACCACGGCGAGGGCGGCGGCTTCGAACAGGAGGACATTTCCCGGGTTGCCCTCCCCAGCCATCGGGGTGTATACCACCCTGCCTCGCGAGAAGGTTCCGGGCCTGAACCCGAATCCGGTGTCCAGACCCACGGTCATCGCCCCGCCCCGGTAGACCGGGACCCGGAGGCTCGGAGTGAACATGACCCCGCCACGCTTGCTGATCTGGGCATGCTCGATGTTTCCCGCCGGCGGTCTGGTGTGCATGTCGTACCTGTACCCGAAGTATTCGCCCGAGACGCCGATCCCGAAACGCGTGTGCGACCGCGGCGGCCGGTACGGCTCGATCTGCCTCGGTGGAGCCGCGCCCATTCTCTCCGACCCCGGGGCCACCGCCACGCCCGTGAGCTGGCTCACGAGCCGGTCCGCCGCCTCGTCCGCCGTCGCCACCTCGAATCCCTTCACCCGCGCCGTCTTCTCGATCTGCCCCGTCTCCACGTCAACGAGCGAAGCCGTCAGGAACCGGACCCCGCCCAACAGCGCGAACTCTCCGATCACCATCTTCCGGGTGTTCAGGAGCCGCCCCAGTTTCACGGCACACTCGCTCGTCGTGCACCCGGTCTGCTGGAACGCCTGCTCCGCCAGCACCTTGTCCATGTTGTTCTTCTCGACCACGGTGAACTTCCCGCTCCGGACCACGGCCGCCCGGACGAACCCGGAGACGATGACCGCATCCCCGGCAGGGATGTTCGAAGGGGCGAAATCCATCACCGCGATCGTGGACTTCGCGTCCTCGGCGGGAGCCATGGAAGCTTGGCCGGAGAGAAGGCAGAGGACTGTGACGGGAAGGATGGTTCTCATGAAGCGATTATCCACGGCGCCGCGCCGGCACGCAACCGGCGGCTATCTCCGGAGGTAGAGCTCCACGGCGAGGCCCGGGAAGCAGGCCACCTCCCCGCCCCGGTACGCGCGGGCGAGCGCAGCGTGCGAGGCGAACGTGATCTCGCGGACGCGGCCGGCGGGCGCGGGATAGTAGACGGACGGGATCAGGTACCAGAGCCTGCGGGCGCCTTCGGTATCGGTGCGCAGGTACCAGACCCGGCGGAACCGGCGGCGCAGGAACTCGTCCTCCGAGAGCCGGTTCGGATCCCGGCCCGTGCGGATCGCGCCAGCCGGGTCGAGCCGCGACTTCACCATTCTCCATGCGTCGCGGAACGCGTTCCCGAGCCGGCCGCCCTTGAACTCGCCCTGGGGCTCGATCAGGAAGTCTTCGACCCGGGCTCCCGACCGGGGCAGGTAGTACTCGTGCACGGGGTGGTACGTGGTCGTGGCCGAGTGGACGATTGTGTCGCCGGGCTTCGCCTGCTCGACGATCGCAGCCAGGGCTTCGCGGGCCGCGGGCGCCTCCGGGAGCCCGCGCGTGAAGAGCCGGACGTGCGACTGGATCGCGAGCCCGGCCACCAGCAGGGCCCCGGCCCACCGCTCCCACCTTGAGGCCCGGCCGAGCGCCGCCGCCATCAGAATCAGCCAGGCCGGGGTGCAGAGGATGAGCGTGCGCTCGCCGAAGACGGGCTTGCCGAGCGCGGCCGAGAGCAGTTCGAGTCCGACGGGCAGGCCCGCCCACCAGCCGAGGGTCCGCCGGACCCGCCCGGCCGGGCAGGCCAGGAGCCCGCGCAGGGCCAGCACCAGGATCACGACCGCGGCAAGCGACAGCGCGAGGTCGGTCTGGCCGAACCCGGCCCCGACGGCGCTCAGGAACCAGAACGCGAGCCTGCCGACCGGCGCCTCCGCGCCGTAGCCGTGTGTCGTAGCCAGCCCCTTGAGGAAGAACGGCATCCACGGCAGGAACCCGACCGCGACAATCCCGGTCCACCGTCGCGTGCCTGCGGCCAGGTCGCGGCGTTTCCAGCCGCCCCAGACCAGGACGCAGAACTGGGCGAGCAACAGCAGGGCGCCGATGTAGTGCGTGTAGAGCAGGGCGAGGCCGGCGCCGACGAACCAGCGGTAACCCCGGCGCGAGCCGTCCTGGAGCCAGGCGAGCATGCCCCACGTGGAGACGAGCGCGAGCAGACCCACCAGCGGGTACATGCGCACCTCACGGGCGAACGCAAGGTGGAACGGCGATGCCGCCAGCAGGGCCGCCGCGACCACGCCCTCGCGCCGCGACAGGAGTCGCGTCGTCACGAGGTAGATCATGGGAATCGAGGCCAGGTGGACGATGACCGAGAACAGCCGCAGCCAGACCTCGGACGAGCCGAGCCACATCCACGCGTGGAGGAGCAGGAAGTAGAGCGGCGGGTAGGCGTCGCGGGCCGCGGCGTTCAGCAACACCAGCGGAAGGCCCGGCAGCGACGCGAACTCATAGGAATG
>Ga0315294_10004520_pt1 | contig 15181 bp, 9 predicted proteins | sample YL17G13_40_MG_FD_203626 | JGI IMG/M metagenome (GOLD analysis project Ga0315294, IMG submission 203626) | Sediment microbial communities from Yellowstone Lake, YNP, Wyoming, USA - YL17G13_40 | ecosystem: Environmental > Aquatic > Freshwater > Lake > Sediment | place: USA: Wyoming | collected... | reverse complement strand
GCCGATCCCAAGTTCAAGTGGATGTTCACCGCCTACCTCCAGCTCCGGGTGCTGGACAAGTTCACTCCAGCGATCGGCGACTCCGGCAGCGTCGCATCGGGGGCCATCGGTCTGCCTTCCGGGCTGGCCAGGATGTGCCTCCGGAAGTTCGACGATTCCGTCTTCGCCCGGTATCTTCTGCACCGCGGAATCTTCGCCGAGAAGTCGTTCGAGAGTTACGCAGACCTCAAGTTTCCCATCCTGGAGGAAGGCGAGCTCGCTGAGAGTGCAGAGGGCGCGCCCGATCCGTCCGCGGGCAGTCGCAACCTGGGCGGTTACGGGCTTGCGATAATGGAAGCAGGGGCCGGAGATGATCAGGTCGGCGCTTCGGTGTACTATGGCCCGGCGGAGGCGGGCCACGCGCATTACGACAGGCTCTCGCTGGAGCTGTACGGGTACGGCAGGAAGCTGATCCCCGACCTCGGTTATCCCCAGTTCGCCGCCGAAGCCAAGGATCCCGCCGCCTGGGAGCGGAATACGCTGAGCCACTGCACCGTCACGGTGAACGCTTCCAGGCAGGCGACGAAAAGAAAGGGCATCCTGAACGACTTCTCGATCACGCCGGACGTCAAGCTGCTCGATGTCTCTGCGCCTGACGCCTATCCCGACCTCGAAGAGTACCGACGGGTGCTGCTCCTTCTCGGCGGCGAGTCCGAGTCACCGTACCTGGTGGATTTCTTCATCGTGAAGGGCGGCCAGTTCCACGACTACAGCCTCCACGGCTTCGACGGCGAGTTTCGGACCGAGGGCATCGAGCTCTCGCCGGTTCAGGAGAAGGGCACTCTCGCCGGCGAGGATGTGCCGTACAGCTTTCTCTACGACGACCCGGATTTGGAGAAGCCCGGGAAGACGCGGTCCTATCACTCCTATCTGGGAAGTGGCTACTCGTACCTCTATAGCGTGCAGCGGGCCGTGCCGGCCGGCACGTGGGCTGCTACCTGGGCCGACAAGGAGTGCGGAATACGAGCCATATTCCCCCGGCAGGATTTGACGGAAGCCGTGATTGCGAGCGGCAACCCGCCGAAGCGTCCCGGCAGCCCGGAATCGCTCAAGTATGTTCTTGTTCGCAATTCCGGTGCTGGTGGTCTGGCAAGTAGGTTTTCCTGCGTACTCCAGCCATTCCGAACCGGCGACGCGCCGCTCAAGGTGCGCCGCATCCCGTCGGATGGCGGCGACCTTCTGGAGATCAAAGGCCCGCACGGAACCGACTACGTCTATCTGGCCGGTGATTCCCGGAACACCGTCGAGGTCGGCGGGCTCTCCATCAGCGGCGCCTGCGCCGTGCTCCGCATGGATTCGGCGGGCAGGTTGAAGTCCGCGTTCGTCTCGGGCGGCGGGCATGTCCGGCAGGGGCTTCTCTCCGTCGAGGCCGGGCCTGCGCTGCAGGGCTGTGTGACCGAAGTCAATCTCCGCCGCAACGAGGTCACTCTGGAGGCGGAGAACTCCACGTTGTCGGACGGCGAACTGGCCGGCCGCACGATCCTGTTTGGGCGCACGAACTACGTGATCCATCGCGCGGAGCAGAGGGGCGGCCGCGTGGTGATCGGGCTCGGCGAGGACAGCCCCCGGACCGGAAAGCTTGTAGTGGACAGCATAGACCCGGAGGGCCGGTTCGTCAGCACTCGGACTTTGCTTTACTTTGCAGCCGCCGGGTGTTACAAGGACGCGTGGCTTGCGAACGAGGATCTCACCTCCTGGCGCCGCGTGGCCGACGTCGAACGCGGCAGGGTCGTGCTCCAGGAACCTGCCGATCTTCGGTCTGACTTCGCCGACACCGACGGCGATGGAAGAATAACCGCCTACCTCTATGACGTCGCCCCGGGTCAGGAGTACGTTATCCCGGCAGTATGCTGGGTGGGCCGGGACGAGTCCGCCGGCTGGCGGCTGGAGTCCAATAGCCCCGCGAGAGCGACGCTCCCCGACGGGACGAAGCTGCAGAAAGGATATCCAGATTGAATTGCGCCACTATTCTGATTTCGCTCGTCATCATCGTTTCCGCGAACGCCGTGCTTCTCGCTGATCCGCCCCCGCATCCCAGACTGTTCTTCACAAGAGACGACCTCCCCAGAATACGCAAATCCGGCTTCGAAGCCGAGAGCCTCCTGGACGAGAAGGAAATGACGCTCACGTATTTCGGCGGCAAGCGAATCGCATTCCCTCTGCCTCCCGAGCAGCCCGGGAAGATCGAGGAGCCGCCCGGGTTCGACTTCAAGAAGTTCGGCCACTACCCGTACTGGACCTCGCTCTCCAAACAATACCAGACACGTATGTGCTCTCTTTCGCTGGCTTACGGGTCTACCGGGCGTGAGGATTACGCTCGCCGCGCGATCGAGTACGCCTTGGCGCTGTCGAAATGGAGCGTGTGGACCGACCTGGATTACAGCAAGCACACGTGCCTGGACACCTGCCATATTACCATGGGCGTCGCGGCTGTTTACGATATCTGTTACGACCGCATGACTGAGGAAGAGCGCCGGCAGGTCCGGGAAGCAATGGTGAAACTCGGACTTGAGCCGCTCATGGCGGACATCGGCGAGCGCGCTGAACACAATCTCCAGATGCTTCGGGCGTCGGCCCTCGGGATAGGCGGCATTGCAGTGCTGGGAGAAGCGCCTGCAGCCGAGGACTACGTCGCCGCTGCCAGGGATTACTACAAGTGGTTTCTCGACGGCCGGTTCACGTCGAGCAATACGGAGGGGATGGGCTATACCTCCTACGGCATGGAAAACTGCATGGTGTTTGCCGACGTCCTGAACCGCGCTGCCTGTGACGACTCGCTTCTGCGGCATCCGGCCGTGGAGATGATCGTGCGGATGGCAATCTACTTCCAGTGCCCGCGCGCGACCGGCCTGGTCAACTTCAGCGACTGCGGTATAGCAAACTACTTCCCGGTGACCATGAAGGTGCTGAACAACGCACTCGGTAACGGCTACGCGGGCTGGTACCTCCAGAAGTCACGGATGGCTGACGACGGCGGCTGGGGTGGGGCGATCTACGGCAATCCGAAGCGGGTCGTGACTCCGCCCAGGGACTGGCCGACATCCGCGGCGTTTCAGAACATTGGCTGGGTCGCGCTTCGGAGCGGCTGGGGCGACGACGATACTCTGCTCGCCTTCCAGTGCAGCGACAGCAGGATGGGCCATAACCACCGCGATCAGAATAACTTAGTCCTGAACTGCGCCGGCGAGTGGCTGATCACCGACCCCGGCTACAAGAGCTTCGAGGGCGGCGCCAAGTCGTTCTACGGGGTCAATACGGTTGGTCACAACAGCATTCTGGTTGACGGCGACGGGCAGGACAAGCTCGGCGGCGGCCGGGTCGTGTCCTTCTTCACATCCGGGCCCTTCGATTACACGGCCGGCGACGCCTCGGGTTCCTACGATCCCTCGAAGCTCTCGAGATTCGTGCGCCGGATAGCATATGTGAAGCCGGACTACTTCGTGATGCTCGACGAGGTTGCGTCGGAGGGGTCGCCAAGGCAGTTCGAATGGCTCGTGCGCACGGACGCTTCGGGGAAATACTACCTGGACGGCGCGGAAGGCGTCGTCGGCGAGACGAAGCAGGGCCGGGAGATAAGGATATCGAAGGAGCGCACGGAGGTCGTGGTCCTCGGTCTCCTCCCTGCAAAGCGCACCGCTCAGCTCAGGGTATTCGAGGGCGCGGAGAACTACGGGCCTTACGTCAGCGTTTCCACGGCCGAGAAAGTGAGCAGCGCGAAGTTCCTCACAGTCATCGTGCCCGGTCTGAAAGATAACCCGCCCGCCGCGAGTTTCTCGCCCATCGAGCAGGAAGGCGTCGCGGGCGTCACCGGTCAGCGCGGTGCGTTCACGGACACGGTGCTCTTCCGCACGGGAAGCGGCATTGTCCGAGCGGCTGACGTCAGGTTCCTCGGCGAGTGCTGCCTGGTTCGGTGCGAGGAGAGCGGCGCGCTTCGGGCGTGCGCTCTGTCGAACGGCCGGATGCTGGAGCAGGCAGGGCGAAAGCTCATCGTGACGAGCAGGAACGCCGGCATCGCGGTCAGCCATGAAATGGTTTCCAGGGCGGACGTATCGCTCGGCGGGGCTGCCGAGGTACGCATTCACGTTCCGGCCCGGCCCGGCAAGGTCCTGGTTGACGGAAAGCCCGCCCACTTTCGGTACGATTGCGCCACGGAAATGATGATCCTCGATCTCCCGAAAGGCGACCATAAGCTCGTCGCCGAGCCTCTCCGGTAGACGCGAGACCCTCGGTAGCGCCCATCGAGGTTGTATGGCCTAGGCCGGATTATTCGCGACACGCTCGATCAGGCTGCACTCTGCATTTTGTCATCCTGAGCGGAGCGAAGGATCTTGTGCGTGCGGATCGAGATTCTTCGCTGCGCTCAGAATGACACGAATAATCCCGGCTAGAATCCCCAGGAATGAATTCCTGGGCTACACGGGCGCGAAACCCTACGGGTTGGGATGATCCCAGTCCGGCAGGACTTTGCCCCTGTCTAGCCCAGGGTTTCGAACCCTGGGCACTCCTGTTCGGAATCAGACCTACTCCCAGGGATGAACGCAGATTATCCGCGAACGGCCGTCCTTTCCTGCCCCTGCGGTTAAAACCACGGCTACGAATGCACGAAGTCCCCCTACGGGGACTATATCCAGAGTGTCCGGAGGGACACTTTGCGCCTTCGTTGCCGTGAATTCATTCGCACGGGGAGAAAGCACTCTGTGTCAACACTGCGCTCCTCATCAATAACGCAGGTGAATTCCTGGGCTAACGTCGAGCAACACCAGGCGGCGATTCGGAAATCGCCGCCTATCGGGCGGGTTGCGTGGCCAGGCCGCGCGGTCTTTGCTCATGGCACGTGTTGTTGGGGAGGGATTTCCGAATCCCTCCCCAAGATGGATCGGGTCATCACCCGCCACGGGTCGCGCGCCATCCGCTCGAACCCTTGATCCCCTCACCGGCAATTACCTATTGAAAGACCGAACGCGTTTCCGGTATAATTGTTCTGGGAATGCCGTCATTTGCCCCTGTTCCTATCTCTCGAGGGAGGCGTTCGCCTTGTCTGAAAACGCTAACAACAGGATAAACACCGAGATAGAGACCCTCGTGCGCGCCCGGTATCCCATCATCTACATCGTCTCGTGGGAGGAAAAGCGCGTCGAGGATGCTCTTAAAGCGATCGCTGGCTCCAGGAACAAGAAGATCTATTACTGGACGATCACCCAGGGAATGGGGATCAACCCGCAGATGCGCGATGATGCCACACGCGATCCGCTCTCTGCCCTGGATTTCGTCATGGATTCGCGCGACCAGGCGATCTTCGTCCTGAAGGACTTCCATTTCTATATCGCCGACAACGCCGTCGTTCGGCGGCTCCGCGACCTCACCTATGCGCTCAAGACCAGTTATAAGACTCTCGTCATCCTCGCTCCGGTGCTGAAGCTGCCCTCGGAGCTGGAGAAGGAAATCACGGTTCTGGACTACCCGCTTCCCGATCTCGAGGAATTGGACAAGCTGCTCGAAGGCATAGTTCAGTCGGTCAAGGGCAATCCCCAGATTTCCACTGATCTGGCGCCTGACGGGCGCGAGCAGGTATTGAAAGCGGCGCTGGGCCTCACTGCCAGCGAAGCGGAGAACGTGTTCGCCAAGTCACTGGTGGAGAAGCGCTGTTTTGATGTAGATGTGATAGTGTCGGAGAAGGAGCAGATCATCCGCAAGTCGGGGATGCTCGAATACTTCCGCGCGACCGAAGCCTTCTCCGACGTAGGCGGGATGGATTCATTGAAAGGCTGGCTGAAAACGCGGTCTCTCGCCTTCGCGGAGAAAGCCCGGGAGTTCGGACTGCCGCAGCCGAAGGGGATGATGCTGCTGGGCGTGCAGGGCTGCGGAAAGTCCCTGTGCTGCAAGGCCATCGCGTCCCTCTGGAAGCTGCCGCTCCTCAGGCTCGACGTGGGCAAGATATTCAGCGGGATCGTCGGCTCCTCGGAGGAGAACGTGCGCCGGGCCATCGGCATAGCAGAGTCGGTTGCCCCCGCGATACTCTGGATAGACGAGCTGGAGAAGGGCTTCGCCGGCACGCAGAGCTCGGCGTTCAGCGATGCGGGCACCACCTCGAGGGTGTTCGCCTCCTTCGTCACCTGGCTTCAGGAGAAGACTGCGCCCGTATTCGTCGTTGCGACCGCGAACGACATATCCCAGCTTCCTCCCGAACTCCTGCGGAAGGGACGCTTCGACGAGATATTCTTTGTGGACCTGCCGTCACCCGACGAGCGGCAGGAGATATTCGAGATACATCTGAGAAAGCGGAAGAGAGACGCCGGGAAGTTCGATCTCGACCTGCTTTCCTCGAGCACTCCCGGGTTCAGCGGCGCGGAAATCGAGCAGGCTGTCATAGACGGCCTCTACCGCGCCTTCGACGAGGAGCGCGAGGTGAACACGGAGGATATCGTATCGTGTGCGGAGCAGTCCGTTCCTCTGTCCAGGACCATGAAGGAGCGCATTGATGACCTGCGCGAGTGGGCCGCTCGACGCTGCAGGACGGCCAGCACGCGTCCTCCTGAGCAAGTCGAGGTGCTTCCTGAGAGGAAGTTGGAGCTGTAGAGCCGTGAGCCCGTACGAGCGATTTGAATATCTTGAGTTCGACGGACATCAGCCTCAGACCGTCACCCCGGCTGCTGCCGCGAGGCCGCCGAAGCTAGGGACGCAGACCGCCGCCGAATCGCGCACTCTCGTGGTGGACCAGATCATCGGCAGGCATGGGTCCGCCATTGGTGAGTTCAATTGTCCGGCCGGCCTTGCCGTGGATGCACATGGCAACCTCTACGTTGCCGATTCGTACAATCACCGCATTCAAAAGATCATGCCGAGCGGCACCGTAGCGGCAATCGGCGGCAGGGGGACCGCTCCCGGACGCTTTCTCAATCCCCAGGACGTGTTTGTGGATGCCCGATTGTCGGTGTACGTGCTGGAACAGGGCAATTGCCGGATCCAGAAGGTCAGCTCCGACGGACGGCTGGAGATTGTGATCGGCCGACGTGGAGAGCGTCCCGGCGAGTTCAGCTCGCCCATGGGAATGTCGGTAGATCGCCTGGGCTGCATCTTCGTCGCGGACACCGGAAACAGCCGCCTGCAGAAGCTGAGTCCGACCGGCCTGCCGATCTACTCGGTGAGTGGCAATCGAGACCGCCAACTCTACACGCCCCAGGGCGTGGAGACCGATCCGGCCGGCAACTGCTATGTTGCCGACACCTTCTCTCACTGCATAGTTGAGCTGGATGCGAACGGCCATGAGATACGCAGGTTCGGCTGCCAGGGCACGGCGCTCGGACAGTTCGACGAGCCGCAGGACCTGGCGCTCGATAATGACGGCGTCCTGTACGTGATAGAGATGGCGAACAGCCGGCTTCAGGCTTTCGATAAGGACGGCCGCTGCATCGCTTACTTCCAGGGCTCGGGGACTGCGATCGGCAGCCTCAAAAGCCCCACCGGCATAGTGGTCGGTCCGTCCGGCGAGGTGTACGTTGCCGATACGGGAAACCACCGCATCCTCAGAGCCGTCTGGCAGGATCACGTCGAATAGGCGCAACCAGGATGCATACTTAGGTGTCTTATATATCGAGAGGAGCTTGAAATGGCATTGAAATGGGAGAAGATAGGTTATTACAGATTAGAATTCTGGAATAAACTGGCTTTGTATCGAGCCAAAGTACCTGGCGGATGGTTTATATTTTGTCCGAGTGGCTGGGGATCAGGGGGTTCCATCACGTTTTATCCTGATCCCGAGCATGCTTGGGACGGCTCATCTTTACCGTAGCTAACGTATAAGAGAGCGAGGTGTGGATGCGATGTCCATAGAGGTGGCAATCTTTCCGGCCCTTTTCGACCTAGCGGTTCTCATGCACATTCTGATGGAGGATTGCAGGAGAGCCACGGTCATGGCACGGATGGAGAAGGGCCTGCTCACTCAGGAGGAAGCGGCGGACATGAAGCTCGAGGTCGAAGCGCTGAGACGAGCGGGCTGCGAGATTCGCTCGGCCTCGGCCGCCGACACACGCGGGTCGGCCGCGGTCATCCACACCGATCAAGGCTACGACATCGGTCTCCGCAGGAACGAGCAGGGCGCCTACCAGGTTCTTGCGCATTGGTCCAAGCAGCCGGGCGAGGCGCAGATCCAGCAGGTCAGCGCCGACGTCGAAGCGCGCATCAAACAGAAGTACGCCTACGAGAAGGTCAAGCGCGAGCTGGCGAAAAAGGGCTTCGTGGTCGCATCCGAGGAAGTTCAGCCCGACAGCACGATAAGGTTGGTGGCGAGGAAATGGTGATGGGCAAGAGAGAACTCGAAATCTCCATCAGCCCGGACGGCACGGTCCGCGTGGAAACTAAGGGCGTCAAAGGAAAGTCGTGCGTGGACCTCGTCAAGTTCCTCGAGGAGTCCCTCGGCCAGGTGTCGGAGAGAAAGTTCACGCCGGACTACTACGAGCGGGAAGGCTACATCACGGACAGAGTTTCGCATAGCTAGGAATTTCGGCACTCCCGGGCGAACATCAAGGGTGGTAAGCGAACCCGAATGGAGGAGTGGAAGAGTGGACGAGTGGAAGCACCCGGAATCCTCCTTTCTTCCTTTCCTCCATTCTTCCATTCATTTGCAAATGTAGACATACCATTGAGGAGAAGGAATCATGTCCGATACGATAAAGGTCGCCCTGATCGGCCTGGATACGAGCCATACCATCGAGTTTGCCCGGAGGATGCAGGCGCCGGACTGCCCGCCTGATCAGAAGGTGGCGGGGATGAAGGCGGTTCGCTGCCTCCGGTTCCCCACACCTTTTCAGAGCGAGGAGGGTCTTGACCAGCGTCAGGCGCAGTTGGAGGCCTGGGGCGTCAAAGTCACTGCCGACTTCGACGAGGCGGTGGCGGACTGCGATGCCATCATGCTTGAGATCAACGATCCCGCATACCACGTTCATTACTTCACCAAGTGCGCGGACCTGGGCAAGCCGATGTTTCTGGACAAGCCGGTGGCGGATACTACTCAGAACGCGAGGGCCATCTACGATATAGTCAAAGCGAAGAATCTGAGCGTGTTTTCTGCTTCGTCGCTGCGTTTCGTGCCGCAGTTGAAGCAGGCGCGCGATGCCATTCCGCAGCCCACCATTGTGACCATCTATGGTGCGCTCGGCAAAGCCCCGGCCGGCAGCTCGATAGTCTGGTACGGGGTCCATGCCTTCGAGATGCTTGAGAGGGCGATAGGACGCGGAGCCGTCAGCGTCTATGCCCGAAGGGACAAGGCGGGAGCGGTGGCGCTCGTGGAATATGACGATGCCAGGCGCGGCATTGTCGAGATGACGGAAGGCTCCTGGATCTACGGCGGCTGTCTCCGAAACAAGGACAAGGCGGCGCCTTATGTGGTGAACATGAGCCGGGCCTATTCGGACGAGCTGGAGGAGGTCGCAAGGTTCTTCAGGGGCAGCGAGACGCCGGTTGACTTCGAGGACTCGATGGAAGTCATGGCCATGCTCGACGCCGCGGAGCGTTCGTCTCAGAGCGGCAAGGCCGAAACGGTGTAGAAGGAGTCCGACGGTTTGGCAGACGAGGCAGAAGCACAATGGCAAAATCCATAGAATACGCTCAGATAGCAGACCTGTACGATACTTATGTCCGAACCGCCTTTGACATCCCATTTTTCCTGGGTGAAGCCGGCAAGACCTCGGGCGAAGTATTGGAGCTGATGTCGGGCACGGGTCGAGTGTCCGTGCCTCTCATCGAGGCCGGTGTCCGCTTGACCTGTGTGGACAGCTCGCCGGAGATGCTGGCTGTCCTCAGGAGTAAGCTGGAGAAGCGCGGCCTCGCCGCCGACGTTTATGAGATGGACGTTCGCAAGCTCGCGCTTGGGAAGCAGTTCGACCTCATAATCATCCCGTTCCACTCGTTTTCCGAGCTGCTGTCATCGTCCGACCAGTGCAAGGTGCTGGCGGGCATCCGTGACCATTTGACCGACACGGGCGTCTTCATCTGCACGCTGCACAACCCTCCCATCAGGCTGAAGTCTGTGGACGGCCGGCTCAGATTGCTGGCCAAGCACCCTCGTGAGGGCTATAAGAGCACGCTGCTCGTGTGGTGTGCGGAGAATTATGATCAGGCGAGCTGCCTTGTGAGCGGCGTCCAGCTCTACGAGGAATACGATGCCAAGGGATCCATGATGTCGAAAAGGCTCCTTGAGGCGAGATTCTGCCTGATACAAAAGAGCCGGTTCGAAGAGCTGGCAAAGTCTGCCGGGCTCAAGACCGCGGCTCTGTACGGGGACTACTCATATTCGGAGTTTCGTGAAGACACAAGCCCGTTCCAGATATGGATGCTTCAAAAACGGCGTTGAGGATTAGGAGGGCTCCGAACGGTAATTCCCTTCTGCGGATAATGGAACCATGAATCAGCTCCACACAGCCGATCTCATCTTCGAGAGAAGAATCAAGGGCCATCTCTCGGTGACCAGGTTCGCCGTGTCGAACTCCGGCAGCGTGATGGTCGCCGTGCCCGACCTGCATCAGCCCCGCCTCTACCATCTCGTGCGGATAGCGGCATCGGGCGATTGGGAGGAATCAGGCACATTCTCGGTGGAGACCCTTGCGCACATTGATTTCTCGGAGGACGGTCGCGTGTTCGTCGCGGCGACTGACGACGACATATACGTGTTCCGCGACGACGTGAAAAAGCGGTTCTTTCCCGACAGACGCGACAACTACACGGCTGTCTCTGTTTCCTCGTCCGGCGAGTTCCTCGCGGTCGGGTCCGCCGATATGATTCTGTCCGGTTACTCGGTGACCCTCGCCCGGACTTCGGGTGGACAGGTGTGGACTAAGGACCTGCCATTCAGCGTGACGAGCGTTCGGATGGCGGCCGATGCCTCCCGAATCCTTGTGGGCTCAGACGAGGGCCCGGCGATTATGCTGGACAGCTCTCGAAACACCATATGGGAGCTTCACGGCGCGGATCCGATAGCCGGGGCGGTGGTTTCAAACTCAGGCGACACGTCGGTTCTGGGAACGAGAGGCGGCGCGGTGCAGGCTGTCGGCGCTTTGGGGAACAGGCTGTGGGAGATGGTCGGCGACGGTCCGGTTGCCGATTGTGCGATAAGCGGCGACGGAAAGCTGATCGTCGTGGCGCGAAAGACGGCTGCCGGTTCGGGGCTGCTGGAGCTCTACAGCTCCGACGGCACGCCCATGCTCGAGCACCGCGTGACGCCGGCGGTTACGTCGGTTGCCTGCTCCACAGGTGGACGATTCGCCGCCGTATCCTGTGAGGATGGCACGCTTCAGATTCTCGAAATCACGCTCGCTCCTGCCAGGGCTCGGTCCGCAGGCGTGGTGAAGGCGCTGTACAAAGAAGGCTGTGCCGCCGCCGGAAAGGGCGACCATGCCGGGGCACTCCAGAAGTTCACCCGTGTACTGGAGCTTCATCCCTCCCATGCCGATGCCTGTCGCAAGCTGGTCGAGGTCAGGACTCAGTTTGTGCGGAAGCGCATCGAGGAGGCTGAGCGGCTCGCGTCGGAAGGAGCGCTTGCGCGATCTGTGCAGGGACTTCAGGCGGCGGCCGAGGTCTCTCCGTACGATCGGGAAGTCTTCGAGAAGCTCGCGGCGGCCCGCGAGCGCCTGATCTCGGACGCCCTTGCAGGCGCATCTTCACTGGCGGATTCCGGTCGGCTGGAGGAGGCATTCGAAAAGGTCGAGGATGTCATTCAGCTCGACTTCGCGAACGTCCAGGCCAGAGAGTACCTGGGAAAGCTCGAGGACGCGCTGGTAGCAAGGTATATGGCCGATGCCGATGCCGCATTGGAGGCCGGCCAGCCGGCGAAGGCAGTTCAGGTTCTGGAGAAGGCTGCCGCCCTCCGGTTGTCGCCCGAAGTTCAGGAGCATCTTGCGAGAGCGCGTGCCAGGCAGGCGTTCCATGAGGGCGTAGCCCTTTATGAAGCGAAGAAGTACTCCCAGGCGGTCTTCCAGTTTCGGAAAGTCCTCAGCATAGACCCCCGCAATGCCGAGGCTGAGAAATACATCGAATATGCAGACAGCCTCCGCCAGGACGACGCGCTCCTCGATCGGTTCAGCAAGCTCGAATGACTTCGCCTGCTGTTCGGCGCGACGAGCGCGAGCAATACGGGTCCACTGGTAATCGGTCGCGATTGATCGCGTCTGCGATCGGCCCTTCTGCGCCGGCGGATCGTGCCCGCTTGGGCGAGGTTGACTCTGCGACGAAGGAACATGCTGACTACAGAAGGTAGGCAAGACGCGGGAAAAGCTGGAAAAGCGCCCCGGGAAGGCGCCGGCGGTCGCACCGGCATATCCGTTCGGGCCATCGTAGTCGGTCTCGTTCTCGTTGCCGCGGTATGCTTTATCGTGTCCTACGCCGAGCTGGTCACTATGCGCATCCAGATCGGCTTCCTCCAGATGCCGCCCGTCGTCATCGGCATTTTCTTCTTTCTGGTTCTGCTGAACAAGGGCATGCAGCGGCTCAGGCGCAGGTTCGGTTTGTCCGCGGGCGAGCTCATGATGGTCTACTGCATGATGCTCGTGGCCTCCATGGTCTCATCGCGCGGCGTAATGGAGAAGATCATCCCGCTCCTGGTAGTGCCGAACTACTTCGCCAATCCAACCAACCGGTGGCAGGAGCTGTTCTATCCGCACATCAAGAAATGGCTCGTTCCGTTCGATCCAGAGGGAGGAGCCGAACAGTTCGCTTCCCAGCGATTCTACGAAAGGCTCAGGGCCGGGGAATCAATCCCGTGGGACGTGTGGATTACCCCGCTCGCGGTATGGGGCGTACTCGTCCTGCTCATCATCTTCGCATTCCTGTGCCTGGCGACGATTCTCCGCCGGCAGTGGGTTGACAATGAGAAGCTGTCGTTTCCTCTCGTGCAGCCGCCGCTCGAACTCGTGCGCACGGATCAGGAGCACTCCATTCTCAAGAGCAGGCTGCTGTGGGGCGGCGTGGCTCTTCCCGTGTTCGTCTTCGCATTCAACGGCCTGCACAACTGGTACCCGAACATACCCGCGATCCCGCTGAGCAAGACGCTGAACGAGTTCCTGGTCAATCCGCCGTGGAACGCGATGTACTTTACCCCGACGTACTTCTCGTTCGCAGCGATAGGATTCTTCTTCCTGCTGCCGTCGGATCTGCTCTTCGCGCTCTGGTTCTTCGCTCTCTTCGCTCGACTGCAGGGCGTCGTGGCCGCATCCTTCGGCATGGAGCTATACCGCATGCCGATGTATGGAACGCATCTGTTCGTCGGCTATCAGGTGGCCGGCGCATACGTGGTTCTTGCGGGCTACCTGTTCTATGTGTCCATGCCGCACCTGAAGAAGGTCGTGAGCGCGGCCTTTCGGAGGGAGAAGGCCGACGACGCTCAGGAGCTCATGCCGTATAGTGTGGCGTTCTGGGGGCTGCTCCTGAGTTTCGCGTTGATCCTCGGGTGGTGCTACATGGCGGGCATGTCGCCGTGGGTGGCGCTGCTGGAGTTCGGCGTCTTCATATTCATCATCGCGCTCGTGATGGCCCGCAGCACCGCGGAGGCCGGAATGCTGATGACCGAGACCTCGTTCAGGCCGATTGATCTCTACCGCATGTTCGCGCCGGTCCATACTCTCGGGCCCGGGAACATGACCATGCTCACGTTCTTCGACGGCGCGTTCCTCCGGGACCAAAGGGGCCTGCTCCTTACCGGCTTCCTTGACGGCCTGAAGATCTCGGACGGGGCGAACGTGCGCCGACGGGCATTTCTGCCGGTCTTCATAATCGGAATCCTTGCCGCGCTTTTCGTTGCCGGTTTCCTGCATCTCTGGCTGCCCTATACGCGCGGGGCAATCACTCTGTACTGGTACGTTTACCAGGGCAACCCTGTGTGGGCGTTCAGCGAATATCAGGGCCACATGGGCTGGGCGGCCCCGGGTACCTGGCAGGCTCCGGTCTTCTTCGCGGTCGGAATACTCTTCACCATATTCCTGTCGTACATGCGGGCGATGTTCTACTGGTGGCCGCTTCATCCTTTGGGGTATGCGTTGTGCATCTCCTGGACGATGACCGTGTTCTGGTTCTCGTGCTTCATCGCCTGGATGGTCAAGGGGTTGGTGCTCCGCTACGGCGGCATGCAGATGTACATCAAGGCACGGCCGTGGTTTCTCGGCATGGTGCTCGGCGAGTTCGGCATGGCCGTGATCTGGACTCTGATCAGTGCTCTGACAGGCGCTCCCACGCCCGATTTCCCGTGGCCCTAGTGCAATATGGGGAAAAGGCGTCCCGGGTTTCAAGTTTCAAGTCTCAAGTTTCAGGTTGCCAGAGATCGCCAACCTGAAACCTGGGATTGCTACAAAATGAACTCTTGCGGTGAGAACTAACCGGGACTATTCATGAGGAGCGCGATGCTGGCACGAAGTGTTTTCTCCCCGTGCGAATGAACCCGGATTATGCATGAGCAGCGTAACGTTGACACAGAGTGCTTCCTCCCCGTGCGAATCAATTCACGGCAACGAAGGCGCAAAGTGTCCCTCCGGACACTGTGGATATAGTCCCCGTAGGGGGACTTCGTGCATTCGTAGCCGTGGTTTTAACCGCATGGGCAGGAGAGGACGCCATTCGCGAATAATACGGGCTAACCCCTGTGAGACGCACTCTTATGATGCCAAGAGCCCGCCATTTTGGAGTGCGGCGGACTTGCCGCCCCTTTAGGTAGCGCCAGTACGGGCTAAGGGCAAAGCGAAAGCTTCGCGTTGCTCCGCTTTCGCACTCCATAAGGGCTGAGTGCTGTCCCACCTGAAACCTGAAACCTGCAACCTGCAACCTGCAACCTGCAACCTGAAACCTGGTTCTCGCTCGGGCAGATCTGCCCCAGGACGATGCACCCGCGCACGACCCCTCCTTGATTATCCCGCCAAATCTGTGTTAGAATGCCCTGTCACGCGCAATAGAGGGTGCCGCAATGCCGTTCGAAGGCGAGAGCGACCGTGAACTGGTAGCACGGTTTGTCGCGGGTGATGCCACAGCATTCGATATGCTGCACAGGCGCCACTATGGCAGGATTTACCGGCTCGCATATCTGCAGACGAACAACGGCGACGATGCTGAGGACATCGCGGCGGAAACGCTCTACCGCGCCTTTCAGCATCTTCACCGGTTCAAGTTC
>Ga0315294_10004518_pt1 | contig 15187 bp, 12 predicted proteins | sample YL17G13_40_MG_FD_203626 | JGI IMG/M metagenome (GOLD analysis project Ga0315294, IMG submission 203626) | Sediment microbial communities from Yellowstone Lake, YNP, Wyoming, USA - YL17G13_40 | ecosystem: Environmental > Aquatic > Freshwater > Lake > Sediment | place: USA: Wyoming | collected... | reverse complement strand
ACGGCGCCATCGTCTAGTTGGTTAGGACATCGCCCTCTCAAGGCGGAGATCACGGGTTCGACTCCCGTTGGCGCTATAAAAAAGGGGCTCTCAACGAGCCCCTTTTTTGTTTATGTCTTCATCAACGAATGAGCAGGAGGGTTCTGGTTTCGGAAACGGAACCGGCCCTGACCTCCAGGAAGTAAACGCCCGATGGAACCGAAGAACATGTTTCATCGGTTCCATCCCAGATCACCGATGATCGATGGCCGATATCAGTAAAAGATTTGACCAACCGTCCGGTCATGTCGTATATTTTTAGAGTCTTAGTCTTTTCACTGTTATCTGTTATCTCCCATCTGATATCTGTTTTAGTCCGGAACGGATTTGGATAAACATTGAGGTTTAGGGCCTGTTTATCTTTCGCCTTTCCTTCATCGACATCGACCGCCAAAGACCAACGGTAGGCGGCCGCGCTGGTCCCGCAGAAAAGATAAACGCCGGGATTTCGCGCCAGGGCTTTGACCTTGAGATTGGCCAGTCCCGCGTTCATCGCGGTCCATGTACCGCCGGCGTTCGTGCTCAGGAAAACGCCGTAACCCGTGCCCGCGTAGACCGTATCCGGGTGGACCGGATTTACGAGCAGTGAATTGACGCTATCGCAACCCGCATCGGTCCAGCCTAAGCCCGCGTTCGTGGACTTGAATACTCCGTCGGTCGAACCCGCGTAGACGAGATTGACGTTCAAGGGATTGACCTTGATGTCGTACACGATACCCGTGATGCCGGTCGCCGATGACGCCCAGCTCGTGCCCGCGTTCGTGCTTTTGAACAGACCGCCGTTGCCGGCCGCGTAAACGACGTTGGAATTGGTTGGCTCCACGGTCAAGGCGTAGCAGTAACCGGCCTCGGTGGTCAGGTTATACCGATACGGCCAGGTTGATCCGCCGTCCGTGGATTTGGAAACGCACATCACGGAATAGGAACCGGAAACGACCGTGCCGCCGCTGTAGTACACCAATGAATTGATGGGATCCTGGATCAAGGCTCCGCCGTCGCCGTAATAACTGTCCACTGTCGTCCAGACGGACCCGCCGTCTGTGCTCTTAAAGAGCTCGGCGTTGCCTCAGCCCAGTCCTTCCAACCCGAGAATGTTGTTCGGGTCGGTCCGGTGCACGGCGAACTCGCAGATCGCTCCGCACTCGAGCGGGGTCGGCAGGATGTTCCAGACCGTCCCGTTGTTGGACGACCGGTACACGCCCAACCCTTCGTATTCGGTATAGACCGTGGCCGGCGCGGACGGAGCGGCGCTCAGGGCCGACGCGGCCGCGATCGTGATCCCGTGGTTAGATTCGAACCAATTCGTCCCGCCGTTCGTGGATTTGAAAAAACCCTTGGTGTCGGTGGTGACCACCACGTTGGCCGATACCCGGTTCGCGTGCACGATCCGTGACGACTTGGCCTGGCCGCCAAACCCCAGGGTGATCGGGAACCAGGAAACGCCGGCGTTGGTGGTCTTGTAGATCAAAGTGTCTCCGCCCGCGTAGCAGACGTTGGCCGCGATCGGGGCCGCGCTCAGGCTGGCGGTGAGTTTCCAGGTCGTATCGACGCCGGTCCAGCTCGCGCCGGAGTTGGTCGATCGAAAAATACCCGCGTTATAGGTCCCGGCGTAAATGATCGATCCGTTCGTCGGGTGCACCTTCACGGCCTGAACGTAATAGGCGGTGGCGGGAAAGCCGCTCGACGTTTCGGTGAAGCTGGCCCCGCCGTCGGTCGATTTGAAAACGCACGGATGATACTGAGTGTCGTAATAGTAGCCGCTGACGTAAACGTTGGCCGGGCTGACCGGGTCGACCGTGACGCAGTAACCCATACCGGAGATGGCGCATAACTGAACGGTCGACCAGTTGACCCCGGCGTTCGTGCTCTTATAGCAGGCCGGGACCGAAGCGCTGCCGTTATAGTAATAGCCGGACGCGTAGACGATCGACGGATTGACCGGGTTTATCGCCATGCTGTAGGCGTAGTAACCGGGCAAGACGTAGCTGGTCCAGGCCATCCCTCCGTCCGTGGATTTGTAGACGCAGGTCAGCGCGCCGGCGTAGACGATATTGGAATTGGACGGGTCGACCACCAGGGAATAAATATAATCGTTGATGGCGGTGACGCTGAACCAGTTAGCGCCCCCGTCGGTTGATTTCACGACCATCGCCGGAGTAGTGGCGGAAGTCGCATACAATGCGGTTTCGTTGGCCGCCGCGGCAAAGGTGGCAAGACTGCCACCGAAGGGTCCAATCGATTCCCAGGCCGCGAAACCTATGGATAGGAAACCGACTGCAAGAATTAAAATCAGTGTTTTTCGCATATCTCCTCCTTTTTGCTTCTATACTTAAGTATATTATAAAGATCTTTTTTGTCAATAGTGAATTATAAACTAACCCAGATCTATTCCTTGATCCAGAACATCGCTGCCGCCGGGATTTTTCCGAATATCCTCGAGGGTTTTCCGGGCTTCGGGCACGTTCTTCAGAAACGCTTCCAGTTTTTCGCACCCGTAATCGGCGCAGACCGCGCAGTTCTCCACCTTCTTATCGACCGCGCATTTACGGATATCGCACATATGATCGCAGTAGATAATGTGCTGGCCTTGGACCGTACAGCCATCGCAGTTGATCTGTTCGGGTTTGAATTCCGTGCCGAACATTTTGGACCATTCGTCGGCGGTTTTTGTCCTTAAATCGTTGTTGTTATCCTTTTTCGCGATGTAGGCCGGGCATTTTCCGCAATCGATGCCGCAAAAACCGATCATGATCTCCATCTTTCCTCCTTATATTATTAACGACTCATTATAACTTATGAACAACAAAAATCAAGAATAATTTTCGGATAACGGGGACAGGCAACTTTTTTAAACTTCACAAAAAAGTTGCCTGTCCCTTTACAGGTATCGGTTTATTATTTTAGCGAGTTTGGGCGGCATCCGTTTTGCGAAGCGGATCTCCGGGCAATCGTGGAAGCCCGCGAATTTTTTCAGGGTCCGCGTAAAAGCGGGAACGAACAAGGTCAGGTCCAGCCCTTTCTTTTCCAGGTGCAGATTATTCACGATAAACTGCCGAGCCTTGCGGTCGGCCTTGAGATCGATCCGACCAACGAGGTCGCCGCGCCAAAGGATCGGCAAGCAGTAGTAACCGTACTTCCGTTTGCCGGGCGGCACGTAGCACTCCAGGGCGTAGGAAAATTCGAAAAGTCGTTCCGTGCGCTCCCGGAGGATGATCGAGTTGTCGAAGGGCGACAGGAAGACCGCGCCCGGATCTCCCGGCGAACCGGACATCTTCCTATCCTCGAGGTTTTCGGGCAGTATATAATGGGGAGGGTCCGAACCCTCGACCTCAACCACGACAACCGTTCCGTTTTTAACCATCGCCTCCAGCCAATCATTCAACCGGCCGCTGATGCCGATGTACCGGTTGATATCCTGAATCGTGGCCGCGCCCAGGGCCGTCAGCCCGCGCCGGATAAAAAAATCCTTCTCCTCTTTTTCATCGGGCGGAGTCAAGTCCAAACCGGTAGGCAGGACTCTTTCGGTCAGGTCGTAGATCCGCTGGAATTTACGGCGTTCCCGGATCATCAATTCCCCGCGCCCGAAAAGGACCTCGAGCGCCGCTTTCTCCGGTTTCCAGTCCCACCAGGGGCCCCGCTTGCGCTTCGGGTCATCCGGAAAGTCGGCGGCGGCCAAGGGGCCCTTGCGCTCGATCCGGCGCCGCACTTTTTTTAACACGGCTTGGTTCCCTCGGGACCATTTTTCGGTCCATGAACCCGGCTTCGGCTTGCGCCGGATCGCCGGCAGGTAATAACGGTAGTCGGTCATCGGGATATAGGAAGCAGCGTGCGCCCAGTACTCGAAGACCATCTGGTCCGGCCACAGGAGCTCATCCAGGTAGCGGGGTCGGTAGTCCGGGCAGCGGGTGAATAAAACCACGTGGTGCGAACGCTCTATGACGCTGATCGTGTCGATCTGAACGTATCCGAGACGTTCGACCGCGGATCTTACGCCAGCCTTGCCCTTAGGCCGACGGCCGCCGGCCAGCAGCTGTTTATTCCAATGCAGGTTTTTCGCCTGCTGACGGCTGAGCTTGACGACCTTTCCTGCCATTCCTAATTCGAAACGTAGATCTTATAGGAATACGCCAGTTTGACCTCTCCCCCGGCCGCGACTGGCACTTCCCAGGAGATGATCGAAGAAGAATTAGCGCGCCGACGGCTGATCCCCTCGGCGAGTTTCTTGATTTTCCCGTCGTGGCTCGCCGCCATAACCTCGCCCGTGATCTGCTTGCGGATGTCGAGCGTGATCGCCGAGGACTTGTTATTCTTCACAACGAGCTCACCCTTGACCGTTACCAGGTCGTAGGAATATCCGTAGAGCGATACATCCCGCTGGCGGTCGGATTCGTACTCCTGCCGGTCGGTCTTGACGTCGGAAGCGACGGTCAGCTTCAGGTTTATCTTGCCGCCCTTGGGCGTGTAGTTGATCATGTCTTGGGCCATGGGCTTGCCTTCGCGCAGGGCGAGCGCCGGCGCCGTGGTCCAGGGATACTGCGTGGAATTGGTCAGCCGCAGGGAATGCCAGACCTGCTCCCGGGTTTGGTTGGTTTCGTTACCGGAATAACCGCTCGGGTCGCCGGCGGAAAGATCGGGAATCTCCCATTCGTAGACGTGTTTGTAATCCACGCGGTCGGAGAACACCAAATAACTAGCCCGTTCGCCCTTGTTCAGGGTCACGCCCTTTTTATTGTATAGGAATAAGTCTTCCTCGTAACCGCCCTCGAGGCCCGGGACCGCCGAGTAATTATATTCCGGAATACCGCTTTCGTCCGCGGCGACCGGCGTGTAGCTCTGGGTCATCACGTTGGCCATCGCGCCGTAGCCGGCACTCCGATAATCACCGGAGAGCGCGGCGATGAAATCGGTGATCGACTGCCGCATTGCCATGGGCGACAGGACGTTGGCGTAGATGAAATTGGGATAGCCCACGACGAAAAATAATTCCGCGTCCGCCAGATCCTCGGCGTCGTTGACCACGGTCGCCTGCATGGTGATCCGGGCCTTATCCTTATCTTCGATCTGCACCAGGTATCCGGGCGTCCAGGAGACACCTTTTTCCAGGTAGGATAGACCGATCCGGGCCGCGTTCCGCTGGATTGAAACGCGGAACTTCAGATTGCGGGTTTCATGCTTGCGGCTGAACCGGGTTGCCATGCCTTCCGGGAACTCGACGCGGGTGATGACGTTCTTATTGACCGCGACATCGCCCTGGCTTGTCTCCAGGATCACGACCGCGGCGTATTCCACGGGCGGCGCGTAACCACCGTACCCGTAGACGGTCGCGTCGATCTCGGGACTCCGGTTATCGGGTACGGCCTTGACCCGACCGGACAGGGTCTTGTCGTTAAAATACAAGACGACCCGCTTCCCGATATTCGCCTTGAGCAGTTCGTCGGGCGATATCGCCTCGATCGTTTCGTCGCCGTCCGCCTTGTAACCCACAACCTCTTCGAGCCGGCCGTCCAGGTCCAGGCACCCGAACCAAATCCCGCCCAGGACCGCATCCGGTACGTGATGGGTGACGGCCCAGCCTTCTTTCAGGGAAGTATTACCCTCGCGGATCACGAAACCGAGGCCGTTCTTGAACAGGGCCGCGGTCTTGACCTTGGTTTCGAGCACGGGCAGGGCATCATCCTGCGCTTGGACCGGCACGGCTAATATTAATTGGCATAATATCACGACGGTTAAAGAAATGATTTTGATCCTCATCATTGCCTCCTTGTGTTAATAATAACCTAAAAACCATTAGCGTCAATATAATACACCCTCCCCTTCATCCCCTCCCCCAAAGGGACAACAATTATTTACAACTCGAGAGAAAGATCGCGTACACCACGTGAAAAAATCCGAAATGAAATAAAAAGAAAAAAGCGGTGAAGACCTTGGTAAAGGTCGTCGGCTGGGCCGGCGTATTGCCGAGCTTGAACCCCGCGGTTGAAAATTCCCGAAGACTGAGGATCTTCACCACGTTGAAAAAACCGATGACGACGCTCTGCCACCAGTAGAGCCACAGCACGGTCCGGGCGTCCCACTTTTCCAGGATCGCGAAGACGATCGTGAGCAGGTTGGCTCCGATCAGGGACCAGGTGGTCGGATCGGAGAATATTTCCCTTAGGTCGAGCAGTTCTCTTAAATCCCGGGGCCCAGCCGCGGGGTTTTGGCGGTCTTCCATTTGCGGATATCAGACCCGCCAGAAAATTATCAGGAGAATGATAAAAACGCCGATCAAAAATAATAAAAGGAACAAACTGAAATTACTCTTCTTGGCTTTTTTTCGCTTCCGGGGTTTTTTGACCTCGGTCTCGGCCATGTTCAGCTGCTCGATCTCAGCGAGGAGCGCGGCCAGCGTTGGCTCGACCGTCGCCTGGCCTTTCCAACCCAGAAAAAGGTTAAGAACATGGACCATATCCTCGGCGGTCCGGAACCGGCGCTTCGGGTTATTCTTCATCGCCTTCCGGATTATCCGGCTCAGGCGCCAGCTGTGATGGGGATCGAGCCGGAACGGAGAATTGAACTTACCCCGGCTGATCTTAGCGATGATCGCGGCGCTGTTCTCGCCGGTATACGGTTTCTTGCCGGTCACCATTTCGTAGAGCACGATCCCGAGCGAATAAAGGTCGGACTGGTAACCGACCTTGTCCCCGGATGCCTGCTCGGGCGACATGTAAAAAGGCGTGCCGATGAGCGTGCCGGTGGTGGTCAGGTCCGGCGCGTCCATATCCCGGGCGACGCCGAAGTCGGTCAGCTTGACCACGCCCTCGCGGGTGATCAGGATGTTTTTCGGCTTGATGTCCCGGTGGATGACACCGGCCTGGTGAGCGCAGACCAGAGCCCGGCCGATCTCCCGGGCGATCGCGGCGGCGACCCTGGGTTCGAGCGGCGCGTTTTTCTCAATGACCTCGGCCAGGCTGACTCCGTCGACGAACTCCATGACCAGGTAGTTCCGACCTTCCTCCCGGATGTAGTCGTAAATTTCCACGATGTTCTGATGGTAGAGGTTGGCGCAGATCTTGCCTTCCCGTTTGAAGCGTGACTGGGCTTCGCGGCTCGGCCCTTTCGACATTTCCTTGATCACCACGACGCGGTTCAGGCTCAACTGCATGGCCGTGTAGACGCTGCCCATCCCGCCCTTACCGATCTCCTTCAGGATCCGGTAATTACCGACCATTTCCTTGATCATACGCTGCGGACCACCCGGTTGCGTCCCTGCTCTTTCGCCTGATAGACCGCCTGGTCGGCCCGCTGCAGAAGCTCGGCCGCGTCCCGGGCGTCGACCGGGTAAGTGGCCACGCCGATGCTCGCGGTCTGGCGGAAACCAACGAGCTCCAGACTCTTTTGTTCGATCACCTTGCGCAAGGACTCGGCCGCGTCCAGGGCGCTGTCCGCACTCATGCCGGGATAAATGACCACGAACTCCTCGCCGCCATAGCGCGCGATGATGTCGTTCCGGCGGCAGAACGTCTGGACGAGCTGGGCGATGGTTTTCAGGACCTCGTCCCCCTTGTCGTGGCCATAGGTATCGTTGACATTCTTGAAATGATCCAGGTCAATGAACAAAAGGGACAGCGGATCGCAGCTGGCCTGAGCCGCGCGCCACAGTTCGGGCAATATCCGATCAAAATATCCGCGGTTGAAAACACCGGTCAGCCGGTCCTTATTGGAGAGGTTTTTATATTTTTTACGGTCCCGAACCATTTTTTCATGATACTGGTCGAATTCCTTTTCATCGACGGTCTTATTTTCCCGCATTTTTCGCTGGATGTTCTTAAAATGCTTATCCAGGTTTTGGGTCTCCTCGCCGGGCGTGTCAACCTGCGTTTCGTCGACGATGCCGACCAGGCCACGGCCGTCGTTGAAGGTGATCTTAAAATCACCGACCATGATCGTATCGCCGTGTTTTAGGACGTGCCGGGTTATCCGCTGGTGGTTGACGAACGTGCCGTTCGCGCTGTCCAGGTCCTCGAGCAGCGCGGTTTTGCCCCGGACCGTGATCTGGGCGTGCCGGCGGGAAACCTCCCGGCCGGTCAGGACGAAATCGCAGTCGTCGCTCCGGCCAATAGTGCAGGATCCGCGGTCCAGCGAAAAATTTTTTAAGAGGACGTTATCCCCGAGGAGGATCAGCGAGGGCAATCCGCTTTTCATGAAAAAGTATAAATATTAAGCGGGGAATGTCAAGCAATTCGAAAGCGGATCATTTCTTGAAGAGCGGGACCAGGGTCCCCAACGACAACTTGAAATCGCCCAGGGACGTGAAAACGACCAGGACGGTGAGGACCGTACTCGAAGCCAGCGACCAGAGCCGGCGGTCGGCCAGGTCCGTCGCGAGGAAGAAGTTATCGTAAACAAAGCCGAGGACGAGCAGGACGACCGCCGTGCTGAACATCAGGCTGTAGTTCGAAAGCCGTTCGTAGCGAGCGGGCCGCTCCTGGAAAAAAGGCGAGAAATTAAGGCTGTTGTTGATCATCCGGCCAAAGGCGATGGCCAGGTAGGCAAGGATCGCCCAACTCATTAAGCCGAACTTGAACGGTCCGAGAAGGAAATAGTCGTAAAGACCGTGCGCGACCGAAGCCAGCAGGAATCCCAGGCCGATCGCCCAGACCGGGCTGCGGACCCGGATATAGCGGGCCTTGGCCCAGCAGTAACAGACGAATCCGGTCATCGACATGTGGAGCACGGTCGACGAGAGAAACCGGGTGTAGGCGATATTCAGGCCGTAGCTGGTAAAATAGAGGACGTTCTCCACGGTCGCGAAACCCAGCGCCGAAAGGCTGCCGTAAATGATCAGATCGACCGGTTCGTTGACCTGCCGGGTAAAGAGGACGATCAAAAATACCGGCGCGAGCTTGACCGCCTCCTCGACGACGCCGATGTGCAAAATGGTGTAGATCAGGTCGTTCAGCCCCTGGCCGTTAAGCCGCACCGCGTCCCACGCGTAAAGGGCGTCCCCCAGGGGAAAAACGAAGAATGTCGACAGCCCGCCCAGGACCAGGGCGGTCAGGCAGAAAGCGATCGGCTCTTGTTCGAAAATATCGACGCGCCAGAAAAATACGAACCACGTCAGGCAGATGAGCAATGCGGCCGCGATGCCGGTGATCCGGGCCTGCCGCAGGGGTTCGAAGAACATCAGGTAAGCGTACCGGGCGATGGCTCCGGATCGGAAAGCGATATACCGCCGGATCCCGGTCCCGATGAAACGGCCGGTTTTATCGTCCCGGGCCAGTTGGGTCAGCTTTTTCCAATTCCGCTGTTTCTGGTAGATGTTGACCAAATTGGAAACTGCGCCTTCTATGTTCGCGTCCAGTTCGATCTCCCGCTGGAAGTATGTTTCGGCTTCGTCGTAGCGCTGCCGGTTCATCAGGACATAGCCGAGCGAATTGTTCAGGTATTTCTGCCGGCGGTTGAAGACCAGCTGATAAAAGCTCCACGCCGCGTCGTAATTATTTTTACGGGATTCGATCAGCCCCAGGCCGTAATTGCCCAGGTCCGCCGTCTCCTCGTCCTTGGTCAGGTCCTCGTAACGCCGGGTCAGCTGGGCATCATCCCGCGTGCCGGTGATATCGAAATGGTTATTTATGTAGCGGTAATTAAGGTAGAGGTTTTCCGGATCGCGGTCCAGGGCTTGCTCCAGGGCTTTTTCCGCTTCGGCCGGCATCCCGGCTTTCTGAAGCGCGGCGAAGCGCGGGATCGGGTCCGCCGGGAGGCCATGCCGCAGAAAAATATTGACCGCGGCCACGGTCAGGCCCGCGATGGGAATCACGATCAGCCACATATGCCGGATGTCGATCTTCCAGGTCATCGGTTATCTCAAAGACGCCTTCAATCGGGCCTGACAGTCCGGGCACAGTTCTCCGGTCTCCCGGTCCACGGTCTTGACCGTGCCCTGGGCGTCCTCCATCAGGCATGCCGGGACCGGGCAATGGTCCAGACCGAAATTATGACCGAGCTCGTGGTTGACGACCTTGACCAGGCGTTCGAAGAACTTAACCTCGCCCACCTTTTTGCGACCCAGCCGGAACGTCGAGACTACGCATACCCAGCCCGGCAGGTAGCCGAGCCCGAAAATCCCCCAGTCGAAAACCTCGCCTTTGGTCGTGGAAATGTCGGCGGAGGTGATGCCGATCATCTTGAGATATTCGTTACCGTGATCCTCCACGATCGAATCGAGAAAGACGAGGAGCTTCTCGGCCCGGTAGCGCTGGTTCGGCTTGTAGAACGCGTCCGGGGGCAGCTCCGCCGGAGGCAGAACCGCGACCCGCACCGGAAAAAATCCCTCGATACCGGCGCGGATCCGGCGGATCACAAGCGTGTCCACCTCAGCCAGGGGCTGGATCGCGACCACGGGCCGGGGGTCTTCGGTCACGATGATCGGGTTCGCGCAAATGAGCGCGGCCACGAGAAGAAAGTAAAAGAAAAACTGGCGCGCGAGGACTTGGGCGAGGGTTTTCACACCATTCGTTCCTTGAATTCTTTGAACGCTTCCGCGATCTTATATTTTTTTGTTTTCAGGTGCGTCATTTCGATCCGGTAAACGCCGCGGCCGATGATGCCCGCGAATTGGCCGTCCCGAAAGACCGCGCACGCGCTTTCATCGACGCCCCATCCGTGCAAGATGCCGGTCTTCGCCATCGCATCCAGGATCCGAGGCAGCCGGTGCCACTCCGTAAAATGAACGTCGACGATGAATCCTTCGGCCAAACCGAGGCCGGAGAACACCCGCATATCCTTATCCTCAACCTCTCCTTCCCAGTAGACGTTTTTCGCGGGGGCGATGAGCGCGCCGGCCGAGATCCCGGCGTAAGGCACGCCGCTCTCATATCGGGTTCGGATGAGCGTAAGCAGGGGTTCGCGCGCGAACATATGCTGGTACACCGGCGTCGGCCCGCCGCCGCAGAGGATACCGTCAGCCTTTTCGATATTCCGCTGCGCGCGCGCCAGGTCCAGGTCCTTGGATTTTTCCGGAAAGATCTCCTGCGCGCCGGTCAAGCCGTACTGACGGAGCGGCCCGGTATAGTCGGGCAAGTGACGGATCGTCTCCAGCCCACCGGGCAGGAGAATGACGGTCCGCGCCGACCCGCCGCCCGCGGCCCGGACAAAATACCCCGCGACCTTTTCCCAGGCCGGCATTCCGCCCATCAGGAACAACAGTTTATGCTTGAGCATCGCCCTCCCCGCCTTTCCCGATCAGCTCGTCCAGATGCCTCTGGTGGTCGATCTCGAACTGGATTGACAACAATTTACGATACATTCCCACGGACCGATCCTTATGCCGCGGATCGGCCGTGAGTTTGAAAAGTTCATAATGCAGGATCGCCTGGGCTTCATCATCCTTATGCGTTTCGGCAAGCGCTTCGAGGGCCTCGATCCCCGCGTCCCGGTCCTTAAGCGCCGCGATTTTCGCCTGCTTGACCCGGCTGTTGAATATGATCTCGCCGTTCTTTATCTCCTCGGCGATGGCCAACGCTTCCATGTTGCAGGTCTTAGCGTCCTCGATCCGGCCCAACTGCAGGAACAGATCGACCTTCGCGTCCAAAAACGTGCAGAGGTAATATTTGACGCCCAGGGTCCGCATGATCTCGATGGCCTGGTCCGTGGCCTCTAGGGCCTGGTCATACTCCCCCAAGGCCTTATAGATCGACGCCAGGTTGCCGAGCGCGGTGCCCACGCCGCGCCGGTCGCCCAGCTCCTCGGCGATCTCGAACCGCTGCTGATAACGCGCGCGGGCCTGGTCGTACTCGCCCCGGCTGAGATGCAGAGCGCCGATATTGCCGATCACTATGCCTAAGCCGCGTTTGTCCCCCAGTTCCTGGCTGATCTCGAGTTTCCGGCGGTAATATTCCTCGGCTTTCTCGTCGTCGCCGAGGTTGCGGTAGGCGACACCCAGGTTCAACATCGCCATGCCCATGCGCTTTTTGTCATGAAGTTCCTCGGCGATCGCCAGGTACTCCAGAAAATGGTCGCGGGCCTTTTCGTAGTCGCTGATGCTCCAGTATACCGCCCCGATATTGGAGATGATATAGCTCAGGGCGCTCCGGTCGCCCAATTCCTCGGCGATCTTGCGGGCCATACGGTAATAAGTCATGGCCGCGTCGATATCGCCCTGGTCCTGCCGGATCACGCCCTGGAGCCGGGTGGTCGTGCAGACGCCCCGGCGATCGCCATGAGCCGCGTAGACCGTCCGCGCGGATTCGGTAAGGATCCGGGCCCGCTCGTATTCGCACTTATTGATCAGCAGCTCGGCCAGGTCGGTCCGGTTCCGGGCTTCGAGCAGATCGTCACCCGCGGCATCCTCGATGTTCGCGAGGTATATCTTTTCCGCTTCGATCCATCGGCCGATCAAACCCAGGATCCCGGCCTTGCGGTTCTGAATGTCGATCCGGCGCGCCGGATCGGATTGGGCGGCGATCAGCTTGTCGTAGAAATCGATTGCTTTTTCGTTTTCGTATTTTTCCCGCGCGTGATCGGCCGCCTTCTCCATGTAAACCAGCGCCCGTTCCCGGTTCTCCGCCTGCTCGTAGTGATAAGCCAGGTCTTCATAATAAGATTTATCTTCCGGATAGTGTTTTTCGATCGCGGCGCCGGCCAGGCCGTGCAGGATCCGCAGCTGCTGCCGGAGCTGCATCTCGTAGGCGACCTCCTGGACCAGCGCGTTCTTGAATAGGTACTTGAGTTCGCTGATCGCGGACCAAATCATCTCGTTCTCGCCCTGCGTGAGGAGCGATTCGAACTGCGCAGCGCCGAGCGCGGCGCGGTAGAAGCTGATCAGGGTGCGGAGCACCCGGCTCTCGAATTCGTTGCCCAGGACCGAAGCCAGCTGGACCATTTCCCGCAGTTCCCGGCTCAGGCGGTCGATCCGGGCCGTGATCACCGCGTGGATGCCGGCCGGCAGGTCCGATCCCCGGCTGGTCAGCTTGATCAGCGCCCCCTCGGTCCGGATCAGGTTGTTCTCGCGGAGATAGAGACAGAATTGCTCGATGAAGAACGGGTTCCCCTGGCTCTTCTCGGCGATGAAAGCGGCCAGCTGGGCGTCGGGTTGGCCGGCCAGCTGGTTAGCGATATACTGCGCAATGGTTTCGGTATCGAAGCTCTCCAGCAGGATCTCCCGGATCGAGATCTCCGGGTCCGCGACCAGGGATGGCCGGGAACCGTCGTCGTGGAAACGTCCGGCCGCGATGATCATGATCGGGAAGTTCTCGATCTTGCGGGTCAGGACTTCGAACGCCCGACGGGAATCCGCGTCAAGCCACTGCACGTCGTCGAGGACGAGGATCGTCGGCCGCAGGATGCTCAGGGCTTGAAAAAAATTCTTGATCGCGTATAGGCTGTTCTCGAACCGGGCCCGGGGCTCCAGTTCCTCATACAACGATCCCGGCCAGCGCAGGCCGACCAGGCCGCCGATGATGCTTTTGGTCCGGACCAGCTCGTCCCGGATATCAACCTTGGCCGGGTGTTCGGCGCGATCGACCTGGCGCACTAAATCCCCATGGATCTCTTCGAATCGCGCCTTTCTGCCTTCCTCGTCCGGCACCGCGGCCGTCTGAAAATATTCGCCGAAGAAACTGATGAACGGATTCATGCTCTTCTGCAGGATGTTGTCGCAGGGCAGGTAGCGCGTATCGACACGCGCTTTAAGACTTTCGCAGAATTCGTACGCGAGCCGGCTCTTGCCCATGCCGGCGTCGCCGTAAATGTAGGTGATGCCGCAGAATTTTTTCTCGACCAGCCCCTGCGCCCGTTCATTCAGGACGGCAAGGTCCCGGTCGCGGCCGACCATGACGCCGGAATAAAGTTTTTCCCGTCCGGCCGGTTTGGCCCGGAGCAGTTTCCGGACCGCGAGCGGCTGGCTATGACCCTTGACGGACTGGAGCCCGATCGTCTCCAGATCGTACCGGTTCTTCAGGCGTTCGGCGACATTCTCCGCGATCCAAACGTCGCCCCATCCGGCCTTCATCATCATGCGGGCGGACATGTTGACCGTATCGCCGAGCACGCCGTAGCTGCTTCGGCGCATACCGCCCTTGATGCCGGCGAAGACCGTGCCGAACGTGATTCCGGCCCGCAACCGGTCGCCGTATTCCCGCATCATAGCGAGGGTGAATTCCGCCGCCCGCTCGAGCTCCCGTTCGTAGACCGTGGGCACCCCGAAGAGAAAGAGCGTGGTGCAGCCCTTGTCGCCGAAATCAAGACCCTCGAAATAGCACGCCGCCGCGGCCGACCGCTCGAGGATCGCGACCGCCAACCGGTCGATCTGCGCGGCATCGCCGGGATCCCGGAAACCGGCGAACACGCTGGCCACGTTCCGGAATTCGCCCGGCTGAGGGTTGTCGAGGACCGCGGCCGGAACGAACTGCCGGACGATATCCTCGTCCAGTTCGTCCTGCGGCGCGGATATTGGCGGCGGGCCGGCCATCAGGCCGCGGAGCAGCCCGAAACCGCCGGGGCGCTGCTCGACCATGAAATTATTCGGATTGTACGCGGTTTGGAACGCGGCATCCAGGACGATCTCCATGGCCTGACACTCGTGCTCAGCCCGGGCACAGCCGTCGATCGCCGGGCCCATGAAATAATATGTCTTGTGGTCCGGCGTGCCGGCGATGCCCCAGCTGACGGAACCGTTCGATAGGCCGACTTTCACCGTCAGTTCGAACTGACCCCGGCGGGTGTGGACCTGCCCCTGCTTCCGGAAAAGCCGGATGACCGCGAGGCCCGCCGCGCAGGCCGCCCGGCCGTCCGGGGAAGCGGGAAAGACCGCGGTGAAGGCGTCGCCGGCAAAACCGGTGATGCAGCCGCCGTAATCGTTAACCGCGTCGATCACGGGCCCGAAGATCCCGTTCACGAGGCCGGAAAGTATCTCCGCGCCCTCCTTGCCCTCGGCCATCAAGCGCTCGGTTAGGGGCGTGAACCCGGCGATGTCGAGAAATAAGCTCGCGGCCTCGAACTGGCCGGAAAGTTTGTCCTCCTTGAACCGGTCGTGGATGAAACGCGGGATCAGGTTCGGCGCCATAAATTTATCAAATTATAGGGTTTTTTAATACCCTGTCAACGTTATATTCGTATCAACGAGGAGGGCAATAATCCCTTGACATTGTATATATCCCCGATATACTTT
>Ga0315294_10004516_pt1 | contig 15188 bp, 10 predicted proteins | sample YL17G13_40_MG_FD_203626 | JGI IMG/M metagenome (GOLD analysis project Ga0315294, IMG submission 203626) | Sediment microbial communities from Yellowstone Lake, YNP, Wyoming, USA - YL17G13_40 | ecosystem: Environmental > Aquatic > Freshwater > Lake > Sediment | place: USA: Wyoming | collected... | reverse complement strand
AAGGTCATCCACAGGATCTTGATGTCGAGGCCGAAGGACCAGTTCTGGATGTAATAGAAGTCGTATTCCAGCCGCTTCTCGATCGACGTGTCCTGCCTCAGATTGTGGACCTGGGCCCAGCCGGTGATCCCCGATTTGACCTTGTGGCGGAGCATGTATTTCGGGATCTTCTCCCGGAAGTCCAGGACGAAGGACGGCCTCTCGGGGCGCGGCCCGATCAGGCTCATATGGCCCAGGAGGACATTGACGAGCTGAGGAACCTCGTCGATGCTGTATTTCCTGAGGAACCTGCCGAGCCTCGTGATGCGCGGATCGTCGCGTTCGGACATCACCGGGCCCGACTCCTTTTCGGCGTCGCAGACCATGGTCCGGAACTTGTGGATGACAAAGCTCCGACCGTCCAACCCGACGCGCTCCTGGTGGTAGAAGACCGGCCCCCTCGAAGTGAGCTTGATGAGGAGGGCGACGATGAGCATCACCGGGGACAACAGGATGAGGAGCAGGGCCGAAACGACGGTGTCGGTCGCCCTCTTGACGAGCTGCCGGCCCCCCTTGAGGGGAACGTCGTCGATCGTGATCACGGGGAATCCGTCGAGGTCCTGGATGTTCGCCCTGAGGGTCAGGAGCTGGAACAGGTCCGGGACGAGCCGGACATTGACGGGATACTTGGTCACGACCTGGAACGTTTCGAGGATCTTGGAATAGCGCTCGAAGTCCAGGGCCACGTAAACCTCGGAAATGCCGTATTCCTCAATCACGGCGCCGAGCTCAGCCAGCGGGCCGAGGACCTTGACGCCGCCGTCAACATCGATCGTCTCCCCCGCTCTCCTCTCATCATCCAGAAAGCCCTTGACCCGGAAGCCGAGGTCTTTGAAAGTTTGAAGCTTCTGGGCGATCATCTTCCCCATTTCGCCCGCCCCGACGATGACGACATTGGTCAGGTACAGGCCCCGGGAGTAGCGCCTTTTCATGAAGAAATAGATCTGGTTCCGGAAGATCAAGATCACGAAGATGACACTCACGAAATAGACGGCCAGGAAGCCGTGCGAGAGCTTAAAGGTCATCCGGTAGATGGGCGCCTGCCCCTGGCTGTAATTGTAGAGGTAGTTCAGGATGGAAAACGAGACGAGGATGGTTAAAAAGGCGTTGAGGGTGACGTAGAGGAAGTCGTCGATCCTGGCTCGGCGGAGCTTGCTCTTGTAGAACCCCTGGAGATAGAAGACGCCGAGATGGACGGCCAGGAATAGGGGAAAGACGGCGATATAGGACCGAAGAGGAGGGATCCCCCGGGCCGGATCGACCGGGACGATATAGGCGTAGAAACGGAAGAGATAGGAATAGAAATAGGAAACGAGGATCGCCAGGCTGTCGCTCAGGATGAAGAGCCCCATGAGCCTGAGCCGTTTTTCCGCCATCATGCCGGGCCCCCATGCTCGGTCCATTTTTGCCCGAGGTAGGCGGAGATCCGTTCCTTGAAATTCTTCCGGGAAAAACCCATGGCATTCGACCTTGCGGCGGCCCTATTACATTCGAAGGCCCGGAATTTGTCAAGGGCGCCCAAGAGGCCCGCGGCCGAAGGTTCCTCGAAAAGAAGGCCGGTCTTTCCCGGGACGACGGCCTCCCGGGAGCCTCCCCTATCGTAGGCGATAACAGGCGTCCCGCACGCCTGGGCTTCGATGGCGGCGATGCCGAAATCCTCCTCGCCGGGCACGATGAATGCTTTCGCCCCCCGGTAGAGACGCCGGAGGTCCTCGGAGCCCACCGAACCTTGGAATTCGATGTTCGGCCGGGCGCGCCTCTTGAGGGCCTTGTATTCAGGGCCGGCGCCGACGATCTTCAGGGGAGCGCCCGTCCCGTTGAACGCCTCGACGGCCAGGTCGATCCGCTTGTAAGGGACGAGCGCCGAGACGATCAGAAAGTAATCGCCTGTCGGCGCGGACTCGTCCGGTGTAAAGAAGTCCGTGTCCGCCGGCGGATGGATGACGTCGGCCTTCCGCCGATAATATCGCTCGACCCTGCGGGCGACGTTGGCCGAATTGGCGACGAAATGGTCGACACGGGCCGAGCTCGCGGCGTCCCATGTCCGAAGGCCGTGGACGACGGGCGGGATGACGAACCGGGAGAAGGGGGAAAGCCGGGCCGGCAAAAAATAAGAGAAATACAGGTTCCAGGCATAACGCATGGGAGAATGGATGTAGCAAACGTGGAGAGCGTCCGGACGCGGGATGACACCTTTCGCCACGCAATGGGAGGTGGAAACGACGAGGTCATAAGCCTGGAGGTCGAACATTTCCACGGCCATGGGAAAGAGAGGAAGATAGAAGCGGTACTTATTCCTGAGGAATGGCATGCCCTGGAGGAAACTCGTCCGGATGACGCGCCTCTCGATGTCCTCGCGCTGGCTGCCCTTGAAGTGGAAGAGGGTATAGATCGGAGCCTTGGGGAAGACTTCGGCCAGGACTTCCAGGACCTTTTCACCGCCTCTCTGCCCGGTCAGCCAGTCATGGACAAGGGCGACTTTCATATTTTCCATCGGCCATGATTATATCTTAAACAGGAGTCGCGGCTCAACCGGCATTCCGGAAGACATCCAGGTAGAGGGCTTCGGTCTCGCGGACCATGCGCTCCAAGGAGAAGGCGGGCGGGATGTCCCGCCGCGCCCGTTCGCCCAGCTTGCCGGCCAGGTCCCGGTCCCTAAGAAGCAGGATAAGGGCCGCGGCCAGCTGTCCGGGGTCGCGGGGCGGGACGAGGACCCCCGTCTCGCCGCTCCGGACGACCTCCCGCACCCCGTCGATATCGGTCGCGACGATGGGCTTGCCGAGCGCCGCGGCCTCGACGAGGACATAGGGCAGGCCCTCCCAAAGCGAAGGCAGGACGAAGACGTCGGCGGCGGCCATCACTTCGCGGGCGTCCTTCCTTTCGCCGAGGAGCGCGACGCTCTCCCCGATCCGGAGCCTCCTCACCTCGGAAGCCAGTCTCGATTCCAGGGGCCCCCCGCCGGCCACGACGAGCTTCACGGCCGGGACCTCCTCGCGGATGAGCGGAACCGCCCGGAGGAGGTACTTCAATCCCTTTTGCCTGTGGAGGCGCGAAACCGCGACGACAAGAGGTCTCCCGGCCGACCCGAGCTCGTTTTTCTTGGCCGCGCCATCAAAGCCCGGGATCATGCCGGCCTGATCGATGCCGTTCCGGATCAGCCGGGCCTTTCCGGCCGGCGCCAGCCGCAGGTTCATCCCCTTCTGCAGGTCCGCCTGGGAGACGAAGATGACGGCGTCCGTGGACCGGGAAAGCCGGCGCTCCAGGACGATAGACGCCCATTTCAGCAGGGGGTTCCGGTAATGAAGATAATGGATGCCGTGGAGCGTATGGACAACCGCCGGGATACCGGCCTTTTTCGCGGCCAGGCGGCCGTAAAGACCGGCGACCCCGCCATGGGTGTGGAGGATGTCGACACCCAGCCCTCCGAGCGCCGCGGCTATCCTGCCTGCGGCCCCGGGACCCGACGACTTCCGGACATCGATGGGGATGTGCGGAACGCCAAGCTTCCCGAGCTCATCCGCAAGGGGGCCTCCCCCCCCTGATGCGGCCAGGACTTCGAACTTTTCCTTGTCGAGGCCCTTGGCCAGGGAGAGAAGGGCGATCTGCCCTCCGCCCAGGAAGGGCCGGTCGATCATTTCCAGGACCTTGATCCTACCCATGTTCGTTCCGTGCCGGGGCCGCGAGGAGGTCCCGATATTCCCGGCGCAAGTCCCCCGGTTCTTTCCGGAAAGCCCCGCTCAAGGAAAGCGCGGCGAAATCGAGCTTCAGGTAGAGCCTGAGGAGGACCAGGGAAACGCGGGAATTGTGTTTGCGGTAAAAGAGGAGCTGGCTCTTTCGATATTCCAGGCGGCTCCTTAATCGCCTGACGGCGGTCGTCGCCTCCCCCCAATGAAATGAGACGGCTCCGGGCAGGAAGACGACCTTCCAACCCTTCTCGACGACCCTCCGGCACAAATCGATGTCCTCAAAATAGAGGAAGAAGTTTTCGTCGAACAAGCCCGAGTCCAGGAGGGCTTTCCTCCGCGCCAGAAGGAAGGCGCCGCTCACCCATCCGACCTCCCGCCTTCCGCCGCCCTTCCTGAGTGAGCGCCGGATCGCCCGGTTAAGAAAGATTTTCTTGAACGCCTCGGTGAAAAAGCCCACGCGGCCCCCGAAAGAGACCTGGAACGCCCCCCCCGGGTTGAGGAGGGCGGGCCCGGCGATCCCGGTCAAAGGGTCGGCCTCCATCTCCTTCAGGAGAAGATCGAGCGCCTCGGGATGGAGGACGACGTCCGTATTCAGAAAGAGGATGAATTTGCCCCGCGCCTCCCCGACGGCCCGATTGTTGGCCCGGCCGAATCCATCGTTCAAGGAATTCCGGAGGAGCCGGGTCCGGGGAAACCGCTCCGCGATGAGCTCCGGACTCCCGTCCGTCGAGGCGTTGTCGACGACGATGACCTCGTGGTCGATGGCCCGGGCGTTCGCCTCGATCGAAGACAGGCACTCCGGCAAGTGGACGCCGTCGTTATAGTTCACAAGGAGAATCGAAAGGAGCGGGGAATTCCCGGCCTCAGCTCTCAAGGCAATCCTCCAGGACCCGCTCGATCTTCCGCAGCTGGCCCTTAAGCGAGAAATTCTGTTCGACGAACCTTCGGCCGCCCTCCGCGATGGCACGGGCGAGCACCGGGTCATCCACGACGCGGGCCGCCCCTTCCGCGATCCGGGCGGGGTCGGCGGATCCGACGAGAACACCCGTCCGGCCGTCGATGACGACCTCCGGCAGGCCGCCGGCCGCGACGGCTACGACCGGCGTTCCGGAGGCCATAGCCTCGAGGCCCACACGGCCCAACGAGTCCACGGTCGACGCCACGATGAGGACATCGAGCAGCGCCAGGATCCCCGAAAGGTCTTCCCGGAACCCTGAGAAAATGACGTTCTTTTCCAGCCCCAGGCGCCGCACCGTCTCCCGGACTTCCCCGGCAAAGCGTCCGTCCTTGACCTCGCCGACGATGAGGAGGCGGACGTCCGGCCGGCGTCGCTTGAGGAGATCCAAAGCCAGGACCGTTTCTTTTTGCCCCTTCCCGGGATAGATCTTGCCGATGATGCCGAGGACCGGGACGCCCTCGTCAAGCCCCAGGGAGACCCTTAGGGCCGCAAGGTCCGGCATCGATCTTCGACCGGTGTCGATCCCGTTGCCGATGACGACGGCCTTCCCCGTTCCTCCAAACGCCCGGGCCGAGGCCCCGGAGTTGGCGACGATCCGGACCGCGAGTTTGTCCATGCGGCGGACGAGGGCCTTTCGCCCGAGGATATACGACAGGAGCGGGTCCTCGCCGTCGAGGATCTCGTGGACGAACCAGACGTGCGGCACGCCCGCCCGGCGGGCGGCGAAAGCCCCGGTCCATATGGCCGAAGTATTCGTCACGACCAGATCGACGGCCTCGTTCCGGATGAGCCGGGCCATGCGGATGACGCCCGGAAAATTCCATGCCCGGGTCAAGGGCTGTTTCCAGGCCTTGGATCTCTCGGTCAGCGACCACTTCATGGGCAGGACCCGGGTCGAGATCCCGGCCTCCTCCGTCTCCCGCTGGAGGGGTCCCTTCCGGGGGAGGGCGAGAAGGGGCCTGAACTTCCCTCGGTCCAGGCCGCGAAGGACGTCCAGAAGCATCCGCTCGGCGCCGTTCAACTCGGAAGAGTGCGAAACGAAGAGGACGGTCTTCATCGGGCCCCGGCGACCTTCTCATAGAACGCCAGCGTCTCGCGAGCGGTCACGTCCCAGCTGAAGAGGGCGGACCTCCGCTTCCCCTCTTCGCCAAGCTCCCGTCTCTTGCCGGCGTCTCGGAGGAGTCCCAGGAGGACGCCGGCGATCTTATTTGGATCGATGGGATCGAAGTAAGCGGCCGCTTCTCCCCCGACCTCGGGAAGGGCTCCCGCCCGGGAGACGGCGGCAGGCAGGCCGCAGGCCATGGCCTCGAGGAGGGGAAGGCCGAAGCCTTCGCAGAGGGAGGGAAAAACGAAGAGGTGGGCCAGCCGGTAGAGGTCCCGGACCTCGGGGTCGGGAAGATAGCCAAGGCGCTTGACCCAGTCCCCGAGCCTGAGCCTCGCGACGGCCTCATCGAGGTTGGCGGAATCTTCGCCTTTGCGGCCGGCCACGACGAGGGCGACCTTCTCTCCGGCATCATGCACCATGGCCAGGGCTTCGACGAGAGTCCCCAGGTTTTTCCTGAACTCGACAGCCCCCACGAAAAGGAGAAACCTTTCGGGCAGGGCGTATTTACGCCGGGTCGCTTCGAGGACCTGGGTCGGGACGTCTTCGAGAAAGAGCGGGTTGAGGCCCAACGGGGTGACCTTGATCTTGGCCTCGTCAAGCGAGAAGCGTTCCAGGACGGCTCGCCGCGTGAACTCGGAGATCGTCAGGATGCCGTCGGCGTTTTCCAGCGATTCTCCGGCCTTCTTAGAGAACACGTCCCTCGCCTGCTTGTCGGCCTTCCTGGGGTAGTCAAGGAAAAAAAGGTCGTAAACGGTGACGATCTTCCCGCCTGCGGTCGGCAGGGCCAGCGGCGTCGGCGAGTGGGTCAGGTCCAGTTTCGTTCCGAAGAAGGAATCGAGGGACGGCCGGCCCAGACGGTACCAGAGGAAGTTCATGGCCCGCACGGGGATGCGGAGGTCCCTGAACCTGGACCTGGCGAACGGGGGGACCTTTTCGACAGGAAAGCGCTCCTTCCAGGAGGAACTGAACAGGCAATATTCGTTGGCCCCATCGATCCGGGCGAGCTGGAAGAGGAGGTTCTTCAGATACGTCCCGACGCCGGTCTCGCGGCTGAGAAAGGGACGGACATCAACACCAATTCGCATCTGGACTAAATGTATCGTTCGAAATATTAAAAGTCAAGGAACCAGGCTATATGTCGCCGGTCAAAACAGGACACTCTCGTGCCGGAAGAACTGTGTGCCGACATGATGTTTTGATGTTGCTTTCTCCTCTAGAAAAGGGTATTATCCTCGGGCAAGGAGAACCTTTATGGTCAACCCCGAGATCTTCGCCAAGATCAGCAAGCGCATCGATTCCTATCGCAACGACATGATCGACATGCAGGTCAAGCTCTGCTCCCTGCCCGCCATCGCACCGGCAAGCGGAGGGGAAGGAGAGGGCAGAAAGGCCGAGTTCCTGATAAGGTACTTGGAACAGAACGGCTTCACGGACGTTCGGCTGATCAAGGCCCCCGATTTGGACTGCCCGGACGGCTTCCGTCCCAATATTCTGGCTTTCTACAAGGGAAAGGCCCCATCCAAGACGATCTGGATAATGACCCACACGGACATCGTTCCTCCCGGAGAGCTGTCCCTGTGGCGCGGCGATCCGTTCAAGGCCTGGATCGAGAAGGGCCGGGTCTACGGACGGGGCGCCGAGGACAACCAGCAGGACATGGTGGCCTCGCTCTTCGCCATCAAGGCCTTCCGGGAAGAGGGACAGATGCCGTCCTATGACATCGGCGTCGCCCTTGTCGCCGACGAGGAAACGGGGAGCAGGAAGGGTATCGATTACGTCCTCAAGCAAACCGACGCCTTCCGGAAACAGGACCTGATCATCGTCCCCGACGCCGGAAACGAGACCGGGACCCTGATCGAGGTCGCTGAGAAAAGCATCCTCTGGCTGAAGATCAAGACCTTGGGCAAACAGGCTCATGCCTCCACACCGGAGAAGGGTGTCAACAGCTTCAAGGCCGCCGCCTACATGATCACGGAGCTCGACAAGCTCCACGGGACCTTCAACGCCAAAGACGGCCTCTTCGATCCTCCCATCTCCACCTTCGAGCCCACGAAAAAAGAAGCCAACGTCCCGAACATCAACACCATCCCGGGGGAGGACGTCTTCTATGTGGACAGCCGCATCCTGCCGGGTTATGACGTGGCCGTTGTCCAGAAGAAGATCCGGGAGATCGCCGACGCGGTCGAGCGGAAGCAAAACGTGAAGATCACGATCCAGGAGGAGCAGAACGCCCCCGCGGCGCCGCCGACCCCGGCCCGGGCCGCCGTCGTCGCGGCCCTGCAGAAAGCCATCAAGGAAGTCTACCGGAAGGAAGCCACGGCCTCGGGGATCGGTGGAGGGACCGTGGCCGCCCTGTTCCGCCGCAAGGGGTTCGAGGCCGCCTGCTGGTCGAAGGTCGACGATACCGCCCACCAGCCGAACGAATACTGCGTCATCGACAACATGATCGGCGACGCCAAGGTCTACGCCCACGTCTTTCTACAAGATTAGATGGGTGCCGCCGAGATCGTTTTCTACCCAATATTGCCGATAGGATTCTTACTTCTCAAGCGATGACGCCGACTTCTTGTGATACCCGGAATTCAAGGGACACGATACCAATTCCAGAGAATTAGTTCATGTCCCGGAATTCCGACTCACGTTCTATCAGCAATTTTGGGTATCTACGCCCTCTGCGCGACCCTGATCGTATTGATGTGGATGGCAATGATGTCCTCGATTTCCGCCGCGTAGCCGCCGGCCAACACGACGGCGACCGGGATCCTGAGTTTCCGGGCCTCCGCGATGACAATCCTGTCCCTCTCCTTCAGACCGTCCAGCGTCAGGTCGAGGCCGCCCAACTGGTCCTTGCCGTAGGGGTCGGCCCCCGCCAGGTAGATCACCAGGTCGGGGCGGAACTCGCGATAGAGTCGCGGGAAGTGGGCCCTCATTCTGGTAAGGTAGGCCTCGTCTCCGTCTCCGGACCAAAGCCCCACGTCCAGGGTGCTCGCGGCCTTTTCGGCGGGATAGATGTCCATCTGGTGGATGGAGAAGGTGAAGACATGGTCCTTCCTGGAAAAGATGACCGCCGTTCCGTTTCCCTGGTGGAGATCACAGTCGACGATCATGGCCTTCCGGATCTTGCCATCCGCCCTGAGCTTTTCCACCGCCACGGCCACATCGTTCAGGACGCAGAAACCCTCCCCGTGATCGGGAAAGGCATGATGGAACCCGCCTCCGATGTGGACCGCCAGGCCGTCCTTCAGGGCCTCCGAGGCCGTGAGGGCCGTCCCGCCCACGGTGAGGAGGGCGAACTTGACAAGGGCCTGCGAGTAGGGGAGCTCCAGCGCCTGGGCTTCTGTTGAGGAAAGCGTCCCCGTCTTCAGCTTTCTGAGGTACTTGGCGCCGTGGACCCGGAGGATGTCCTCCTCAGACGCGGGTTCGGGCTTCAGAAAATTCTCTTTTTTCGCTCCCATGGCCAGGAGCCGCTCGTAGATCAGCCGGTACTTCCGGATGGGGAAGATGTGATGTCCGGGATCGAGCAGCCAGTACTCATTGCTGTAGACGAACTTGAATGGGAACCTTTTCTTCAGGAGGAGCTTGAAAATATCCAGGATCTCGGTCATCGGACCACAACCATATCAAAAATCCCGAACGGGGTAAACCGCAGGGCCCCGCGCCGGACGGGGCCTTTCGCGCGGAGGGGGGATCAGCCGGCGAGAAGTCGGTACGCGGCCGCGATGGGAACCGTGGCCTTGAGCATGGCCCAGACGGGGCCTGAGCGTGCTCGCGTTCTCGACGGTCCCCTTGACGAGGCCCGCCTCCTCAAGCTTCCGGAGGGCCGGGTAGATGGCTCCCGGGCTCGCGCTGAAATATCCCATGGCCGTCGTCAGGAAGACCTTGCGCAGGCCGTATCCCGACAGGGGCTAGATCGAGAGGAGCCCCAGGATGGCCAGGCTCAGGTCGGACTCTATATTACGTTATTACGTTTCGTCATAGCGCTATTAATATAATACGATTCGCATTATTTGGCAGGAGATATTTTTCTTGTGTATAATAGGCCCTTCCCGATCCTTTCAAGGAGGTATGCGCGGTCATGAATAAAAGATTCGTCGTCCTTTTCCTTCTTTGTTGGGGCATCGCGTCCGCGATATCCCCCCTTCCCGCGGCCCCGCCCGCCGAGTCCGACAACCCCTTCTTCAAACCCTACGGGACGCCCTTCGACGTCCCGCCCTTCGACCGCATCAGGAACGAGCATTTCCTTCCGGCCATCGAGGAAGGCATCCGGCGCGAGCAGGCCGAGGTCGCGGCCATCGTCGACAACCCCGAGCCGCCCACCTTCGCGAACACGATCGCCGCGCTCGACCACGGCGGGATCCTCCTCTCGCAAGTTGCGGCCGTCTTCGGCGCCCTCCAGGGCGCAGACACGAACAAGGAGCTCCAGGCCCTGGCCCGGAAGACGGCGCCCATGCTGGCCGCCCACAGGGACGACATCGGCCTCAACGAGAAGCTCTTCCTCCGGGTCAAGGCCGTTTATGACGGCCGCGCCGCGTTGAAGCTCGACCGGGAGGAACTCTTCCTCCTGGAGAACGCTTTCCGCGGGTTCGTCCGCGGTGGCGCCCTGCTCGACGCAAAGAGCAAGGCCCGGCTTCGGGAGATCAATCAGGACCTCTCCCTTCTGAGCGTGAAGTTCGGGGACAACGTCCTGGCCGAGACAAACGGCTTCAAGCTCGTGATCGAGAACCCCGCCGACCTGGCCGGGCTCCCGCCCTCCGTCGTCGCCATGGCCGCGGAAACGGCCAAACAGGCCGGCCTCGAAGGGAAATGGGTCTTCACCATTCAGGTCCCCAGCATGACCCCCTTCCTCCAGTATTCCGAAAAACGGGACCTCCGGGAGAAGCTCCACCGGGCGTATTTCATGAAGGGCGACAACGGCGATGAGCGCGACAACAAGGAGAACGTCCGGAAGATCGCCATCCTTCGCCAGGAAAAGGCCCGACTCCTGGGTTATGCCGGCCACGCCGCGTTCATCCTCGAAGAGAACATGGCCAAGACCCCGGAACGGGTGAACGCCTTCCTGAAGCGTCTCTGGGAGCCGACGCTGGTCAAATCCAAAAAGGAGGCTGCCGAGCTCCAGGGCCTCATCGACCGCCGGGGCGGCGGGTTCAAGCTCGCCTCGTGGGATTGGTGGAACGCCGCCGAGAAGCTGCGGCAGGAGAAGTACGCCCTTGACGATTCCGCTCTCCGGCCCTACTTCAAGCTGGATAACGTCCGCGGGGGCATCTTCGCCCTGTGCGGCAAGCTCTACGGCCTGACCTTCACCGAGCGGACCGACCTCCCCCGCTACAATCCCGAGGTCCAGGCCTTCGAGGTCAAGGAGGCCGACGGGAGCCACCTCGGCATCCTTTACCTGGACTTCCATCCCCGCGAGAGCAAGCGGGGCGGCGCTTGGTCGGGCGCGTTCCGGCGCTCCTTCGTCGAGAACGGCCAACGGGTCCCCCCCGTGTCCACGATCGTCTGCAACTTCACCCGCCCCACGGCCGACGCGCCCTCCCTGCTCTCCGCCGACGAGGTGGAGACATTCTTCCACGAATTCGGCCACGCCCTCTCCACGCTGTTCTCCCGCGGGCGCTTCCGCGACCGCACCGTGGCCCGGGATTCGGTGGAGCTCCCCTCGCAGATCATGGAGCACTGGGCGTTCACGCCGGAGCTCCTGGCGGTTTACGCCAAGCACTACAAGACCGGCGAGGTCATCCCCGCGGAGCTCGTGGAGAAGCTCGAGAAGAGCAGCCTGTTCAACCAGGGGTTCGTCACGGCGGAGTACCTGGCGGCCTCCATCCTGGACATGGCCTGGCACACCCTGCCGGACGCGACCGGGATCGACGTCCGGAAGTTCGAGAGCGACGCCATGGCTGGCATCGGACTCATCCCGGAGATCGTGCCGCGCTACCGGAGCCCCTATTTCAGCCACATCTTCAGCGGCGGCTATTCGGCCGGCTACTACGTCTACATCTGGGCGGAGGTCCTCGACTGCGACGCCTTCGAGGCCTTCAAGGAGAAGGGGATCTTCGACCGAGAGACGGCCCTGTCCTTCCGGAAGAACATCCTGGAGCCGTTCGGGACCGAAGACCCCATGACGCAGTATGTGCGTTTTCGCGGAAAGGAGCCGGGGATCGAGCCGCTTCTGCGCAAGCGCGGGTTGGACACCGAATAACGCGGGTCCCGGTCCGCGGGACGCCCGCACGGAACAGTCCTTGGGGGCTCTGGAGAGGGTGAGCGTTCGCAAAAAAACTTCTTATCCAGGTCTGGGCGGTTTGTTGCGGAGGCCCGGGGCGATGAAGGTCGCCCTGAAGCCCCCCGTAGCGGAGGGGGGACCCGCCGTTCACGGCGGGGGGAACCGCCGGGACTGGTTCCCGGGGGTCGGGGGGAGAAGGGCGACCTTCATCGCCGCGCCTACGTAACGAGCCCCCGAAATTCAGAGAAGACCCCAAAAAAGGGCATCCGCTACCTCCGGAGGAAGGAAACGCCCTTGAACTTTCGTTCCGCGCCGCGGCTTAGCGCTTGCGGGCGGGCTTCTTCGCCTTTGACGCCGCCTTGGCCTTCGGCCCGGCGGTCTTCTTCGGTTCGGCCTTGGGCGCGTTGAGCAGGGCCGCGCGTGCCGCCGCGAGGCGCGCGATGGGCACGCGGAACGGCGAGCAGCTGACGTAGTTCAGCCCGATGAGATGGCAAAATTCGACGCTCGACGGATCGCCGCCGTGCTCGCCGCAGATGCCGAGCTTGATCGCGGGCCGGGTCTTTCGCCCCTTCTCCACGGCCATGCGCATGAGCTGGCCGACACCGTCCCGGTCGATGACCTCGAACGGGTCCTTGGCGTAGATCTCTTTCTCGACGTAGGGAACGAGGAAGCGGGCGGCATCGTCGCGGCTGACGCCGAGGGTTGTCTGCGTCAGGTCGTTCGTCCCGAAACTGAAGAACTCGGCCACGGCCGCGATCTCGTCGGCGGTGAGGGCGCCGCGCGGGATCTCGATCATCGTCCCGACGAGGTACTTGAACGTGACGCCCTGCTCCTTCATGACGGCCTCGGCCGTTTGCCGGACGATCTTTTCCTGATCGGCGAGCTCCTTGACGTTCCCGACGAGCGGGATCATGACCTCGGGCTCGACCTCGATTCTCTTCTTCCGGGTCGCCGCGGCGGCCTCGAAGATGGCCCGGGCCTGCATCTCCGTGATCTCGGGGTAGATGATGCCCAGCCGGCAGCCGCGGAAGCCGAGCATCGGGTTGAACTCGTGGAGCGACTCGACGCGCTCCCTGACCTTCTCGTAGGAAATGCCCATCTCGGCCGCGACCTGGCGCTGTTCCTTTTCCTCGTGCGGGAGGAACTCGTGGAGAGGCGGGTCGATCGTCCGGATGGTCACCGGCCGGCCGGCCATGACCTCGAAAATGCCCTGGAAGTCCTTTCGCTGGAGCGGGAGCAGCTTGGCCAGCGCCGCCCTCCTCTGGTCGAGCGTGTCGGCCAGGATCATCTCCCGCATCGGGCCGATCTTGCCCTCGCCGAAGAACATGTGCTCGGTCCGGCAGAGGCCGATGCCCTCCGCCCCAAAGGCCAAGGCGTTGGCCGACTGGTCGGGCTGGTCGGCGTTCGTCCGGATCTTGAGGGTCCGGTACTTGTCCGCCCATTTCATGACCTTGGCGAAGGTCCGGTAGACGGGGGCCTTCGCGGGATCGAGGGTCTTCCCGATCAGGACCTGGAGGACTTCCGACGGCTTCGTATTGAGCTTGCCCTCGATGACCTGACCGGTCGTCCCGTCGATGGAGATCCAGTCGCCTTCCCGGAGCGTCCGGCCTTTGACGGTCATCACATGCTTGCCGTAATCCATGACGAGCTCGCCGCAGCCGGCGACGCAGACCTTGCCCATCTGCCGGGCGACCAGGGCCGCGTGGGAGGTCATCCCTCCCCGGGCCGTCAGGATGCCTTCGGCCGCGTTCATGCCCTTGATGTCCTCGGGCGAGGTCTCGATGCGGGTCAGGATGACCTTTTCGCCCCTCTTCGCCCAGGCTTCGGCGTCGACGGAGTTGAAGACGATGCGGCCCGTGGCGGCGCCGGGGCCGGCGTTCAAGCCCTTGGCGAGCAGCCGGCCGCCCTTGATCGCCGCGTCCTTCTCGGCGTGGTCAAAGATCGGCCGGAGGAGCTGGTTGAGCTGGTCGGGCTCGATCCTGGCGAGCGCCTCTTTTTCGCCGATGAGCTTTTCGTCGACCATGTCCACAGCAATCTTAATGGCGGCGAAAGCGGTGCGCTTCCCGACCCGGCACTGGAGCATGAACAGCTTGCCCTGTTGGATGGTGAACTCGATGTCCATCATGTCCGTGTAGTGCGTCTCGAGGATGTGACGGATCTTCTCCAGCTCGGCGTGGGACTTCGCGTCGTCTTTCTTCAGCTCCGCGATCTGGAGCGGGGTCCGGGTGCCGGCCACGACGTCCTCGCCCTGGGCGTTCATCAGGTATTCGCCGTAGAAGGTGTTTTCACCGGTGGCGGCGTCGCGGGTGAAAGCGACGCCGGTGCCGGAATCATCGCCCATGTTGCCGAAGACCATAGTCTGGACGTTAACGGCCGTGCCCCAGGATTCGGGGATGTCGTACATCTTGCGGTAGGCGATGGCTCGATCGTTCATCCAGGAGCCGAAAACGGACCCCACGGCACCCCAGAGCTGTTTCATGGGGTCTTCGGGGAATTCGTGTCCGGTCTCCTTCTTGATGGCGGCCTTGAAGCGGGCCACGAGGTTCCGGAGGTCGTCGGCCGTGAGGTCGATGTCCTGGTGGATTCCCCTCTCGCGTTTCTTTTCTTCGATGATGGCCTCGAACGGGTCGATATCGTCCTTGTTGACCGGCCTGAGGCCGAGGACGACGTCGCCATACATCTGGACGAATCGGCGGTAAGAATCGTAGACGAACCGGGAGTTCCCCGTCTTGGCGACGAGAGCGGCGGCCGTCTTTTCATTCAGGCCTAGGTTGAGAATCGTATCCATCATGCCCGGCATCGAAGCCCGGGCGCCGGAGCGGATGGAAACGAGAAGGGGATTCTCGATGTCGCCGAGCTTCTGTCCGAGGACCTTTTCCAGCCTGGCCAGGTTCTTCCCGACCTCCTTCCGGACGTCCTCGGGGATCCGCTTTCGGCTTTTGTAGAAGAGGTCGCAGACCTCGGTGGAAATGGTGAATCCGGGAGGAACGGGGAGCCCGAGCCCGGCCATCTCGGCCAGGTTGGCGCCCTTGCCTCCCAGGATGCCCTTCATGTCTTTATTGCCTTCCGCGCGGCCGGCGCCGAAGAAATAGACATATTTTTTAACCATGGTCGTAATACTCCTTAGAAATTTAGCCTTGGAAATATACTCTCTCGGGGGCCAAATTTCAAGGTTCCCCCGGGATC
>Ga0315294_10004513_pt1 | contig 15193 bp, 10 predicted proteins | sample YL17G13_40_MG_FD_203626 | JGI IMG/M metagenome (GOLD analysis project Ga0315294, IMG submission 203626) | Sediment microbial communities from Yellowstone Lake, YNP, Wyoming, USA - YL17G13_40 | ecosystem: Environmental > Aquatic > Freshwater > Lake > Sediment | place: USA: Wyoming | collected... | reverse complement strand
CTCCGCATGGTGGATATCGAACATCGGAGTGACGAATTCGGCCTCCACCTGCGGCAGGGCTTTTGGCTCGAGCAGGGCTATGTGGAGCATGTAATCCTGCGAGAGAATCTCCGGCGAAACGCCGAGCTGGCCGGCATCGAGCCCGACCGCCGCTATGCCGCCGCCCTTGCCGTTTCCGCGGTTGTGCATCTGCACCGAAGGCGCGTAGATATGCTGTCCGCGGACCGGTATGCTGCATGCAAAACCGGTGACGCCGCAGCCGCCCTCTTCCTCGGAATGCGAGGGAGTGTTGTGCCATCCCTCGGTCATCCACCGCCGGCTCTCGATTATCTTCTCTGCAAGGTCATTCATCGGGGCAAGAGGAGTACTGGAGTATTGGAGTACTGGAGTATTGGGGTTTGTTTCCCATCGCTCCATTACTCCATCACTCCATCACTCCATTACCTCCTCCTCATAATCCAAGTGTGTGAGCAGGTCTGTTCGGCCGCGAAGCTCCTTGACATCGCGCATGCCGAATCTGCTCAGAATGTCCACCAACTGCTCCCGCCAGGCGGCGAGCAGGTTCACCAGCCGCTGGGTGCCCCACTCCGCGCTCATCTTGCCAACCATTTCCGGGTCGGTAGTCGCGATTCCCCGGGAGCAGCCTTTTCCGCTCTCGCATTTGCCGCACCGGATGCAGCCCAGCGCCACCATCTCCGTCGTGCCTATCACGACTCCATCCGCACCGAGCGCGATCGCCTTCGCCATGTCGCACGCGGTCCTGATCCCGCCGCTGGCGATGAGCGTGATCTCGTCTCGAATGCCCTCATCCAGGAGGAATCTGTGAACCTTCGGGATGGCATACTCAATCGGCATGGCGATGTTCTTCTTGGCGATGTCAGGGGCGGCGCCCGTTCCTCCATAGCTGCCGTCGAGGTGCACGATGTGAGCGCCGGCGTGGTAGGACCCGACCGCCACCATGTCAACGTCCACCGGCGTCGAAACCTTCGCCGATACCAGCGCCCTCGGGTTAACGTGCTTGACCCAGTCAATATGCTTCTTGTGGTCCTCGACCGAGTAAACGCTGTGGAACGGAAACGGCGAGAACAGCGACGTGCCGGGAACCGCCTCGCGCATCGCGGCGACCGCGGGGGTGTTCTTGTCTCCCAGCAGATGGCCTCCCAGGCCCGGCTTGGCACCCTGAGCGTACTTGAACTCCACTATCGGGGCCATCTGGATGGTTTCCTCGCGGACCCCGAAGAGGCCCGTAGCCACTTGCGTGATCATGTAATCCTTATACGGGAACAGCCGTTCAGGATAACCGCCCTCGCCGGTGCAGCTGAATGTGTTCCAGGCCATCGCCGCCCTGGCCTTTGCGAGCATGGTATGCGGGCTCACCGAGCCGAAGGACATCCCGCCGCCGTACACCGGGATGCCAATCGTTATCCTAGGCCGTCCGTCGTTCCTGCGGTTGAGCTCGATTGCCGTGGAGATCTTCGACGGATCGGTCCTGGCGCTGTCTTCAGGGAACTTGAGCCGTATGCGGTCGAACCCTCCTCCGGAGTTTCCGATCTCATATTCGAGTTCTCCATCGGGCACCGTTCCGGTTTGCGCCATGTGCCAGGTGGCCAGAATCAGGTCGGCCGTCCAGCGGAAGTCGCCGAGCGCCTGATACATCGGGCTGAGCTCGATCCTCAGCGCCTTCTGCGGGCAGTGGTCAACGCAGTAGGTACCGTTCGCCCTGCATCGCTCAGCCGTGCAGCGCCAGTCAAAGCCGGTGAGGAAATCCGCGTATCCGTCCGGACGCACGTGAACCCCTCGAGGGCAGATTCTCTCGCACGTTCCACACTTGATGCACGCCTCGCTCCGCCAGACCTTGTACTTGCCCAGCGGGTTCCGGAACCTGTCCGGAGCAGGCCTTACCTCACGGCTCGGCGGGTACTCCAGCCCGAACTCGGATTCCGTGCCCATCCCTATTCTGCCGGGATCAATTGTCGCAGCCATGGCATCAAACTCTCTATTAACCTTGGCGTTCTTGGCGCCTTGGCGGTTCAGACGACCTTTCTGCTGCCGAAGATCGGGCCAAAGCACTCGCGCTCCAGATCATCGAAGAACATCGCCCTGCCGACCTCTCCCCTGAGCCTGCGCACTTCCCGGATGCCCATAGCACCCATCATCTCCAGGAGCTGATTGTGCCACGCGCCCATGAGGTTGACGATGCGCTGCACCGCATAATCATGGTCAACTTCGGCGATGTCAACCGGGCATGCCAGGCCTTCGGTGCAATTCCTGCAGACTCTGCACTCAAGAGCGATCATGAGCGGCACATCTACCGCAACGAGGTCGGCGCCGCAGATGATCGTCTTTGCCACATGCTCGGCCATCGAGATGCCGCCGCTTGCAATCAGGGTGATCTCATCCCGATTTCTCTGCTGGACGAATGCCTGATGGAGTTCCCCGACGGCATCGGTTATGTGCCGGCACTTATCCGCTTCATGCACGATTCCCTGCCAATCCGCGAATACGTGCAGCGCGTCCGCGCCCTCCTTCATCAGCTCGAGCGACCTTTCTACGCTCGCCGAGCCCAGCGGCAGCTTCACGATCGCCAGCAGATCGGGATTGGCCGTCTTTGCCTGTCGGATCATGTCGGACACGTCGGACGAGTCAGGCCATTCCACCAGTCGCGCCTTGCCGATCGCCTGACCGTGCGGGATCGCTGCTGCATGACCCATGAACTCGGCATCGTCGGTTATGGCGAACGTGCCCAGCTCGTGTGCCGCGTCCAGTATCGCTCTCGAAACCTTTGCGGAGGGCATGTGCCAGGGCATCGTGTTGAATATCATGGGGAGCGGAATCTCGATCAACGGCGGACACGCCTCCGCCAGCGTCCCGTCCGGTTTGAATGACAAGGACAGCGGCGTGCGCCCGATATCCACCTGGGTGCTGATGTACTCCCTGCCGTGGATGCCGTCGCGGGTCGGACGGACGATCTCGGACATATCGGTCAGAATGGAATCAAAGCCCGGTCCCCTGAAAGGGCCAGGGTAACCCGCGCCTGACACCGGAATGCTGCCCGTTTCAGCCTGGAACCAGGTGCTGGAGATGATATCCGCGGTCCACACGTCATCGCCGAGCTCGAGGTATTCGGGGTTGATCCGCCAGCTCAGCAGACCCTTCGTGCAGCTCTGGACGCAGCACAGGCAGCCCTTGCACTCGTAGAGATAATCAACGTACTCCACGGCGCTGCGGAGCCGGTCGCGTTCGTCGTCGTACACGCTATAGGCGCACTCACGCTTGACGCAGTTGTGGCACGCACTGCAGTCCTCTCGCCAGTCAACAATCCCGGATTTGCCGATCGGCTTGTGCCTCGGAGGCATGCGCTCCGTACGTACATGATACTTCGCAGGCATGAACTAGCTCCTGGAAAGCCCTCCCGCCGCAAGGATCTTCGCGGCAAGATCGAAGTCATCGCCCGTCATGAGGTAAACGCCCCGAACGCCTTCTATCTCGCGCAACCGCGCAATGGTCCGCGTCGCCATCTCAGCTCCCACGGCTCTCTGGTCGGATGCGCCGCTGAGCTTGGCCATGATCTCATCGGGAATGGCCATCGAGCGGTACTTCTCAGCCAGCCCCGCGGCTTCCTGGGCGGATTTGAGAGGCATTACCGAGGCGATGATGCACGTCTTCGAATGGATTCCCCGCTGCCGCACCGCGGCCATCCACTTCTCGAATCGGTCGAGGTCGAACACAGGCTGCGTCATGACGAAATCGGCCCCAGCGGCCGCTGCCCTTTCGAGAGTCAGAACATGAAGCTCCGTCGGATCGGCGAACGGATTGGTGTCCGTTCCCAGGAGCAGCTCGACAGGGGAATCGAGCATCTGGCCGTCCGCCAGTCGGCCTTCCTTCCGCATGGCATCGGCGACCTGAAGAAGCTGAAGCGGGTCTATGTCGAACACACCCTTAGCGGTTCCGGAGGTGGTGAGCGCCTGGTGTCTGCCGGAGAGGCAGAGCACGTTGTGAACTCCCATGGAAACGGCTCCGAGGATGTTCGCCTGCAGGCCGATGCGGTTCAAATCACGGGTGAGGAGATGCAGGATCGGCTCGGCGCCCGCGGCTGCGAGATGCCCGCACGCTGCAAGACTGCACTGCCGGACGCCCTCCTCGCTTTCAGGAGCCCCGATGGCATGTGCCATGCTTCCGAGGGCATCCACGCATGACTTGTATACGTCTATCCCGGCCCCACGAGGCGGACGGCACTCCGCCGTCACCGCAAACCGGCCGTTCTTAATCGCCTCTGCCAGCTTTGTTGCAGCCATTATGCTATCACCTCGTCTACGAACTTGGAGATGCTCTCTGCCGCCGCGTTCAGCGCGGTCTCCTCGGATCCGCTGGGCAGGAAGATCCGCACCGAATCCGGATCCAAGCCCGCTTCGGACAGCAGCTCCTGCACCGCCTGAACTCTCGCGACGGCCCTCAGATTGCCTTCCATGGATTTGCAGTGGCCGCGCGGGCAGGCAAGGATGCACACCGCTCGAGCTCCCGCCTCGAAAGCCTTGAGCAGGTAGCGTGGGTCTATTCGACCGCTGCACGGTACCGCTTCCAGAAGCACGTTATGCCGGAGCACCAGCTTCGACAGTGCAGAGGGGATCTCGTTCCCAGCCGCGTTGTGGCAGAGATAGATATGGATGCTGTTCTTGCCGTTCCATCCACCCATGATAGTCCCCTGTAAATGCCAAGAGGGCGCTCCGAAGCCGGTGTGCCTGCAACGAAGACACCCTCGTCAAGTTATTGTAAGCCACAGAGCCTTTTGCGGACGGTATTCCTGTGCCCGCTATAACAACGAAAGCCCACCCGCTCCGCTGGCGCAGAATGGGGTGGACTTTCCTCGTCCATCCCGCACGAGTCGTCAATGAAACATGCGGTCCACGACCTCGCTTTAACGGTCCAGTGGACCGACCTCTAATAATAGGATAACCTGGATGACGCTTAATGTCAAGAGCCGATCTCAAATGCGCTGTGTGTTCAGATATGGCTCACAAAGACGAAGGATTGGCTCACTATCCCAGGCAATGGCGTTACGCGCCTCGGAAGAGCCGGTCCGGTTCTCGTGTCGGAATCTGACCAGTAAACAAAGGCGAGCAGATCAGTCCCCAGCAAGAGCTTTGCCGCAGATCAGGTAATGAGGAGGCTGCAGGAGCAGGATGAAGAGTGGCTGACGGAGCGCCGCTAAATCTCCTTGGGCAGTCTTTCCGAAGCCAGTGAGAATGCCCTGCCACCCGTCAGCGGCAAGTTCGCAGCTTAGTTGTAGACAACTGGGGGCCGCGGACAATTACGCCACTTGACATAACGGCATGCAGTCAATCTATCGGTAGGTCTTTGGCTCCCCTTTGTGCGCGCATCGTGTGACTTAGTGTGCGCTCAGCCGGCGGATATCATATCGGCATGGAGCGAGGTGCTGGACGCCCTTGCCTGACCGCGAGTCCTGCCGCGCAATTCTCTATCAGCGCGTCAAGCCCATCCCCGAGACCCGCATTCTGTCAAGCCGGTGCAAGACGGGCACCCAGGCTTTGCAGAAATCACTCGGCTGGTTAGACGAGACGGACCGTATGTCAGCAATCAGGTCGCTCACCAGCGAAACCGGGACGGGGCTTTCGCAGCCCCTTGCTTCCAGTCGCGCGAACCTCCACAGCAGATCACAGCACTCTGCATCTCTCAGCAGCTTATCGGGCAGCACCGGGAGAGGTTGTCCGCGCCGGACGGATGTCGTCACAGCGGTCTCGCAAGCGTTGTTGCGCCTGGTGATCTCGTTCCCGTTGAAAGACGCCGAGACCTTCAAGCGGCTCGTGCCCGCAGGAAGCGGGATCCTCGCATGGATAACCTGGTACACAGGTTCGAGATCGCTGGACGCAGGCAGCGAAATCCTCCGTATACTCAGCCGGGAGGTGCCGCCCTGCTCGACCCTGATGGTTACCGCTGCCTTCTCGGCCGGCGCCGGCCCCAGGTTGTGGATCGGGATGAAGATATCCGCGGGCTCTTCGGACGATGGTTCGGGTGGATAAACGGCGACCTCCTCGGCGGCGACCGCGATATCGGGCAGCTCCGACAGCACCTGGTCCGCTGTTGATTGTCTGATCTCGAGCACCGCAACCTGGCGTGGAGGCAGGCAAAGCTTGAGCCGCTCGCCGCGCTCCCTCACCCGAAGCTTCCCGGCTTCCAGAAGCCGGTCAATCTCGTCGTTGCCGTCGGAATCTGTGCCCAGGCGCCGGATGTACTCTCCGGGTGACAGCCGCCAGAAGCGAAGGCCGACAGTGCGCGGCTTCTCGTTGAAGTTGTACGCGAGGAGCTTCACGCTATCAGTGCGGTTCTCGCACACAAGGGCGGCGACGTCCCTTCCGATGTCCTCCCAGGAGACCGCATACACGGGGAAATAGGTCGCCAGGCCGACGTGCCCGGTGTACATTGAGGTCACGTAGTCCGGGTGCTCGACCGCGACGCGGTCGGTGAAGAGGACCTCGGATGTTACCATCTCCAGGTTGTACTTCGTGGTCTCGATGACATCACTGCAGGACTCGACGAGCGCGGTCTTGTCACCTCGGTCGTCCGAGAGAAGCCAGCGCATGTACGCTGAACCGTAACGCCGAAGCAGCGGATCGAAGTCCGTCTTGCCCGTGAAGACTCGCCACTTCTCGGCCGCCGGGCGCACCCTGGACATGACCATGTCCGCCGTCTGGTTGGCCTCCCCGCCGGCCTTCAGCAGCTCCCTGGAGCAGTAGCTGAGGGGCTCTGTTATGCCTCGCTCGATTTCCCGATCGCCGGTCATCGCATAGGCGGCGAAGATCAGCTCGTACATGAGGTTCATCGCTTCGTAATCAATGCCGCAGTAGCCCTGATGCCAGGGCACGTACTCCCCCGTCCGATCCGTCGCAAACCTGATATTCCCGGGGATGACTCCCGCGGGCTTGCCGGCCTCGGTGCGGTCTAAGTGAGCAATCCAGGCCCCGGCGTATTCTCGGAACAGCTGAATCAAGGCGGGGTTACGTGTGTACCAACCGGCCCATATGCCCGTTTGAGCCGCGCGCGCCGAGTAGCACACGTCCGTATCGTCTTCCGGCCGGCTGCGGATTTCAGTGGCGGAGAAGACGTGAGACCTGAAGTGGCGGTGCCCGGCCGGATTGACGGCGGTCCAGACGTCCCGCATCTGCTTCATCGGCATCAGGCACCGCTGGACGAAAATGGGGTTGCCGTAGTCGAGGCCGATCATTGCAGGCTGGGTGTCGCTGATATCCTCAGCAGCGTGCTCGACGTCGCCGACGTACCGGAGGTAGCCCCTGTAGATACTGCCGTTCTCCCAGACACCGCGGGCAATCCTGCGCCAGCCTGTCCTCACCACGTCGTCATCGCCGGCCAGGAGTGCGACCGGCCATGCCCTGAGCATCTCGCAGTCGTCACCGTACGTGCCGCCCATCTCGCCGTTTTCCACCTGACGATTCTCGACCCACCAGCGGAAGACATCGGTCGCGCGCACCAGACCCTCCCGTGCCTTCACCGCCCATTCCGGCGCTCCCTCCGGTACGTCGAGCCTGTACTCGGTCAACGCCGGCACTTTTTCGCCCGTGTACATGCGGATGATGCGGTGATCGGGGTACTTTGTCTTCAGGGGCACGAGAAGACCGCGCGCGAGCTCAGACTCAGACTCGTACGCCCCTTCTCTGCCAAACCAGTAATGTATCCGGCCTCGCCAGAGCGATGCAAGGTCGGCGAAAGGAGAATCGAGCGGCAGTGATTCCAGCATCTTGTCCGCCTTCTTCAGGCGATCCGTGAAGTAGATGCCGGTCTTCCGGTTAGACTCCTCGTAGCCCCTCAGCTCCACGTACTCGATGGCCTGCCGGACGAGCCGCAACTGCCCGAGGAGCTGCCCAGCCTCCTCGTTTTCCGGCTGGGTTTCAAGCCCTTTCTGCAGCAGCGCCTCTGCACGCCTGAGCCAAGGCTTGGGATCCTCGACCCTGAGATCGCCCGCTGCCGTGCAGATCAAACCGGCTTTCCTGAACCAGTCCTTATCGTCCAACGCGGCGAAGCGCGCCAGGGCATCCGCAGGCTTCCCTGCCGCCAGCAGAGACAGACCTTCCTCTTCCGAACCGGCGGAAACGGCGCACCAGCTCAAGAGCAGGAACACGCATCCGACAGATAGGATCACGAGACTCCGGAGTATCGATCTCTTAAGTTCCATGGCCCTTCACATTCTACACGGGGTCAACAGGGTCAATTCGCGCACCAGTGGCCCGGCGAATCACATCCAGGAGCGCGCGCTCCAACTTCCCGGAGATGCGAGCGGGCGCCGGATCGCGCCCGGCGATGTCGCGGTAGATGTCCATGGCGTAGTCGGCGTCCGTTTTCATCCCGCCCTGCTGCCAGCCGCTGAACATATTGCGCGAGAAAAGCCTGGGCTCCCACAGCTCAGTTCGGTGGTGGGCCGCCGTGTGCTCGGCATCGAGGAAGCAGCCACCCGGGCCGACCTCCTTCACCACATCCAGCGCCAGGGTGTCCTCGCTTACCTCGAAACCGCGGGCGAAATGCCGGAGGGCGCTCACGATTTCATTATCAATGATGAGCTGAATGGGCGAGAAAACCTCGTCAACAGAGAGGAGCCCGCAGCTGATCGTGGTAGTTCCGCAAGCCATAAGCGTCGGGATGGAGTTCAGCGCCTTCTGGAAGCCGGCTTCGACGCTCGGACGCTTGGCATCCGAATGGCCGCAGTGTCCGTGGAAATGCGCCCCATAGCGCCGGGCCATCTGAGCCATTGCGATGTTGCACAGCTCCTTCTCAGGCCGCCCGTACGGGTACATGCCGGTACGCATATCGAGGGGCGATATGGAGCAGCCGAGGGAGATGGCGCTATCCCCGAAATAGGCGCGGCGCACAATGTTGATGAAAATGCCCTCAGCCAGCGCCAGCGCGAGCGCACCTGCCAGGGTGACAGGCGCCGTGCCACCCGCCGAGTCCATGCATCCCAGGCCCAACCGCAGGCCGCGGTCGGCGAGAGAATGAAAGATGCGCGCCTCTTCCTTCGCCAGCTTGAGCGGCGAGATCATGTGCACATGAACACGCGCGACTTCGCTGAGAGGGACGTTCAACTCCTCGGCGGCCATCCCGCACATCTCAATGAGGGGCTGCGCCCACCGGATGTTGTTCACCGAGGCGATGCTGATGCCGTTGAGCTTCAGCATGAGGTAGTTGAAGAAAAGGAGGAGCGCCTCGTCAGGAATACCGTCTATCGGAAAGGGGTAGCTGATCCGGCCGTCCGGATGCTCGAGATGGTGCGCCACCTTGAGATAGCGAAGAACCGTCTGCAGCGTCCACGGCTCGAATTTGTCGGTTTCCGGGTCGAGGTAGTAGCCCGAGTACACGTGGGCCCTGGCCTCGACAAAAGGCTCGACCGACTCCCAATCGAACCTCTCGGAATCCGCTATGAATCCCTCGACGAAGTCGGGCGAGAAGGCGGCTCGCATTCCGCTTCCATCTACCCGTCCGCCGAAGTCCGCAATACGCGCGAGCATCTCCTCGCTCTCGACGACGACGCCGACCTTGTCCAGGATCTCGAGCATCGCGCGGTGGATAAGCTCCTCCTCACGCCGGTCGAACACGGAGATAGCTCCCCAGACACGCATCGTTCACGCACCTCCCGCTGTACAGGCGATTCAGCGCAGTCTCTCCCGCGCCTCCCTGAGAATGCTCTGCGCACCCATCCTGAGGCAGTGGATGTTACTCCCGCAGATCATGACGTCAACGCCTTTTTCCGCCCACGTGCCCACGTCCGCGGGTTTCGCAGGCACAGCCGCGAGCTTGCCGTTGTCCCTGGCAGCCTTTACAGCCCGGGTCGCGGCTTCGATGACGGCAGGATGATTCGCCTGGCCGACAAATCCCATGCTCGACGACAGGTCTCCAAGCCCTATGAACAGGGCGTCGATCCCGGGCACACGGGAGATCTCGTCCACGCGCCGGACCGCCTCGGGAGTCTCGATCTGGGCCATGAGGCAGAGTTCCCTGTTCACCCTGCGCTGCTCCTCCACGGGATCGCTTCCGAGTCCATATCGCATCGCCCGGGAGCCGGTGCACCATCCCCGGGCACCGTCCGGGGCATATCGGGCGTGGCGGACAAGCTCCTCAGCCGTATCCGGAGAGTGCACCATCGCAAGGCAAATGACGTCCGGCCCGCACTCGGCGACCTTCAGAACGGTGTCTCGCCGGGCATCAGGAATGCGAATCAGGGACAGCATGCCGAAGCCCGATGCGAGCCGGCAGAGCTCCTCCGCCTCGCGGAGAGTGATCGCCGAATGCTCCATCTCGATCCAGAGAACGCGGAATCCCACGGCCGCCACAATCTCCACAAACACCGGATCGCATGTGGAGATCGAGGCGCCTATGAGCGGAGACCCCTCGCTTCGAACGGCTTCTTCCAGTCGGTTCATCAGTCGCCTCCGTTTCGTCGCGGTCGGCCGCACATCGCCCGGCTAAAGCCTGGTCATCTCCAGGGTCTGCGGCAAGTCGTTCCACTCTTCCCAGCGGATACCGGGGGGCGTCCGGCCCTGGGGATCGGTCAGCCGCAGAGAGACGGCCCAGCCGCCCCATTCCGAACGCCGCTCCGTCGTGTTGAAGACAACCAGGTCGTTCGCGCCCGGCTGAAGTTCCAGGGAGACGGCGTCCTCGCCGAACCTCCTGGGCACCGGCCGATGATTGTGGAAGACTTCCACGCCGTTGTGCCAGACGCGGATGAGGTTGTCGCTCCCGACCCGCAGGACCGCCCGGGTCTTCGAAGGCACATACGCTCTTGCGAGGGCATAGCTGCCGGATGGGTAATCGAGCCCGCTGGTATGCTGCGGATTGGGCTTGTCCGGCCAGAGATGCCGCATGCCCACTTTGGGGCGATGTATGGCGTTCCAGTCCAGAAAACGCAGCCTGGACCGCGTGCGCTGCCACAGGATGGGGCGGTCGTCGCCCTCCACAACACCCTGATAGGGCCCCTGGTAGTTGGTCTGGTAAGCAGCGTGGAGGTCCAGGCCGTCCTCCGGCGACCACGGGCATTTCTCACCCGGAACAACAGGCCCCAGCACGGCAAGCGGGATTTCATCGTCGGAGCTGAGCGGCATGTCGTACTCTCCCCAGGGCAGCTCCGACTCCTCCCGGCGCAGCTCCGGCGGCGGAAGGCGGAAGAATTCGGTGTGCGGCTCGGTCTGGTACCAGTAGGCGACGCTGGTGATGTTGTTCGCGTTCGCCCCGAAGGCGAATCGGATGGAGGAACCAAACACCACCGGGTCGTGGTCGAACCAGCGGTACATAGACCAGCGGCCGCCCTCCGGCTGCGTCCATCCCCGTTTGTTTTCCGTCAAAGTCGGTTTCGGGTCGGTGTGGTGCACGCCCAGGTAAGGCGACTGGAATTCGACTGAGCCCCAGGACCCGCCGAAGAAGTCCTCGCCGCCGGCCATGTGTACGAAGCTCGGCGAGGTCTCTCCGTCTATGAAGTAAAGACCGCCGCCTCCGTGCGTCCAGCGATGGTCGTCGTCCACCTTGTGCACGTGATAGGTCACGCCGGCGATGTAACCCTGTCCTCGAGCCTCGAGGATGGTGTAAGGCGTTGCCCGGCGCAGAGCAGGCGCCTCACGCCGCCATTTTGCATGGAAGCGGTACGGCGTCTCCAGGGGCTCGTCGAAGAACAGGCAGTCAGCCAGGAAGTAGACCCACTGTATTCCTTCACCATCGCTCGCCAACTCGATGCGCGCACGCTCGGCGAACGGCATGGGGAAGTACATGTTCAAGCCGTGCTTCGGAGCGATAACGATGTGCTCGGAGTTGAGCGGCGTCCCGCACAGCCCATGGCCCAGCCCGAAGAAATCGCCGAGGGGGCTTTCGATGCTCGGGGATTCCTCGTCATCCCAGTACGCGCGGAGGATCACATCGCGCCACTCGCCGGGAATCGGCGCCATCCAGATGCGCGAGATGCAGCCCGGCCCTTCCAGGTCGAGCAGCGTCACTTCTCCACCCGCCGGCAACTCCACAACCGCGTTGACAGTATCGAATCGGCTCGGCCTGGGGAGTCTCAGCATGTCTACGCTCCCGCTCATTGATTGGCACCCGTCTTTTCCGCGAGCATGCGATCGAGCTCCCGGCGCACGGGTCCGCACGCATCGAGCTTCATGCGAACGGAAGTGTGCTCCGAGAAGTGGATTACGCGGTCGGCCAGTCCGTCGAGGTGCTTCCGGGGCACCCCCCGCTGCTCCAGCAGCGACAGCCGCTTGTAGTCCTGCACGCCCTGGCGCAGGCCCTCCAGCCACAACGAGGGTGTGTTACCGGGATACATTCGGGCGCAGACATTGTCCCTCCAGGGATTTGCACCGCCCCAGGACTCGAGAGAGTAAAAAGCCCAGCCGTCGAGGTGGTACTTCCAGGCGAGCCACGGCATCCATCGTCCACCGTCAGGCCGGCGGCCGTGGCTGTAAGTGATGGAATAGTACCACATTCTCTGCTCAGTGGTTTTGAGCGCTTTGAGAACGTCGGCGGACGACGGTTCGAGGTACTTGATGTAAGGACACCAGAAGTTGACATAGGGCTTCATTGGGTCAACCGTGTTTCTAACCGTGGCAAAGTTCTGGTGGGTTCCCGAGTAGCCGATGTTGGTCCAGAACCGCGCTTCGGGCCACAGCATTCGGAGGCGGACCATCCATGCCACGGCCGCCCAGGCGTTCTTGTCGAAAGGCTCGTCGAATATCTCGATCCCCCACTCTTCGGGCTTCAGCTTCAGCCGCGCGATGATCTCCTTAATCGGCTCAATCCCCTCCTTGACGACTTGCTCGTCCTCCGTATCCATGAGCGCGCCCTTGTTGTTGACGAACGGTATGGCGAACTTGTAGAACTTGAAGCCAAGCTCGCGGCACATGTCCCAGCTGTCGTAGTAACCGCAGCCGTTGATCCCGTAGTCCAGCGCCATCAGGGCCAGGTCCCGGCGCTCCCGGAACGACGTATAGGAGTATCCGATGATCGGGTTGTCCACGGGAAGCTTGACGGGCAGCACTTTGACCTCAATGGGCATCGCCGGGCGGGCCCCGGAACCGTCCGTGACGGCGATGCTGCCTTTCCACAGGCCGGGTGGAAGCGAGTGCGTTTTCACCGTGAGCCAGAGCATGATCGGCTCGCCGGGCGCCAGGTGCAGACGCGGAAAGTCGCGGATGGCCGCCCAGTTCCGCACGTCGTTGGACAGGTCACCGAGCTTCGACGGCTCCGCTATGACGGGATCGAGCCACCAGGTCTTTGCCCCTTCGCGCTCCGGTCCGAGGACCTCGCCGACCACCTTGAGATCCCCGGCGGCTTTCAACTCCTGCGGCCCGTCCACGCTCAATGTCACGTCTACCGCCTCGTCAGCCATCACGGCCAGCGCCCCGACGAGCCAGTCGTTCCGCATCCCCTCCAATCTCAGCGGCTCAGCCGGCCGCAGATTCTCCTTCAGTTCGTCGGCTTTCCGACTGCACCAGGGGTCAACTGAGTACAGCCGAAACGCATTTGTGCCCTCCGTCCTGGCAGCCGACGAACTGCAAAGGACAAGGCAGATGCAGGTCAGCGTTCGCAGATACTTGCGTCCCATGTGAGTCCTACACCCATCCTTCCAGCCTCAGCGCTTCTCCTATGGCCTTCGAGATCTCAGGCCGCTGGCCGATGGAGTCGTAGATCACCCCATCAGCTCCGGCTTGGCTTGCCGCGCGCAACTCCGCGATCACCACCTCCGGCGTCACATCCTGAGTGCCCGGATAGCCCCTGTACGTGTGACAACACAGCCCCGCGTAAACCGGAATCCGATCGCCAAGGACCTTCTTCGCTATCTCGACCTCGCGGTAGACGTACCGGGGGCTGAACCTGTGAGAAGGCAGTTGCTCGTAGTCGCACTCGGGATCGTACCCAAGGAAACGGAAGAGCGTTCGCGCGACCTCATCGTGCGTGAGGTCCGCGAGTATGCTCGACGCGAGCCCGTCGGCCTGCTCCTTGAAGCGGAATGGAGCGGGGTTGGAGAACATCGCCGGCTTGACGAAATCGGCAAACTCGGAGATCTCCTCGTAGTCGAGGGCCGCCCTATTGAACGGCGAGAAGGCCCGGCCCCGATGCCACATGTGATGACCCACGACCAGCTCGCCCCTGACCGACTTGGCGATAGCGTGAATCTCTCTCTGGATGCTACTTTTCCCGTCCCACCAGAGCGCCTCCCACTGAAGCACCTCCGGGTAACGCAGTAAGATGCGCCAGAAATTGATAAAGACACCCTCGCTCGGCATATCGCGGGCGAGTACGCTTGAAAACAGCTCGCTGAGCTTTCGCCATGCTTCCCTGGCCCTCTCAGGGTCAATGCCTCTCTCCTCGGCGGCGCGGCAGCAGTGCTCGCAGAAGCATGCGGGCTTCATCCGCGCCGGGCCTTTGAGCACCATCCAGCCGAGCGGCCCGCACCGCTCCGCGCCCCACATGAGACCGAGAATCGGATAATTGGTGAGGATGTCTCGCGCCGCGCCCAGTATGTGCTGCCGGTAATCGGGATTCCGCCAGCATGCGAACGAGGCAGGATTCCCGTATACGTCTACCTCCAGTATGCGCTCGTAGCCGGGGATGCGGCTGGGTGGGGTCTTGGCGGGAAAGAAGTAGACGTACACATGCAGGCCGCGCCGCTCTGCCTCCTCGACAACTGAAGCCAGAACATCGCCTTCTTCAGCCTGGAAGTCGCGCATGAACGTGCCCTCGTAGCACTCTGGATGGATCGTGAAATACGCTCCACCTATGCACGGTCTATCCACGCCGGCAGGGTCGAACTCGAAGACATACGCCCGGAAGAACACACTTTGAAGTCGCGCGGTCTCCTGAAACCGGTCAAGGAACTGGGACATGTCGTTCTTGACAGCGTCGCTGGGCTCCATGTAGGCCCCGATCAACCTGTTTTGCGTCATACTCGCCGGCTCCTCTCCAAATCAGCACTTGTTGACTCCGCCGGGCCACAACTCCCGGCAATGGCACCCTAACGTTTACTTCGCGCTCACAGAACCTGATTCCTGTCGGGAGAAATGGGAGCTGCCAAGCGCACGATTCTGTCGCGAGCAGGAATGCCGTTTGGAGGATGTGGGGTGCTTGGGGACGCAGAACCGCCAGGTCGGCACCACGGAAAGCATGTGCCGGGCAACATAGAAGCTGC
>Ga0315294_10004511_pt1 | contig 15196 bp, 20 predicted proteins | sample YL17G13_40_MG_FD_203626 | JGI IMG/M metagenome (GOLD analysis project Ga0315294, IMG submission 203626) | Sediment microbial communities from Yellowstone Lake, YNP, Wyoming, USA - YL17G13_40 | ecosystem: Environmental > Aquatic > Freshwater > Lake > Sediment | place: USA: Wyoming | collected... | reverse complement strand
AAAACCAAAAAAAATGATGGCAAGATAAAAAGCACTATAAAGATGGGCGGCAGCAATAAAATTTTTAAAATATTAAAAGAAAAAAAACAATGACAGAACTTATTGGAAAATTCCCACTATGGTTCAATATGGCAATTATAGCTGTACTTGTTGGTGCTGTAGTTTATCGTATGTGCAGACGTGGTATCAAAGTAAAGGTCGGTCCGGTTGAAATTGATGCTGAAGATGATGTTGTGGCGAACCCAACACCACCCGTACCGGTACAACCCGTACCACCCCTGCCAGTAGATACTACACCAAAAAGCAATTAGCCATTCTTTTTGATGTACTCACGCACTAGCTGTGCATTTTTTATCCATGTCTTCCATGTTTTAGAATAGACCATTTTCGACCATAGCCGATCACAACATTCGTCATTTTTACATAATGCACATTCTGAACAGACGGGATAATTTTGTTTCTTTTGCTGTTTCAGATCTTCTTGGCAATACACACAATCATCACCAAAATATATTTCATGTAATAACGTTTTCATTTTTGTAGTACTAACCTTTTCATTAGCGGGTTGTTTACCAGCCCATTTAATCATTCTATTATAGTGCTTTAATGCTGCTCTTTTCATTGCGCTTTTTTCCATTATACAACCTCACTTTGATAATATTCGCCTATTCTGGTACGCTTCATTTTAAAAATCTTATCAGCTATCCCCGTCAATTCATTCTGATGTGTAATAATAATAAACTGTATGCCCAATTCATCTGACAACTCCTTGATAATCTCTGCAGCTAGGGGCTGTGAATCACTTGACAAGGCGTTCATAGGTTCATCCAACACAATCGTATTCCTGGTCTTACCCAATGTCCATACCGCTATTCTGAGTGCGAACGCTGCGATCTGGACTAAGCCACCACCATCTGCATCTAAAGGATCGACTTCTTCACCGTCAACTGTGAACACAAGTTTGGCTTCTGTCTTTCCTCTTTTAATTTCAAACAGAACATCAAATTGCACTTCCCCAGGCCAGATCGTGTCCAGACATAGCTGTACGATGTCTTTGATGTGAAATCTCAACTGATTTTGCGTATCCTGTGCAATTTTTTGCAAGAACAACTGCGCTTGTTCCAAAGCACGTAAATAACTTTCTGATGTTATTAAACCATGCTCAGTTTCAACTATTTGCTTCTGGATATATGACCGTGTACCCTGAGCACGTTGCAGTTTTTCTTTATAATTTGCTATAGCACTGCCCATTCCGTAACTCCTTCAAGTTCGTTTAACATAGTTGAAAGTTTGACTTCATCAGACTCGATTTCAAATTGAAGTGTTTTAAGTTTTGCCTCTGCTGCATTGACATCAACACATCCAAATTCACGTTTTAACCTTGCAACAGCTTCAGAAAGAGATCCTTCTGCACGGGCTTTCCTGGTCTTGGCATCTTCAATTTTCTTCCTCAATTCATTAAATTCTTCGATTTTCATATTTTCCCCTTTTATGTATTCATTAATTCTTCAATTACATTGACGACATCTTTTGGCAAGTCAGGATTGCTGATAATACCATTTCTGACGTTTTCATCAAAATCGAGACTTACAGCTTTTGCATCTTTTATCAGTGACACAAATGCTGAAATTCTATCAGTGCGTTCATCCTTGTCTTTTATATGTTTGTCACTGATCATGTTCCTGTCGTCGGGAATAAGGATACGTACTACTTCATCGCTTTCTGTATCAATATACCATATACAGGGTTCATAATCAATAAAATCTGCGGCTTGTCTATTCATACATCCAGCCATGATTACATGTCTTTTGCCTTTTTGATAGTAAAAGCCATGATGCTGGTCCCCGCACAATATCCACTTCGCTTTTGGATATTCGTCAAGCATTTGTTCGGCTGTTTTTGCCCTGACATTGGGAGGAATCTTCTGTGCGTTTTCAAACACCAACTCATGAACAAGCATGATCTCATCATTAACAGTCACAATATCAGTGCCAAAATGACAATAGCTACATATCGAAGGTGATGGTAGCACATCAGTATTTTTCAATACGCCATAACTGGATTTATTCAGATTGCGCCATGAATGTTCGGGAAGATCGTGTTGTCCGGCAATGCCCGATACTTTAATAGTACTAAAAGCATTGATGAACATATTTTTAATCTCATCTTGTACAATTGATGTATGAAATGTATCGCCACCCAATAATACATCACACCCATATTCTATTGCTTTTTCAACTATAAAATTCAACTGTTTCCATTGTTGCATAAACCACTCATCTTCAGTTTCTTTTCTACATTTAGGCACTGACTTACGCAGGTGCAAATCTGCAGCAAATATAAATTTAGGCATTTTTATCCTCTGCTTTTGGTTTTGCTCGATCACGTTTAATTTCTTCACCCCTTGCCCACCATCCAATAAACATACACGCTGTTCCAACAATCATCGTAAACATATTAAATCTCCTTTTTAATTTGATTGCCACATGCCGGACATATATCTGGCATCTGTATGATGTAATTTTCTATGACTTGTTCAAGAGATTCTATTGTAGTATTATGTGCTAAAATATCTGCGACAATTCGATTTAATGCATTGTATTCATCATTTTTTGCATCTAATGCTTGTTTAATATTGAATATATTATCCATCAGTGTATCAATAGTTCCCATATCGGGAACTACTGCAATGGCGTGTTCTAAATCTCTTATCTGTTTTAACAGCGCAATCAGCTCAGTTTCTTTTTCAATCTTTAACTCAATATTGCTATCAAGTTTTTCAATATCAATCATTATCGACAAGGCCTGATCTAAATTCCTGGGTATGGTATCAATACGCTTTTGTTCGGTATTGACATATTCTACTAAATCTTTTAACTCCACAAATATCTTATTCTTTTCTTCAAATCTCTTATTGAAACGTTCAAATAATATTGTTAAACTATTTGCCGGTTCAATCCAATCATATTTAGCAATCTTTGTATGCAATTCCTCTAAAGTTGCAGTCTTTTCTTTGATGTCCTTATTCGTTCGCTGTCTTTTTGTCTCTGCTTGGGACAATACTGTATCAATTTTGTCGAGGTGAATAGTTTTATTAAAAAAACGTGCTACTTCTGCTGCAGATTCAGATAGCAAAAAGGGCTGGTCAAATTGCTTCTGTATATTGACTTCGCCCATGTTCCAGATTTTTTCAATATAATCAGGAACGTCTGCGCCAATGGCTTCATAGCGTTCACCGTCTATTTCATAACCATTGAATGTTTTGTCACGCTCTCTAACAATGTTAGTCTTGCCTAACTTTACTATGCTTTTAATGGGAGCGTTGGGCAATTTTTTTTTGTCCCTGTTCCAGTATGAATTAATTGCCAACCCTGCGGGCTTGTTGTACCTATTCCAATTCAATGCCCTGAGTACCGCAGTCTTACCCGATCTTGAAGATCCGATTATAATATTAACCCCTGGATCAAATTCAAGAGTGGTATCGAGATGGCTTTGATAATTTTGTATGACTAATGAAGAAATCATAATTCCTCTACTGATATTTATGTTTTAAAAATAATGCCGTAGCTAACCCAAATGGTGCAATCAAATCGACAAATACTGCTGGCATTAACGCCATAAAAAACTGAACACGATCTGCCCTGATGCCAAATATTTTAGCCAACCACGCATAAAAATCGATATTCTTTTCTGCTTTTACCTTCGATACAAAAGATTTACCCTTTGATTCGTCTATTATTTTGCGTTCATTTGCCCTAACCTCTTCCATCTTACTCAGAATACTTGTGATTGCACCCTGTGCAGCATACAGTTTATAATTAATGTCGTTCCATGCGTTTTTATTATCTTCTCTACCGGCTACACTGTTCATGCCCGATAGCACCTGGGTATAGGTCTGTACTTGGGTGCGATAGTCATTTAATCTATCTTTCAACTCAGCTTTTTGTTCCTGTAGCAATTTCCACTGTTCCCTGGAATTGGATTCAACACTCATCTCGCTTTGTTCTTTTTTCTGGAACTCTTTGTTGACCTGACCAGCAATTGTCGAAAACACACTGAAGGATGTTGCAACAAACCACAACAGGGCAAATCCAACAATAACAGTGCCCTGCGCCCACTTGTTATGTGTAACCTCACCGGTACAGAACAAAATAATTACTTCAAAAGCGAACACACTGAATCCAACCATAATAACCGACAACAGCACAGCTATAATAAAAGGCAGAAATTCTATAAGCCATATATTTGTATAGTAAATACTTATAAGTGCTGCACCAGTGCCTATAAATGCCATTACAGCTTGTATGATTCTTACCTGCACTCGGTAAACAGGATTAGTTTTTTTTGCTGTGCGCTTATTAGTTTTTCTCGTTACATTTTTCTCGGTAATTTGTGGCGATTCATTTACATCGTTACTCAACTCAGTTATATCTTGTACCGGTTCTGGCGTAATTATTACTGGTTCTATCACTTCTTTATCCGCAGCAAATTTATACCACTGGCCCTGTCGTTCTAAATACTGATCCTCAACCAGGGAGTTCATGTATTTATATACTTGTTCAGCACTAAAATTCAATGCCGTACACAATTCTTGCAGTGTCGGGAACCTGCTTGTGTTCCTTACGGCTTGTGTAATGGCACGTCTTACTTCATGTTGCGTTGTCAAAGTTTCTCTCTCCTAGCCCATTCTGCGATGAGTATACCATCGGCATCTTTATGTTTTGTGATCAATTTTTCAAATTGCGGAAACATTCTTATACCAATGTCCATCGATGCCTTTTTCAAATTGTCAGATCCCTTTAACCCTGCAGGTAACATTTTCTTCTGCCATTGCTTACTGTCAACAAATTCATATGGCAATTGCAATTCTTCAAGACAAATCAATGTTGCCTCAAATGCCCGCAATGCCGATGCAGTGGCGTTAAAACGTCCAGGATTGACCAAGGGGCGTTCTAAAAATATTTTAATATCTGTGGATAGGAAAAAATGAAAACGCCGTGTCAATGCCTTAAAATCGATCCTATGCAACTGCTTTGCAGTCTTTTGGTAGTTTGTTACAAGTTTTACTGGTGTCAATTCAAAAGAGGCTTCCCTACCACCAACAAATCCTATACTGCCAGAAACGCCGTTATCAATGCCACAATAAACCATTATTCATACCTCTTTTTACGACCTTCAAAATCGAGATTGCGTTCAAGCTCTGCCCACTTCTGTTTGACTCTGCCGGTAAGCACACGTTCCAAATTATTGGCTTCAACATACTTTATAAGTTCTTTGTACGTATATTCCTGACCGTCCCAATCAAGCATTGCAACTTTTGTTTCTTCTGTGCCATCTTTTTTCTTTTTGGCTTTTCCCTCAACACTGTCCTTGACATACCCTTCGGGTGTGTACAAATCATATAAGAATTTTATGTTGGAACCGATGTTATCAATGCCATAATCAAAAATAATATCGATATATCCCTCTCTAAATGGGTTAGCCAATTTATTCTTGTCATTTTTAATATGGACACTGATACCGGTTTGGCGGCCTTGCTTACCATATTTTTCTGCTACTCTAAGCCATAGTACTATGGCAGAATAAAATTGCAACGAATCACCGCCATTTCGTTTTTTAGCTGGTGCAAATGTACCTGCACCGATATTATCTCTGGTCTGTGACAGGATTATCCACAGACAATTTTTTTCTTTTATTTCACGAATAGTTTCTCTAAAAAATTCATTGATGAATTTGGCTTTGGTCATACCATAATCACCATCGACCTTGTTACCTTTTTCAATAGCCGTGAGCTTTTTATTATAATTTTTAGATGCTTCAAACGAAGATAAAGCATCATAACTATCCAAAACATACACCAACTTTTCATCTGATTTAAGTTTACCAAGTTCATTCCGTATATCGATTGCAAAATCTTCAACAGTATCTACTTCAGCACTGTTTTCATCGACAATATCAAGTCCCCAAAGAGCTTGTGAATCAAAACTATATCCGGCCTCACAGTCCTTATAATTCCATTTTATTTTGTTACCGTATATTTTTCTTGCACGGGCAATTATTTCACTGCAAATAAAACTTTTACCAGAACTAGAACCACCAATAATATTTATCATCTTTCCAAAACATACGCCCTTGCCACATATGAGATCGAATATATCAGATCCTGTGCTGAAAAATTCAAGACTACGATTGTCCTCAATCTCTTTTATCCCCTTCTCAATCTGACCTGCTATGTCAGCGACTTCAGCTTCAGTTTTTCTTGGCCTACCCACGAAATACCCCCTTAACCTTTTTCTCCAACGGTTTGTATCTTGCACTTATTTTACCAGCAAGCAAAAGTGAAAGAGCTTTTGGGTTGACATACCATCGCCCTCCCACTTTCATTCCTATAGGATATTTTCTAATCCAGGCGATCATTGACACCTTACTGATTTTGAAGCCTTGTGTTTTAAGCAAGGCTTCAGCTTCAGGAAGGGATATACAATCTTCAAGTTCAAAAAGTGCTTCTTCAATACAGTTAATACTTACGGCCATATTTTACCCTCTGGCGTTAATTCGATCGTTCTCGTCAGCACACTCATCGTATTCTTTAGCAGGGCAAGCCGCACAATCCTGTCCGTTTTTGTTGTTGTCAATACCGAACTTGTGACCTAAGCTGCACAATCTTTCACCTGCAGGTGCTTCTGCTACTGGTCGTGAACGTCTACGTGAAGTATCAAGATTTTGAGCGAGTTCCTTTTGTTCTTCTTTAATCTCGTCCTGAATACCCCGCCCCCTATTCCTAGAAGGTTGTTCTGGTGCAGGTGCAGGTGCGGCTTCGCCCCTTGTTCTGGCCCGTACCGGTGCTTCTGCTGGTGCTGGTTCTACTTCATTTATGTCAGTACCAAGAAAAGATGCTTTCACTTCTTCATATGTTGGGATATGTAAGAGTTCAACAAGATCATAGGCTTCATCGCATATCTCAGGACCATAGGGCTGTCTTTGGTCGAGATGAAATTGCTTGTACTTGAAAAAAGAACCTTTTTCGCTTTTGTTTTCTGAGGCAAAAAATTCAAGAGTCTTGCCTACTTCAAAATCCCAATAATCGAACTCATTTTTTGCCGTTATGTATTCAAGCAGTTCTTTCTCGAACAGAAATTTTGATTCTTCAAAAATCTGCACTGGCTGGTTTTTGTCTTTGCTGTCAAGATCAATAACATTGTACCAGCACCGTGCTTTCGGATAAAGTGACTTGATTTCCTGTTCAGTAGCTTCAGGATCAAGTTTTAACAACTCCCTGGCTTCACATATCGGACAAGGTTTACCGAATTGTGCTTGTAGGCAGATAAAATTATCTTTTGCCGGTCCCACTCCACGATGCACGAATATGTCAAGAATATATTCGTAATTTCCGGCCTTGACCTTACGTGGATGCTTATCGGATTTGACCATGAACGGAACAAAATCGATATGGTTCAGACCTGGTTTGGGTTTGTAAAACATATCTTTTTTGTAGCCACCGGCCTTTTCAAAATCTAAAATTGTTTTGCCATGCACACCATAGCTGTCCTTGTTCTCAGCATTGGTACGTGTACGTTTTCTCGCTTCCTCTAATCTTTCTTCTCTAGTTAATGCCATTATAAATCTCCTTAATTATTTTGTAATCGTCTACGTGCTCTGACTTTATCCATCTCTTGTTGCACACCCTCTTGTTGGATGTCAATTTCTTTTTTAAGATCACGAGGCTGTTTGGGACCGGCAAAGTATGAACCCGCCCAAAGCTGTACCAAATTCTGCAATGCTGCTTTTTTATGATCCATTGCCTTGACTGCAGAAGTACATAAATCGGATTGATACAGTGCGTCATTGTAGGCGATTAAAGCCTTGATATGTTCTTCATTCGCCGTTATAGACGCTTTAATCGCATCTGCGGTCAATTTTTTACTCGTTCCCTCAGCTTCAATTCTCAGAATTTGATCGAGTTTTGCATCAACTATTTCAAGATCATTTTTCCTCTGCCTGACAATATCGTTTGCCCTGGCTGCGGCTTCACTATACAGCATATACTTGTGGCTGTGCCTTACCCATTCCAAATCCAGTGCATCGATCTCAATTTGAGAATCTTTCTGCCAATTTAATTCACTCATAACACCTCTTTAATATTGTAGCCTATACTTAATAATATATGCCTAAAACGGAATTGTTCCCAAATTTTTTATCTTTTCAGCAAATTTTTTTACAGTTTCCTGAAAAGGCTTTATATTTGACTCATAATACGTGCTTGCAGGGCTTATACAGTGCATAATCCACGCCCCATAACGCTCATCCCATTCACAATGCCCATTCTTAGCTTGTATGCCTGAATCTTCTGCAGTAAAATACTTGATGCCGACATTACCAATACTCAGAATCAGATAGGGTTGTATGGCTTGGATTTCATCATCCAACCACCTTGCACAGCAATCAGTTTCTTTTCTTGTAACTGTCTTGGCCGGTACATTACATTTTATCATAGGCGTACAGTAAAAGTCTTTGCTACTCAGATCATATTTCCTCAATTCACGCCATAGCGAGTCATTATTATCATTGCCAGTCTCAAAAACAATCATAGCATTTGTTCCCAGGGTTGGCATGGTCCGGCCCTTATTGTGTGTATGTAATACACAGTCCTCACATGTCAGTACGTCTTTGGGGTAATACCTTGCACGTTGTGACAGTGCAAACAACAACGTATCTAAATCACCCTGCAGAATATCATCCATAAACCACGCCTCAGTAACAACCAATGAACCTGCCCGTTTCGGACAATAGGCTTTGATGATAATGATCTGGTCTTCACAGTGTTCTATCTCAGATGTCTGGTGCTTGTACAATTCATAGTCAAAACCAATCTTTGTCTCACCGGTCTGGTCTTTGAAGGAAGCTGCGGCAACATTATATTTACCGGTTTTACCCATACGTGTTGACAAATTTAACTCAGTGATCATACCAAAATAATACCGGTATTCATTGTCAATGTCATCAATATTAATATCTTTCACTGTTGAAATGACAATATTAGATGAGACTAACTTTATTAGTCGCCTATACTTATACAGCTTGTTCCTGACCAAGGACACACCCAAAAATTGACTGACACTATCACTTTCCTCATCGGTCAAGACCCGATCTTCATAAGCACCGATCTTGTTCAAAATGTTGACAAATCTTGTGCTAATGACTGGTTTTTCTTTCTTTATGAAGCCCTTGGTGGTTTGCTCAACAAAGTCAGCCTTGCCTAACTTTTCAAAGAGCTTGACTGTTTTTTCACCAACTCCCTTGATTTCAACAAATGGTGAATACAAGGTATTTAATGAAATAACCCATTCCTGGGCTTTACTTATACCTACTTTAGGTGGTCTGATGTCAATACCAAGCCTAAATGCTTCCTCAACATAGGCGTTTTTATCGTCATTGTTCTCAGTACCATAGGTTAAGAGCGCACACATAAACTCTAAAGGGTAGTTTATTTTCAACCACATATCCCATAATGTGATGTATGAATATGAACAAGCATGAGATTTATTGAATCCATACTTACCAAAACTTACCAAATCATTCCATAGTGAAATAGCCTGTTCTTCTCTCAATGTGCCGGATTTAGCACAACCTTCAACAAACTGGTCCTCATATACACGCAAGGCATCAATACCTTTTGATTTACCCACTAATTTCCTGATCTTGTCAGTAGTTTTCCAGTCCATGCCAGCAATCTCATTAATGATACGCATTAACTGTTCCTGATAAATTATAATGCCATAGGTATCTTTTGTTATTTCATCAAGCAAGTCGTGACATTTTGGCACGGGTTCATGTCCATTTTTGCGCTTTATATAAACCTCAGTAGCTCCTGATCCAAGTGGACCTGGCCGGTACAAAGCCGTGGTAGCAACCAGGGTGTCGAAATTGTCAACCCCAAGCTGTCTACAGAACTTTTTTATATTGGTAGATCCCAATTGGAAACAGCCCGTAGTATTGGCTTTTGAAAACTCCTTATAACAGCGTTCATCTTCAATATCAATCTTATTAAAATCAATGTCAACACCATGATTGGCTTTTACTAATTGTCTACAATAATTCAAAACTGTAAGCATTTTCAAACCAAGTACATCAATTTTAACCAAACCAAAATGTTCAATACTCAGCTTGCTCCAATTTATAACAAGTTCATTGTCTTTGTCAAGCGATAAAGCACATCTGCTACCATCACGCAAGTCATTATCTGCCACGACAATAGCTGCGGCGTGTACGCCCTTGTTGCGATACTGACCCTCTAAAGCTATGGCGTGTTTTGAAGCTTCGGGGTATTTTTCGATAAATGCCTTGCCCTCTTCAAAATTGGTCAGTGCATCTTCTACTGTAGCGTCATTGCCCTCATCGTCCCCTACTTTCTTTTCGACAACAGCACATATCTTTGCTACGTCTTTGAGTGGTACTGAGAATACCCTGGAAGCGTCCCTGACCGCACCCCTGCCACGTAGAATTGAATACGTGCTTATACTGGCAACGTTATATCGGCCATATAACTCTTCAAGCCTTTTGCGTATGCGTGGTCGGTCAATATCACTAAAGTCAGTGTCAATATCAGGTAAGTCAATCCTGTCCGGCGACAAGAATCTGAAAAACAACAAACCATGCTTAATAGGATCAATACTGGTTATCCCCAACAGGTAGCATACTAGCGAACCCGAACTTGATCCCCTGCCAGGTCCGACCATGATGTCTTGTTCCCTGCACCAATCCAGGAGATCCTTGACAAGTAAAAAATAGCGTTCAAATTTCTTTGCCTTAATAAGTGCAAGTTCTTCATCAAGTCTGTTTCTGTACAAATCCAAATCTTTATCTGTATCTATGATTTTATTATGAAACTCCTGCACACATAATTTTTCAAGCTGTTCAGAATCGGTAGTACCATTTACTTTTATTATACTTGGCAGACTCGGCTGCTGGCTGTTGATCCATGTTAAGTCCTTACACTTATCAACAACCAACTGAGTATTGGCAATGGCTTCGCCAAACACTTCTTTTTCAAGTTGTCCCTGTGCGACAAAAGCCATAGTCATCTCACGCCTATCCCTGAGATAGAAGTCGTTGCCGTTAAATTTCCATCGTGTAGGATCTGTCCATGTCTTTTGTGTACCTATAGCCAACAACACCTCATGACTGAGTGCGTCCTCTTTTTTAACGTAGTGGCTGTCATTAGTTGCAACTAACTTCACACCACGTTTTTTTGACAGTGCCAAGCAAATCTCATTGACGACATATTGCTCTTTATGCAGGTGCGGCATGATTTCTAAAAATACATCATCTTTCTGCTTTTCTATTAACGCATTAAATAGATCCCTGCCATAGCCAAAATTGAGCGGTGACGATGAACATCCCGAAGTAATGACCAGATCATCGCTGTGTGCCAATAGAATGGTACAGTCAATCCTGGGCCGATGATAAAAACCTTCAAGATTTGAGACGGTGATCATCTTCAGCAGGTTTTGAAAACCTCTTTCATTCTTTGCAAAAGCGAGTATGTGTGAGCGTATTTCTTTTTTAACTTTGACATTTATATCTTCGACAACATAAAATTCCACTCCAAATACGGGTGTGATATTATATTTTTTGCACGAGTTTTGAAACTCTAAAGCATCATTGATAGTACCGTGATTGCTTATACCCAGGGCGTGCATACCCAATTCAGATGCATATTCACAATACTTATCAGTAGTTCCCATGCCATCTAAAAGCGAACCCATCGATGTATGACTATGTAAATTGGTATAGCTCATTCTTGTACCTTATATCCCTTGTATCTTATACGTGAATCCAAACACACACCACCAATGGCAAAGCATTGTGCTGCCACAGCTTGTCTGGATGTATTAAACTCACCCAACCTATCTATGACAACAGATAGACGCTGTACACCATTGTCTTTATCCTCACGCATTTGATTTATAGCTATACACATCGTTATATGATTCAATTTTCTCGTATCTTCGACGACATCATCAGCAACACAATCCCTGTTAAAAGTGCTCTTATTTGTATGACTAGCCGTTACCATCAACATATGACGTTTTTGGCCAATTGTACGTATGCCCTCCCATTTGTCATTTATCATGTTCCTGTGGTCCTGACGCTTGTCACTACCCAGAATATCGGCATAATCGATTATAGTAGCATCGGGGATAAAACCATCATAATTTTCAAGATTATCTAAAGCACTTTCTAAAGCCGCAGCAGTAAAAGTATTTGACGGCTCAGATATGATTTTAAAATTGTCCGACTTTAGAAACGTTTCAATGCTTTTCATTTTTTTTATAATAGAAGTTGTTGACAATCTCTTCCTCAATTCTTTGCGCTTGAAAATCTTGTTATTGATTTCAAAATTTATGTCAAAATAAGGTATCTCAACTTCTTGCATGGTGTCATTTTCTTCATACAATGACACAACCTCACCGGTAATACGCTGAAAAATACGTTCCCTGATTTTCTTAGCTGGCATTTCCAACGATACAAACAGCACATTCTTTTTGTTAAAACTACACTGCAGTGCTGTCTCAATCAACCACCAGGTCTTACTTCTTTTCGCTGGCCCGATAAAAGCGACAAAATCATCGCTGGTTAGGGGCCGAATAACCCTGCCCAAATCCCCAGGGAACTTCATGACAATATCATTATCATCTAATCTAACTACTTTTAATGCTTCTTCGAGATCACACCACACCGATGTGCTGCAACCACTGCCTTTTTCAACACGCTTGAAGTTGCTAATCTCTGCCTCGGCTTGAATCAAATTGCCGGTAATCTTAGCAACTTTAATACGTTCGATCATGTTGTCAATTGCTGAATTTTTAAAATACTGCACTGCCCTGTCAACATTGTAGGCCACATTAAAACTGCCAGCTTCCTCAAATCTGTCATTCAACTTGTTGATAAATATTTCAATGGTCTCAATCTGGTCTGGATCTCTTATCAATGACTTTTTCGATTCAAAAATAGCTATAATTTCTTTGTTGGCGGCCTTGTCGTATTTCTCATAGTATTCAACGCACCAATCCGCAACATGTCTGGCATAAGGCAGGGTCAGGTATTCCTTTTTGTACACGGGCTTAATCTGTTTAATAAATTCAGTGCTGACGATAAGGCCAATGATTATATCACGTTCCTCGTCTTTATTGACTGTACGTTTTTCATATTCCATTCATAAATCCTTGTCATATTTTAATCACGCATCAAATGGAACACTGCCGGAATGAACCCAATATTTTTTTTCTGGAACTTTGTGGCTTTCGCATGTGCTCCACCACGTAGTCGTTTTTTGTGTTAATCCACAACTGATGTATTTGTGTGTATAAATAGAAACACAGACATGCTCACATCTTCCACAAAAATTGTCATTGTTATCGAACATTCGTTGCTCCTTTTTTAAATATTGATTCCGCCTTCGCCCATGTCAATTTGATTTGGTCAAGTATAGGTGACATTATTAGATACCATGCGAACTTAATACGATCGTTCAACGCATATGCACGTAGCTGCAGCAGTGCGTCTTTGATAATCTCTTTCTTCAACTTCATAACTTTGCGCTTAATTCTTTTAGCTTGTTTTTGACTCATTAGACATTACCAATTTCTTTTAAATTATATTTACAATTGTCTTTCATTATACATTCTAAACAATTCGGCCATTGTCTTGTATTTATACAATAATTAGCACTCCATTTACGATTGCTAAATTCACGTCCATCGATATACATACGGCCATCATCTTTTTTGCTGCACTCGCACTTACACGGCTGTTCTTCACGCTCATGATAATTCATCTTCACTGAATCGAGTGTACCCGTCAATTCATTCATACCTTGCATAACCTTTTTTAATTCATCGGCATGAATTTTATCACGTTGAGTTTTTTTGTTAGTTTCATTACACAAATCAAACCAAAGCAAACACAAGACGTTAAAAATAACATGGGCTAAAGTAAAGAAGCCAGATTCATCGTCATGTTTTTTACCCTGTAGCCAGTCCATAAAATGCCTGAGTGCCTTTTCTTTGTACACAACTGGTTTGCAATGTTTCCAACCCTCTTCATCATATCCCTTGACGGTATGCCCGAATGTAAATACTTTCACAACTTCGCCCAATGCGTCCCAAGGTATGAAATCCCATCGCAACTTACCAATATCTTTTTTCATTTGTTCTCCTTTTAACGCTGTATTAATTTTATAATTTCTTTTATCGTCAAATACTCACCGGCTTGTTTTTGTAGTTTATCTTGAATAATTATGGGGTCAACGCCATTTAAGTGATATATAATATCTTCAACGGATACTGTTTCTCGAATAGGTGCAGTTAAAAAAGCACGTCCCTTTTCACTTTTTGTCATAGCCATGTGAAAATCAAGTGCAATATTAACTATGGTTTGATTTGAAACACTCCATCCCTTTTTAATATATTTTTTTACTCGCATCAGTGATGATAACGGATATTCACTGCCGGTATATACCAATTCTTTTTCTACTAGCAGTCTATATGTATCATCGGGAATGACAAGCGTATCGGGATAGATAAAATAAGACTTAATGTGCTGCCAGTCAAAGTTTTTAACAACTTCATCAGGACTACCATTGAATTTTATAACAAGTTGCACTTTGTCAGATAAGTTCACTGCATTATCGGTAATAAGATTGACCTTGAATTTATTTGTTTGAATATTTAATTGTTTTACAGAAAAATATGCTTTAACCTTTTCAGCATCTTCTTTGTTTTGAAAATAAAAATCAAAGTCGTTGACAAATTCATCTAATATCATTGATGGTATGCTTCCACCTGTGATAAAGGTTTTTTCCTTAATAATTTTTTTTATATTGTCATCAGTGATTGTCTCACAAAAATTGTCATATACACCTTTTAAAAGTTTTTTAATTTGACTGGTTTTCATTCTGTTCTCCTTATTTACTTTTACGTATTATATAATACATAACATGCGTAGTGAAAGGTACAAATACGATAGACATAATACATAAAATAATTACTAATTTTAACCAACTCATTCCGTTCTCCTTGTAAAAAATCTACGCAATAAATAAGACCTGACAATTGAAATAACAGTAAACCACAAACCAATGAGAAAATTATCTCCCAGAGGTATGTGTATGCCAAACCAGGGAAATATAACAATT
>Ga0315294_10004510_pt1 | contig 15196 bp, 14 predicted proteins | sample YL17G13_40_MG_FD_203626 | JGI IMG/M metagenome (GOLD analysis project Ga0315294, IMG submission 203626) | Sediment microbial communities from Yellowstone Lake, YNP, Wyoming, USA - YL17G13_40 | ecosystem: Environmental > Aquatic > Freshwater > Lake > Sediment | place: USA: Wyoming | collected... | reverse complement strand
AGCTCCAATAGCTAGCAGTTCAAACAAAGTTGATGCCTTTATAATATGTCCGTGCTCCATGAAGACCCTATCTGCGGTTGCTAACGGTTACTCAAACACACTAATTAATAGGTTGGCTGACGTCCAGTTGAAGATGAGGAGAAAATTAATTTTATGTGTAAGAGAAACTCCGTTTAACCTGATTCACATTGAAAACATGAGAAAGGTAATCCTGGCCGGCGGAGATATAATGCCGTTAAATGCTGCGTATTATTTTAAACCCAAAACCTTGGAAGACATGAACAACTTTTTTGTTGGAAAAATCTTAGATCTTTTGAACGTTGAATCCAGTTTATATAAGAGGTGGAATGGATGAGTCTTAGAGTATTTATAGATAAATTAGAGAAGGAGAATAAAATAATAAAAATTAACAAAGAAGTCTCGACAGACTTTGAGATTGCGAATATTCTAGCTTCTTTGGATGGTAAATTAGTAATTTTCAGTAATGTTAAAAATTCAAAATACCCTGTCATAGGCAACGTCGCATCCTCTAGAGAATTAATAGCAGATGCTTTAGGAATTAGAAAAGATCAAATTTTAGAAAGATTAAGTTGGTCTACTAGTAATCTAAAAGAACCAGCAATGGTAAGCAATGCGCCTTGTCAAGAAGTAATAGAAAATAACGTCGACTTGAATTCCTTACCTATTTTAAGATACATGCCAAAAGATGGTGGAAAGTATATCGCTTCTGCAGTTTGCATAATAAAAGACCCTGAAAATGGAATAAGAAATGTTTGTTTTCATAGGTTAATGCTTTTAGATAAAAATCATTTTGCTGCAAGAATAGTTGAGAATCGTGGAACTGACACTGCTTTAAAAAAAGCTGGCGGAGAATTGGATATTGCTATTTGCATAGGAAATTCTGTACCAGTTTTATTGGCAGCAGCAACCACTCTGCCGCATGGTGTTGATGAATTAGGAATGGCAAATGCCTTAGAAGAAACAAAGCTCGTTAAATGCAAGTCTATTGACATAGAGGTTCCAGCAGATTCAGAAATTGTTTTAGAAGGCAGGATAACAAAAGAAAAAGTTCAGGAAGGTCCATTCCTTGATATAACAGAAACATATGACCGTGTAAGAGAACAACCTGTTATAGAAATTAAAAAAATAACACATAGAAAGAATGCAATGTTTCATGCTTTAATTGCAGGTAAAGGAGAGCACAAACTTTTGATGGGGATGCCTAAAGAGCCAACAATTTTTAATGAGGTAAATAAGGTTTGCAAATGCAAGAATGTTTTAATAACACCTGGTGGCACTTCATGGTTGCATGCTATAGTCCAGATACATAAAGAGGATGAGGATGATGGTAAAAAAGCACTGGAAGCAGCATTCAAAGGGCACGGTTCATTGAAGCATTGTGTAGTTGTTGATGATGATATTGATATTTACGATATGAATGAAGTTGAGTGGGCAATCGCCACTCGTGCTCAAGCAGATAAGAATATTTTGATTCTTAAGGATCAACCCGGTTCTTCTCTCGATTCTTCTGCTCATCAGGAACCAGGTAAGAAGGCTTTAACAGCTAAGGCAGGCATTGACGCGACCATTCCTTTAGGCAAGACGGACAAGAGTTTTAAGAAAGAAAGATATGGAAAGATTGATTTGAAAAAATATTTGTGATGTTATGGAGCTAACAAAAGAAGAAGAGCAGATGTTTGTCGGAGAAAAAGGAGAAGGAACCCAAAAAGCAATGGAAATAGTTGTTGCTTTAGGAAAGATTTACAATGCAGAAAAGCTTGTTATGGTAAACAGCGCACAGGTTTCTGGAGTGAGCTATAAGAATTTAGGAGATGCTGGAATCGAATTCCTAGAGGAATGGGCAAAGAAGGGCGGCAAGATTTCAGTCAAGACAACATTGAATCCTGCTGGGATGGACTTGGAAAATTGGAGAAAGCTTGGCTTTAAAGAAGAATTTGCAAGAAAACAGTTAAGAGTTATTGATGCCTTTAAGAAAATGGGCATCTCACCAATCTGCTCATGCACACCTTATTTGATAGGATACTTACCAAAGTTTGGAGAACATATCGCATGGGGAGAGTCTTCTGCTGTAGCATTTGCCAATTCTGTTATTGGCGCTAGGACCAATAGGGAAGGTGGTCCTTCTGCTTTAGCAGCTGCTATTTGTGGTAGAACTGCTTGTTATGGTTTTCATTTGAATGAGAACCGTAAGGCAGATTTTGTTTTTAATGTTAATTGCGAGGTTAAGGATTTTTCTGATTTTGGAGCTTTAGGAAATATGATTGGAAAAACTGTAAAGAACAAGGTTCCATATATTACAGGAATTAAAGAAACCACGCAGGACAATCTAAAAGTTCTTGGTGCTTCAATGGCTGCTAGTGGAGCAGTTGCTTTGTTTCATATAGATAAAATTACGCCTGAAGCTGTAATGAAAAACATGATAAACGATTCTGCAGAAAAAATTACATTAGAAAGTTTGGAAGAAGGTTATAACTCTTTGAATTCAAATGTGAATGAAATAGATCTTGTAAGCATTGGATGTCCTCATGCTTCTATAGATGAAATAAAAAAGATTGCAGAACTTGTTAAAGGTAAAAAAATCAAGACAGAACTATGGGTAACAACATCCAAATATACAAGTGAAAGAGCAAAAGATTATGTCAGAACAATAGAGCAGAGTGGAGGAAAAGTTGTGAATGACACTTGCTTGGTGGTGGCACCTGTTGAGGACTTTGGTTTTAAAAATCTTGCTACAAATTCTGGTAAAACTGCTTTTTATGCACCGAGCTATTCCAAGCTTAATGTCAGGTTCGGTTCTCTGGAAAAATGTATAAATGCAGCGATAACAGGTAGATGGGAATGAAAATTGAAGGAAGAATAATAAAATACGGAAAAGTAGAAGGCGAGGCTCTCGTCTCGTCTGAACCAATAGGATTCTTAGGCGGTGTTGATCCAGAAACGGGAGTTGTTATTGAGAAAGGACATCCATTAGAAGGGAAAAACATCAAAGGAAAAGTTCTAGTCTTTTCAACTGGTAAAGGTTCGACTGTTGGCTCTTACGTCTTATATAGAATGAAAAAGAACAGTGTAGCTCCTCTTGCAATAATAAACGAGGAATGCGAACCGATAACAGCTGTTGGTGCAATAATATCTAACATGCCTTGCGTTGACAAGATTAAAATAAATGTTTTTAAGACCGGAGATAAGGTTAGAATAGAAGGAGAAAAAATTTTTCTAAATGAATGAAACCGACAATAGTTAGACTGTCATGTAAAGATTAAAAAGCTTGCAAAAACAAGAAGAAAGACTAAAGGAAAGGTTAAAAGAGGATTGAAATGCAATCTAGAATTTGTTGATGCTGGTCTTTTAGAACATAGAGCAGAAACTGGGTTGGATGTATTATTTAAGAAAACTAAATAAATAATATATGTGATTAAATGGAAGATATTATGCTTCTTAAACTCGGAGGCAGTCTCATCACTGATAAAACAAAGCCGTTTACTCCAAGACTAGATGTAATCAAAAGATTAGCAAAAGAGGTTCATGAAGCCAGGACTAGAGGTGTGAAATTAATTATAGGTCACGGTGGAGGTTCTTTCCCTCATAAACCAGCTAAAGATTATAGGACGAATGAGGGAATGATAAACAAAGAAAGTTGCAAAGGTATATCTTTAGTTCAAGATGCTGCGTCTAGACTTAATAGAATCATAGTAAATTCTTTAATAGAAGCAGGCGAGAACGCAATTTCTGTTCAGCCGTCTGCAGCACTTGTTGCGGAACAAGGGAGAATTAAAGAGTGGTATTTAGAATCAGTAAAAGAAATGCTCAAACATAACTTGCTGCCTGTTCCGTATGGAGATGTTGCACTTGACATTAAACAAGGATGCAGCATAATATCAACAGAAGAAATTCTGAATTATTTAGCTAAAAATTTAGGTTCTAAAAAAATTATCCTGGTTGGCATAGTAGACGGAGTGTTTACTTCAGATCCTCAAAAAGATTCTAGCGCCAAACTAATAAAAGAAATAAACACAGAGAATTATCAAGAGATTAAAAAATACCTTGGTGGAAGTGCTGGTATCGATGTTACAGGTGGAATGCTTCATAGAGTTGAGAGAATCTTTGAACTAACAAAACTCGGAGTTGAAGCTGATATTATCAACGGAGAGAAAGAAGGCTATCTTAAAAGAGCTTTATTAGGAGAAAAGGGCTTAGGAACGATAATCAAGGCTTAAACTCTTACAAAAATATTTTATCTTGAATACAAATATTTAAATAGCTTCAATTTCTACAACATAGATGAAACTAGGAAAATTTTTGGTTAATTTTTTCATAGTGATAATAATCTTGACTGTATTAACTCTGTTTTCTTCAAAAAATCATACAGGGCAATTCATTATGCCTTCAACAAATAATTTCGATGTTGCAGCTGCGATCATCATCTTCTCGTCGATTATAATATTCTTCATCAAAGTTCCTAAGAAATATTACAGGCCTATACCAACAAGGGCTTGATACTCTGTTTTAAAGCTTGAGCAAAGAAAGTTAATTTAGAATTTGAAAGTTTCTTCTTTCCAACCGTTATTCTTGATTAAGTTCACCGCTTCAACTAGCCATGCAGTGAAAGTGTGAGGGAATTGTGTAACCTCAAATAAAAGTTGTTTTAAATTAGCCCACCTAAACCCATATGCAACTTCAGGGTTTGTAGCAATTTTCCCATTATATTCTCCAACAATTACAGCGCAGTGCTCGTTCTCGCAGCGATCGTTGTATGCCTTAAAATAATTGAAAGCTCCTATTTTCCTAAGTTCTATATTTTCTATTCCCCATTCAGTCTTTAAGCATCTTTGAGCAGCTTCTATATAATCTTCATTCCTGTCTTCCAAGTGAAGAGGGTGGCTAGCTGCTGTTAAATCCCATAGTTTGTCAAACAGATGATGCTTTCTATGCTGCAAAAGAATAGTTCCATCTTTGTTATAGAGAAGTATTACAAAGGCTCTATGTCTCTTTCCTTGTCCTGTGTGGCACACGCTTCTCGGTGCATAACCCAAGAACCTGTCTTTATCATCAACCAATATCATTGTCTGTTCCATAAAATCTAATCAATAATTCTTGAATATAAGCTTTATAAGCTTATTCGTCAATTGCCAGTTTTTTCGTTAATTGATAAATCTTCTTAAATCGTCGTGGTTAAGCTTAAATCCTTGCGTTAAAATAAATCTTTTAAATTTTGGGTGTTGTTATGAAATCAAATGTTGCTATAGTTGGTGTTGGGAGAACATTATTTGGTGAACACTACGAAAAAGATCCAGAAGATTTAATTGAAGAAGCATGGTTAAAGGCTTCAATAGATGGCATTAAAATAAGCACAAAGGATTTAGAAGCTATATACAGTTCTAATTATCTTCTTATGCCAACAAACAAGATTGCTCTACCAGAAGGTCTTTTATCAGAGATAACAGGTTCACATATTCCAATGGAAAGTTCTAAGTCATTTAGTTCTGCTTTTCAGATGGCTTGCAATGCTATAGCTTCAGGCGAGCAAAGAGTTGTTCTTGTTGGTGGAGTTGAAAAAATGACAGACCGATTGGATAAAATAAAAGATGATATGATGATGCTAGGAGATTCGCTAAGTTATAATGCAGGATGTACACCAGAAACTGCTCATGAGTTCATGTTAAGATACTATTTGAAAAAACACAACATTTCTGGCGATTCTTTAGGAAAATTCAATCATGCTTTGGCTTTAATACCTGTTAAAAATCATGAGAACGCGACAAAAAATCCAAATGCACAGTATCCAAGAAAAATAACAGTTGACCAAGTTTTGAACGCTAGAAAAGAGGCTCAAAAACCTTTAGGACTTTATGATTTTCCTCCTGTATCTGATGGAGCAGCAGCTTTAATACTAACATCCCCAGAGCTTGCAGAAAGTTATACTAATAAGCCAGTATATGTTAAAAGCCGTGCTGCAGCAACTGATTTTCTTACCTTTACTTCAAGGGAAGAAAGAGTTGGTTTTATCTCAACTCAAAAAGCAATAGAATGTGCATTAGTAAAATCAGGAGTTAAGATAGAAGACATTGGATTAGCTGAGATTTGTGATCAATCTTCAATAGTTGAAATGATTTCATTAGAAGATTTAGGTTTTTCAGAAAAAGGAAAAGCATGGATGGATGTTTATGATAGTTTGTCACAAGGTAGATCTTATCAGTTTAAGGGAAGGCCATTGTTTGTGAACACCAATGGCGGCCTTAAAGCTGATGGAAATCCTTTGGGAGCAACAGGCGGAGCTCAAATTTATGAAATTGTCAGACAACTTAGAGGAAATGCTGAAAATCAAGTAGGGGGTTTGACATATGCTTTGAATTTAGAATTTGAGGGATTTGGAACCAAAGCACGTACAAATATTTTTGGAAGGGATTAAATGGCGAGTGAACCAATTGAAAGAAGGGCTTCATATATAGGAGATAGACTCAGGGCTAGTAGATGCAGTGTCTGTGGAGAAGAATATTCTGTACCAAAAAATTTCTGTACAAGTTGCGGAAGAGGAAGTTTTGGCGAAATGCAAGATATAGATTTATTTTATGACAAAGGAGAATTAGAAGCTTGCACTGTAGTTTCAGAACCAACTAACAGATTTAGACAAATGGGAAGTTATATTGTTGGAGTGATTTCTTTTCATGATGGTAAAATAAGAATTCCAGGAAGACTAACTGATAGATTAATAAAAAGTGGCGAAGAAATAGATCTTTCTAAATTAGAAGGAAGAGAGGTTGTTCCAAGATTTAGAGTAAAGCATGCTGTAGACAGTAGCGATATAATTCCTACAACTTCCCAAACTTTTACTTTTGCTGATGAATATTATCCACATCAAGGGCACATGATAGTAAAACCAACGAAAGAGTATGAAACTCCAGGAATAGTCGGATATGGAGTTTACACCTCAAAATTCAGAATTAGGGAAGGAAAGATAGAAAGGTCTGTTCCCTTCATAGATGAAAATTCTATAACAGCAGCAGTTGAGGTTGGGAAATTATCTTTAATACACTCTGGATTAGATGCTTCTTTAGTAGGCAAAGTTTATGTTGGTTCTGAATCAAATCCTTATGCTGTTAAGCCAATAGCTGCAAAAGTTTCCCAAGTTTTGGGTTTGGGTAAAAATTTAGGCGAGTGTGTTCAAGGTGTAGATGCAATTGATACGGAGTTTGCATGCAAAGCTGCAACAAGTATGTTTAAGGATGCAGCAGCGCTTGTTAACTATTCCAAGTTTAACATTCAATATGCAATGGTGATAGGTTCTGATAATTCTCAAGCTGCTCCAAGAGATCAACCAGGCGGTGAATTAGATTTTTCTGTTGGCTTTGGAGCTGCTAGTTTCATATTTGGTAAGAAGGATGTTATTGCTGAAATAGAAGGTTGCTTTTCTTGCACATCAGATACACCAGATTTTTGGAGAAGAGATGGAGAACCTTATCCGTCTCATGGAGGAAGATTTACTGGAGATCCGGCCTACTTTAAGCATGTTAGAAAAGCAGCGCAATCTCTTATGGGACAGCTTAATTTAAAACCAGTGGATATAAACTATTTTGTTGCTCACCAACCCAATTTTCAATTTCCAACAAGAATTGCAAAAGAGCTTGGATTCAAAGAGGAACAGTTCAATGTTGGATTGAAAGTTGTTAATTTTGGAAATACTTATTCTGGGGCTTCTCCAATTGGATTGGCTGCCGTATTAGATGTAGCCAAGCCTAATGAGAGAATTTTAGTTGCAAGTTATGGTTCTGGCGCAGGAAGTGATGCATATTCCTTCATTACAACTAATCAAATAGAAGAAAAGAGAAACAGGCAGGTATTTACTGTCAAAAACCAAGCTAGTAATCCATTTTTAGAATTTATAGATTATGCAACTTATAGAAGACTTAAACAAGGAATCTAGATTTTTGACTTGAGCTGAGTCTTATGGAAAAATCTATAGTTAATTTAACTTTACATGATATTGTGAAAAGTCTTAGCAAGGGAAAGATAAAACCATATGAGTTGGAGTCAGAGATCTTTTCAAGAACAAAATTTTCTTACTCAAGTGAGGATGATGCTTGGCAAGAAAGCTGTAGAAATGCTCAAGCAATGAGATCAGATTTCTTAACAGAAAGAACAGGGGTTAAATTAGAGTATGTGGCAAATACTCATGTTTCTAGTGGATTGAAAAGAAAAGGAAATTATGTAACAAGAATTGAAAATATGTATGGAGCTGTAGAAATTCCAGTAGGATTTGGTGGACCATTAAAAATAATAGGGCTTGAAAATCAAGATGAATTTTTTTCTGGTTCATATTATATTCCATTTGCAACAAATGAAGCTGCTCTTATTGCAGGATTTAACAGAAGTTGTAAGCATGTTAATGAAGTAAGGGCGGTGATAACAAAAGATGGAATGACGCGAGCACCACTTATTGAATGTCCTGATAAAGAATATGCAGATAGAGTTATAGGATGGGTACAAAGCAAAGAAAGTTTTCAATTAATGAAAGTTGAAGCTGAAAAAACAACATCATACGGCAGGCTATTAGGCGTAGAGGTGATAAGAGATGATAAACATACTAATGTTTTTTATCCTAGGTTTAGATTCTTTACTGGAGATGCGATGGGAATGAACATGGTAACAATAATGGCAGAGAAAGCCTGCAATGTTTTAGAAGAGCACTTTCCTAAGATAGATGTTGTAGCACTTTCTGGGAATCTTTGCTCTGATAAAAAGCAAACTAGAATAAATAAGGAAAAAGGTAGAGGTCTCAGCATCAAAACTTCAACTGTTATACATGAGAAAATGTTAAAGCATGGTGGAGTTAGCGCTAAAAGAATAGAAAAAATAAATTATCATAAAAATGTTCGTGGAAGTGAGTTAGCTGGGACAATAGGTGGCTATAACGGTCATGCTGCAAATGCAATAGCAGCAACCTATGCAGCTTTTGGTCAAGACTTAGCTCAGACAGTTGAGAGTTCTACTTGCACAACATATGCAAAGGCTTTGGAAAATGGAGATTTGAAGTTTGGTTGCGACTTGCCTTGCATAGAAGTAGGTACAGTTGGCGGTGGAACAGACTCACCTACTGCTTCAGAGAACCTTAAGCTGTTGGGAGTTTTTGGACCTGGGAACCCTTCAGGTTCAAACAGAAAGAAACTTGGATGTATAGTTGCATCTGCAGTCACTGTAGCAGAATATAATATTCTTATGACTGAAGCAAGAAAGGAACTTGCAAAAACTCATGCCAAGCTAACTGGCAGAATTTAAATATTTCTAAAGTTAAGTATTCTCTGATAATTATGATTAGACAGCCTATTGTTGTGACAGTTGGTCATTCAGACCATGGGAAAACGACTTTGCTAGACAAAATTAGAGGTACGGCTGTCACTTCCAAAGAGCCTGGTCTTCTTACTCAGCATGTTGGCGCTAGCTACATAACAATTGATACAATTAAAAAGTTATGCGGAGACTTGTTGGAAAAGTTTAAGATAAAAATCGAAATCCCTGGTCTTTTATTCATTGATACTCCAGGTCATGCTGCTTTCATAACAATAAGAAAAAGGGGATCTTCTATAGCAGACCTAGCTATTTTGGTTATAGATTTAACTGAGGGTATGCAAGAGCAGACAGACGAGTCAATAAACATTTTAAAACATTTTAAGACGCCGTTTGTTGTTGCTGCAACCAAGGTAGACAGAATAGAGGGTTGGATTCCTCAAAAGACTTCTTCTTTTCTAGAAAGTTTCTCAAAACAACCAGAGTGGATAAGACAAAAATTAGATGAAAAGGTCTATAGACTAGTTGGTCAGTTGTCAGAACGCGGTTTCGAGTCAGAAAGATTTGATAGGGTTTCAGACTTTAAAAAAACAGTCGCTATCGTCCCGTGTTCAGGAATAACTGGTGAAGGAATTTCAGAATTATTAACTGTTTTGTCTGGACTAGCTCAATCTTTCCTCAAAGAACAGTTAGAAGTTTCAAAGGGAACTGGTAAAGGTTCTATACTGGAAGTCAAGGAAGTTAGGGGATTAGGAACAACTATCGATGTCATCTTGTATGATGGTGAAATGAAAAGAGGAGACTGGTTAATAATAGGTGGTAAAGAGCCGATTGTCACAAAGATAAAGGCCTTGCTAAAGCCTCCTCCGTCAAAAGAATTAAGATTAGAAAAACAATTCGAGAACGTTGAATATGTTTATGCTGCAGCTGGAATAAAGATTTCAGCTCCTGATTTAGAAAAAGCAACTTCAGGAAGTCCAATAGCCACTGTCCATGAGAGTGGAAAAATAGAAGAAATCAAGAAGGAATTACAAGCAGGAATAGAGGAGATAGAGTTTGAAAAAACAGGAGAGGGAGTAATCCTCAAGGCAGACACACTAGGGAGCCTAGAAGCTTTGATAGGAATCTTCAAAGATAAGATTGCAATTAAAAAAACTGAGATTGGAAAAGTTATGAGAAAGGACATGATTGAGATCGAGTCTGTTAAAGATCCGTTTAAAAAAATTATAATTGCTTTCAATGTTGATATTGATGAGATAGCAGCAAAAGAAGCTAAGGACAAGTCACTAACAATCCTTCAAAACAACATAATTTACAGGCTAATTGAGGATTATGATAACTTTGTAAAACAACAACAAGAAAAAATAAAATTACAAAAGTTGGAGGCTATAACCTTGCCAGCAATAATAAAGCTACTTCCAGGCCACGTCTTCCATGCTTCGAATCCTGCGATAGTTGGTGTAGAAGTTTTAGATGGGACAATAAAGTCTGGATATAAACTGCAAAAGGATGGAAGAGAGATTGGAGAGATAAAAGCTATACAGTCCGAGAATGTCTCTATATCTAAAGCAAAAAAAGGAGAAAGAGTCGCAGTTTCAATAGAAGGACCGATTGTTGGTAGGCATATCAAGGAAGGAGACGAATTAGAGACGATTATAAATAAGAATGATTTGAAGGTTCTTGAAGAATTAAATATGAGAGAAGAGATTGATCTGGCTAGAAAAATTCTTAAAATATCCTAAAGCCTAAGGCTAACAAAATTATTATTAACAAAGGCTGATGAATCAAGTAGATGAATAATGAGTTTCTTCCTAGAAATGTTAGAATTCTCACAAAAAAATTGTTTGAGAAGTCTTTGATCTTAAAGTTTCTTTTTCCTTTTTTATATAGCATGTTTCCAAAAAATATGCCCAATAGCGTTACGCCGAACCATGGTAATATGGGCCAGTAATCAAATGTGAAAAATCCTTTTGGAATGAAGCCTAGCCATAAGAGCCATGAGAAGTCGAATCTAAAGTCTTGCAGGTAAAAGCCTATAATAATAAGCCAAAGACCAAGTATAAGATTCAATCTTTTATATTTTAGAAAGAATTGTCCAATGATTATAGAAGCTCCTATGAAGTGAAGAATTCCGAATATTATGAAGGCCTCTGGAAACGTAAAGTAAGTGACTGCCGTTATCAGCAAGCCATAGATAAATATTTTCAAACCTCTTGAAAAGAATTTTCTATGAATGTCGTTTCTCATTTTAACATAAGACAAGGTTAAGGACAGTCCAGCTGTGAAAATGAACATGCCGCCTATGAATCTAGGGAATACGTACCAATATAGAAATCCTCCACCTAAAGTGAATATGTTAAGGTAGTAGAGTGCAAAAGAGTAGTTAAAAATTATCATTAATATTATCGCGATACCACGTAAAAGGTCTACTTCCCATAATCTGCTCATAAGAATTATTTGTTTATTATAAATATAATTCAATTAATTATAGTTTATTATGGCTTTTAAGAAAATGAGCATCAAAGAAATAGAAAAATGGGCTGGAATAAAGCAAAAAGAAGTACCAAAATATCTTATTGTAGATTGTACGTGGCCTTGGAGTAGAGACATAAAAGATATAGAAAAGCATATTAAAAATCCAAAACCCCATTGGAAATGGAGAAATCCTTGGTTTGGAGTACATCCAAATCATCCTGACGTTCCAGTAGGTTATATGATTATATTTAGTTCAAGCATGGCTTCACAATTGTATTTCTATCTTAAACTTGGCGTAAAATATATCTTTCAAATAGGTTCTATAGGAAGCTTACAAGATAATATTAAAATTTTTGATTTAATAATTCCCAAAGAATGCTTAAAATTTGATTGGATTTCACAACATTTCCATTCACCTAAAATTGTAAGATGTGATAAACAACTTTTGAATATAGTAGAAAATTCTTTAAAGGAGTTGAAATTTAAAAATTATCATGTTGGAAGAACTGTTTCTGTCGCCTCTAATTGGATTCAAACACCAGAAAGAATGAATAAATGGAAAAATGCTGGTTTAATGGGTGTAGAACAAGAAACAGCAACTATTTATTCTATTTGCATGGCATTTGGAGTCAAACCAATAGGATTGCTTAGAGTTGTAGACACGCAAAAAAAAGCTGAAAGATTACAAGATCCTAATAGATATGATGAAAAGAAAAATAAAAAATTAAGAGATTTTGTAAGAGATGTTATTTTACTTTCTATACAAAAATTAGAGAACGTTTAAATACCTTTACAATTAATAATGAAACACTCGGGTATGTGCTGTTTTAGCAGTAAAAACTGAGGTGATAAAATTGGTATTTAAAATTTGTATAAACGAACCTAAAACAAAGAAATCTTGGCAAGTAGAGAAAGATGTACCTTCTTTAATTGGGGTGAATATCGGAGACAAGTTTGATGGCTCTTTAATAGGACTTTCTGGCTTTACTCTACAATTGACTGGTGGAAGCGATAAAGATGGATTTCCTATGAGATATGATTTGCAAGGGATTGCTAGAAAAAAAGCTTTGCTGACGAGTGGACCTGGGTTTAGATCTCATGTAAATGGATTAAGAAGGAGAAAGTACATAAGAGGCAATACAATTTCTGCAGACATAGTTCAAGTCAACTGCAAAGTCATAGAAGGCGAGGGAGACATAGCAATGATGCTTGGAATTCAACCAAAAGAGAAAAAACCTGAAGAAAAACCAGCTGAAGAAAAACCCAAGGAAGCTGAAAAGACTGAAGAAGCTAAACCAACTGAACCAGCGAAAGAAGAGAAAAAATAATGGTGGTCAATTTCGAAAAGGAAATTGAAATAAAGTTTAAAATTGATGATAACATTGCTTCTAAACTCAAGACTCTAAAACTGGAGCCGTATGAGGAAATTGACGAGTACTTCTTCACGAAGGAGAATGTAGGAAAGAATATCTTCCTTAGATTCAGGAAAAAGAAGGGAAAGATATTCTTAGAGCTGAAGGTCATAACATTAGGCGAAAAGGAGTCTAAAGATGTTTACGAAGCTGACGAAATTGAGACCGAGATAACCAAGGAGCAGTATGAAAATATTAAGAAGATGTTCAACGTAATCTTTCCTGTAAAAATACAAGTCAGAAAAATAAGGAGCAAAGGAGAACTAAATGATTGCGAATTATATTATGACAAGGTCGATGGATTGGGAGATTATCTGGAGATAGAGGGACCGAAGAATAATATAATGGAGATATGCAAGAAATTTAATATTGATATCGAGAAAAATAGGGATAAGGAAGAGGGCTATGCTAAGATGACTCTTAAGAGGATGGGATTGATATGACGGAGATAGATGAAAGATTAATTCCAGAGGTAAATATTGGTACTCTTGGGCATGTAGACCACGGTAAGAGCACTCTAGTTCAAGCATTGTCCGGAAAATGGACATCTGTCCATTCAGAGGAATTAAAAAGAGGAGTGACCATAAAGCTTGGCTATGCGGATGCAACTGTATACAAATGTGAAAAATGCAACATGCTTTGCACAATTGAAACTTGTCCAAAGTGTTTTGAAAAGTGCGAACCAATAAGGACCTTGTCGTTCGTTGATGCACCAGGTCATGAGACATTGATGGCTACTGTGTTGTCCGGTACAAGCCTCATGGATGGTATTTTGTTCGTAATTGCTTCAAATGAGAAATGTCCTCAGCCACAAACAAGAGAGCATCTGGCTGTCTTAAACATAATCGGAATAAAGAAAATTATAATTGTTCAGACAAAGGTAGATTTGGTGAGCAAGGAAAATGCTTTAGAAAATTATAAGCAAATTAAAAATTTCATCAAAGGAACAATCGCTGAAAATGCTCCAATAATACCAATTTCATCAGAAAAGAAAATTAATATTGATAGCCTTTTAGATGCAATACAAAGGTTTATACCTACACCTCAAAGGGATGCTTCCAAACCGCCTAAAATGCTTATTGTAAGATCTTTTGACATAAATAAACCTGGTACAGAGATAGAGAAGCTAAAGGGCGGAGTAATAGGCGGAGCTTTGATTCAAGGTGAATTAAAGTTAGAGGATGAGATAGAGATCAAGCCTGGTATAAAAATAAAGGATGAATGGTTCACTTTGAAAACAAAGGTCATAGGCTTGCAGAAGGCTGGTAAAAATTTAGAAACAGCTAGAGCAGGCGGATTGCTCGGCGTTATGACAGAATTGGACAATACGCTAACAAAAGCAGACTCCTTGACAGGGTCAGTCGGAGGTAGAGATTTGCCTCCTGTTTTAAGCAACCTTAAATTAAAGTTTAATGTTTTCAAGTTTCCAGAGGAAAAAATAGAACTTTTAAGAGTCGGAGAGCAACTCATGACGAGCGTTGGAACAGCGAGAACACTGGGTATAGTAAAAAACCTTAAAAAGGACATTTGCGACTTGGAACTTAAGCTGCCTGTTTGCTCTGATAAGGGAGATAGGGTTGTCTTGGCGAGAAGAGTTATGGAAAAATGGAAACTCATTGGTTGGGGATTTGTAGAATAAAATATTTAAGCTTGAAATGCGAATGAATCTTATGAAAAAGCTATTGTTTTCATTTCTTATAGCGTTCTCACTTTTGTTGCAATTGACACTCGCAGCAGATTTTTCAATTGATGTTGATAAAAAGGCAGATTATGCCTTTTATGCAACTAAAACAGATTACATAAAATTGACGATCAACAATCCCTTGTCTGAAGATTGGTTTACAATAGCTTTGCTAGGGATGCCAAAGGAGTGGGTAACTCCTGAAGAGGGAGTTTTAAAGGTTCCTAGTGGGAGTAGCAATTTTATATTAATAAAAGTAAATCCTAGCAGAGACGCCTTACCAAATATATATCAATATTTTCTTAAAGTTTCAGGAGTCTCTTCTGGA
>Ga0315294_10004507_pt1 | contig 15198 bp, 10 predicted proteins | sample YL17G13_40_MG_FD_203626 | JGI IMG/M metagenome (GOLD analysis project Ga0315294, IMG submission 203626) | Sediment microbial communities from Yellowstone Lake, YNP, Wyoming, USA - YL17G13_40 | ecosystem: Environmental > Aquatic > Freshwater > Lake > Sediment | place: USA: Wyoming | collected... | reverse complement strand
TCTGAAATGAGATTCTATAGGCAGGAGATGTATGACAGACTCAATTATCTGGCTCAGGTCACGGATTACACCCTAAAACAGATATATGCACATCTGGATTTTCTCGACAACATCACCCAATATAATATCTCCCAACTCAAGGCAGAGCATTACAATATCTCGGCAGAACTCGTAATCCAGAAAGGGATGATCCAGTCTGTCCTTGACTATCTGACAAACACCATCTATCCCTATCTCACAAATATCTGGAATAAACTGCTTGGCATCGAAACCCAACTCAATACGACAATCAACATCACCACCAATATCAATACCACCGCAAACCTCATCAAGAACGACACCACCACAATCATAAATAAGATAAATGACCTCAATGTAAGTATGACTGCTGGGTTTGCAGAGAAGGATGCACATATCCAGTCAGCTTATGACAATATGACCTCGCAGGTCAATAACCTCTCTTTGAATGTCAGTTCCAGCTTCAATTCCACATGGGCATTGATCCAAGCACTCAACACATCCCAGATGGGCAATAATTCACTGATCCTCTCTTATCTTGCCAATATCACAACCACAATAGCAAATACTCAGACTCAGCTCTCAGATATGAATCAGAGCCTCTCCCAGCAGATCAGCAACACTTCAAATAACACCCAAGCACTCATCAATAACCTGAACATCTCAAATCAGGCGAGATTCGACCAGCTCCAGAGCTATCTTGATAATCTCACAATCCAAGTCAGCAACAACCAGAACATAACTCAGGCGAACATAACCACCCTACAAAACCTGATGCTATCAGTCAATTCATCACTCACCACAGACATCAGCAACCTGAATGTGTCTCTCTATAATGTGAGGGGCGATCTGCTGATCCAGCTCAACCAGACTTACAATTATCTGGTCGCTATGAATCTTAGCCTTACAAATGATCTCCTCCTCATAAATACCTCACTCTCAGGAGCGATCCAGACATTCAGGAACGAAGTCCAAGCTAATTTTAGCTCGATGTTCACAACATTGGCTGGAATATCAAGCGATCTAAACGGGACAAAAGCGGAACTACTTTCTGGCATCAACAACCTCTCAACGCAACTGACAGCCACAAACTTCAGCATCCAGACAAAGCTCGATGCACTCAATATCTCCATGCAGGCAGGGTTCGCAGAGAAGGATGCACACATCCAGTCTGCTTATGATAACATCACCAGCCAGATCAACAATTTATCTCTCATTTGGAGCGGGAATTTCTCGGAAGTCATCAATCGCCTTGACAACCTGAGCACGCAGGTCTCAAGCAACCACAACATCACCCAGTCCAACCTGTCGGCAATAAACACATACCTCACAAATCTGAATACATCTGTCCAGCAGGGATTTACCAACCTGAACTCAAGCATCATCAGCCAGCTCAATCTGGTCAATGCCTCACTTTCACAGAGCATCTCTGATTTCAGGGCGGAAAGCCAAGCGAACTTCACACAGGTTTTCTTCTGGCTTAACAGCCTCAATGTTTCACAGACACAGGCAAATTCCAAGCTGGACAATCTCTCGATCCAGCTCAATAGCACCAGAACTGACATCCTCAACAGGATTGATCTGGTGAACTCAACACTTACATCTGACCTGCAAGCCATCAAGAACGACACCACAACCATAATCCAACTTGTGAATGATCTTAACCTTAGCCTCAATAATCTCAATCTCAGCTTCACGGACACAACCGCTCTACTCCTGAATGTCTATGGCAATCTCACAAACCAGCTTAATGCCAACACCACCACAATCCTCAACAAGCTCATCGCCACAAATGCGAGCTTGTCGGCAGACATCGCAAATGTCAAGAACGATACCCAGACCACAATCAATCTCATCGGACAGCTCGATGCCAAGACAGACAGCCAATACCAAAACCTGACCATCTTCATCAATAATCTTGATACCCAGCTCAGCCTCAACCACAACATCACACAGAGCAATATCTCAACCCTGTTTTCAATGCTGACTGCTATGAACCAGAGCGAGACCCAAGACCATCTGGCGATCAATGCCAGCCTGACCCAGCTCGGCTCTGATATATATGGTTATTATGTGGACTTGAACAACACAATCACATCAAAGCTCGATGCACTGAACCTCAGCCTTGCCCAAGAGCTGAGTGCTCTCAGGAACGAGACCTCAAGCAATTTCAATTCCAGCTTCCTGCTCTTGAATCAGCTCTCAGGAGAGCTAAACTCAACCAAATCAGAACTCAAGAGCGACATATCCAACCTTTCTATCCAGCTCAATGATACGAGGATTGAACTCCTCCAACAGATGAATTACCTAAATGTCAGTATGCAGGCAGGGTTCACAGAGAAGGATGCACACATCCAGTCTGCTTATGATAACATCACCAGCCAGATAAACAATCTCTCAATCACATGGGATGGCAACTTCACGCAAGTCCTTAATAGGCTGGACAATCTCTCGATGCAGATCGACAATAACCAGAACATAACCCAGAGCAATCTGTCGGCAATAAACACATATCTCATAAATCTCAATACCTCAATCCAGCAGGGGTTCACTGATCTCAATACAAACCTCAGCCTTGTCCAGCAGAATCTCTCGACACAGCTCAGCCTTGTCAATCAGTCGCTTTCAACACAAATAGAAGCTCTGTCCAACAGCACAGACAGCAATTTCAACCTGACTTTCAACTGGCTGGAGATTTTGGACAATAACATCAACGGGACAAGATCAGAAATGCTCAGCTCGATCCAAAACCTGTCACTGCAACTGAACGATACAAGGACAGAGATCAACAACAACCTTGCTCTGGTCAATTCGAGCCTATGGACAAAGATGGATGAGGCGGAGAACCAGACCAACTATGCGATTGACCTTATTGAGAATCTCACACTCATAGAGCAGGCTGAGAATAACAGCAACCAAGATGTGCTGGATTATCTGGCAAGCCTCAACACCAATATCACAAGCAATTTCGAGAGCATAAATAATAGCTTCGACCACACCGATAGCCTCATTACCAATATCAGCCAGCAGATAAACTTCACAGAAGTGCTCAGCTCACTCACTAACCTCAGCACCCAAGTCTCAAGCAACCACAACATCACCCAGCAGAACATAACCCAGATATTCAACAAGCTCGATGGGCTGAATGACTCATGCACCCAGAACTTCAATAGCCTCAACTCAAGCGTATCCAACCTCAGCACCAGAGTGGACAATTACATGGTCTGGCTCAATGGCACACTGGTCGAGATGAAGTCTGAGATCAGCAATACCGAGAACATGACAATCATCATCAACCAGTCAATAGTCTGGATCATGGAGCAGTTGAATGTCAGCACGGATGATCTGAATCTGATCGTTACCGCCCCCTCCAAATGTCTTGCTGACACCAACTGGCTCGCAAGGGCACAGGTCAAGGATAGGTATGGCAATATCCTATCATATCTCGATGATGTGGAGTGCAACATGACCACAGACTTGTGGGGCACAAGCAACATGAGCTATTCATTCTCAGAAGCGAATTTCAAGTATATCCATGTCTGCGACCCGACAGCTACGATCTTCAACTGGTCGGTGAACTGCGGGAGAACCTGAGAAGGGAGACAGAAAAGCAAAAGGTATATAAATGATAAAACTTATAGGAGATGAGAACATGGTCAAAAAGGGGATGCTGGGGCTACTGATATTATTCATGATTCCGATAGTCTGGGGAATCCAAGTCAATTCATCGACTGAAATATATTCCTTTGACATCTCCAACTGCCAAGTGAACAACAGCAATATCGGGTGCGGAGCTGTCGATGTGAGGTTCTCATGCAATATCACACCCTATTCCTATATTGACTATACTCTATTCCGCATAAATGGCTCGGACTTCACAACATCACGCAATAATGAGATTTTCTACTACGACTGGCATAAAGGCATTACACCCATAAGCACAGACATATATATCGGGCTGGACAGGGGGCAGATACATGACATCGGAAGCGGGGATGCACTATTCTTCCCCAATGCCACTACACACCTGACCTGCTCTGCCTGCAACTATAATATCTCTGCTGATCCCTGCATGATCAATAACACACGCATCGTGCATTATGTGGGCGACAACACACCCAACTGCACATCATATAACGATACCGAGTCATGCGATTATTGCGTGACTGACTGGCAGGTAGCCTCCACCTGTCTTGAGAACAATACGGAATACAGGCAGTATGCAGACAATAACGCCTGCTATAACATCACTGGGCTGTATTCCGATTCATGCGATGCCTCATTCATAGACTGCGATACTTGGAAGCCATGCAACTTTCTGGGCGATGATATGAACTGCGATTTCGATGCCAATCCCCTGATCAATGTCGGTGGCAACAAGATTTACTGGAAATGCTCAATAACAAACTCGACTGGCAACTACTCCTGCATCTCGTATGTCAAGGAATCAGGGGCGATCATCCAGACCAGCCCACAGCAAAAGACCTATTCAAGCGGGATTATACCCTTGCAACAGGAAGCAAGAGAGTTCTTCACTGCGGATAACGGGCTTGTCCAGCCCTATTTTACAACTGAGAACCTCAAGCCCAATGTTACCTATGTGTTTGGTGTCCAATGCTCCTATGCCAATGGCACTCTGAGATCAGAGGAATATGTCACTCCCCTATATCGCAATCTTGAGGGCGTAGCCTTCACAGGCATCTGGCTCAAGGATAATATCGGCTATCTGTTCGGGGCAGTGATCCTGATCCTGATAATCATAGCTGTTGTAATGCTGGTGGTGAGGTCAAGATGAATAAACTTAATCTGATTTTGATATGGGTCTTTATGGTCGCAATGACTTGTACAGGAGCAATGGCTCTCGAAAGCGTATCCCAATATGGAATATCTGACCAGCATCAGTGGTGGGTCTCTGGGATAATGGGGACAGCCCCATATCTCGTGAACTGGACTGATCTGGGGCAGGATGACAATATGCCTCTTGTCTATGACCTCAATAACGATAGCGTGAATGAGATCATCCAAAGCAGGCAGGGCACAATCAAGGTCTATGATCTGAATGGGTCTGTGTTAGCATCAGCAATAATCTCAGGTCTCGGTAACAGGCAGGTTTCTGCTTTTGATACTACTCATTGTTCAAGTGGTCGAGGGATATATGTTATAGTGAGTAATGGAGATATGTCTGTTCAATGTCTGGTCAATAATACACTTGTAACGGGATGGTTATGCAACGAAACTGCTCTTGATAAAACCACCCCAGATTTCACAGGTGCATCTGTATCAAATGTGGATGGGCATAATCTGGCAGTCTTTTTTTACGAAAGTGCAGGTGCTCATTATGCACGCTTCTGTGATGATACCAACTCAAGTAAATGGGAAACCTCCTTAATGACAACAACTGCTCAAACATTTAAAGGAACGCCCCCGCATGGCAACTTGAGGAATGATGGCTATGAATATTGGGTATTCCAGCTTGCCTCTCTTGATGGTCATCAAGTTGGTGTAGTTTATCTCAATAAGATCGGGAATGTGACCACTCTAACTATCGCCAATTATGCAGGTGCAGGCGAAGAATATATGGAGAAGCACCCTATGATTGTCAAGAGGGGCGGAGGAACAGCAGATGAATTGTTAATCCCTTTTAGAACTTCAAATAAAGATCGGTTCTGGTATGGTGACGCAACTGGGTATATGTATAGCGATTTCACTCCTCCAGAATCAGAAAGTTCTTACACCCGATATTCTAACCCCATCCAGCTTGGGACAAATGGGGATATATGCTTTTTATATCACCTGACAAGTGTAAGCGATATAAATATGCGTTCTTCTTTTGTTTGTCGGACACCTGCAACTCTTGTCTGGTCTTATATTTCAACCATGCTACCCTTCAATGGGGTAGCACCTAATTATAACAATCGACTGATTGCTACTGATATGAACAATGACGCTTTTTCTGATTTCTTCATTGGAAAATATTATAGCTCGACAGCTACTATCAACGCAACATTATGTCTCTACACAAACCATACAAATCCATTAAGTTGCACTATATTGGGGGCACAGGCAGATTACATCTATGGTGTGGACATCGGGAATGATGGGTATAGGGATATTGTTTATTCGGACTCGGTGAATAATCTCTTAAAGGTATTTCGGACAAATCTATCTGGAGCTGGATGCGGGAACTTGAGTGCTTTCCAGAACTGCAATAATACAAGTGAATGTCTGTGCGGGCTTTATTGTGATCTTGATCAGCAATTCAATATGACAAGATGCCATAATCATGCCTGCACCTATGATGGTGATTGTTTCGGATACGAGACCTGCATCAACTCAACAGGCGGGGTCGGTGGCAATAAAACCTGCACATCTCCACTGAGTGTCTCAAACTGCATAGACACAGATAGCGTGATATTCCCAACAATCAACTATTCCATGCAGGGAACGATGTCAGCGACAAATATCTACAATGTGACTGATTATTGCTCTGGCGATTTCGTGGTGGAGTTCTACTGCGACAATGCGACCACATACCATCCGACTGCGATCCTGTATGACTGCGGTGGGATCGGACAGACTTGTGTTGGTGGTGCTTGTGTTGCACCAGTCAGCAATGGGACTTGCTTTGATAGCGATAGCGTGAGCTATCCGACAATAAACTACAATATATCTGGGGTTGTGTCAGCGAACAATGGCTCGAATCTCACTACCCATCCTGATTTCTGTCTTGGCAATACCCTCTACGAGTATTATTGCTTCAACTCGACAAACTCAATCGCCTTCAACATAACACATTCATGTGCAGGTGACGGGCTGATCTGCACAAATGGCAGATGTCTGGTCAATACCTCAGTGCCGAGCTTGAATTGTAGCACATACACAGACTCATATTCATATCCGACACTCTGGCTTGATACATTCGGCTATTCTGGCTCGTCAATTCTGGGTCATAACTGGGTCGGCTATCCATTCGTTATCGGTGAGAACTATGACCATGCCTGTAATATCCTATTCATGAATTACAGCAAATATAGCCAAGACATCAGCTACTCGTTTTTGCAGACGATCAGCACATCTTTCGTGTTCACATGGGATATGTTCTTGGACAGCAGATACTCCAATACTTCCTATGTCCTGAATGGGATGCCTATTGATGTCTACTTCAAGAATTCAACTGGAGACCAGATCATCCACCTTGTTTGGGGCAGTGATGGGATCATCTACAACTATAATTCGTCTGGGTTCAGTGTTCCTATCGGGAACTGGCAGGGGAGCTTTGACTCCTATAAGCTCGTGGCGAACATGACCTCCAAGACATTCAACTTCTATTATACAAACTCCACCAATGAGCTGTCATATGTGCTTGGCTGTGCGAACTGCACATTCAGGTATGATGGCACAATCAAGTCAGTGGATTTCTATCCACAACCGCCCTTGATGGGGTCTTATGCGAACCTGTCAGTCGGGGTCTGGCTCGATAACCTCAAGATGGTGCTCGGGGCAGAGACCGCACCACCACAGAACATAACCAACTTCTGCTATTTCACGGGGTGCATATTCCATGACCATTTCAATTATACAGACGATACATACACACATGGCTGGTATCAGTTCAATACCACGCCAAGCAACAGCATCGTGTTCTATGGCAACAGCACAAATGGGTATGACTTCCAGCATTATTTCGATACAATCAGGATCACGGACTCCAATGGGATCATGAGTCTTCAGTTCAGGGCAAAGTTCCCACAGCCATCCGAATCAGCTCTTGACCTCATACACTTTGCACTATATACCACTGACGGGCTAAACAAGATCATAGATTTAGAATTCTCGGATGGGATCATCCTTGATTCAAACGCAGGTCTTGGACAGCCATGCACGGGGAATCTGGTTTTCTGCCAAGCGGGGTCGGGGCTTGGGTCTTATACCTATGACCATTGGAATGTGTATACCATGAAAATCGATTTTGCGGGACATACCTATGACCTGTATCAAGACAACAATCTGCTTGCCTCTGGTGCACCGATTGTGTCCACTCAGACCGAGATGAACAAGGTTGGTTTCTGGGTCAATACCGACAGCTCCATCGAGCTTGATTATGTGACACTCGCAGGTGGGACACTACTCGTGGATAGTATCTCTAATGGGCTTGTGAACTCAGAAACGGGTGTCCCACTATCTGACCTGAGATGGTGCTGGAGCGAGACCAATGGAACATTCAACTGGAATTGTTGCACATCTGCTGAGAACGCAACCAGAAGCATGATGTGTCCATTGAGGGTTACTGGAAGATACTGGCTGGGATCGGCAACTACATTCGTGCTGAATAACTTTATCTACTTCCTGATTGTGGTGATCCTCTTTGTGATCTTAGTGCCCTTCATCGTTCCAATGCTGAGAGGTCAGAAATAAGAAGATGGTAGCAGGGACAATAATCGCTTTAATTATAACAGCGATCACTTCAATAGTCGGTACGATTGTAGACACTGGAAAAGCAGTTCTTGATACGATTATAAGTTTCTTCATGTCTATATTTTCGCTGTTGCAGAGCTTTGTGCAATCAGCTCCGATGCCTATGAAGGTCGTGATCTTTCTATTCTTCATCCTGACATTCGGTAATATCTTTTCCAATTTTTTCCTATCTACTCATTATGCCTGTAATGCGAATGGTATCCTATATGAGACAAGCGATATTGGTCATGCAATGACGCTCATGCTGAAAAGCAATTTCCAGTCGATGAGTGTGGGGGATCGCAATACATATATCACTGATAATTTCAATGGTGTCACTCAGAAGGCTTCTCCAACAATGATCAAGTGCTCTGGCACATCTCCGAAGCTGTATTTCTACTCGATAGATGTCCTTGACTATAAGATGTGGCTTTTGCTTCTCGTGATCCTGTTTGGTGCTCCTCTGATCTGGAGCTACTACACAAAGATGGGTGCACTCCACTAAGACCTGAAAGTATATAAATAACAAAACAAATAAAGAGGATAAAATGGGGGTGACTCACATCAATAAATCAATCATTCTTATTGTTCTCCTGATCCTGCTATCAAATTTCGCTCTGGGTGCTATTGCCGATGATACTTCCGCAATGACACAGCTCAATGAGAGGCTGGATAGGATGAAAGCGGAGATCATCAAGTCTATCAGAGACACCCAAGCCACGAATCAGAACGCCACATCCACATTCATCGACCAGAATTTCCAGACCCTCGATAGAAGGATTCAAGAATTCCTGAAAGCATCAAAGCGGGACATTGCTATCATCATGGTTGCGGGGTTTCTAATCGGGTTCGCATTATCCCAGATTATTCGACTATCAATAGAACGCTCCAGAAAGAAGTCGCTCATAAAGAGAGCGATGGAGCTTGAGATCGTAGTCCAGAAGCTCGAAAAGGAGGCAGTTGGGCTGTCAGCAAAAGTTAGACAGCTCAAGAACCTCGACATGAGTTATACCCAGTCCTTGAAGAAGCTGACCAAGAGAGAGCCATTCATCCCATTCAGGATGGTGCTCTTTGGCATCTTTACCCTGCTTCTTGGAGTGATTATCACCTATTTTGTGATGGGGGGCAAGCTCTGATGACCGAACAAAGCAATAGATCACTGGTGATTGTTGTTATTATTATAGTCATCGTTCTCGGAGTTGTCGCTTATTTTGTAGCGGGAGCAAAAGGTGTAGCTGGGATCATGAATTTCATGAAGTGGGCACTCATAGGCGTGTTCATAATCGGGCTGGCTGTCTGGGGCGTGTGGTATCTATTCATCAGGAAGATCAGAGATGATAGGGTCGCTCTCAATGCACAGAGGATTGTGGAGCAGTCAAAGTTAAGCAAGCCTGAGTTCTTGGGTGATCTCTATCTATCAGGCGACTTAGACCATCCGCAGATTCGGTTGGGCAAGATCATTGGCTATACAAGGATCAAGAACATTCTCGATGAGGAGTCCGATGTGTTTGTGTTCAAAAAGATGGGTTTTCCCATGTCCATGTTCGAGGAGGGTAAACCTATCAGAGTTGATCCTGAAAATCACACTGAGATGATTGGCGATGTTATTCTTAAAGGTATATCTTTAGTTTCACACGGGGGGTTCTATTTCATCAATGATCAGCATCTTGATATGGAGAGAATTGATCGAACTATCAAGACAGAAGTAATCAGACAATATACAATGGATGTGCTGAGAGATGTGAAGATAATATCGGATATGGCAGTTGGAATTGATCCGAATTTCGAAAAGAGCCTTCAATCCAAATCTCTCCTTAAAATTCCAGCGAGAGTTGATCCAAATCAACAACAGAACCAACAAACCTATGAAAATAGAGGTCAGCAATAAACATGACTCAATTTCACATCAAATATCCTCTGCCAATCAAAGAGATAGTGACAACCACAGAATTTTATCAAGACGAGGACTTGCAAGAGAAGATCATCGACAGCAAGATGACCCATGACTATGTGGTGCTGATGTTCATCTGCTCTCTGCTTCTTATCGTGGTGGTGCTGTTATGACTGATGAGAGTTATTATCAGAGCGATGAATATAAGAGACAGCTCAAGCTCATCCTCATCTGTATGGCTGTCTTGATTGTGTTTGCAGTTGTTGTGGCAATCCTCAAGACACCGCACTATACAGCAGAACAGCTCGACTGCATAGCCCGAAACCCAATGAATAAATATCTGTGCGGGGTGCAGTAATGGCGTTGAGGTTCATCAGCCACAAAGAGATCGCATTTCGAAATCTGCTCGCAATGCTCCGCACACCCCCTGTTGCAGTCATGAACTACTATTCAAACCTCTTTCTCTCAGCGAGATTCGTGTTTGGAGACCAGCCAGACAAGATCAAGCATATAGACAAAGAGATCAGGCGGATGGAGTGCATGGTCGGGGTGCAGAGGACAGCAGACAGCGAACAGCTCCAAAAGCAGTTAGCAGAGATCGCAAGCCTCAAGCATCATCTCAATGCAGAAAGACAGAAGATAGAGAACCTGCATGAAACATCTGATAAGGATACGCAGAAAGAGCTGGAATCTATGTATAATGGGATTTCAGAGCAGGCAGACGAGCTGGAAAGGCAGGAATATCATCTATTGCTCCAACTCCAGCCACTTATGAACCTCAAGATGATTGAGACATATATGGACAATAATATGGATTTAAAGAGCTTCTTTAAGGAAGGGGGCAGGATCGTAACGCAGATGGAACTCAGCTCTGAGCTGGATAAGATCAAAATCTGGGTCTATCAGGAAGCAGTCGAGATGATGCCTTACATCCGATTTACAAAACTTGAATAAAGGAGGACAAAAATGAAACTGAACAGCAAGATGATCATGTGCGATAGTTGTGGTGATGGACTCAAGAAAGGGGATACTTACTGGGTCAGGACTGATGGGATGGTCATGTGCGGAGACTGCCTGATCCATCCTCTGTATGTCTTGAAAGAGGCATACAACCAAACGACATTTGCAAAAGCAAAGGCAGTTATCAAGGAATTCGATGATGATTGCGAGGACTCCTTCTTGGAGAGCGATTAGGATGATGCAGTGCAATGTCTGTGGTAAGAAGGTCAGGGCTACTTTCTTGGGCGGGCATTGTCTTACCTGCATCCGCAAACATGGTCAGAAGAAATGCTCTGAGCTGGCAAGAGAGAAGGGTTAGACAATGGCGATCAGCTTTTGGCTATTAGCAGTCCTGATCGTGGCTGGATTCCTGCTTCTATCGTGGATTCTAAGCCTCCTGCCACCCAAAGTCCAAGAGTTTCTGGGCGATTTCTTGCGGGAATCATTCAAGTAGCATTTCACGCCTCTGCAACGGGGAGACAGATAATTGGCTTGAAGGGAGACAGAAAAGACAAACATTTATATATATGTGTCTCCATTATACCTTCTGCAATGCTTATAGCAGTTCCAAACGAGGTGAGAATATGAAGGGTGTCTTAGTTCTGGTAGGCTTGATCTTGATAGCGATGATGACTTTTGCGGTGTCTGCGGATACCTGCTCAGTCTGCAATGAGACCTGCTCACCTTGTGGTGGTGGGTGCGATGCAACGGATTTATCAAGTATGTATGAACTCAGTTATTATAATACCACAAACTTTGATGTGGTGGTTGGAGATATCTCGGGTTGGAACACAAGTTGTATAATAGATATGAATAGGATGTTCAGAGATGCACCAGACTTCAATCAGGACATATCAGGTTGGAATACCTCATCTGTCACCAGTATGTATATGATGTTCGCAGGTGCTACCCAATTTAATCAAAATCTTTCTGCTTGGGATATGACAAATGTAGATACTATGGATGGGATGTTTCATGGTGCGACAGCTTTCAATGGTGATGTCTCAGGATGGGATATAAGCAATTATGATTATCACCTTAATGGTCTTTTCAAAAATGCACCAGCTTTCAATCAGGACATCTCAGGATGGGATGTTGATCAAGTTTATAGTTTTAGTGAGATGTTCTCAGGTGCAACAAACTTCAATCAGGACATATCAGGTTGGAATACTGGTTCTGTAACAGATATGTATAATATGTTCTATCAAGCAACTTCATTCGATCAGGATTTGAGTTATTGGGATGTCAGTAATGTCAATGGTGGAAATGATTTCGGTGATATGTTTGGTGAGGATAATCTCTCAACATCTAATTATGATGCAATATTAATAGGTTGGGCTAATCGTGGAGTATTTCCAGATAAGGAAATCAATTTTGGTTATTCCCAATACACTTCTGCTGGAGAAGTGGGGAGAGAAATCTTGGAAGATGATTATGGATGGATAATCACCGATGGTGGTCTAACTACCCCTCTTACTGAGAATGAGACTTGCTCTGTCTGTAATGAAACTTGCTCACCTTGTGGTGGTGGATGCACAGCAACTGATATGTCTGGAATGTATATGGGTGTAACAGATTTCGATAATGTTGTTGGAGACATTACTGGTTGGAACACAAGCTGTATAACATCTATGACCAGTATGTTAAGAGGGACTGACTTCAATCAGGACATCTCAGGATGGGACACAAGCTCTGTGACAGATATGAGTGGAATGTTCATAGATACACCCACATTTAATCAACCAATAGGGTTGTGGGATGTGGGTCAAGTGACAGATATGAACGCTATGTTTGCTGGTGCTACCTCCTTCAATCAGAACTTGAGTAATTGGAATACAATTTCAGTTACAACAATGGGTAATATGTTCAATGGTGATACTGATTTCAATGGTAATATCACTAATTGGAATACTGGTCAAGTCACGAATATGGGTAATATGTTTAAGAACTCAAACTTCAATCAGGACATCTCTGGATGGGACACAAGCCAAGTGACTAATATGGCAGGGATGTTTCAGGGATCGGTGTATAACCAACCAATAGGATCATGGAACACAAGTCAGGTGACTGATATGAATTATATGTTCAATAATGATCGTGTTTTCAATCAAGACATCTCAGGATGGGATACAAGCCATGTCACAAGTATGCGTGGGATATTTTCAGGTGATTGGGCATTTGACCAACCAATAGGGTCATGGAACACAAGTTCTGTAACTGATATGTATGGTATGTTTATTGCATCAAACTTCAATCAGGACATCTCTGGATGGGATACAAGTCAGGTGACTGACATGGGTGGGACATTTGCATTGAGCAATTTTAATAAAGATATTTCATCATGGGATATTGGGAATGTGTTGAGTATGTTTAATATGTTCAACATGGTCACTCTATCAACAGAAAACTATGATTCAATCCTTTTAGGATGGAGTAATCAATCTGTTCAGGATAATGTGACCTTTAATGCAGGATATTCCCAGTATTCTTCTGCTGGTCTTGTCGGCAGGAATATCTTGACTGACTTTTATGGATGGATCATTACTGATGGTGGTCAATTATTAACATATCCAACAGACCCGACTGATTTCCTCAACAGGGCTGGGGGTTGGGGCTATTTCCCATCATCCTATGACAAGGAGATATTCTGGAATGGATCAACCACAAACGCCTCAACGATCAGCTATGAGTGCAGGATGGACTACATTAACCAGTCAGTGACCTGTGGCAATTTCTCACCATTCTCAGATGTGACTTATGACATCCAATATTCAGACGATGGCGGAGCGAACTGGTATATGCCAAACGGGAGCTATAACTACACTAATTACGGGATGCTGACAGATAATGATACTTGGGGCTGGAAGAATCCAGTTGTGATGTTCAAGACAGGCGAATTCCCAGAAGGTAATCTCACACTGAGGGTTCGGGCTTTCGATGGCACAAATTATTCCAACTGGGTTGAGTCTGATGTGATCGAGAACAAGATACCATATTGGGAGTGCTCGAACTACAATGCAACCGACTGCTTGGGCGATCATTTCTATTACTGCAACCAAGCGACAGATACGCACTCAGACTACGGGACAATAACATGGGACTGGAACTTCTACTATCCGCTTGCTGATCTGCATAACAGGACAGCCTGCGGGATGTGCACTCCAAACTGGAACTGCACTGGATATACAGATTGTGCAACAGATAATTCCCAGACCTGCAATGTCGTTACTGACGAGAGCTTCTGCAATGTGAGCTACGCAGGCAACTATTCCGAGTTCGGGACATTTGTATGCGACTACTGCACTCCAGACTGGTCATGCTCAGCTTTCGGAGCTTGCGTTCTGCATCACTCGAACTGCTTGAGTGTAAATGATACGAATAATTGTTATGCGGAGACCAATCTCAGCTCAGATCAGTTCGATGGCAATCTCACACCCTATGGAGGCGGTTGCGGATATGCTCCAAATTATGTGACTGGAGACATTACTGGTATGGCAACTGATGTGATCGGCAATGGATTGCTTGAGGTTGTTGCTTTCATAGGCGTGATAGTCGTTGTGGGAATCGTGATCTATGGAGCAAACAGGCTCAAGAAGCTCGGGAGGAGGTAAATTAAGATGCCAAGCAGTCTGAAACTATTTCCAAGACCGAAGATGATGACCATCAAGTATGGCAGGGGCACTATGAAGGCAAGAGTGTCTGGCACATACACCAGATACTTCAAAGGCAAGAGGCATACCAGCCATCATATAACAGGCATCAAAAAGAGGTGGTGAGAATGGCTAAATCAACAACTTTCAAAGGAGCACCAAAGCCCTTCGGGGGATCAGGACAAT
>Ga0315294_10004505_pt1 | contig 15200 bp, 12 predicted proteins | sample YL17G13_40_MG_FD_203626 | JGI IMG/M metagenome (GOLD analysis project Ga0315294, IMG submission 203626) | Sediment microbial communities from Yellowstone Lake, YNP, Wyoming, USA - YL17G13_40 | ecosystem: Environmental > Aquatic > Freshwater > Lake > Sediment | place: USA: Wyoming | collected... | reverse complement strand
AGAGCTTTGCAGGCTTGACTTCCAGAGTAGTCAAATTCTGCTGCTTGACCGATTACTATTGGTCCGGATCCGATTATTAGTATCTTCTTTAGGTCTTCTCTTTTTGGCAAGCTCACCGTTGCTCCAACATCTTGATGAATCTATCGAAGAAGAAGTAGGTGTCATGTGGCCCAGGGCCTGCCTCAGGATGGTACTGGACTGCCATTATTGGTAGCTTGTTATGCCTGATTCCTTCTGGAGTCATGTCGTTCAGGTTTTTTTGGATCAGTTTTAGTCCAGTCCCTTCTAGAGATTCGGTGTCGACTGCGAACCCATGATTTTGGGTTGATATGAAGACTCTGCCTGTCTCAAGATCTTTTACAGGCTGGTTTGCGCCTCGATGACCAAACTTCAGTTTGAAGGTGTTTGCACCCAAAGCCAGGCTTGTGAGCTGCAGCCCTAAGCATATGCCTGCTATTGGAACTTCACCGGCAAGACTTTTGATGGTCTGAATGGTTGGAGTCACTTTGGCTGGATCTCCTGGACCGTTAGAAACAAAGACGGCGTCGGGATCGTACTCCATGACTTTCTTTGGAGAGAAGTCATAGGGGATGATATGGAGATTTACGCCTTTGAGAGTCAGTTGAGTTAGGATACTTTTTTTTACCCCGCAATCTATGACAACAGCATCATACTTACCCTTGGCATCTACGAATTTCGGCTTGTCTACGCTGACCTTGTCTACAAGATCCAATTCTGAAATGTGAGGCTGCTTCTTGGCAATCTCAACAAGCTCCTCATTGCTGGGCATATCTTCAGCCGCATATACAGCTAGGGCAGCCTTCATTGTGCCATGTACTCTAGTTCTCAGAGTGAGCATCCTTGTGTCTACACCCTCAATCGCTGGGACATTGGACTCACGTAGAAACTGATCAAGGTTCTTCTGACTTCGCCAATTGCTTGGCGCTTTGCACAAATTCTTAACGACGAAACCTCTCACTTGTATTCTGTTGCTCTCATAGTCCTCGCTGCATACCCCATAGTTACCGATGAGGGGATAAGTCATCATGAGTATTTGGCCGGCATAGCTAGGATCCGTAAGCGCTTCGACATATCCCGTCATCGATGTGTTGAAGACAAGTTCGCCTTGAACCAAACCCTCTGAGCCGAATCCTAAACCTTCGACAACGGTACCATCTTCCAATGCCAAAGCGGCCCTTAGTTGTTCACTCTGACTCCGTTCATTCTTTCCGAGGTTAATTCACTGCCACCTCTCTGACCAGGTTCATCCTATCTCCTCTTTGGGAGTTGGATGAATTATTCTCTTGGAAAAGCTTAGCCATCACAGGTAATTTGTCGAAGAATTAAAAGGGTAACGGTCCAAGTCTTAGATACTCAAAGAACTCTGTCTGCTGTAGACCGCCCCTTTTCAACACTAATACAATTCCAAGCCTTTGTTCCATCAAGATCTTCAAACTGGCCAAAAATACTGGAAAGCAATTGCCGTGAAGAGACACGGCACGGGTCATCTTGGCGCCGGGGGTGGGATTTGAACCCACGTGACCCGTAAGGGTCATCGGCTTTCTGCAGATCTTTAGCAAGCCGACGCCTTACCTGGTTTCCCGATTCAGCGCGCGCTTGAATCTCTAGGCAACCCCGGCATCTGGCTTGATTAACGCAGAGACCTTTCCATTAAATGAGTCTTTCGTGCCTACAACTTCTGAATTGAAATCCGGTAGAAAAAGAACTTGCAATATAGGCTTGATAGGAACCTTGTCTACTGCCTAGCGTCGTGGCTTCTCTTTCTTTCCTGAAAGGAGCGCCTCGAGTGAAACATTGTTGACTTTAAAGACTATAAATCTAATGCCAGGGATATCCCCCATAGCTTTTCCTTGAGCGCCACCTATACCGCAGACTTGAACCTCATCATGTTCGTCTATGAAGTTCAGGGCTCCGTCGCCAGGTGTGAATGCAGTTATTACTTTCCCATTCTTTATGAGCTGGACTCTTACGGCCTTTCTTACAGCACTGTTTGGTTGTCGGCATTCGATCCCCACCTTCTCCAGAACGATTCCTCTTGCCTGCGGTGCGCCCTGCAGAGGGTCAGCTTTGTAATCCAGACCGAGCATTCTTCTCTTGTAAGATGCATATTTCCATCTCAGCCCCTTGCGTATTTGCTTGAGCTTTCGTCCAGCCAGAAGGCCCCTAGAAGTCTTTCCCATTTCTCAATCCCGGTTCTACTAGATGTCTTTGCAGCTCAATTCAAGTCTGGATTATAAAAACTGTTCTCCGAAGGCGGCCGGACAGATTTCTGGCGCGCGCTAGAAGGCTTCTGGTTTTGGATCGAAGAATCCAAATGGTATGAATTGCTTGGAATCTGAGGGATCGAGTTTGCGTGCGACTAGGTGTTCATATTTGTTTATTTTGTCTTGCCTCTGATAGGTTTCTTCCGCTTGGAACGTATATGCAAAATCAGTATGACTCCGACGACTGCTGCTGAGACCAGAATTGCAGTCTGAATGATTAGAGTAGGATTTGTGTGATCCCCAACTTCAGGTGATTGCTTGGGACCGTCGTTAGCTGGAGGGGGGACCGTCGATGTGGGCTTTGGCGATTGGGTGCTGGTCGAAGGCTCGGAAGTTGGGCTAGATGAAGCGGTTGGTGAAGCTGTGGTTATCGGCTTATACCAATCGACTCTTACTACGAGCTTAGGTTTCCGTTCGTCAGGCTGCAAAGCCTGTTTCGGATAGTATGAGGCAAGCTGATCTGACGCATTTATCTCGCTCTTGATCTTTATCATTGTGCCGTAGTTATTCGCGGTTCTCGAATGCCACATCTTCAAGTCACTGGTAATATCCCAACATACCCATGCCTCAATCGGCGTCGGCCTGATTATTGTCGTGGACGTCGGGGCCTTGACATAAGGTGGTTGTGTTCTCCAAGTCAGTTTGTGTTCATTCCAGTCGGACATAACCCTGTGGGTCTCAAACTCTTGGCTAGTCTTGGGTGGATCATACATGTAAAGACACATGTTTGCCGAGAGTATCTTTGCATCTTGTGGAATGGAGGTTATGTTGAACTTGATGTAAATTCTGGAGTTGCCGTAGAGCTTATAGGAGTCGTATTCAACGTACATGTTTCCCGCAAAGAGTGCCCATAGGTACCCGTGAGGTTCTTCGGGGTATTTTGTGTGTAGATACATACTATTGACAAAAGTATCTCCGACTGAAGGTTGAATCACAAGAGTTGATTCTAGAGCTCTGCAGTTAACTGTTTGAACAGTCAACAGAAGAATTCCTAGTATGATCAAGCTTGTATGTTGCGGTTTCAATTCCAATACCCAGATCCTAGGAATCGAACTCTCAGTGCATCTCTAACACTTTCTTGAGTGGGATTAGTATCTTGCCGAGCTTTCCACCATAGTTGCCGGCTGAGATCTTCTTTATTCCAGCAACTGTTGTTGCAGCTTCTATTCCAACTTTCATCGCTCTCTCAACTGACGTCAGGTTCAGTCCGTTAACGAAGACTTCATAGACACAGTTGACACCAGGAGGAATCTTGCTTTCTCCGACTCTTTCCTTGATTGATGGGCAGAAGGCGTCGTTTGTTGTTGCAACGGCATTCTTGTACTTTTTTCCTCCAACCTTGGTTCCTGAGGCAGCTACACCCCCAGCACACGGATCGAATACATATGGCACCTCCCTAATTGCTTCGACGGCAATTTCGGCAGCCATAAGTGCTGTTGCTTGCGACTCCCCTAAGATGAGGAAGTTGCCACCTGCGATGCCTCGTGCGACTCCGAACTTGGTCTCGATATAGCAGAAACCGTCCATTCTTGGGATCTTGTAGACAGCGCGCCCATCTCTCTCAACGATCTCTTCGTAGCCATCTCCAAAGATCTGTATAGGAGTATCTTTGACCTCAGCGTGGTATTGGGCCATCTCCTCGGGCATAGCATCGAAGGCAGATGCTGTAGGGGTTGGAAGCACTCCTTTTCTTATCCTAGCGATAAGCCAGTAGTTGAGTTCTTTCCTGTCTCTGTGTCCGGCGTCGAGAAGGTAGCCTGGTCTCTTGTCAGGTGATTCTTCAATGGAGATTTCACGCTCTATCCCGGCTTCCCCTGGTCCCAGCGTTGCTGAGACACCTAGACCCTTCGCTTCCAGTGCTGATGCAAGAGCCCACCTTCTTGTTGATGCTGTAATAATGAACCTTCCAATATACATCGGAAAGGCTTCCGCAAAAGTATCTTCTATCTCAACATTGTTCAGCCTCAGATCTTTTCACCTTAGGTTGGGCCCTCTTTGAGGGCACTGCTGTGAAGATATAATGGTTAGCTAAGAAAAAGACGATTCATCTACGCTATTATTACATGGTCTATGTGGAAGTATCTCTTCGCGAGAAGTCTCGTCTTGTCTATGGTCTTCCCGTTCTTTCCAATCGCGATGGCCTTATCTCGACTCTCCACCTCAACCACTGCAATCTTAGAGTCAGGTTTCTCAGTGATCCTCACGGTTCTAACCCGAGCTGGGGCCAATGAGTTGCGTATGAGCTGTTCAGGTTCATCAGCAGCCTCTACAACTTCAATCTGTCTACCAGTCATCCTCCTTAGAGTATCGATGTTTCTTCCAGCCTTGCCTATAGCTAGACCCATCTCTCCCTTTTTTGTGACGAGAATAACACGATCATTCTCTTCGTCTATCAAACAATCTTTTGAAGTTGCGCCTGTTATGCTCTCAAAGAGAGCTATGAGCCGCATCTCGTCCCCTTTGAGTCTAATCCTTTGTGACTGCATCGTCCTTTTCAGCCAGTCTCAGTATCTCTGAGTCCCCAGTTTCTCTAACTGTAATTGCGGCAACTATAAAGGGTTTCCCGCACAAAGTGCCGAGTTCCATACTCGTTCCCTCATAGATGTAGGTTGGCACTCCAGAGTTCTGAGCGTCCTTCACTATTTGCTCCTTGTCTGGGCAATTAGAAGCCAAGATTATCAGCCCGGCCCTTCCAAGCTTTGCAGCCGCAGATGCGTTTCGACTTCCAAGGTCTGTCTTTCCAGTCTTCAAGGTTATGGCGATCTGTTTACTGAAGTCTATCATTTGCTCGCCTCCTCCTCAGGCATGGACATGTAGACATCTATTAGGCCAGTCCCCATTGGTATCTGGCGGCCCACTATGACGTTCTCAGCCACGCCTCTGAGCATATCTTTCGTGCCCTTGACCGAAGCGTCAACTATTGTCGGTATGGTTATCTCGAAGGCTGCCTTAGCCAGTGTAGAAGTTTTCTCTCCACTGATTCCATGCCTTCCAACTTGGAGTACCACGCCTGAGTTTGTCATCATATCAGCCACTAACATCACGTGCCTTATGTCAACATCGAGACCTTGCTCCTCCAATACTCCAATCGCCTCCTTCATTATTACATTCCTTGCTGCCTCGATTCCCAAGACCCCTGCAACCTCATGGACATTATTAGAGACAGTTCTGGTTCTGTCGACCTTCGGTATCTCAAGAGCGTAACCTAGACCAGAACCTTCAGTCCTTATGATCCATTCGCCCTTGTCCTCCAAGACCAATGCCTTTCTTACAGATGGGGCACCTTTGATTCTGAATTGTCTAAGACGTGTTGTGAACCTCTTGAACTGTGGTATCTCCATCTCCTTTGAGGTCACTTCAACATCATACCGGTCTATCTTGACTTGGCAGTTAGGTGGTTTAAGCGCGTCACGAACTTCTTGGAGAGTTATTCCTCTAATCTTCATAGTATTTGCGTTTAGTTTGGCCATGACCTTCATTCTACCCATGTCTGAAACTACGCTCTCACAGATATCCTCCAATGTGGTGTACGTAATGGCGTTGGCAACATCCTCTGCATATTCCCTCTTTGTGCGGTGTTTCTTGTCAAGGTATACAGTCATCGTAGGTGTTGAGGGGATCTTGCGAGCGTCAACTATCTCGATGAGTCTTGGAAGGCCTAATGTTACATTCTGTTCTTTGACCCCTGCGAAGTGGAATGTTCTCAAAGTCATTTGCGTTCCTGGTTCGCCTATCGATTGTGCTGATACTATTCCGGCGGCCTCTCCTGGTTCGATGAGTGCTCTGACATAACCCTCTATCGTTAGGTCTATGGCTTGATCCACGGCCTTACGTGTGAGCTTGGCTTCGCTGAGATGTCGCCTCAATTCGGCAACGAGACTTGGGTTGAGTTTGTCTGCAATTGAATTCATCTTGGATTCGACGTACTTCTTGCTGGCAGGGGTGCCTTTCTCCGAGAACAATCTAACCCTGTCCACAAGACGCTCAGTGTTCACGGCTTTTCCGTGGTCGCTCTTGGCTGTATCGACACCATCCTCACCATACCTGAACTGGATTATGTTTCCAGTTGAGTCCCTTACAGTTCCATCATACTCAACCCTAAGGTGTTCCAACGCGTTGACCAAGCGTCTCTGCATGTAACCGCTTTGTTGAGTCCTGACGGCTGTGTCGACTAGCCCTTCCCTTCCACCGATAGCATGGAAGAAGAATTCTATCGGGTTTAGGCCGTCTCTGTATGAAGAGTAAACGAAACCACGTGCCTCTGCTCCCGCGTCGTTAGGCTCAAAGAATGGGAGGGTTCTGTCACGATAACCACGAAGAATCCTCTTGCCTCTAATCGATTGCTGACCAAGACAGGCGGTCATTTGACCAATATTCAACATCGACCCCCTAGCACCAGCCCTTGCCATTATTATCCCGTTGTTATCTGCCGGGAAGTATTTGTCAGCGTACTCACCAGCGAGGTCTCTAACCTTTGAGAGTTCATTCATTATGTATATCTCCAGACTCTCATCGAGGGTCTGACCGGCCAGCCTATCAAGGGTTCCCTTCTTGTAGCTCTCAATGAGCTCATCGACTCTTTCCTCCGCCTTCTCTGTCGCTTTCCTAATCTTATCCTTGACCTCTTCTGAGACTGCGAGTTCGTCAAAGCCATAGGTGAATCCTTTCAGCATTATGAATCGGTCAAGTAGCTTGGCTATGGAATTCAGGAATCCTCTTGCCGTTGTTGGTCCATAATCCTTTATTATCGTGTGGAAGAGGCTTTCTGATTTCTCAGCCCCTATTGAATTCTTGTCCACGACTCCCTGCTTCAACACACCGTCTTTGATCACGATGTAGGAGTCGTGCGGGCACTTCTCCTTCTTACAGACGGGACATTTGAAGACATTACACAGATTAGACTTCGAGGTGAAGTTCATACCCGCCGGTATGAAGAGGCTGAACACAGCCTTACCGGACCAGAGGGGATTGCTGCCTTTTACATCTGGAGGTGGAAGCTCCCCGGAGTAACCTGCTGCAGTGACAAGTCTCCCAACCTGCTCTCTGGTAAGATAAGTTCCTTTGGCTGTCAGGAGAAAAGCTGAGCTTAGAAGATCTCTTATCGCTCCTATTATCGGCCCTCCGTACCTTGGGGAGAGTATTTGGTCTTGAACCTGCATTAGTAACCTAGCTTCTGTCCGTGCCTCTTCACCCTGCGGTACGTGTAAGTTCATTTCATCTCCATCAAAGTCAGCGTTGTATGGCGGACAGACACAGGGATTGAGCCTGAATGTCTTGTGGGGTAGGACTCTGACTGAATGAGCCATAATCGACATTCTGTGAAGTGAGGGTTGCCTGTTGAAGAGTACGATGTCACCATCTCTGATGTGTCTTTCAACAACGAAGGTGGGCTGTAAGCCTTCTGCGATGCTTTCCCTCTCAGGAACGAATTCGAGTCTTATTCTTCTACCGTCAGTCCGTACGATATACAGTGCTCCAGGATATTGATCTGGACCGTTCCTTATGAGCTGTCTCATCTCTTCAAGATTCCACTCAGTGACTTTCTCGGGGATGGTAAGTCGAGAAGCGAGCTCGATTGGGACTCCAACCTCGTTTATGTCCAAGTTCAGGTCTGGAGATATCACCGTCCTGGCTGAGAAATCAACGCGTTTACCAGAGAGATTCCCTCTGAACCTTCCTTCTTTGCCTTTTAGTCTTTGACATATTGTCTTGAGGGCTCTTCCGGATCTGTGTCTTGCAGGCGGTAAACCTGACACTTCGTTATCAAAATAGGTTGTGACATGATACTGCAGGAGCTCATGGAGCTCTTGAATTATGTTTATGGGCACACCGGACTCTAGAGCCTCGCCCAGCTTCTGATTTATTCTTATTATGTCAACGAGTTTGTGTGTCAAGTCGTCTTCGGATCTAATTCCTGACTCAAGGGTTATTGACGGTCTTACACTAACTGGTGGTACTGGGAGCACTTGGAGGATCATCCATTCCGGCCTTGCAGCTTGGGAATCTATCCCTAACAGTTTGAGGTCATCGTCAGAAATCCGCTCCAATCGTTCCCTTATTGCGCTCGGAGGGATCTTGGGCGCTCCACCCTCTACGGCCTCATGGAATGACGTTGGCTTGACAAGTTCTATTGGGTACTGTTGAGTGCCACAATGAGGACATTCCATCGTCTTCTTTGCATGTTTGAGTATCTTCTTGTAGAGCGATTCTGGCACTGTGTTCAGTCGAGTCTTGACATCTTTTATCGTCTCTTCGTATTCCTTGATCTTGTCGTCTGAAAGCAAGATCCTGCCACAGTTTCTGCATATAACCGATAGTAGACGATGAAGTAGCTTCACAAATGATACATGAATGACGGGTTCCGCAAGTTCTATGTGGCCGAAGTGTCCTGGACATGACATAGCGGTGTTGCCGCAGGTTCTGCACTTCTGTCTAGGCTCAAGAGTGCCTAACCGTCCGTCCATGAGGCCTGCTACTATTGGCACTCCATCTTCATCGTAAGTGTCCGCTGTCTGTATTTCTACTGTTGAGAGCTTCCTTATCTCATTAGGCGAGAGTAGGGAGAACTTTATACTGTCTACGATCTTATAGGTCTCTTCAGCGGCAGCCATCCTTAAGCACGCTCCTCTACAAGTAGCCTTGGAGCGATTCCTAGTGACATAAGCTCCTGTATCAGGAGTTTGAACGCATATGAGATGGATACAGGTGAGATCGTTGTCTTCTCGCCACAGACCCTGCATACGTACTTGTTCTGACGTGAATCATAGTACGCCATTAGGCCACATTTTTCACACACCGTTGCGGTATAACGATCAGATTCATCAAGCAACCTGTCCCTGAGAAGGGCAGACGCACCGTGGCCAATCAGACAGTCCCTTTCCATCTCGCCGAACCTTAGACCACCGCCTCTGGCTCTGCCTTCCGTTGGTTGCCTAGTCAGCATCTGGACCTGGCCCCTGGCTCGGGCATGCATCTTGTCGGCGACCATATGGTGCAGTTTCTGATAATAGACTAGCCCAGTGTATATATCTGCTTCAAGCTTCTTACCGCTCATTCCATTGTAGAAGACCTCTCGGCCATTGTACTCTAACCCTAGCTTCACCAAAGCCTCTTGGAGGGTTGAGGGTTCATCGTTGCTGAAAGGGGTCCCGTCGATTGGAAATCCCATCATAGCTCCCACTTTGCCGGCTATTGACTCCACAAATTGCCCTACTGTCATTCTTGAGGGGATGGCGTGAGGATTTATTACAACATCGGGTACGATCCCAGATTCCGAAAAAGGCATGTCCTCCTTCGGAACCAGTAATCCTATTACCCCTTTCTGTCCATGTCTGGAAGCGAATTTATCGCCCAATTCTGGGATCCTTTGATTTCGAACCTTCACTTTTACCAGTTTGTTTCCCTCGATGGATTCTGTCAGGAATACTTGGTCAACAATTCCTGATTCTGAAGGTCGCATACAAACTGATGAATCTCTTTTGGTTGGTCCTCTTACCTCGAAGTCTTTGTATTCTTCCAGAAATCTCGGTGGGCTGACTCTGCCGATAAGAACCATATTACCTGAGACCGGTGCCTCTGCGGAGATTAGTCCGTCCTCCTCAAGAAGCCTGTAGAATCGATCGCCTCTATAACCTCTTGTTCCGCCTTCCGGGATCTCGAATTTGTCCCTTAGGCCTCCTAGATACTGACGACTGTCAGCTTCGTAGACTTTGAAGAAGCTTGATCTAAGCAGTCCAAGATCTACTGAGGAGCGGTTTATGATTATGGCATCCTCCATATTGTAGCCTTGAAGTGATAGGACTGCTACAACACAGTTTTGTCCTGAGGGTCGTCTCTCAAAATTTATACACTCCATAGGCTTTGTTCTTACCAAAGGAACTTGTGGGTAGTGCAGAATATGGGATCTTGAATCTACCCTCGTTGAGAAGTTCGTGGCGAATACTCCTAAAGCCTGCTTCCCCATTGCTGACTCGTATGCATTTCTTGGCGACTGATTGTGCTCGGCATAGGGTATCAGTGAGGAGCAGATACCCATGATAGTGTAGGGAGCAAGCTCAAGATGCGTGGTACTGTTAGTGATTTTAGATACTTCAATAGCTACAAGTGTATCTTCTTCCTCGTCAGCGTCCAGGTACTCAACTATTCCTTGCTTGATAAGGTCTGACCAACTTGTTTCTCCGCTGTTCATCCTTTCAGCGATCTCGTCTGTAAGTTTGGACTTTCCATTCTGAACTACTATCAGCGGTCTTCTAACCCTTCCAGAGTCACAGTTCACATAGATCTCAGTGTTGGCTTTCTCATGTCTGAGCTGAGTGTAGGCCACATTAACTTCTGAGCTCAGCTCACCCTTCCTTCTCATGTCACGAATATTCTCAACAAAGGCCTTCGGATCCATTACGTAGCCAGCGATTATACCATCAACGGTGACCTTAGCACCGCTCTTCCTCACTTTACGATCTGCTTTTTCCAGAGGCAGAAGATCTAGATTTGTAAGTGTTCTAACAACTTCCCGTGGATCAATTCCAACAGAGATTATTGCCGAGAGTGCCAGATTCTTGACCAGACCACAATTGGATCCTTCAGGAGTCTCGTTCGGGCAAAGCCTTCCCCAATGGGTTGGATGCAGATCTCTTGCTTGGAGGTTAGGTTGGCTTCTGCTCAATGGCGACTGAAGTCTTCTTAAATGACTAAGAGTTGCCGGATAATTTGTCCTATCAAGAAGCTGTGTGACGCCTATCCTGCCTCTGACCCAGTTCCCGGTTGCCATGGCATGTTGAATTCTCTCAGTGATTATTCCAGGCCTGATCGCGTTGGCTATAGAGAGTTCTACTGATCTTCTAATCGTTATCCTCTCGAGCTGGTACTTGAGGTCTCTGGCCAGATTCCTGAATGTTATTCTGAACAATTCTGCAAGAAGAGGCCCTGCAAGTTTCAGTCTCTTGTTAGAGTAGTGATCCTTGTCGTCAGGTTGCCTCCTACCAAGTTTCAACTCAACTATCTTAGCAATTATCTCAGACAAGAAGTAGGATTTCTCTAGCCTGTTTTCAGGCATTCTACCTAAGTGTGGAAGGAAGTTTCTGTCTACTACGGTTTCAGCCTTCTTGGTTCTATATTCAGCTATCTGTCCGGGAGCAAGTCTGTTACCTATGAACAGGAAGGCATCTTTACTAGACGTCACGTCCAGAGCTTTCTCGAAAGATCCCTCGAGTTCATTCTGAACCTCTTCATCAACTGACACTAATTCTGCTATCTTGACGTCTGCTTCAATTCCGAGAGCCTTCATGATGACAACGAAGGGTATATCCGCTGGCATCCCTGGCATTAAGACATAGATTGCGCCGTCGGTCTTCATAGTAACCTCAATTCGGGCTCTGAACCCAACTGTTGTTGAGAAGATCTTGGCCTTATAATTCGGATTCAAACCCACCTTCTCAACATCAGCCAGAACACGGTTTGGAGCCAGATCTTCAAGTGCGACTACTACCCTTTCAGACCCGTTAATAAGGAAGTAGCCACCTGGGTCTAGAGGATCTTCACCGACTGAAACGAGCTCATCAGGAGTTAGTCTTGAAAGTGGACATATTGCGGACTTTAGCATTACAGGCAGATCACCGATATATACAAGCTCTGTTGCACCCTCCTTCTCCCCTATGATCGGTGTCATCTCAAGATGCAGAGGTGCGGCATAGGTTAGATTTCTTATCCGCGCTTCAGCTGGATAGACTCGCCTCTCTGAGCCGTCTACCTCCATCACCCTCGGAGTTCCGATCTCGATCTTTCCAAGTTTTATTGTGAAGGGATTCTCCTCGACCTCTATGGGGGTCTCTGCCACCTCATCAATTATGGATTGGAGGCCGGATTCGATGAACTCGGTATAGGAGTCTATGTGCTGTCTTACTAAGCCTGTCTCCTTGATGAATCCCTTCATTATGTTCCAAAGGGTTGATTCTGATCTGGATTCCTGCAAGAACTAATCATACCTCATTTCAATCTTCAACAACATTACGGTAAATCACTACTTCTCCAGCCGTCGAGCTCCTCCGAACTATCTTGAGGACATCTCCAGGCTTTGCGTCTATAGCCAATACGGCCGGATCTGAGGCACGTATTGATGGGAGTTGGTAGGACTTTATTCGGTGCCTGGCCAAGAGTTCCTCTAGCTCTTTCTTTGAAAGGATCGTATGCTGCGGAACCAGTTCATGTTCGAAGGTGAAGTCTCTCTTCTTTATTTCCTTAGTCAATCAGGACAACTGCTCCTAGCCGGAGAAAAAGCTCCTCACCATGAGCTTGGAGGACTCTGATATGGAGCTTGCTATTAGCAAAAATGATCATTCTAATAAATATTGTGCGAGCATGGTTCTGGCAAGTCTTCGGTTGATCCAGCCGACTGTAAAAAGTCGGTTGATCGGTTGGTTCTGGTAACTTGACGGGTGGTTTAATGGAATTCTTCCGCCTGTTAAGTTTCGGGGGACTTTTCGAGTACATGGCAATTGGGGTAACTAATATTCATTTCGCTAACAGTTCTCGCTTGGCGGAAATTATTGCATCCACTTGAAAGAGCAGGATGGACATGCGGCTTCATTATGCTAATAATCATGATAATCACTTGGCTGGTAGGCGACATTCCTTTCCAGTGGAAAGCATTGTTTTCAGTCATATCCATTGTCATTATTGGAATTACTGCTTTCTGGAGAAGGATCAGAGGCTTCAAGCCGCCTAAACTGCTCGTCAAGCGAGCAGAGTTGAGTCCAGAGGAAGAAACGAGGGAAATTCGTGTCCGATTTCGTAATGGTCAAGAGAAGTTACATGAAGCTCGGTTTTACTTCGTTACAGTTGAGAATGTTGAAGGTAAAAGAATCAAAGGATTGCGACCATGTATTTACCTCCATTATAATATGTTGATCGTGTCGCCGTACGGCAAGCCCTTAATCAACGTGGATTATCAGGGGCCTCTATGGGAGTTTGAGCAAAAAGGGCTACAAGCTTACCTTGATGCCCTCATGAATGACGGAAAGAAAGTAAAGGAGAGCGTTAGCTTTCCTCCAGATAAGAGAGCGTCCGTAACATTTGCCCTTTTCCTCACTTTGAAGGATTTTCCGTGGTTGGATATTCCCGCAGACACAAAACGCTATCACCCTATCCCATCTAAGTTCCGCATCAAGTTAGCCTTTAGGACGGAGGACTTGCTTCCTTACCATGTGGCAACATACGAGATAAATGCCCAACAAACGTGGGATAAGATTGGTGTCGAAGAAGTTCAAGTTAAAGAAACTTAGGTTCTCTCAAATTTCAAGAGTTGTCTTAGCAATTCCAAGTCGCGTTCGCACCCTTCAATGATCGATTTCAATCCCAATCTCCGTATGCGTGTAAGCAGGGTCGTGTAACCTTTGAGGCGTTTGCCTTCTAGATAGGCTTCACGTCATAACCAACGACAGAAACCTAAATAAAGAAATTTATGCTCAAGTTCTGATTCCTAGTAGCCATTGGCTTGCACTATTATCACTTCAAAACACGCTTTTGAAAGGCAGGAAGAGAGAGGCATAAGTCCAGATGAGGTTCGCAATGCCATGATGAGAGGTTCGAAACATAAGAATTCAGATGGGACTATGACTGCCAAGTATGGATCATGTGAAGTGGTTTATAAGAGTCCACGACAATGGAGACAGTTCGTGATAACTGTCAAAATCGTCTCTGGTGAATGAACGATATGGAAGAGTGCCTATTTGCTCAGGCCGCCTAAAAGAAGCGAAGGTGACCGTGGAGATTTCGGGAGCAAAACTCGGAAGTTTCGATGGTCTACAATGTGAGAGATGTGGCGAAGAGTTTCTTTTGCCAAAGTCAACGAATGTTGCACATGCGACAGCACTGAGCAAGAATCTTTTTGGTAAGTTGAAGGAACCCGAATCAATGTCTACTCTACCACATGAATCACTAGCTTACGAAATTCGATCCGTAGGTACAGTAGTGACTCCCCTAACATCTACGAATGAAATAAGCTTGGCTAATTATGAAGTTGAGATATCAACAAGCCTAACGGGTTCCTCTGTTGAGATAACTGCTAAATGCGAGTGATGGCCTTTGGCTTCAATGCCGAAAGGCACCGTATCCAAGGAACGTTTCGTAGATGTTGATTTTGAAGTTGTTAAGGAACCTTGGAACAAGTATCAATTAGATGATAATGCTATTCTCAAAGTCAAACTTGTTCTAACTCTACTTCGTAGAAAAGAACTGTTACGACCTGATGGAAGTGTCGAGAAGATTGTCGGCTTTAGTTTTGACAGTCAAAATGTCACCACCGTACAGAGCGTCCCTGAATCCTTGAAGGGGTCTCCTTCTACAGAGTCCTACGATCCAAAACAACTTGAATCTTCCATAGTCCAAGATGACATTGGCTATACCACACTTGCCGAGGAATGGAATGAATATCTCGATGAAACTGGAGAAAAAGTTCGAATGAAAGCAACTGTAGGCAGAGTGGCAAGAACAAGTAAATTTGACAAGCATGGAAATCCTGTGTATCTTGTTTCATCGCATGGAATAGCTGACATAAAGGTTCGAAAACCATCCTAGATTGGTGCCTTTTGACCACCCAGAAGTTAACAGGCCGAAAAAATCTGTTAGACTACCCACTTAAGTTACCAGAACCACTATCGCAGATCATCAACCGACTTTTTACAGGTAGGCGCGTCAATCGAAGACTTGCCAGAACCTGCGAGCATCGGCTTCAGAAACATCTTGTGGCCGATAGTATGGGCTGGCCGGCTAGCGCCAGCACGCGCCGTTTCGCATTCATCCTATTAATCTTGCTGATGTTTGGCCATCAGGGCCAAATTCGAAATCCAAATCAGTAGTCATCTGATGCATGACCAGGTTGGTATGGGCTTGGAGAATCTGAATTCTCAAGTCAATCCTAAC
>Ga0315294_10004503_pt1 | contig 15207 bp, 18 predicted proteins | sample YL17G13_40_MG_FD_203626 | JGI IMG/M metagenome (GOLD analysis project Ga0315294, IMG submission 203626) | Sediment microbial communities from Yellowstone Lake, YNP, Wyoming, USA - YL17G13_40 | ecosystem: Environmental > Aquatic > Freshwater > Lake > Sediment | place: USA: Wyoming | collected... | reverse complement strand
GATGGCAGAACAGGCGAGCCTTTTGATCAGCCTGCGACCATTGGCTGTATCTACATGATGAAACTGCATCATCTCGTTGATGACAAGATCCATGCCAGAGCAACCGGACCATATAGTTTGATTACATAACAGCCATTAGGAGGTAAGGCAAGAACCGGTGGGCAAAGATTTGGTGAAATGGAAGTTTGGGCGTTAGAAGGTTATGGAGCAAGTTATACCCTTCAGGAAATGCTAACCGTCAAGAGCGATGATGTTGAGGGGCGTACCAAAATCTATGAATCAATGGTCAAAGGGCAAAATACACTCGAAGCGGGCACACCACTATCATTCGACGTATTATGCAATGAACTAAGAGGATTAGGATTGAATATCCAGCTGGAGAAAAAACGGCTGGGAAGCGCCGCTATATGAGAACCGGCAATTGAGAATTTGTAAATAGATTTAAGGAGTTAACCTTAAATGTTAGAGAATATTTACGATCGTATTAATGATTACGGGTCGGTGAAGATTTCGCTGGCCAGCCCTAACGACATTCGCAGCTGGTCTTTTGGCGAGGTGCACAAGCCCGAGACGATTAACTACCGGACTTACCGCCCCGAAAAAGATGGTTTATTCTGTGAGCGAATATTCGGTCCTGAACGGGATTGGGAATGTGCGTGTGGCAAGTACAAAGGCACCAAGTTCAAGGGGATAATCTGCGACCGATGTGGTGTCAAAGTTACACACAGCCGGGTTCGGCGCAAACGAATGGGACATATCAACCTTGCAGCGCCGGTGGTTCATATATGGTTTTTCAAGGCAATCCCCAACCACCTGGGCACCCTTCTGGGTATGAAAACAATAGACCTCGAGAAAATAATTTATTTCCAAGACTATGTTGTTACTGACCCTGGGACAGGCCCACTAAAATTAGGCCAACTACTCACCGAAGAGGAATACCGCGAAGCACTAAATAAATACGGCAACTCGTTTAAAGCATCGATAGGCGCCGAAGCTATCAAGGCGCTGCTCACAAATCTTCACCTCGACGTTCTAAGTAACGAGATGAGGGCTGAAATAGACAGCAGCAACAGCAGCCAGAAAATCAAAGAGTTTACGAAGCGTTTTAAGACAATCAACGCAATTAAAAACAGTAATAATAAACCAGAGTGGATGGTACTTGAAGTTATTCCTGTCATCCCACCGGACCTGCGTCCCTTGGTCCTTCTCGAAAGCGGCAACTTCGCAACAAGCGACTTAAACGACCTTTACAGGCGAATTATCAACCGTAACAACCGATTGAAAAAACTCATAGACCTCAATGCTCCAGAGGTAATTATCCGCAACGAGAAAAGAATGCTGCAGCAAGCAGTCGATTCTCTAATGGACAACAGCCGCTGCCGCAGGCCGGTCCTCGGGAGCAACAATAGGCCGCTAAAAAGCCTCACTGACATGATTAAAGGCAAACAAGGCCGATTCCGCGAGAACCTACTCGGCAAGCGTGTCGATTACTCGGCGAGGTCGGTGATTGTGGTAGGACCAAATTTAAAACTGCATCAATGTGGTCTGCCTAAGAAAATAGCTTTGGAATTATACCAGCCTTTCATTATTCGCAAACTCAAACAACACGGTTTTGCCGACACAATCAAAAGCGCCAAGAGAATGATCGAGCGACGCGACGAACAGATATGGGACATCCTGGAAGAAGTTATCCATCAGCACCCAGTTCTGCTCAACCGCGCCCCTACCCTTCACCGAATGGGTGTCCAAGCTTTTGAGCCAACTCTTGTCGAAGGCAACGCTATTATGCTTCACCCGTTAGCTTGCAAGGGATTCAACGCTGACTTTGACGGCGACCAAATGGCAGTGCATCTGCCGCTAAGTATCGAGGCTCAAGCTGAATCGCATGCACTAATGATGACCACTAATAACATTTTTTCACCATCCAACGGTGCTCCCATGGTCGGGCCATCCCAAGATATGGTGATGGGGAACTATTATTTGACCTATCAGTTTCCAGAAGAAAAAGATGCCCAAAAAGTCAGAATACTGGCATTTAGAGATACCTTTGAAGCAATGATGGCCTGCGAACTTGGCAAAATCGAGTTGCACACTACAATAAAAGTGCGAATCAATAAACCGGTCATTTCTGAGTCAACTGCAAGTTCGGAGCCGACATATCATGAAACAAAGAATGACCGACCGACGACCAGCAACCTGATTACGACAACAGCAGGCAGGTGTATATTCAACGACATGCTACCTGCTACAATGCCATTTTACAACATGATAATGTCTCAAAAAAGATTGAGCCAGGTGATCAGCGATTGTTTCAAGTTAGCAGGTAGCAGCGACACGGTAAAGCTGCTTGATAATATTAAGGATTTAGGTTTCAGATACGCGACACTCTCGGGTTTGAGCTTCGGCCTGACAGATCTGAAAATACCGAAGAAGAAGCAAGAAATTATTGAGGAGACAGAAAAGAAAGTCAAGAAAATCTATAAGAACTATCAGGCTGGCGTCTTAACAGAAGGTGAGAGGTATAACCAAGTTATAGATGCCTGGACACACGCCCGTGTGGCAGTTACCAATGAAATGATGCGTGGCCTTAAAGATGATACCAAAGAAGACGGCTCCCCATATCTTAACCCCATATACGTTATGAGCGATTCCGGTGCAAGAGGTAGCGTCGACCAGATTCAGCAGCTCGCAGGAATGAGAGCCTTAATGGCCAAACCAAGCGGCGAGATCATTGAGACGCCGATCAAATCAAACTTTCGCGAGGGCATGACCGTCCTTGAGTACTTCAGCTCCACACACGGAGCTCGTAAGGGACTAGCTGACACGGCCTTAAAAACAGCCAACTCTGGTTATCTTACTCGAAAGCTTATAGATGTGGCCCAGAACGTAATCGTTACTGAGTACGACTGCGGGACCTTACAGGGAATCACCAAAAGCACAATTAGCAGAGGTGAGCAAATTGACATACCGCTTTCTCAACTTATCGTCGGCAGAACTGCCAGAGATAATGTCCGCAACCCAATCACTGATGAAATGATTGTGCGCGAGAACGAGGTCATAACTCACGAGGCCGCAGCAAAGATTGAAGCTTTGGGACTTGATGCAATCAGAATTAGAAGTGTCCTGACTTGCGATAGCCCGTTCGGCATCTGTTCAAAATGCTATGGGTGGGATCTAAGCACAGCAATGCTTGTTGAAGAAGGCACGGCAGTCGGCATAATAGGCGCACAGTCAATCGGAGAACCCGGTACTCAGTTGACACTGCGGACATTCCACACCGGCGGCATTGCATCCAGAGTCATCCTCGAGCGTGAACAGAAGGCCACACAAACGGGAAAAGTCCAATATCGGGACATAAATGCAGTTTCCTTCAATCGCGATGACGGTAGTATTCAAATAGTTGCACTCAAACGAAACGGCGAAATAGCTATTCTTGATGAAAAGATGAGAGAATTAGACAGATTCAAAGTTCCGTACGGTGCGACTATTGTAGCTAAAGACAATCAAGAGGTCAAATCCGGAGACCTGTTGTTTACATGGGACCCACACCGCACGCCAATTCTGGCTGAAGTACCCGGTCTTATTCGGTTCGTCGATATCGCTGATGGTGAAACGATCCGAGTCGAAGAAGAGCGAAAAGGCCAACCTGGTAAACCCATGGTAATCGAACATAAGGGTGATAAGCATCCACAAATTATTATAGAGGACACCAACGGTAAAATACTCGATGTCCACTATCTACCAGCAGGAGCAAGAATTGAGGTTGTTGAGGGTCAACAGGTTCAGGCCGGCCAGCTGCTTGCCCATCAGCCCAGAGCCACTGGTGGCACCCAGGATATTACAGGTGGTCTTCCCCGAGTTACCGAAGTATTCGAAGCACGCAAACCCAAAGACCCTGCGGCAATGGCAGAAATCAGCGGCAGAGTCGAGCTTAGGGGTGATAAACGCAAAGGGAAAATGACGATTACAATCCGCAGTGAAAGCGGAATGGAAAAGGAGCACCATGTTCCACGTGACCGACACTTGAACGTGCACACAGGTGATATGGTAGAAGCCGGAGATGCTCTGACGGACGGCCCACTGGTGCCACACGATATTCTGCGAGTCAAGGGCGAAGAAGCTTTACAGAGGTATTTAATTGCAGAGATTCAAAATGTCTACCGCTTGCAAAACGTTGGTATCGACGACAAGCACATCGAAATCATATGCTCTCAAATGATGCGAAAGGTTGAGATTGAATCGGTCGGAGACAGTTCATTCCTGCCCGGCGACGTTGTTGACAAATTTGTATTCCGAAAAGAGAATGAAAGATTAGCAAACAGCATTAAGGTCGCCAGTCTCGGAGACGGACAACAACTGACGTCTCCTAATCTGCAATTGTCGGTTGGAGATATTATCAGCAAGGAAAAATTTGCCACTATCAACGAAAAGTTTGAAGCAATGGGTGGCACACCAGCAAAAGGAAAAAAGCCAAGACCTGCAACTGCTAAAACACTGCTTTTAGGAATAACAAAAGCTTCACTTCGGTCAGAGAGCTTTATCGCAGCAGCTAGCTTCCAGCAAACAACTAAGGTCTTGACCGAGGCGGCATTAGCTGGTAGAGTAGACAAACTTGCCGGTTTGAAGGAAAACGTAATACTGGGTCACCTGATTCCGGCCGGCACGGCTTTCAAGCCGTATCTGAACATGAAGGTCAAGCATCTTGTGGAAGCTCCTCTGCCGAAGGAGTTTGAAGAAGCTAAGGAAGTTAAGGAAGCCAAAGAAGCAGAGGCGAAAGTAGATGCGGCTATTAAGGAAGCCCTGGGAATTGAGTAAAAATTGGCAGTAGAAAATTAAATTTGGAAGCAAATTATGCCCACTATAAACCAGTTAGTTAAGTGTCCAAGATTGAAGTCAAAAGGTAAAAAACGCCTTTCTGAAATTAGCGGTTCGCCGCAGAAAAGGGGTGTGTGTCTTATTGTAAGAACCATGACACCTAAAAAACCCAACTCTGCTCTGCGAAAAATTGCTCGTGTTCGACTGACTAATGGCAAGGAAGTTACCGCCTACATACCCGGCATTGACCATAATCTTCAGGAGCATAGTACAGTCCTAATTCGCGGTGGCCGTGTGAGGGACCTGCCTGGTGTCCGTTATCATATTATCCGTGGTGTCCTCGACTGCGCCGGTGTGGCTAATCGCAGACAAGGCAGAAGTAAATATGGCGCAAAGAGGGCAAAGTAATGGATAAAAAGGCAACCGCTTCAAACCAACAACTAAAGCCCGACCATAAGTACAGTAGTAAGATGGTTTCAAAGTTTATCAACTGTTTGATGTCCAAGGGCAAGAAAAGTGTCGCAGAACGGATTTTCTACGATGCCATGGACATTATATCCCAAAAAATGAAGGATGCTGCACCACTTGAGGTATTTGAGACAGCAGTAAATAACGTAAAACCAATGATTGAGGTTCGCAGCAAGCGCGTCGGCGGGGCCAGCTATCAGGTCCCCATGCAGGTAAGCGCCAAACGGCAACAGTCACTGGCTGTTCGCTGGATAATAGAATCAGCCAGAAGCCAAAAAGGCAAGCCTATGTGCGAACGACTGGCTTCGGAGTTGGTAGATGCTTATAACGGCCGCGGCGGTGCGATGACGACACGAGAAAATATTCACAAAATGGCTGACGCGAACAAGGCATTTGCCCACTTTGCCTGGTAAGAAACCATTACCTTTAACTGCCATGGTATATTTATCAAGCGACCGTGGCAGTTTTTTTATTCGTATCTTGTACACGAGACAAGGGAAAAGTACTACATTATTACATTACAAATATAAACCTGGTTGATTCATTTTATGACAAGCACTTTGAAAAAAATACGCAATATTGGCGTTATAGCTCATATTGACGCCGGCAAAACAACAGTAACCGAGCGTATACTCTATTATACGGGCAAAACGTATAAAATGGGCGAGGTCCACGAAGGCACCGCGGTTATGGACTTCTTGGAAGAAGAACAAGAAAGAGGCATCACTATTACCTCAGCAGCAACAAAATGCCCCTGGAAGGGCTACGAAATCAACCTTATTGACACACCAGGTCACATTGACTTCACCGCTGAGGTTGAGAGATCCCTGCGGGTTCTCGACGGTGCAGTAGTGGTATTTGATGGCAGCGAAGGTGTGCAGGCCCAAAGCGAGACTGTGTGGAGGCAAGGACAGAAATACGACTTGCCCTGTCTGTGCTTTATAAACAAAATGGACAAAACTGGTGCCGACTTCGAAATGAGCGTCAAAAGCATTCACGATAAACTCCTCGCCAAGCCAATTTTGCTGCAACTGCCTATCGGGGCAGAAAGCTCTTTTGCTGGAATTATAGACCTAGTTGAAATGAAAGCGGTCTTTTACAAAACTGAAAAACTGGGGGCGACTTTTGAAGAAGCCGAAATTCCCGCCGAATTACAGCAGACCGCGGAGCATTATAGACACCAGATGATCGAACTTGCAGCTGAACACAACGAAGAGTTGATGGACCTCTATGTGCATAACAAACCAATTGATGCCGATTTGGTCAATAAAGCGATTAGAAAAGGAACCATAAGCAACAAGCTTCATCCGATATTTGTTGGTTCGGCCCTAAAGTACATCGGCATACAAAGGCTGCTCGATGGTATAATAGCATATTTGCCCTCTCCATTGGATAAGCCTCCTATAGTCGGACACAAACCAAGCGATAAAGATGCAGAAATACTGGTCAAATGCGACCGGAACGCCAGCTTAGTTGCACTTGTGTTTAAGATTATCAGCGATGCGCACGGTGATTTGAACTTTTTAAGGATTTACCAGGGAACATTAAAGCCTAGTACCAGAGTTTTAGATATTAATCGCAACAAAAAGGAAAATATCACAAGGCTATTTGAGATGCACGCCAATGAACGAATAACTCTGGACTCAGCCGGTGCCGGCGATATTGTAGCGGTCGTAGGGCTGAGAGAGGTGCTCACAGGCGATACGATTTGCGATACCCGCAAACCGGTTTGCCTGCCCGCCATCAGATTTCCAGAGCCAGTCATCAGCATGTCGATAGAACCTGCAACCTCAGCAGACAAAACAAAACTGTCAGAAGCTTTAGCCCGCCTGCGACGTGAAGATCCAACTTTTGAATACAAGTATGATATTGAGACCGGCCAAACAATCATACGCGGAATGGGTGAACTACACCTGGAAATACTCCAGCACAAATTAACCAGAGAGAAAGGAGTTAATGTTAGAATTGGCAAACCCAAGGTAGCCTACAAGGAAGCCATTACCAAATTTGCGCAGGCAGAAGGCAAGTTCATACGTCAAACCGGCGGTCGTGGGCAATATGGGCACGTTGTTTTGACAGTTGAACCCTTGCTTACAGAAGATGGTCGTTGGAGCCGCGATATCGAATTTGAGAACAAAGCTATCGGCGGTACCGTACCAAGGGAATATATCTCTTCCGTCGAAACAGGATGCAAGAACGCGCTAACCAGCGGCGTGCTGGCAGGTCATCCTGTTGTAGGGGTTAAAGTTACACTGATTGATGGCTCATACCATTCAGTGGATTCCTCCGACCTAGCTTTTGAACAAGCGGCGGGAATTGCGGTAACCGAAGCACTCAAAAAGGCTAATCCCATTCTGCTTGAGCCTGTAATGCGACTTCAAGTAGAGGTTCCAGAAGCCAACTTTGGGGCAGTGCAAGGCAATCTGCTCGGGAAACGCGGCGCAATCACAAAGTGTCAGCAGCATGGGAAAATGTACGTAATCGATGTCAAGGTGCCGTTGGCTGAGATGTTCGGGTACTCCAGCGAAATTAGAAGTATTACAGCTGGTCGCGGAACCTTTACCATGGAACCACTGAGCTACGAGAGGGTTCCAGAACAAATTGCCAAGGAGATTATACTTTGACAATAGGCATTATTTTTTTATCCAAGATAAGATTTTTTTTGACATTTTATTGACAATAGTTGATTAAGGCAGTAAATTATTGGGTTTTCAGCCGTAGCGAGCATTGCCAAGGACGGCTTTGCGTAAAACCAGTTGGGCTGTGGCATATCGGGACAAAGTGGCCAAGGAAGGTTTTAATTAGGTACTTTTTAAGCTTTAAGGGGTATACCAAAGTCAGTAAACGGCTCTGGAAGAGTTATAACTCGATTCAAAACCCCAATCTTTAAGGAAGGCGAAATTACTGGCGGGACGAAGGGCTTTAAGGACGTTAAAAAACAGCTAAATCCCGCCAATAAAGGGCCTTTCCTGCCAAAAACAGCCGATAGAAGTTTAGCGGATAATAAAAAACTACCCGCTGGAGCAGATTTTTCTTTTGCAATTAGTTTGTAAGTTGCTATATTTAATGGTTTTATAAGTTTTTTACGTGTCAAATAAACCGGTACTTGTCGAGGGCGTACAAGAAAATATGGCTACCGAAAGCGAAAAGATACGAATCAGAATGGAAGCCTACGACCACAGGATTCTCGATGCATCCGCTAAGGAGATAGTGGAGCACGCCCGAAGAACTAATGCCCGCGTTAGCGGCCCCGTACCGCTGCCTACGCGTATTGAAAGGTACACCGTTTTGCGAAGTCCTCACATCGATAAAAAGTCCCGTGAGCAGTTTGAGATGAGGACTCACAAACGGCTGATAGATATTTACGAGGCCAACCCACGGACGGTTGAAGTGCTAAATCGCTTGGTAGTACCAGCTGGGGTTTTCGTAAAGATCAAGGCTTAAGCTAAAAAATTAGCTCTCCAGGTTTTGAGGTTTTTAAAAATGGCGTTGTTATTAGGAAAAAAAGTTGGAATGACTCAGGTCTATGATGAGTCAGGCAAACTACTGCCTATCACAGTCATACAAGCTGGCCCCTGTGCTGTCATGCAGGTCAAAACGGTTGCCACTGACGGCTACAATGCCATCCAGCTTGGGTACGATGATACAAAACCTTCTCGCAGGAAAAAACCACAAATCGGACACGCGAAGAAAGCTAATACAACACCAAAGAGATTTATCAGAGAAATGCGTTTGCTGGATGGCGCTGAACCAGAATATAAAGTTGGAGATTCCGTCACGGTTTCAGTCTTTGCAAATCACAAAACTGTCGATATTGTCGGTATAAGCAAAGGTAAAGGCTTTGCGGGCGTTATGAAACGACATGGATTTGGCGGTTTTCCGGCATCGCGCGGAACAGAACGAAAGCACAGAGCGCCTGGTTCGCAGTCAGGTCATGCTACGGACCGTGGGCACGGTGGAAATATTAAAAAAGGCAAGAGAATGGGCGGACACATGGGTGATCGTCGCATTACGGCAAAAAACCACAGTATGGTGTCGATAGACGAAGAGAAAAATCTATTACTGGTTAAAGGTTCGGTGCCGGGTCCCGCGGGTGGCTACGTGATGGTTCGCAGTGCTAAGACCTAACATTTGGAGAACAGAAACTCAAGAATGATTCGTCTAGCTATTTACAACAAAGATGGCAAAGAAGTCGAACGCTTGAAAGTTGATGAGTTGGCTTTGGGCGGCACGGTAAGATACCCTTTGCTTAAGCAGGCGATTGTTATGTACCAAGCCAACAAACATGTGGGAACAGCAGCGACCAAAAACAGAAGTTTGGTAGAGGGATCAACCAGAAAGATATTCAGGCAAAAGGGCACAGGCAACGCCCGTGCCGGCACCGTAAGAACCGCCAAACGTATCGGGGGCGGTGTTACCTTTGCCAAGATTGCCCGCGACTTCGGCAGGCGCATGCCTGCAAAACAACGAAGATTGGCCAGGGATTCGGCGGTACTGGCAAAACTTTTAAGTAATAACGTTGTCGTAGTTGATGAACTGAACTTTGAAAAGCCAAAAACCAAGGATTTTGTGAGCATTCTGGATAATCTAAAGATCGATCGCAGCTGTCTTGTGACAATCCGTGACTACAATGACAATCTTTACAAATCAGCCAGAAATATTCCTAAAGTAGTTGTTATGCCAGTAGCTCAATTGAACGCTGGTGATATTTGCAACTATTGCAAAATACTGTTCACTAAAGAGGCGTTTTTGACCCTTTTGAATAAGGATAAGACAAACAGCAACTGACAGGTGTTGATGTGGACGATTATAGTGTAATAATTCGACCTTTAATCACAGAGCAGGGAATACACTTTGCCAATACGAAAGGTGCGTACGCTTTTCGGGTGAACAAAAAGGCTAATAAGACACAGATAAAAAGTGCAGTAGAGAAAATATACAGTGTGAAAGTACGTAAGGTCCGAACAGCTAACCGCAAAGGGAAATTCCGCCGCAAAGGCAGAATATCTGGCCTGACACCAAGTTGGAAAAAGGCTGTTGTGTTCCTAGAGCCTGATTATCATATTGATTTGTTCTAGACGAACTGCAGAGGCAATAAATTATGGGCATTCGAATTTATAAACCGACTAGTCCGGCGCGTAGAAATAGTTCCGTAAATGATTACGCCGAACTGACAGCGTTTGAGCCCGAGGTGTCACTTTGTAAACGGATAAAGAAGGCTGGGGGAAGGAACCACGCTGGTTTTACTACCGTTCGTTTTAGGGGTGGCGGGGCAAGAAAAATCTACCGCATCATCGATTTTAAGCGTGATAAGGACGGCATACCTGCGAAAGTGGCTACGATTGAATATGACCCCAACAGGAATTGTTTCATATCCCTGCTGCACTACGCCGACGGTGAAAAAAGATATATATTAATGCCCTTGGGCATGAAGATCGGAGACAAGGTTGAAAGCGGCTTGGTTTGTGAACCCAAGATTGGCAATGCGATGCCGCTGGAGGCGATTCCAGCCAGCCTAGCGATTCACAATATTGAAATGACCGCCGGTCAAGGTGGAAAACTGGTCAGAGGTGCTGGCAGCGCCGCAAAAATCATAGCCAAGGAAGGTAACTGGGTTACCATTATCCTGCCAAGCGGTGAGATGCGGATGGTTAGGAAGGAATGCAGGGCAACAATTGGCCAACTGAGCAACCCCGACTACCAAAACATCAGCATCGGCAAAGCCGGCCGAAAGCGCCATATGGGCCTGAGACCAAACATACGGGGTAAGGCGCAAAACCCTGTCTCTCACCCTCTTGGCGGCGGCGAGGGCAGGTCAAACGGCGGACGACATCCCTGCTCCCCTACCGGCGTATTGGCAAAAGGCGGAAAAACAAGGAGCCCGCGAAAGCCAAGCAATAAAAGAATTATTCGGAGACGTAAGACTACAACGCAAGGACAATTGGTCCTGTAATCGAAACGGGATCCTCAAATGGAATCTTAAAGGTTGAGGAAATTTAATGGGAAGATCTCTTAAAAAAGGGCCGTTCGTTGACAAGAAGCTGTTTATTAAGGTTAACAAACAAATAGCTTCAGGTTCTCGCGAACCAATCAAGACCTGGACCAGAAGATGCACGATAATTCCTGAATTTGTCAGCTTTACCTTCCTAGTCCACAACGGCAAAGTGTTTAATAAGGTTTTCGTTACTGAGGATATGGTCGGACATAAGTTAGGCGAATTTTCACTGACACGAACGTTTAGAGGTCATTCCACTAGAAAAGTAGAAGAATGAGGCGTGAAGTAAAGCACGCGATATGAGATACCGAGTATGTTAAGCGCTAGTAAGTTAAAAAAGCTTTGTAAGCAGCGGAAGATTGACGTTGAGCAATTGGCTGGTCAACTTGTCAGAGGAGGACTCGACAAGCAAAAGGCTGTAGCAGCTTTCAAGAACTGGCAAAAAGGCCTTTTTAAGCCGAAGCCACGCACAGAAGACATCCGACGCCTAGCAACTGCTTTATCCGTTGAGGTAAACGACTTGACTGAATGGCGTTCGTCTTATCGTTACGCTCCAGGCTCGGCTAGCAAAGCCAGATTGGTTACGCAATTGATAGTCGGCCGGAGCGTCCAGGACGCAATGGATATTCTGCAATTCACGCGAAAACGGGCGGCACCGATGGTTGATAAGATCATGAAAAGCGCCGTCGCAGATGCTGATGAACGGCAAGCTGATGTCGATAATCTCTACGTCAGCAAAGCCTACGTTGAAGACGCAGGAGTCCGGGCCGGCACAAAAACATGGAGAGCAAAAGACAGAGGCAGGACATATGCTATTCGGCAGAAGGCTTGTCATATACATGTAGTAGTTACACAGGCTTAACTGACGCCGAGTAGAAAATAGTAAAGAGGCAAAAGCAATTATGGGTCAGAAAACATCGCCAATAGGTTTTAGGACGGGAATCACGCTTGGATGGCAAAGCACGTGGTTTGCTTCCAAGACTGATTACGGCAATTTCCTCGTCGAGGACCAGAAAATTCGGGAGTACGTTGACAAGAAATATAACCGTCAAATAATCAAAGGCGCGGTGGCAAAAGTTGAAATAGTCAGAACACGCAACGAGGTAAAAGTGACCCTGCACAGCGCCCGCCCCGGCATAATAATCGGCCCTCGAGGCGGTGAAGTGGACATATTGCGAGAAGAACTTGAAGCAATGACGGGCCGAAAGATAAGCGTCAACGTTGTCGAGATAAAAGAACCAAACTTAAGTGCCATCCTGGTGGCCGAAGCAATCGCCGAACAGTTAAGTAAACGTGCCTCATTCAGGCGTACGATGAAACAGTACTGCGAAGCGGCAATGAATGCCGGAGCTAAAGGAGTCAAGATTACCTGCGGAGGCCGTCTGGCAGGTGCGGAAATTGCACGAAGTGAAACGCAGAAAGTCGGGAGCATCCCGCTGCACACTTTGGATGCCAACGTAGATTATGCCACAGCAACAGCCAGAACGACCTACGGAGCAATCGGCGTCAAAGCTTGGATTTACAAAGGCAAATTTGACGACGAAGAAACTGAGCCGAGACCGAATCGTCGCCGTCGCTTGCCAAATCGCAGCGTAATTCTGCCAAGCAACGGTATCGCTGAGGCTGTACCGCCACGAGAAGAGAAAAAAATTTCCAAAACGGATGCAGCTGCCCCCCCGGCACAAGGCTCAGGCCAAAAACCGCGTGGCGCATAAAGATGCGAAGGCTAGCTATCCATGAGAAGACCTGTTTTGTTTAGACAGATTTTGTAAGGGCTAAAAAGAATGGCACTGATGCCAAAAAGGGTTAAATACCGCAAGAGCCAACGCGGCAAAATGAAAGGCAATGCATCACGAGGCAACTTCGTGGCATTTGGAGAATATGGTTTGCAGTCGCTGGAAACAAGTTGGATAGATGCCAAGAGTATTGAAGCCGGCCGAGTTGCAGGAACTCATTTTCTGCATCGCGAAGGCAAGGTTTATCTCCGGATATTCCCACACAAGCCGATAAGCGGCAAGCCGCTGGAAACACGGATGGGTAAAGGCAAGGGTGAGACCGCATATTGGGCAGCCAGAGTTAGACCAGGCATGGTAATGTACGAGATAGGCGGAGTTTCGGAAGACGTGGCAAAGCAAGCATTAGTAAGAATCGCACACAAAATGCCAGTGAAGTGCAGATTCGTCAAGAGAAGACATACGCTGTGATTAAGGAAAGCACGCGATGAAAGCACAACAATACCGCGAGATGAGTCCGGACGAGCTTAAGGAAAAACTAGAGGAACTTGAGCGACATTTGTTCGACTTGCGAACACAGGCGGTCACGGAAAAACTTGAGAATCCCAAAAGCGTAACCAATGTCAGACGCGACATTGCCAGGATTAAAACAGTGTTGCGTGAAAAAAAGTAACAGTCCACCTTTGCTGATAAAGGCGATTGGAAATCAAACATGACGGATAAAAAGGTAAAAATTTTAACTGGCGTAGTGTCGAGCAACAGCGGTAACAAGAGTATTAAGGTTACCATCGACTACCTCGTCAAGCATTCTAAATACGGTAAATACACAAGGCGCCGGACAACACTGAGTGTCCACGATGAACATAACCGGGCTGGCATCGGTGACCTTGTGGAAATCTGTGAATGCCGGCCCTACAGCAAAACAAAGAGCTGGCGTATCGTAAATGTTGTAGAAAAAGCGGCGCAGGGATAAGAGGTACATTGAAGTGATTCAGCAAGAAACCATGTTAGATATAGCCGACAATTCAGGTGTGAAGTCGGCAATGTGCATCAGGGTTCTTGGGAAAAGCGGAGCTCGCGGAAAATACACCCGCGTCGTCGCTTCCATAGGAGATATTATCTGTGTTGCCATAAAAAAATCTCTACCGACCTGCCAGCTAGATGACAAGAAAGTACATAAATGCGTCATCGTTCGTACCGTAAAACCCATCAAGCGTAGTGACGGAAGCTACGTAAGATTTGATAGCAACGCTGCGGTGATGATTGATAATGAAGGCAATCCAATAGGAACCAGGATTTTCGGCGCGGTGGGTCGTGAGCTTCGTGAAAAAAATTATATGAAAATTATCTCATTAGCAAGTGAAGTAGTCTGAGTCAAATTAGAGATTGAAAAATGAGTCGACACATAAAAAAGGGTGATATGGTTGAGATTATAGCCGGTGATGACAAAGGTGCTACCGGCAAGGTATTGCGTGTCATACCCGAAAAGAACAAAGTAGTTGTTCAGGGACACAATATAGCAAAAAAACATGTCCGACCTTCTCGCAAGAATCCTCACGGAGGCCGGATTAATATTGAAAAACCGATTCATATAAGCAATGTACTACCAATAAATCCAAAAACCACAAAAGGCAGCAGAGTTCACCACCAGTTAAACAAGGACGGAAGTAAAGCACGACTTGCTGCCGACGGTACCGAAATCGGAATTGTTAGAAGAGCATATAAAGCGTAAGGCAAGAGACGAGATGGCACGTTTGAAAGATTTATACAAGTCAAAAATAATTCCAGAACTGATTAAGGAATTTAACTATAAGAATTCTATGGCTGTGCCACGGATGGAAAAAATTGTTGTTTCCATGGGTGTGGGTAAAGCGGTGCAGGACAAAAAGTTTTTGGAACTGGCAAGAAATGATCTCATGCTGATTACTGGACAGTTGCCACTAGTGTGTAAAGCAAAAAAAAGCGTCTCGAACTTCAAAGTACGTGCGGGCGATAAGACCGGCCTGAAGGTTACTCTCCACGGATTGCGCATGTACGAATTTATGGATAGACTCATCAGCCTTGCAATCCCGCGGGTTAGGGATTTTCGTGGTCTTGACCCAAACAGTTTTGACAAAAAAGGTAATTACTCAATGGGTCTGACTGAACAGACTGTTTTTCCGGAAATCGACGCTGGAAAGGTCGAGTTTCAGCAAG
>Ga0315294_10004502_pt1 | contig 15209 bp, 13 predicted proteins | sample YL17G13_40_MG_FD_203626 | JGI IMG/M metagenome (GOLD analysis project Ga0315294, IMG submission 203626) | Sediment microbial communities from Yellowstone Lake, YNP, Wyoming, USA - YL17G13_40 | ecosystem: Environmental > Aquatic > Freshwater > Lake > Sediment | place: USA: Wyoming | collected... | reverse complement strand
AGCGAGGAAAACCCCTGCATGGCCCCCCACATCCCGAGCCACGTCAGGAGCTTCACCGCTCGCGTCGTGAGATCCAGGCCCATCTGCCGACCGCGCTGGAAGGGGGTCACCCGGTCCCGGATCGGCCAGGCCGCTCTGTGCCCGCCGCACCGCACCGCCCGCTCGCCGATGCCGCGTAACCCTATCCCGCCCCCCCGCCGTTGTCAAGGTGGGGGGGGAGTGTCGCCTTCTTTGCGCCTGACACACACATCGGGAGGCCTCATGGACATCCACTTCGATGCGGCGGGCGGATTGCCGATCCGGCTGGGGGACGTGTTGCAGACGGGACTCGTGGTCACGGATCTCCAGCGCTCCATGGAGGCCTACTGGAAGCTGCTGGCGATCGGCCCGTGGAAGATCTACACCTACGCCCCGCCCCCGACGGCGTCTACCCGCCCCCTCAGTGGAAGTACATCCCCCCGTTGACGCCGGCGACCTCGCCGTTGACGAAGGAGGCGGCGGGCGAGGCCAGGAAGAGGACCACCCGGGCCACCTCCTCGGCGGCCCCCTCGCGCCCGAGGGGAATGGTCCGGATCGTGTTGGCCCGGCCCTCCGGGGTGCTGAAGCGGTCGTGGAACTGGGTGGCGATCTGGCCCGGTGCCACGGCGTTCACCCGGATCCCCTTGCCGCCGACCTCCTTGGACAAGGCCCGCGTGAACCCGACGATGGCCGCCTTGCTCGCCGCGTAGATCGCGGCGCCGCTGCCGCCCCCGGCGAAGGCCGCGGCGGACGACACGTTGACGATGCTGCCCGATCCCTTGGCGAGCATGTGCCGCAGGGCCGCCCGGCACATCAGGAAGGCGCTCGTCATGTTGACATCCATGATGGAGTGGTACAGCGTGTCGGGCATTTCCGCAATCGGGCAGCGCTGGACCAGGTGCCCGGCGTTGTTCACGAGCACGTCGAGGCCGCCCAGCGCCTCGATGGTCCTGGCCACCACCCGGTCGGCTTCTCCCCCGGTCGTCAGGTCCGCCTTGATCGTGAGCGCCTGGCCTCCCGAGCCGCGGATGGCCTCTGCCGCCTCCGCGGCCCCCGTGTCGCTGCTGAAGTAATGCACCGCCACCCGCGCGCCCGCCTCGGCCATGGCGACCGAGACGGCCCGACCGATGCCCGAGGCTCCGCCGGTCACCAGAGCGACCTTCCCATCCAGCCGGAATGCGTCCATGGCCCGTCCTCCCTTCTGAGGATCGCTCCTCCCCGACCCCGTGAAATCTGTCCAATCTGTGTAATCTGTGGATTCCTCGTTCCCCGGTCCTTCTCGGCCTAGAGCGAGACGGGGGCGCCGCTCTGGACGGAGGCCCGCGCCGCGTCCAGCATGCGCATCACGCCGAGGACCTCGCGGCCGGAGGCCAGTGGCGCCCGCCGCTCGCGCAGCGCCGCCGCGAACTCGGCCAGCTGGTGCGTGTACAGGCTGGGCGACTGCAGGCCATCCATCACGGCCTGCCCGTTCAGCTCCAGCCGGCAGAGGTTCTCGAACGGGATGCCGGCCGGCCGCTCGACGAGCCGGAGGTGGCCTTGGCTGCCGACCACCAGCGCCTCGTGGACGGCCGGGTTGGTGCTGAGGGAGAGGTGGACCGTTCCGGTGACGCCGCCCGGGAACGTGCACAGGATGTCCGCCTCGTCCTCCCCTTCCCAGGCCGCGTTCCGCCGCGAGGCCGTGGCGTAGATCCGCTCCGGGCTCCGCCCGAGCCACCAGTAGATGCTGTCCAGGGAGTGGCTGCCCTGCAGCAGGATCACCAGGCCGCCGGCCTGCGTGGACGACCGCCACCAGTCCGTGGGGGGCGCCGCGAAGGAGACGAGGAACGTGATGTGGACGCGGAAGACCTCGCCGATCTCGGGCAGGCGCCGCACCAGCTCCCGCGCGGCGTCGGAGAAGCGGCGGCTCTGCGCCACCATCAGGCTGACCCCGGCCGCCTCGGCGGCCCGCACCATGGCCTCGGCGGAGTGGGTGTCGAGCGCCATGGGCTTCTCGACCAGGATGTGCTTGCCGGCCTTCGCCGCGTCGCACGCGATGGCGGCATGGGAATCGTTGGGCGTGGTGATGACCACGGCCTCGATGGCGGGATCCCGGAGGAGCGCCCGGTAGTCGTCCACCACCGCGGGGATCCCGAACTCCCGCGCCGCCGCCGCCGCCCGCTCGCGCCGGCGGCCGGCGATGGCCGCCACGCGCACCCGATCCGACAGGTTGGCCGCGGCCGCGAGGTGCGCCCGGGCGATCCGCCCGCTGCCGATGAAGCCCAGCTCGAGCCGTTTTCCCACGTCAGGCATCGTCGTCTCCTCGCAAGTCATTTCGGAGTCACAGCAAACAGAGAGTTGCAGTGCTCGCGGCTCGCGGCTCTTCCGAGACTATCCCTGGAGCAGCGGCTCCTTCCCGCGCAATTTCGAGCCCTGGTAGACGTCCGGATTCACCGGCGAGTACGGCCGCCGCCCCCGGAGCACCGCGATCGCCGCCTCCGCCGTCTTGCGCTTGAGGTCGACGACGGATTGGTCCGAATACCACCCGGCGTGGGGCGCCAGGATCACGTTCGGGTACGAGAGCAATGGGGAGTCGGCCGGGATCGGCTCCCGCTCGAGCGTGTCCAGCGCCGCCCCGCCGATTCGCCCCTCCTGCAGGGCGCGGCAGAGGGCTTCCGTGTCCACGAGTCCGCCCCGTGCGGTGTTCACCAGGAGTGCGGTCGGCTTCAGCAGGTGGAGTGCGGCCTCGTCGATGAGGTGCTTCGTCTCGGCATTGAGGGGCAGGTGCAGCGAGATGAGGTCCGCCTCCTCGAGGAGCTCCTGGAGGGACACCTGCCGGACGCCCTGCGGCCACGCCGTGAGGTACGGGTCGCACCCGATCACGGTCATCCCGACCCCCGCCGCCTTCTTGGCGAAGCACGCTCCGATGCGTCCCAACCCGATCACACCCACCACCTTCCCCCGAAGCCGGGTCATGGGCGTCTTCATCGTGGCGTTCCAGGTTCCGCCGCGAATGGCCCGGTCGTACAGGACGACCCCCCGCCAGAGGGCCAGCCCCATGGCCAGCGCGTGATCCGACACCTCCTCCATGCAGTAGTCCGGGACGTTGGCAACCACCACGCCGCGCTCCGTCGCCGCGGCGAGGTCCACCGTGTCCACGCCCACCCCGTAGCGGACCGCCACCCGGCAGCGGGGCAGCCCGTCCAGGACCCGCCCGCTGATGGGCGCGTACTGGAGGATGATGGCGTCGGCGTCGTGCGCGACGGCGATGACGTCGTCCTCGCTCTTCACCTGGTGCAGCCGGTATTCCACGCCGGCGGCCCGCAGCACGGCTTCCTCGGGAGCGATGGTGCCATGATCACAATCGGTGATGACAACGAGTGCCATGCTTCCTCCCCTCACGATAGGCGAGAACGACCACCAGCCCCGGACCGTCAGGGTCGCGCGTGGCGGTCCAGGATGAACCGCGCGATGCTGTACTTGGGGGGCAGATCGGGCAGCGCGTGGACCGAGAACCAGCGGGCGTCTTCCAGTTCGGTGGTGTCCACCCGCACCTCGCCGCCAGCATAGGCGGCGGTGAAGCCGATCATCAGCTGGCTCGGAAACGGCCAGTACTGGCTGGCGACGTAGCGGATGTCCCGCACCCCGACCCCGACCTCTTCCTGGATCTCGCGCCGGACGGCCGCCTCCAGCGACTCGCCGAGGTCCACGAATCCGGCCACCAGGCCGTACCGGCCCTTCACCCAGAACGACTTGCGGGTGAGCAACACCCGCTCGCCGTCCCGGATCAGGACAATCACCGCGGGATGGAGGTGGGGGTAATGCTCGTAGCCGCAGCGCGGGCAGCGCTTGCCGCGCTCCCCGGCGATGGCGGCGGTCTGCTCGCCGCAGCGGGGGCAGTGGCGGCTGGCCGCCTCCCAGCCCATCGCCTGCAGGGCGAGGCCGCCCAGGGACAAGAGGTCGGCGGTGAGGTGCGTCCGCTGCGGGATCACGCTCTCGCTCCGCATGCCCGGGGGCACGGCGACCTCCGGGGCGACGGTGGCCGCCCAGATGGGTTCCCCGAGGTAGGTGCCCAGGAAGATCACGTCGCTCGCCCGGCCCTCCAGCTCGGCCGGCACGGGTCCGTAGGGGAGCCTGCCCGGGGCCTCCCCTCCATCGCAGAGCAGCAAGGCCTGATCCTGGACGAGCAGCCAGTAGCCGCATTGCTCTGCCGGGACCTCCGCACCATCGTGGTGCGCCGGAACGAACCGCCCCTCCAGACTCTCGCGATTGAACGGTAAATGTGTCGCATCCGCAAGCATCATCACGCCTTTCGGGCCCCTTTCCGCAATCCGTGGAATCTGCGTGATCGGTATCTTACTTCGCTCTCCCCGCGGCCATCTTGACGGCCAGGCGCACCGCCTCGCAAAACGCGCCCGGATTGGCGATCCCCTCCCCCGCGATCTCGAAGGCGGTGCCGTGCGCCGGCGTGGTGATGACGATCGAGAGGCCGCCCTGGATGGTCACGCCCCGGTCGAAGCCCAAGAGCTTCATGGCGATCTGCCCCTGGTCGTGGTACATCGTGACGACCCCGTGGAACTCGCCCCGGGTGGCGCGCACGAAGATGGTGTCGGCCGGATACGGCCCGACCGCCGGGATCCCCAGCGCCTGCGCCTTGGCGACGCCCGGCTCGATCACGGTCAGCTCCTCGTCCCCGCACAGCCCGTGCTCCCCGCCGTGGGGATTGAGGGCGGCCACGGCGACGGTTGGCGGCTCGATCCCGGCCCACGTGAGCGTCGTGTAGAGCATCGTCACGGCCCGGAGGACCCGATCCGGACTGAGGAGCGACGGGACCTCCCTGAACGGCACGTGCGAGGTGACCCGCGTCGTGAAGAGGCCCGCGGCGGCGTTGATCTCGCCCGCCTCGGTGTCGCCCAACCACTCCGCCAGCAGGTGCAATTCATCGCTGTGCGGGTTGCCGCCCAGGTGCAGGGCCTCCTTGTTCAACGGGGCGAAGACGATGGCGTCCACCCGCCCGGTGCGCGCCAGGTCCACCGCCACGCGGAGCATCTCGATGCAGAGCGCACCGGCCTCGGCGCTGAGGACGCCGTGCGGATACTCCTGCTCGGGCCACCCCGTGTCGATGACGGGAACCATCCGATCCGGCACCGACCCCATCTGCTCCACCTGGCAGGCCGCCGCAGCAACCTTCGCCTTGGCCGCCTGCATGCCGCGCTCCAGCAGCCACCGCGGGCCGACCACCACCGGGCGGCAGATCTTCCTCAGCTCGTCATTGGCGAGCCCCTTCGCCACCAGCTCCGGACCGATCCCCGCCGCATCCCCCAGCACCCACGCCAGTCTCGGCTTCATGCCTCTCCCCGTTTCTCCAGGGCAAGGGCATCCACAGGTTACGCAGATTGCGCAAATTTCACGGGGGGATAGCCCCAGGAATACGCTGCGTGAATCTGTGTAATTTGTGGATACTTTCCGTCTCGGCCCCCTGCGAAAGCCGTGGTTAACTCGGGGTTGTCTTGATGATCTTGCCGCCCTGCATCACCAGGAGCACCTCGGCCAGGCAGCCCACGTCCTGCAGGGCATTCCCCCGCACGACGAGGAGATCGGCCGCCGCCCCCTCCCGCAGCGTCCCGATCTCCCCCGCGAGGCCGAGGGCGCACGCCGCGCTGCCGGTGGCGGCCTGGAGCAGACGAGCCGGGCTCCCGCCCAGGTCCTGCAGGACCCCGAGCTCGTACGCCAGGCCCCCGTGCATCGCATCCGTCCCCACGAGGAGCGGCACGCCCATCCGCAGGGCCTGCCTGGTCGCACTCAGCACCTCTTCGACGCGCCGCCTGCCCTCCTCCTGCGGTGTGCCAGCGGGCAGGTGCGCCAGGACCCCCTCCGGATGCACCAGCACGCCCACCGTCGGGCAAAGCCAGGTCCCCTGCGCGGCCATCGCCTCCAGTTGCCGCTCCGTGAGCAGCCAGCCGTGGTCGATCACGTCCACGCCGGCCCGGAGACAGGCGTCGGCCGCCTCGCCCCCGAAACAGTGGGAGCTCATGCGCTTCCCCGCCGCGTGGGCCTTCGACGCTGCGACGGAGAGCTGGTCGAACCCGTAGAACGGCTGGAGCACCTCCGGGAGCGCGCCGAAGACGCTGCCGGAGGAGAACAGCTTGATCCAGTCCACGCCGGCGGCGAGATTCTCGTCCACCGAGCGGCCGACCGCCTCGGGGTAATCCACGATCGAGGTCGCCACCACGCCGCCCGTGCAGCGCCCGGACTTGATCCCTCGACCGGACACGACCAGCCGCGGCCCGTCGGCGATCCCGCTCCGGATGGCCTCGCGCATCTGCAGGTCGTAGAGATCGCGGTCCCCGTTCAGCTTGACCGTGGTGACGCCGGACGTGAGGTCGGCCCGGAGGCTCCGCGCCCCGACCAGGATGTGCCGGACGGCCGGTTCCCGCATCTGCGCCTTGATGTCCCCTGCCTGGTGATTGATCCCGAGATGCGTGTGCATGTCGATCAGGCCAGGCAGGATCGTGGCCTCGCCGAAGTCCCGAACCTGATCGGCGCCGTTCGGCGCGATCGCGCCGTCCGCCGCCACCAGCCGGATCCGGTCCCCCTCTACGCGGACCGCCACCGGCCGGTCCGCCGCGCCATGTTCTCCGTCCCACAGATGCCGCGCCTTGATCTGCAGTCCCGTTGTCATCCAACCGGCCCCAATCCTCGCGTTTCGCGGCCAATGCCCCCGCCAACTCTCGCGGATGGTTTCTCCAAGCCCCTGCGGAATATATCACAGCTCCGATATCCTCTCTAGCCCGGAAGCCCTCCTGGCCGCGGCTCAGTACAAGTATTGGCGGGGCGCCGGCGGCGTCCTGCGAACACACCATCTCATGCAGTGGGATGCCGGCCAGCCGCTCCGGGCGCGAGCCCCCTTCTCGTCCTCTACTGGCGGGGCAGGCAGGCAGATCCGGTGGGCCTAGGAAAGAATCTGGGGGAGTACGCGACCTCCACGGAGGGGTCTCGTTTTACTTGATTTGATGTGGAAGTCCGCGGTAGAGTCCCTAGGCAGAAGGACCATCGTTTCATACCCGAAGCCATCGGAAAGGTGGAGGCCATGTACGGATATGCGGGACGGTTGCTCAGGGTGGATCTGGGAAGCGGCAAGACCTGGGTCGAGCCTCTCGACGAGGCCAGGGCGCGCCGGTACGTGGGTGGCCGGGGTATGGGGGCGCGGATCCTGATGGATGAGGTCCCCGAGGGGTGCGACCCGCTTGGGCCGCAGAACCGGCTCGTGCTTGCGATGGGACCCTTGGCGGGGACGTACGCTCCCGGCTCGGGACGTTACGTGATCGTAGCCAAGTCACCCGCGACCGGAGGCTTCGGCGAAGCCTACACCGGCGGCTTCGTGGCGCACGAGCTCAAGTATGCCGGCTACGACGGCATCGTCGTGCAGGGCAGGGCTCCGCAGAAGGCCTACCTCTCCATCAGCAACGATCGCGTCGAAATCCGGCCGGCGGTCCATCTCGGGGGCCGGGGGACTCTCGAGACCGAGCAAACGATCAAGGAGGAGATGGACGATTTCGAGACCAGGATCGTGAGCATCGGTCTCGCCGGGGAGAACGGGGTCCGCTTCGCCTGCGTCATGAACGACACGGACCGCGCGGCGGGGCGCACGGGGTTGGGCGCGGTGATGGGCTCGAAGAACCTCAAGGCCATCGCCATCCGCGGGACCGGCCGGGTCGAGCTGGCCGACCCGAAGGCGTTCCGGGAGCACGCCCTGGCCGACCTCGCCAAGATCCGGAAGCATCCATGGCTGGGGGACAGCCCTGGCAGCGTGGGCGCCCTCGGCACCGCGGGCGGCGTCGAGGACCTTTCCGGCATGGGCATCCTGCCCACCCGCAACTGGGAGACCGGCACCTGGGAGTACGCCGACCGGATCAGCGGCACGGCCATGAAGAACACGATCCTCCTCGGGCACCGTGCCTGCCAGGCCTGCCCCGTCGGCTGCACGCGCGTGGTGCGCGTCCCCGACGGTCCGTTCGGCGGCGTCAGGCCGGAGTACGGCGGGCCCGAGTACGAAACCGTGGCGGCCTTCGGCTCGCTCTGCCAGAACCGCAACCTGCAGGCCATCGCGCTGCTCAACCAGCAGTGCAACGTGTACGGCCTGGACACGATCAGCGCGGGCTCCGCGATCGCCTTCGCGATGGAGTGCTTCGAGAAAGGCATCCTCACCGAGAAGGAGATCGGCTTTCGCTTGGACTGGGGCGACGCGGCGGCCATGGTCCGGCTGCTGGACATGATCGCCCGGCGCGAAGGTGTCGGCGATCTCCTCGCCGAGGGCACCCGACGAGCGGCCGCGACACTCGGCTGCGGGGCGTCCGGACTCGCCGTGGAGGTCAAGGGCCTCGAGTTCGGCATGCACGAGGCCCGCGGCAAGAAGGGGCTCGCTCTCTCGTACGCCACGGCGCCGCGCGGCGCGGACCACATGGAGGGCTTCCACGACCCGGCGCTCGCCGTGCCCAACGCCTGGCCCGAACTCGGCGTCACGGAGGCCATGGACCGCTTCACCCTCGAGGGGAAGCCCCGGGTGGTGCGCTTGGCCGAGGACTACACGTCGTTCATCAACTCCCTGCCGCTCTGCTCGTTCATGAGCCTCCCGATCGGGGGGGTGCGGAACACCGAAGAGATCTCCGGAATGCTCGCCGCGGCCACGGGCTGGAGGGACATCACGCTCGAGGAGGAGATGGCGATCGGCGAACGGGCCTACAACCTGGCGCGCGCGTTCACGGTGCGGGAGAGCGGCGGCAAGGCCGACGATCGGCTCCCGCCCAAGCTGTCCAGGAGCCTGCGCGACGGCGCGTCCAGGGACCAGGTCATCACCGACGAGGACCTCAAGGGCGCGCTCCAGGAGTACTATCGGTTGAGAGGATGGAGCGAGAACGGCACGCCCACCGAGACGAAGCTCAGGGAGCTGGGGCTGGAGGACGTGGCGCAGCAGCTCGCCGCAACGGGAGGCAGCCGATGAGTCGCATGATAGCCGTAGACACCACCAAGTGCACCAGCTGCCGCATGTGCGAGATGGCCTGCTCGCTCGCGACCACCGGCGTCTTCGCCCCGACGCGCAGCCGCATCCGCGTCCACGTCTTTGCCGAGGACTTCAAGCACATCCCCATCACCTGCTTCCAGTGCGAGGAGGCGCCGTGCGCCAAGGTATGCCCCGCTGGCGCCCTCCTGCAGGGTGAAGGGCTGGTGCGCTTCGTGAAGGACGCCTGCATCGGCTGCCGCATGTGCATGCTCGCCTGCCCGTTCGGGGTCATCTCCTTCGACAGCCAGGAGCGCGTGATCGCCAAGTGCGACACCTGCAGCGGGGATCCGGAGTGCGTGAGGTTCTGCGCCTATGGCGCCCTCGCGTTCCTGGAGTCGGGGCTGGCGGCCGCGCCCAAGGGGAGGGACTTCGCGCGCCGGGTGGCCGAGGCATCCAAGGCGTAGCCGCCCGGTCGACGCGAGAGGGGGCCTCCGGGGCAAGGAGCAGGGGTGTCGCTGCGGAGAATCGTCATCGTCGGCAACAGCGCCGCGAGCCTCGCCGCGCTGGAGACCATCAGGCGCCATGATGGGAATTGCCCCATCACGCTGGTCTCGGACGAAAGGATACCCGCGTACTCGCGGGTCATGCTTCCCTACCTGGTGAGCGGGGAGCGCCGCGACCTGTCGCTGCGGCCTCCCGACTACTACCAGCGGATGGGCGCACGGACGCTTCTGGGCCGCCGGGCCGTGCGCGTCGAAGCCGATGCGGTCGTGCTCGACGACGGGGTCGGTCTACCCTTCGATCGGCTCCTGGTGGCTACCGGATCCCGAGCCGCGATCCCGGACATCGAGGGAGTCGACACACCGGGGGTCTCTCCGCTCAAGAACATGGCCGACGCGTTGCGGATCCGCGAGCATCTCCCGGGCGCGCGCCACGCGGTCATTATCGGCGGCGGGCTCATCTGCCTCCTCGTGGTCCGCGCGCTGCTCAAGACGGGCCTTTCGGTGTCGATCGCGGTCTCGTCGGGTCGGCTGCTCTCGCGCATGCTGGACGAGGAAGCCTCAGCGCTCGTCCGGCATCGCCTCGCGGAAGCCGGGGTGCGCGTCCTCACGCACACCGACGCCGCGCGCATCGCCGGCAGCAACGGCAGGGTCCGCTCCGTGGTGACCGCGGCGGGAGAAGAGTTGCCGGCGGACGTCGTGATTCTGGCCAAAGGGATCCGGGCGAACACCGACCTGGCCCGGGCGGGCGGGCTGGCGACCGGCCGCGGCATCCTCGTCGACCAGTACCTGTGCACGAGCCGGCCGGGCGTCTTCGCGGCAGGCGATTGCGCCGAGGCGCCCGATCTGCTCGTGCGCGGGAAGAAGACGATCTCCGCGACGTGGTTCGAAGCCGTTGCCCAGGGCGAGACCGCAGGCGCCAACCTGCTGGATATGTCGCGCCCCACCTCCGGCGCCCTCAAGATGAACGTGATGGAGAGCCTCGGCATCGCGGTGGCCTCGATCGGGATGACCCAGGCACCGGACGTCGAGGCGCAGGTCCTCGTGCGCTCGCGGGGCGGCGTCTATCGCAAGCTCGTGATCTCGCGTGACCGGATCGTCGGGGCCGTGCTCGTGGGCGACGTGTCCGAGGCGGGCCCGATCGCAATGCTGATCCGCCGAGGGCTCAAGCTGTCCGAGTTCAAGCGCTTCGATCCCTCCCGGCCCATCCGCTACGCGGCGCTCGCGCTGCCGTGGGGCGTGCGGGTCGGCGGCCCGGCGGCTGCGCTCGTCGGAGGGGACAGCCCGCGTCCGGGCAGCGCGACCGCTTGAAACACACCGCCTTGGCCGGGATATTTCTCGCCTCCCTTTGTTTATCCCCGCTGCGGTCCGCAAGAGACTCTGTCCATCATCCGCCTGTGTGTCCCGAAACCGTTCTCTTCCGCGACCGAAGAGGCATGGTCCGCAAGAACTCCACCCAGTTGGTTGTAATGGGGGACGCCCTTAAGTTATTTAACTTGTTCCGCCTCTGGTTGTAATGGGGGACGCCCTTAAGTTATTTAACTTGTTCCGCCTCTGACCGCCCACCTGGGCGCCGCCGCCGTCGCCGCACCTGGAAAGTCGGGCCCGCCTCCTCCACGTCGAAGCCGATGTAATCCGTTGCTTCCCAATTATCTTTCCGCTCTTCGATGCGCCAGCCAGGAAAAGGGGACCTGAGAATACGGATAACAAAGAAGCAACGTTCCAACGTGGGTGCCGGTCCCCCGGACCCCTAATTGCGCAAACCATCTTGACTTGCTTGCTCGCGTGCCTTTCCCCGAACTCCCGCTGTCTCCCACTTGACAGTCCTGCCGGATCTAGCGTAGGCTCCTGGCCAGCCAGTCCTCCTCCCCGGAACAACGCACGGAGACGCGATGGGGGCGGTCAGGGACAGTGCTCCATGCTGGAGGCGAGCCACCGGCGCGGCGCGTCCGCCGCTGTCCAGCCGGGCACGGCCCTTTCCCCCGCTGGATTCGCCCCTGCGAGTCCTCCTCCACCCACCTAGGGACGCTCTCGAGATCCGACGCCCCGAGATCGCCCCCCGGGCCCGTCCGGCGGCTGTCCTCTTGGCTCCACCAAGCGTGGCGCCGCCAAGTTTACCACCCCTTCTTCGCAAGACATCTGCTGGGGGACGGATTCGACCTCCAGACCATCTAGGAGCTGTGTGGTCACAAAGCTGTGAAGACGACGATGATCTACACCCATGTGTTGAATCGCGGCGGCAAAGGAGTCCGCAGTCCGGTGGACGCCTTGTGACGGAATGCCAGGCAGGGGATGTTATGCGGATTCCGTATATAATCCCGAGGGGATCGGTCCTCTGTCTGTAACTACTCAGATCCTCTGGGGTAGTCGATCGTCAGAGCCCAGGGTGTATATGCGAACGCTCTGTAAGAGATAAGTGGGTATCGGGAAACCATATAGTCATCGTTAGGCTTCTGGGATAAAGGTTATGAACACCCCAACACTACTTATTACGATTCTGATCTCAATTGTCTGCGGCCTTCTCGCCAATCTAGTAACTCCCTCTGTGAGGATACTCTTCGCTAAAGGAATTTCTGCATACCGTCGCGCGAAGCTTGAAGAGATCAGAAGTGGTCTTGACTCTCGAATAAAGTGGCTGAAAGATCAAAATGATTTCTTCCTCTTCTTATTCAAAGAGATGTTCTATGTTTTGACCCTATCTATCTTCGGCATAACCCTGCTGCTATTGAGCAATGTTGATCCTTCGCATGTATTGTCAAAGCTAGCTATGGCACTTTCTTTCTCAATATTATCGAATGCTCTAGCGAGAGGTTATGCAAATGTTTTAGTTGTGCAATCTGTAAGACGATTTAGTGAATTTGAAAAGAGGACGCACGAGAAAATAGCAAAGCTGGAAGCCAAAGTTGGAAAGGGCTACGCGACACAAGCCTAACATCGCCATGCACCTGAGCACTACTCGCTGTGCTCGCAGCGCCAGGTGATGGCTAGGTTAGGGCCGAATCGCCCATCGGAAGATAGCGGTGAGAAGAGCGATGGAGATGGCCAGCCCGCCCACAAAGCCGACGAATAGCGAAGCCACAAACTGAACAGGCGTACCATGAAATACGAACTTAGTGCATATGAACTTTCCCTGATTGCCGGGGGTTTCACAGTAGTCGGGGCCTTGATCTCCGGTCTTGTCAGTTACTGGCTGGCCAAGCTGCTCGCGGACCGTAGCGCGCGCATTGCCGCCGCTTCCAACCTGCGCGCCGCTTTCGCTACGCACTTGTTCAATTTGCGCCTTGAGTCCTCCCGCACTGCCGGAATTCTTTTGAAATCTCTTATCGACGATTTCCCTACGCACGGAAGTGAAATGGGAAGATTCAGGTTCTTTGTCCACTGCAAACGCAGAGCAGCATATGATGACGTCTGCCAACAGTATGCTGACCTTGTACGCACGCACCAAAGTGCGACTCATCCTGATACTCCAACCAGCGTTTTTCGTGAGCGTATTTGCGCGATTCTTATGTTTGCGAAGCCCTAACTCCGCGCTGAACCCGACGCGCTTTCAGCACGCGGGTTAGCGCGAGCCGTTGGGCCTTATGATGGCTGGAAAGCGTCAGCACTTCATCCCGCAATTCCTTCAACAGGGCTTCGCAAGCCATACGATTGGTGGCGCGACGTTCACATGGGTCTACCGGAAAGGATCGCCGCCCTTCAATTCGAATATCATCAACGTCGGCGTTGAGGGGCTGTTCTACACCGAAGGAGATGACACCCAGGCGGATGAGCTGATCACGGATGCGGAGGGCCGATTCAGTAAGCTAGTGCAGACCCTCAGGACAGGCACACGACCTGATGTGCAAGATCCGCAGATTGCACGGCTAATTGCCCATCTTGAGGTACGCACGAGGCATCTAAGGCAGAGCTTCTTACGGACGGCTGACTTCCTCGTCTCAAGGCTTCTTGATTTCATGGCCGATGAGCAGGCGTTCAGCATCTATCTCGAAAGACAATTCCTCCGGGATCCCTCCATGCTTCGAGAGTCGATGTCGAAGGAGCTAACGAAACGGGCACTCCCGCCGGCGTTACTCCAGCCGTTCACGCAGCTGAGCATTGCACTCATACCTGCATTCATGGCGCGGCTCAGAGCAATGCTACCGAAGCTCGCCGACGCACTACGCTCAACTCTCCCAACGGCGCTTAAGACCGGAGCCAAGGCCGGTCACCTGCGTGCTTTGAAGGAAACAATCGCGCCTGAGCCAAGAGTTCAGCGATATGTAAATCTCGATTACTCCGTCGTCGAATCGACGAGCGGGCCTCTGATCCTCGGAGACTCAGCGGTCCTATTTCGCGTGGAAGGGTCACGACCCTACAAGACCTTTCTCGATAAGAACGATGTCCTCAGCGCGGTCGTTCTTCCGCTTAGCTCCCAAAGAATGCTTGTTGGCTCAAGCCAACGCGCCGGCACGCCGCCGTCCGACCTTCGCCAAGCAACGGCTCGCTGCTCGCTGGAGTACTTCATTGCCGCAGAGAGATGTGAAGCAAACAATCTCCTCAAAGATACGATTGGCGAGGATGCGGCTCCGCTCACGAGAGCGCAGCTGGAAGAGATCGTGACTGAACTAATGATGAAGTAAAGAGGCCCAACCACGCCTTGCAGCCGGGCGCGCCGCAGACGGCGCGGCGCTGAAATCAGACGTTGGGCAGACATTCGGAGGTCCCGTGCGTAGCCCGCAGCGACGGCCGGGAGTTGCTTACAGCCGCGTTGCCCTCTCGCACTACCATCTCTATGCAGCGTTCCTTTTTGCGTCCCACGCCGAGCGACTCGAGGAGAAGGCCTCGCCCATGGCCGGGTCCGATGCCCTGTTCCGCTACCGATCCTTCGTCATGGGTGCCGTCCTGTCTTCAGTCGCGTTTCTCGAGGCGAAGCTCGCGGAACTGGGCACCGATGCAGCCGATGGTCCGTTCGTAGGCTTGTCCGCCACCGGCCTCACGGCGGCTCAGTGCAATGTGTTGGAGGCTGCCCTGAACGTTCGCGCACCGCTCCTCGAGCGGTATCAGGCGGCGCTACGCGCTCTCGCTAGAAGCCCCTTCAAGGCCGACCGGCAGCCGTATCGCGCGGCCGCGCTCGTTGTCGCCCTAAGGAACTTCCTCGTTCATTTCCCTGGCGAGTGGCTCGCAAGGCCAAACGGCGAGACTGGTCCGCTCCGGCAACGAGAGTTGCCGCTCATCGAGCGTCAGCTGAGACGCCAGTTTCCGTCCACGAAGTTCGCGGACCCCTCGAGGCCGTTCTTTCCAGACCACTGCCTCTCGGCGGGCTGCGCGCGGTGGGCTGCTGAGGCCAGTCTTCTCTTCGCACGCGAGTTCTCCGCGAGAGCTGGGGCGCCCATGATGCATCCGCGACCAATCCTGAGGGGCACGTAGATGTTTCCCAACACTGGGTTGGAGCTGACGAAGCCGGCGCAAGCGATGGAGCTTTGCAGTTCAACGCAGCCTTAGCCGACCGAGCCTCAACAGGGGTAACGGACTGTGACATTGAGACGAACCTACGAGATTGAAACGCCGCCAGCACCTGCGATGAACTGGTAGGACTATGAGCGCCTGATCCTGGCCGAGTGGGGTGATTTGCTGGGAAGTCAACCCCCGCCTACCGAACTCTCTGTGCATCGTTTTCTCGAACAACACCCTTCGATGGTCCCGGGAGCGTTCAATATAATCGGCGGTAGTAGTGG
>Ga0315294_10004500_pt1 | contig 15210 bp, 10 predicted proteins | sample YL17G13_40_MG_FD_203626 | JGI IMG/M metagenome (GOLD analysis project Ga0315294, IMG submission 203626) | Sediment microbial communities from Yellowstone Lake, YNP, Wyoming, USA - YL17G13_40 | ecosystem: Environmental > Aquatic > Freshwater > Lake > Sediment | place: USA: Wyoming | collected... | reverse complement strand
CCGCCTGGTTCTTTCTTAATAAATGATAGGCGGAAACGCCCATGACGAAGAACGCGGCGACGACGAAGCCCGAGAGAATCGTATGGACGAAGTTCGACCAGCCGTAGACATTGAAAACGAGCGCGCCGAAATCGGTCATCTCAGCCCGGCCGTTGCGCACCACATAGCCGACGGGATTCTGCATCCAGCCGTTGGCCAGGATGATCCACAGGGCGGACAGGTTCGAGGCCAGGGCGACGAGCCAGATGGCCAGGGCATGGGCCTTCTTCGAGACCTTGTTCCAGCCGAAGATCCAGAGCCCGATGAACGTCGATTCCAGGAAGAACGCCGCCGTCGCCTCGATGGCCAGCGGCGCGCCGAAGATGTCGCCGACATACTTGGAATATTCGGCCCAATTCATCCCGAACTGGAACTCCAGGGGGATGCCGGTCACCACGCCCACGGCGAAGTTGATCAGAAAGAGCCGCCCCCAGAACTTGGTCATCCGGAGATACATCTCGTCGCCGGTCCGGACATAGCGCGTCTCCCACCAGGCGACGAGGATCGACAGTCCCAGCGTCAGTGGAACGAAAAGGAAATGGAACATCGCCGTCGCGGCGAATTGAAGCCGGCTCAGCGAGAGCACATCCACGGCCGCCTCCTCCAGCTTTTTTATTTCCTATGCGAGAGCATGACCTCGGCCACGGGAGTCTTGGGCAAGCCCGGACCTTGAATGGACACCGCCAATCCGTCACTGCCGGTCTTGTTGAAGTAGCCGACCCGGACGGGATGGACGCCGGCCGCTAAGGCGACCAGGCCGCGTTTTTCCTGCAGGCCGTGCAATCCGTCATTGTCGACGACAAGGTCATCGCCGATATAAAGCCGGCTGCCGTCGTCCGAACCAAGGAAAAGGGCGTAGACGCCGTCCTTCGGGATCCTGAGGACGCCCGTGAACTCGAAGGCGTAGCGTTCCTTGGCCTTCTTCTTGGAGAGGCCGAAAACGGGGACGAGGCCCTCATTGACGGGCTTGATCTTGGAAAAATCGGGGACCATGTCCCAATCGCCTTCATAATATTTATAAGTGAGGCCCGGCTGAAGGCCGAGGTCGCCGGCCGCGGGGCGGGGATTCACTTTGCTGAATTTCGCCTGAGCCGGGCCGCTCACCGGCCGGCCGTCCCGGAAACATCGCGCCGAGACGACGGCCGTCCCGGTCAGATGAATCGGACCTTTGGCGACCGGCGAAGAGGCTGAAGGAACGGAGCCGTCGACCGTGTAACGGACCTCGACGTTCTCACGGTCGGAGGCCGCCGTGACGTCCAGAGCATCCGTGAAAATGTCGAACTCGGCCTTGATCTCCGGAGGGTTGCTGATATCCGCCTTTCCTTCTACGTCCAGGACCACGACGCTGCAAAACGCCTGGGGCGGGATCCCGGGAACTTCAATGGCCAAGGCGTCCTCGCGCCGGGTCACGGGCAGGGCGGCTTTCGCCGGATCGGAGAGAACGTAGGCTTGCTTGACCGTGTTGAGGATCCCCGGAACGACGAGCCGCCGGTCCGTCGGCCAGTCGAAGACATCGAGAAAGAGGCGCGTGCCGCCGGCGATGGGTTTCTGCGTGCAGCGGCCCCAATCCAGTTTTTTGAACGGACTGGACTGCGTCCCATAGATCGATTCGCCGTTCGTCCCCAGCCACATGCCGAGGAAGGTCAGACGGGACAGGCTTCGGATGGGAAAGCCGCCCTCGGCCGTCGGCCCGACGTTGAGAAGGAAATTCCCGCCCTTGGAGGCGATGTCGAGCAGCATCCGGATGAGGTCCTTGGCCGCTTTCCAATTTTCGTCGCGGCTGTTGTATCCCCAGTTGTCGTTCATGGTCATGCATGTTTCCCAGTCCAGGCCGGGGAGACCGGTGGCCGGGATCTGCTGCTCGGGCGTGCCGAAGTCCCCGGCCGACTCCTTGTCCGCCGAGAATCCTTCCATGCCCGAGCGGCTGGCCCCGACGCGGTTGTTGATGATGATGTTCGGCTGGAGGCTTCGGACGTACTGATAGAGATCGCGCCCGTATTTCTCGTTCCATGTGCTTTCCCATTCGCCGTCGAACCAGAGGACGCCGATCGGGCCGTAGTTCGTCAACAGTTCCTTGAGCTGGTTTTTCATATATTGAACATAGCGGTCGAACACGGCGCCGGCCGCGGGGCGGTCCGTCTCCCAATCGCGGCGCGGCAGGTAGTCGGGATGGTGCCAGTCCATGATCGAATAATAGAATCCCAGCTTGATCCCCTCCTTCCGGCAGGCCTCGGAGAGCTCCTTGAGGATGTCCCGTTTGAAGGGCGTGGACATGACATCGAAGTCCGTATATCGGGAATCGAAGAGGCAGAAGCCGTCGTGGTGCTTGGAGGTGATGACGATGTACTTCATGCCCGCGTCCTTGGCCAGGCGGACCCATTCCTCGGCGTTGAATTCCGTCGGATTGAATTTCTGGACGAACTGGTCATAGACCTCGATTGGGATCCGGGCATTGTTCCGGATCCATTCGCCGTAGTTCGTCTGGCCGTTCCATGCGCCCGCCGGGATGGCGTAAAGGCCCCAGTGAAGGAAAAGGCCGAAACGGGCTTCCCGCCACCATTGCATCCGCGCATCGTGCCCGGCCAGCGTCTCCCGCTGAGCGAACAAGGCCGTCGATGAAACGGCGGCCAGGATCAGCACGGCCCAGATCGCGGTCCGATAAAAAATCTTTCGCATGATAACGGACTCCTTATTTTTTCCTCTCGAGCTTGGCGCTCTCGGCCTTGCGGTACCCCGTGACCTGGATATCGCCGTCGGGCTCGACCTCGACGATCGCGTATCTATTATTTTCGGTGCCGCTGCCCTCGATCATTCCTTTCAGGGTGTAATAATGAACGCCGGCCAGGCGGCTGACCGCGCCTTCGTGCCGGTGTCCTTGAAAAACCGCCAGCACTTTGCCCGACTGCTCGAACAGGGAGCGGACCTGAACCGCGTTTTTGACGTAGTAAGCCCCCGTGCCGTCGAGCTGTTGATGGATGAAGACGATGACCGGCGAGGGGGAGGCGACCAGCTCGCTGCGGAGCCAAGTGAGTTCGTGGACCGGGACGTTGCAGTCTTCCCAGGCGAACCGGCCGTGATCGTAAGGTTCTCCTGGGCCGTCGAAATTGGCGTCGAGCACGAGGAAGCGGACGCCGCGAACGTCGAAGCGATAGAAGCTCCATTCCTTCGGAACCCCGGCGTTCACCACGGCGCCCAGGAACTGTTCCTTGGACAGGCTGTCCTGGTCGTGGTTGCCGAGGACGTGATAGCGCGGCCCCTTGAAGGCGGCGAAGACGGCCTCGATCCGGCGCAGGTAGGACAGCGTCTTGGCTTCGAGGGGCGGGTCGTCCTGGTCCTTGAAATCGCCCAGCTCGATGAGAAAGTCGACCCTCTCGCGGTTCATGGCCTCGACGCATTCCCGCATCTTGGCCAAGGACTCCCGGTAGAGACGCGCCCCCAGCGGTTCGACGTCGGCGTAGTGGGAGTCGGTCACGATCCCGAAGCGGACGTTCCCCTCTTTTTGGACAGGCGCGATCCGCGGAGTCGCGCAGCACGCGAGGAAGACGATGGCTAGGACCGCGGCCGCGGTCCGGCCGAATCTGAGGAAACGACGGCGCTTCATTTCCGATCTCCGCAACCGAACGTCCCCTAGCTTAGTCTAGAGACGAAAATGAAGTCAAATGAAGGATCGGATGGATCTCACTTCTCGGACTTGAAGATCTTATCAATATCCTTAAACGCGTTCGAGAGAACCTCTTTGACCTGGGGGATTTTTTCCGCCCCGGCTTTGCGGGCCTGCTGGCCGATCATATGGCCGAGCTCTCCCAGAGTCCGCATGACATCGCGCATCTCGTGGCGGAATTCCGAGCTCCAGCTGCCCCACCAGTTCTTCATCTGGTTTTTGATTTCCGCGGTCTCTTTTTCTTTCCCGGCCAGATACACTCTGCCCGTTTCCGTGATCGTATAGATCTTTTTGCTCTCCTGCTGGACCGAGGTGACGTACCCCGCTTCTTCGAGCCACTGGAGGGTCGGATAGATCGCGCCGGGGCTGGGCGAGTAGAATCCGTTAAAGCTCTCTTCTAGGTCGCGGATGATCTCGTAACCGTGCCGGGGCTTCTCCTTGAGGAGGTCGAGGATCAGATATTTAAAGTCGCCTTTATGGAAGATCCTTTCGCCTCTCGGCCAAAATCCATGTCTGGGTCCATACTGCATATGGTCTCCTTTAAGTAATAATAAGATATTATTTGATATATCTAGATATAATTTAATTCTTTAATTCACTTTTGTCAAGTTTCTTCATCGATTTTTGCCAAAACAGCTATATTTCTATGAAATGATGGTGTCATAACCTGAATGAGGGGTCAAAAGAGGAGGTTAGCTTTGGTAAATTTCTTAAATTTTGAACTCGTCAATCCAACGGAGAATCCTGTAATCGGGGTCGAAGAGAACGGTCTCAGGCTTGAAAGGAAGGACGAAGGAGAACTCCGTTTTCTTCTCCCCTATCTCGACGACCTTTGTTTCGCGGACGCCGTTCTTGACAAAAACGACCTCAGCGGAGACCCGGTAGACATCGCGAACCTGCCGGATTCGGCCTTTCACCGCCCAAGCCTCTCCCTGGGCCTCGACGCCCCAGGACAAGACGAACTCTGGCGCGCCCTTTCGGAAGAACCATTGATCGAAAAACCATTTCAAATCCCGGCCGGAGGCTTTTTCGAACTCCGCGCGAAGGTCGGCCAAGGCCATCGTTTTCCAAGCGAAGCGGGCCAGGGCGCCGCGCAATCCCGCCCGGAAGGCCGCCTCGCCGATGAGGTCGCGGAGCATCACGAAAACGATACAGCCTTTGCTATTGGCCAGCATGTGGAGGGTGTTCCTTTTCGACGGGGACGGAATCCCGAGTTCCAGATCTTCACCGCGGAGCAGAAGACCGAGAAGCGCCCGGTCGGAAGCCGCGGGAGATTGCAGAGAATAAAAATAAGATCGGGCGGAATGGGCCAAAAGCAATTCCTGAGCGCCGTTTTTCAGGATGGTTCGGAAGGTCGTTTCTCCCAAGGCCTGTTCGAGGTACAGGGCCATCGACAATTGGGCCAGCCCTTCGCTGATGACGGGGCCCTCGGCTCCCCGGACGAAATTGCCCCACCAGAGATGGCCGATCTCGTGGCCGAAGACGGGGAGGTAGAAGAACCGGTCCGGCATCGCCCCCGGAATATAGAACGTGATGCCTTCATAGCTTCCGCCTCCGGCGTTCCCCAACAGTTCCTGCGGGAATTCGATCACCGAATATCCGTCGTAGGGAAAAAAGCCGTAGAGGCCTTTCAAAAAACGGACGATCTTGCCGCAGTTCTCCAGATAATATTCGGCTTTTTCCGGACCTCCCCCAAGGAGAAAGACCCCGACATCCAAGCCCTCGATATTCATTCGGAGAGAACGGAACGGACCGGCGGCGAAAGAATACTCGACGGGAGAGGCGATGTCGAAATCATATCGCTTTCCCGACGGGAGAATCTCCTCAGCCGTCAATTTTCCGACGCTGGCCACGGTCCAATTCCCGGGAACATAATACGAGATCTTTCCTTTCGATCGGCGGGCCGGCCCAGGAACTTCCGGATACCACCGGCCTGGGTACAAAGCATAGGAGATATCGGAGCCGATCCAGGCGTTGAAAAAATTGAGCTCTGGAACCCGGTCCGAGAAGGAACCTTGATAACGGACGCGGACGACGGCGCCATCCGCTCCGGAAAAGCCTTGGCCGCCGCGGACGGTCAGGTTCCCGCCATCCCGGTCAAAATCCAAGGGGCGGTCCGTCTCGTCGATGACGGAGAGCACAGCGAGCTCATGGTTGAGCTCGAGCGAAATCTCTTCGACGCCGGAGCCGAGGCTCGTCAGTCGAAGCCGGGCGTCTCCCCTCAGCTGTCCATGGCCCGGGTCGAGATCGATCTTCAAATCCGTGAATTCGATCCGCCACGCGGCCGGCCGCTCTTGAGCGGGGCCGGCCGCGGCCGGGACGAGAGAAAAGAGGATGACCAGGGAACGGACGGGGCCGAAGGAGGAAACGCTCATGGCGGGCTGCTTTCTCTATTTCCCGGTCTTGCTGATTTTCCGGATCGCTCCGGGCAGGGCCAATGCGCCCTCCGGGATATCCACGTTATATTCGACGCTCTTGAACGTCAGAGTCATCTCCCGGCCGAGCTCCCGCCTCACCTGGAGATAGGGGAATAATGTTCCGTCGACGGTCCTGTAGTCACTCAAAAAGATCTCTTGGAGGCTTTGTCCGGTCGTCGTTTCCATCGGATATTCGATTTTGACTAAAAGCCCCGAAGCCTGATCGAAATAATACGTGACGGGGTAATCATCGAGAGAAAAGGCCTGGACCTTGAAGGCCGGTTTTTCGGCGACGGTTTCGAGGCCCCTGCACTCGACCTTTTTGAAAACCTCCCGCCAGCGCATCGGAAGATCCAGGCCATAAAGACATTGGAATCTCTTTTTCTCCAACCCTTCCTTGATCTGAGGTCCCGCTATGGGGTTGATTTCCCATACGGTTCGGCCGTCCGAACCGTATTCCACTTTGCCGATAGCTTGGGATTCGACCACGACGCGGTAAGGACCGGTTTTGGTCAGAATGGTCGTCACTTCGGCCGGACCGGGGAGCACGGAGAGCTTCATCGTCGACGTCGTCCGCCGATTGGCGATTTTGTCGAAAACCGCCCGGCCGCCGGATTTTTGAACAAAATCGTCGAGAATTGATTCGGCTTTGGGCAGAGGAGTGGTCTGTCCCACGGCCGCAAGTACGACGCCCAGGATGAGAAGGGAAAAAGCCGCTAAGCCGGCCCGCCCTCTTTTTCGTCCGCTTTTGCCGGTTTTCATCCCGGAACAGGTGTTTTCGATCATGATGTCCTCCTTATCGATGGTCTTGGAATTTTGTCCTTCCAGAGACACGATAATCGAAATGCCGGCCCTATTCTTCTCAGAGTATACGGTGAGGAACGATTTATGGCTCCGTTCGGCCATAATCGGCCTGGAATGAAGGGAAAGCCTCACGACTTCGAAAGGGTCTTGATTTCGGAGCGGACAGACGGCTTATGGCGAGGTCGAATTCTTCCGAAAGTCCGAGGGGGTCCGGCCGGCCAATTCTTTGAAAACCCGATTGAAAGTGGCTACGGAATTGAACCCGCAGTCCAGGGCCACAGTGATCAGCTTTTCCCGTCCCCCGTCGGGGATCGCCAGCCGCCGCTTAGCGTCCGCGACGCGATAATGATTGATAAACTCGTAGAAATTCCGGCCGAGAAGGTCGTTGATGACCTGGGAAAGATGAGCGGTCGGAATTTCGAGGGCTTGAGCCAGCTTGGGGAGGGTGATTTCGGAATCTAAAAAGAATTTTTCGCGCTCCATCAGCTCGAGCAACCGCGTTTTGTGGAGCGCGGCGTTTTCCGGCGTCAGCGACGACCGCCCGTATCGTCGGACCGGCCTGGCCTCGAAAGGGCCGAAGAATATCTCGGGTTGAAGCATGGCCAGGTATCCGGTGGCAAACGTGTTCAAGGCGATGAGAAAGAAAACGATCTGACCGATCAAGCCGATCGCCCGGCTCTCGAGCCCGACCGCGGCCACCATCGCCAGGCCGACGGCCCAAATGGCGGCGTAAACGACCAGGCGCCGCCGGAGCCAGCCGAGGTTGATCCTGTCGATCGTCGAAAACGCGGCCTTGATCCTCGCGGAGTGCTCCCTAAGAAGACGGATGATGGACGCGACGTAGGCGATGGTCTGAAGGATCGAGAGGGTCAGAACGACGATCCAAGGGGAGCGGACGATAAATCCGACGACGCCCGAAAAGGCCGAGGGGCCGGGCGGCCATTTCAGGTAAGCGCCATAGGCCATCATTCCCAGGAGGAAGGGAAGCCCATGAAGGACGTCGACGGGCGAGAAGCGGCGATCCTTGACGGTTATCGCCCGGATGTAAAAATAGAACAGCGGGCCGTAAGTCAGGATCACGGGCCCCATGAGGATCGAGAGGGCGGGCCAGATATCGTAGAGGCCGAGGAGAGAGAGAATGCCGTTGGCCATGCCGATGGCCAAGGTCAAAAGGAAAAAGGCCATGATTTTGTTGGCCCGGCGATTGCCCCTTCGAATAAAGAACAGCACCATCACCTGGATCAGGGCATGGATCGCCCCGGCCAGGTTGACATAGCTGAGAAGCTTTATCCAGAAATCCACTCGTTAACCATAGCCAATCCAGGCTTGCGAAGTCAACACGAAGGGAGCGTCGTTTGACTTTGGCCGCGACGGCGGAATGAATGCTCATGCCCACAGTCTCCGCTTGGCGAAATCCGCCTGCCGGAGTAAAATCTGACTCACCATGATCACGGGAGGCGGAGAGATGAAAACAAAAAAGCTCGTCCTTTTCATTTTGAGCGCGGTCGTCGCCGCTCTGTCTTTTTTCCCGCTGGCCGGGCAAAAGGCCAATGAGGAAGGCCGGGAGACCGACCCTCAGGTCTTGAAAAAACTGGAATGGTTCCAGGACGTCAAATTCGGTCTGATGATGCATTGGGGACCGTACAGCCAATGGGGGGTCGTCGAGTCCTGGAGCATCTGTTCCGAGGACGAGCCCTGGTGCCGGCGGAACATCCCCGACTACGTCGAGTACAAGCGGCGCTACGAACAGCTGCCCAAGACCTTCAATCCGGTCAAGTTCGATCCAACCGTCTGGGCCCGAGCGGCTCGCTATGCCGGTATGAAATACGTCGTCCACACGACCAAGCACCATGACGGTTTCAGCATGTTCGACACGAAGCAGACCGACTACCGCATCACCTCTCCGGATGTCCCCTTTTCCAAAAACCCGAAGGCGAACATCGTCAAGGAGATCTTCGACGCTTTCCGCAAGGAAGGATTCGGAACGGGAGCCTATTTCTCCAAGCCCGACTGGCATTCGCCGGACTATTGGGCGCCGGACTGGGCGACGCCCGACCGCAACGTGAACTATGATACGGACAAATATCCCGAGCGCTGGAAGAAATTCAAAGAGTTCACCTACAATCAAATCGAAGAGCTCATGACCGGCTACGGGCCGGTGGACATCCTGTGGCTGGACGGCGGCTGGGTCCGGCCTTACGCGCCCCTCCCGGCCGAACTGCGCGGCCTCATCAAGCGTCCTTTCAACCAGGACATCGACATGCCGAAGATCGCGGCCATGGCCCGAGGCCATCAGCCCGGCCTCATCGTCGTGGACCGGACCGTGACGGGCAAATACGAGAACTACCGGACGCCCGAGCAGGAAGTCCCGGAGAAGCCGCTGGCTTACATTTGGGAGACGTGCATGACCATGGGCAACTCCTGGTCCTATGTCCCCAACGATAACTACAAATCCACGAACAGGCTGGTCCACCTGCTGGTCGACATCGTCTCCAAGGGCGGCAATTTTCTGCTCAACATCGGGCCGAGCGCCGAGGGCGAACTGCCGCCCGAATCCCTGAAGCGCTTGAAGGAGATCGGCGATTGGATGAAGGTCAACGGCGAGGCCATCTACAAAACGCGGCCGGTCGCACCTTACAAAGAAGCGAAGACCTGTTTCACCCGGCTCGCCGACGGGACGGTATACGCCATCTATCTTGCCGATGAGGACGAAGCCGCTCCGCCGGCCACGATCCAGCTTTACGCGCCGACGGCCGCCTCAGGAACGAAGATCGAGATGCTCGGCGTCGCCGGCGCTCTCAAATGGGAGAAGGCCGGAAAGGGCGTCCTCATCCATATCCCGGCATCAGCCCTGAAGAATCCTCCCTGCCGCCACGCCTGGGCCTTCAAGATCTCGAAAGGCGCCTGACGATGAGATCTTTCCTTCGGGGACTCATCATTTGGCCCTTGATTTTATTTCCCGTCCTCGGCCGGACCGAGGACCCCGCCTGGCTTAAGGGCTACGCAAAAACCGTTTCCGGAGAGACCATCGGCTATCACTCCCCGTATCCCCAGGCGACCTCGGCCCTGCTCGTCCGGGCCACGGACGGGGCCATGGCCGTCGAATGGGAGACCGAGCCCCTCCCCGCGGACTTCAACCAGCCCTCGGCCACGTTCATCTGGATGTCCGGGCTGGCGACCCAGAAAGGGGCCCACCGATTCCTGCTCTCGGCCAACGGGACGCCGCTTCTTTCGTTCCGCACCGGAAAAGACGCCACGGAAAAAACTTGGGAGATCGCGGGCAAAGACGGCTCGTCCCTTTCTTTCAAAACGACCCTCGTCGACCAGTTCCAAGAGCTCTTCGGATTCATGTTCCTCAAGCTTCCGCGGTCGATGCTCACGCCCGGCCGTCCCGTCCGCCTTAAGGTCGTCGGGGAGAAGGGAGACAGCCCTGACTGGTTCATGGTCTTTCAATATGATCTCCGGCCCTTTGTCCGGGCCAACGGCGAACCGGCCCTCGTCCGGTTTGAAGGCCGCCTCTGCCAGCCCGTCCGGGTCGAGATCAGCCACATCGCCCCGCCCGTCGAAGCCGTCGTCTCGGCCGAAGGCGGAGGGAGTCAGACGATCCGCCTGGAGACCGGTTATAACGCCGTGTACTTCCCTGTCCCCGCGGTGTCCGAATGGAAGCGGATTTCGGTCGGCGTCGAGGTCGCCGGCCGGACGGGCAGCCGCGAGAGCGTCGAAGTCCGCCCCGTCGTCCGCCGGACGATCTACCTCCTCCCCCATTCCCACGTCGATATCGGCTATTCCGACCCTCAAGCCGTCGTCGAGAAAAACCACTGGAAATATCTCGAACAGGCCATCGACCTGGCCCGCCGCACCGCGGATTATCCGGTCGGAGCCCGCTTCAAATGGAACGTCGAGGTTCTCTGGGCCGTGGAGACTTATCTCCGCCAGGCCTCTCCTGAAAAAAAGCGGGCCTTCATCGACGCCGTGAATAAAGGCTGGATCGGACTCCAGGCCCTTCCGGCCAACATGCTCACCGGGATCTGCCTCCCGGAGGAGCTGTTCCGGATGACGGGATTCGCCCGTTCGCTGGCGCGCGATTACCGTCTCACGATCAATTCGGCGATGATCACCGATATCCCCAGCTACAGCTGGAGCATCGTCCCCGCCCTCGTCCAGTGCGGCGTCAAATACTTCTCGAGCGGACCGAATTACATGCCCAACCTGCCCGACGGAGGGGACCGGATCGGGAACGCAATGAAGGCCTGGGCCGACAAGCCGTTCTATTGGGTCTCCCCTTCCAGGCGGGAAAAACTCCTGTTCTGGATGGCCGGGCGGGGGTATTCCTGGTTCCACGGTTTAAACATGGGAAGCCTCGGCCTCGACAAACGAGAGCCCGTCTTTAATTATATGCGCGAGCTCGAGGATACCGGCTATCCCTATGAAATGGTCCAGGTCCGGTATACGACGGGCGGCGACAACGGCCCGCCGGACCCAAAGCTCAGCGATACGGTCAGGGCGTGGAACGAGCAGTTCGAATCGCCCCGGATCGTCGTCGCCACCTCGCAGGAGATGTTCGAGGAATTCGAACGCCGTTACGGCGACAAGATCCCTTCCATTCGGGGAGATTTCACGCCTTATTGGGAGGACGGCGCCGCCTCGACCGCCCGCGAGGTCGCCCTCAACCGGACCAGCACGAACCGCCTTCTCCAGGCGGAAACGCTCTGGGCTTTGGGCACTCCCGGCCGTTTTCCGGCCGGAGAGTTCGCCGAAGCCTGGCGGCAGGTCGTCCTCTGGGATGAGCACACGTGGGGAGCGGCGGACAGCGTCTCCAACCCGGACGGCGAGAACGCCCGGAGCCAATGGGCTTACAAGCAGTCCTTCGCAATCGAGGGCGACAAGCGCTCGAAAGCGCTCCTTGAACGAGCCCTCGGCGGCGGGCGGCGCGCGGAGGCGGGAGCCGCCATCAAGGGACGAGCCTTCGGCTCGCCACTCGCCCGTGGCTTGTATTCACGGGCGAGTACGGCGGAAGTGGACCCCCGGGCAAAGCCCGGGGCACTCACCCGCGATGGGAATACACGGCTGAGTACGGCGGAAGCGGATCCCCAGACAAAGCCTGGGGCCCCTGCCGCCGCCCCGGCCGCCGTCGATATCTGGAACACGAACTCATGGGAGGTAACCGATGTCGTCCTCATTTCGCCGGAGATGAGCCCGGCCGGCGACAGAGTCGAGGACGCGGATGGCCGCCACGTTCCCTCCCAGCGTCTCGCCTCCGGCGAACTGGCCGTCCTCGCGGAACGCATTCCGGCGTTCGGCGGCCGGCGGTACACGATCCGCTCCGGCCAGGCGACATCGGCCGGCGAAGCTCGGGCGGACGGGGCCCAAATTTGGAACGGCTCGATCGCGGCGGCCGTCCGCCCGCTGACCGGAGCGATCCAGAGCCTGACGTGGATAGGCGCGGGCGGCGAGGAGCTCGTCGACGGGACCTCCGGCTTCGGCTTGAATGAGTACTTATATGTTCCGGGCCGGGATCCTGCCCTAGTCCAGCGAGCTCGAAATGCCAAGGTCATGATCCGGGATCGCGGCCCGCTGGTCGCCACGCTGGTCATCGAATCCGACGCCCCAGGTGCGCGCCGGCTCACGAGAGTGATGCGTGTCTATCATGGGCTCGACCGCATTGACCTGTCCGACGTCATCGATAAGTCGCGCGTCAGGGAGAAGGAAAGCGTCCATATCGCCTTCCCCTTTCGCGTTATCGACGGGACCGTCCGCCTGGACATCGGCTGGGGCCTCATCCGTCCCGACGCCGACCAGATCGCGGGGTCTTGCAAGGACTTTTTCGGCGTCCAAGCCGCCGACGTCTCGAACAGCCGAATGGGCCTGACCTGGGTCAGCCTGGACGCGCCGCTCGTCGAAGCCGGCGAAGTGACGGATGAGACGCTCTTCGAAAAAAGCGGCCGGCGCTGGCGGACGGAGATCGGGCCGACCCAGACCCTTTATTCCTACGCGATGAACAACTACTGGCACACGAATTATAGGGCCGACCAGGAGGGGCCGGTCACGCTTCGCTACTCCATCCGGCCCCACGGCGCATACAACTCCGCCGAGGTCGTCCGGTTCGGGCTCGAAAGGACGCGTCCGCTCCTCGCCGCGGCGGCGGACTCGTCGAAGCCGCTCCCGAAAGCTCCGTTCACGATCGCTTCGACGACCGTGGTCGCCACCTCCCTCCAGTCTGCCGAACCGGATTTTTACCGGGCGCTGCTCCTCCGGCTTTACAATCCGTCCGGAATTGAGGCGGACGCGGTCATTTCGACGGCAGCGCCTCGCGGCCGGCCGCCGTTGGCCATGTTCCGAAGCGATCCTTTCGGAAACCCGGGATCCAGGATTATGAATCGTGTCCGGATGAAGCCCTGGGAAACGATCACGATCCGAATCGCGCGCTGAAATTCCGAGCGTGTTGAAAATGGAGACATGACTTGGCCCAGCCTCTTGCAATCGGCCGCCGTCCGCGATAGAATAAAGAGCACTTTGGACCGTCGTTGTCACGGAGGAAAGGGACGATGAAAACAGTCAAAGAAATCTTAGAGGCGAAAGCCAAGACCGTCTGGTCGATTTCCCCGAAAGCCAAGGTCTTCGACGCGCTCCGGCTCATGGGCGATAAACAAATCGGGGCGCTGATGGTCATGGACGAGAAGAACGAGGTCCGCGGGATCATCTCGGAGCGGGACTATGCCCGGAAGGTCATTCTCCTCGGCAAGACCTCCAAGGAGACCTCGGTCGAAGAGATCATGACCCCGATCGAGAAGATGTTCTATGTCAAGCCGACCCACACGGTCGAGGAGTGCATGCTCCTCATGACGGGGAAGCACATCCGGCATCTTCCCGTCTGCGAGGAAAGCAAGTTCATGGGCCTCATCTCCATCGGCGACGTCATCAAGTCGCTCCTGACCGAGAAAGAAGACCTGATCGAACAGCTCAGCAATTACATCGCCGGCAAGTACATGTAAGGCCGCCGGCCGGCATCGCTTCGCATCCTCCGCATATAAGGACATCCGATATGACCTCATCCCTGCCTCATAGACAACTCGGCTCCTCCGGCCTCAGGGTCTCAGCCTTGGGCTTGGGCTGTTGGCAGTTCAGCCAAGGCCGAGGCCGGTTCGGCGGATTCTGGGCCAACCTTCCGGACGGCGAAATCGAGGCCATCGTCAGCGCGGCGATCGAAGGAGGGATCAACTGGTTCGACACGGCCGAAGCGTATGGCGGGGGCCAGTCTGAAAAGGCTCTCGCCGCGGCTTTGAAAAAGGCCGGACAAGGACCGGATCAGACGATCATCGCCACTAAGTGGATGCCGCTTTTCCGGACGGCGAGATCCATCGGGAAAACGATCAGCCGCAGGCTGGACAGCCTAAGCGGTTTTCGCATCGACCTCTACCAGATCCACCAGCCCTTCGCCCTGGCCACCGTCCGGTCGCAGATGGCGGCCATGGCCCGGCTGGTCAAGGAGGGCAAGATCCGCCACGTCGGAGTCAGCAATTTCTCGGCTAAAAGAATGGTGCGGGCGGATGAGGCTCTCCAGAGGCTCGGCCTGCGGGTCGTGTCCAACCAGGTCCACTACAGCCTGCTCAACCGGAAGATTGAATCCAACGGCGTTCTCGACGCGGCCAAGGAACGCCGGATCTCCATCATTGCCTACTCTCCCCTTGAACAGGGCATCCTGACCGGACGTTTCCACGACCGGCCGGACCTCGTCCGGGCTCTTCCCTCATCGCGAAGGATGATGGGAGGATTCAGACCGGCCCGCATGGCCAGAAGCCGGCCCGTGATCGAAGCCCTGGGCGAAATCGCCGGCCGATACAAAGCCACCCCGGCCCAAGTCGCCCTCAACTGGCTCATCCATTTCCACGGGGAGACCGTCGTGGCCATCCCGGGGGCGACCAAGGCCGCCCAAGCCCGGGACAACGCCTGGGCCATGTCCTTCACCCTCACCCGGGACGAGCTCGATCACCTGGACCGGGTCTCGGCCTTCTATAAGAAATAGTTGGGGTCACGTTCCGCGCGGCGGCCTCTACTTTTTGCCCCACAACTTGATATCGTCGAAGCAGCCGGTGTCGTCGAATGACCCGACGCCGGCGAGGCCGCGGCCCAGAGTCCTATCGCGGGCCGTCAGGATCGGGACGCTCATATCATCCAGGTAAGCCTTGATCTCTCCCGTGGCGTCGTCACACGTCACTTTGAAGTCATGCCATTTCATGTCCGTCAGGCGGAAAACGGATTTTCCTTCCTGCTCGGCGTTGATCTTCACCC
>Ga0315294_10004499_pt1 | contig 15211 bp, 10 predicted proteins | sample YL17G13_40_MG_FD_203626 | JGI IMG/M metagenome (GOLD analysis project Ga0315294, IMG submission 203626) | Sediment microbial communities from Yellowstone Lake, YNP, Wyoming, USA - YL17G13_40 | ecosystem: Environmental > Aquatic > Freshwater > Lake > Sediment | place: USA: Wyoming | collected... | reverse complement strand
GGGATCAGCAGGAGTCTCAGTCACGAGCTTGTGAGACATCGGGCCGGATGGGCGTACTCGCAGCTGTCGCAGCGGTACGTGGACGAATCGGACTGCAATTTCGTCGAGCCGGATTTCGTCGCCGAGGACCCTCAGCTTCATCGGGAATTCGTCGAGATTCTCGACACGATCCGTCCGGCGTATGAGGAGATGACAAACCGGCTCATGGAGCTGATCGGAGGGAAATATCCGGAGATCAAGGACAAGGTGACGCTTCGCAAGATGGCGCGTCAGGCTGCGAGGTGCATCCTGCCCAACGCGACCGAGACGAAAATCTGCGTCACGGCGAACGTCAGGGCTCTCAGACACTTCATCGAGCTTCGGGCGAATCCCGCCGCCGACCTGGAAATCCGCAGGCTGGCGGTGATGTTGTGCAGGCTCATGCAGAAAGAAGCGCCGAGCCTCTTCGGCGATTACGAAATATACAAGCTTCCCGACGGCACCGAGGCGTGCCGCACCAGGTTTGTGAAGGTGTAGGGTGCATCCCGGTAGCAGCATCCCGGTAGCAGCTACTTTCTCGAAGACGAGAAAGCTAGCAGCTACCGGGATGATCGGAATGATAAGCGGTAGCTGCTATCCGCGAAAGACATCTCCTTTGAGGAATAGACCGGAGGTCCGTCATGCCGAGACTGTCATTCGAAACCGACGGAGAAAAGAAAATGTACGACCGGGGGCGCAGGGACTCGCTCCAGGAGCTTATGAGAGCGTGGTTTGATGATCTGAAAAAGCGCGACGCTTTCCCGGACAAGAATCCCAAAGCCTTCGCGCAGTGGGGTATCGATGTCCTGCTTCCCGAGATCAATAAGTACCGTGGCCAGGACGACCTCTTCGGCACCCTGATGAATGTCTGAAATCAGAGAAGTCGCACGATATTGCCTGGGATACTAGCCATACCGGCCCTCATTGTGGCTCCCGCGGCCCTCCTTCTCTACTATTTCTGGATACGAGACCGCTGGGAGAAGGAGCCCTGGTCGTTGATCTGGTGGCTCTTCGGACTGGGCTGCCTGAGCGTAATTCCCGCCGCCCTCATCGAAATCCTCATCATCGGGATCAACACCGGGGTCGACACCGTCGGCCAGGCCTTCTTCGCCGCCTTCGTCGGAGTGGCCCTTGTCGAGGAAGGCATCAAATTCGGATTTATCTATCTCGTGACCTGTAGAAGCAGGCACTTCAGCGAGGAATACGACGGGATAGTCTACGCGGTCGCGCTGAGTCTGGGGTTCGCGTTTTTCGAGAACGCCATGTACGTGATCATCGCGTTCGCCGAGGGTCCAGGCGGATTCAGCACCGCCATCGCGCGCGCCTTCACAGCGGTCCCGTCGCACGCTCTCGACGGCGTGATCCTCGGATACTTCCTCGGTCGCTCCCGATTCATGACCGATCAGTCCGACCGCATGAAGTCGAACGCGCTCGGGCTGACGTACGCGGTCCTTTTCCATGGTCTTTACGATTTCTTCGTGTTCCTGATCCTCGTGCTCCCCGAAAGCGTGCAGGGATGGTGCATCGTGGGACTGGTCTGGACCCTGGTCGTGCAATGGGGCGTCGCGCACAGGCTCGTGCGAAGCGCTCAGGATGAATCGGCCCTGAGATTCGCAGCGGTCAACGTTCCTCCGACAGCGGGACTTGAGCAGCGGTCGGTGTATGCGCACAGCAGGGGCTTGGGCTACCCCCTCAGCCCCGGGACCCAGTATTCGGAGTCGGCTTCATCCAACCCTGATACACCCGCTGCGATCAGGTTCTGCAGGCATTGCGGGTCGAGCCAGGATCAGGGCACAAAATACTGCCGCCAGTGCGGAACAAGGATTGGGTAGAAACCACGAACCCTCATCTTTTTCTTTAGCCCACTACGGCTCTCCGGGATGCCTACGGCTGCAAAAGCAGGCGGGTGGCGTCTACATGCGAGTCTTCGAGCATGTGGACGTTACACAAGAGGCATAATAAGCGCGTCGAAGCTGTAGCATGCCGGTGGACATCCACGGCTTGACCTTTACTTGGTAGAGGTCCCGAGAGTTCCTTCTACTCGGACGTATCCGGGAATCGTCCACATGCTCGAAGACTCGCATGTAGACGCCACCGGCCGGATTTCTGGAACGCCCTCCCTTACGGTCAGGCCCCTGAATGTAGATGTCGACGGGGGATTATGTGCACATTCAAGACACCCACAAGCACGCTCGGGGACTCGCTCAGCTTGTTTCGTCGTCTGCCTTGAAGCCTACCCCACCTGAAATCCGGTGGGCATGTGCCAGAAGCGGGGGCAAATCTGGATCACGAGATCGTCCGGGACCGTCCGGCCCTTCAGGCTGATGCGGAACGCCCTGATGGTCACCGTCTCCGTGATCCCCGGGATCTCGTTTTCCGTCTCCGATGGCGGCGGGTCGGGCGGATCTGGCGGGTCGGGCGGGGTGGTGGGCTGGATGATCCGGCCGCGTTTGTCGAACGGGCTGCGCTTCATCAGGGACGGGGGCGTGTCCTTGAACTCGCTCGCGTGGATCGCAAACATGCCGTCGTCGGTGAAACGATCCATCAGGAATCCGAGAATGCCATACTCTTCATCGTCTTTGAAAAATAATGCTCTCGGGACTTGCACTGCGATCGTGCCCTTCCCCGGCGGGCTGTAGCACACTTCGATCGATTCTCCGTCGGGACCGAAATTGAACCAGATCTCGGACGCGTACGTGCCCGCTGCGTCGAGAAGAAATTCCCTCATCACCTTGACGCCCACGGGGATGCCCTCGCTCCCGGGATCGCCGTCGGCGGGGATAATCGGCAGCTCCTGAATGTTGTAGATGGTCAGAAGCCTGTCCCAATCGGTGGTGTACAGCGGAACTCGGGACGCGCCGGCACGGTTCGCGGGCAAATTGTCATGGTCCGGAATGTCGGGCATTGCGCCGACATTGTACCAGACTTTCCGGACTCCCTTCCACGCGGCATCCGGAAGACGATTCTCAGTATCGACTCCTGTCTGCAAACAACCCGATCGCGGCCATGAGGAGTCCGGACGCGGCGATGAGAATGCCGTGAAGCGCGATCGGGTCCGACAGTATCGAGCTTACCGCCGCTCCGATCCCGAACCAGATGAGTGGGACCCTTGAGGGCTTACGCGACCCGGCAAGGATGAGTCCGCCCAGAAACAAGAGGACAGGCGTGAGCGTGACTCCGAACGATGTTGGAAATCCCCACGCGAAGGTCGATAGCCCCGGGTTCACGGGACTCGGGATGAACGGCGACCAGAGCGCGTACAGCGCCGCGATCAGTCCGAACCATTGCGTCGGGGTGGGGCGAGCGCGACTCCAGTCCTCGGGACTGAAATGCGGGAAGGTCACCCATTTTTTCCGGCGATCCAGGATCAGAAACGCGATGAACGCAAGACACAGAACAAGACCGCTTATGCCGGACCGCATCATGAACGCGCGCATCTCGGACGACGGGGACGGCGAGATCAGTGTGAAAACGAGCCACTGCGCGTAGCGGATTATCGCCAGCAGGACAAGGTGAGCCGCTACAAGCCACCTTGAGACTCGCCACGAGCGGTCCTGATTCCACCACAGGGCGATGAAAAGGAAAAGCCCCAGAACCTGGCACATCAGTCCCAGGAACTTGACACGCTCGAGGTCCCATCCCCAGTAGAACGCTATGCTGAATGTGGTCATCGCACCCCGGGAGAATTCTATCGCATCGCACTGCCGACCGGTACCCGATCCCGGTCAATCCCGGTAGCAGCTATCTTTTTCGTCTTCGAAAAAGTAGCTGCTACCGGGCAGGCCGCAGGTATCATTGCCAGGCCGGGCCTTTTGGCGACCGAGGCGGTGTGGTAACATACGTCTCCTGAAGGAAGGTTGAAGCCGATATGAAAATCCTCATAGAGCTATACGACCATAGATACGAATTGTGGAACTACCCGGAATGGGCCCTGGGAGAAACCCGGGCGCTTGCATTCGAGCACGAGGTGGTCGCGGTTGCGTCCGACGAGCAGGTTCTCGGCAACCTTCCCGATGCCGAGGTCTTTTTTGGCTGGGTCATTCCCAAGGAACGCTTCGCGCTGGCCAAGAATCTCAAGTGGTTCCATTCGGCGTCGGACGATGTCAGGCACCAGCTTTTTCCCGCGTTCATCGAGAGCGATGTGACCCTGACGATGTCGCGGGGCACAAGGGCGATGGCGATAGCGGAGCACGTGCTCGGGATGATGCTTTACTTCGCGAGGCAATTCCACATCTGCGTAAGAAACCAGATGCGCGCCCACTGGGCAAGGGCGACTGCGTGGGACCATTTCCCGAACTTCCAGGAGCTTGGCGGAAGCACTCTGGGGATAATCGGCCTCGGACGTATCGGAAGAGAGCTTGCCAGGCGCGGAAAAGCGCTGGGGATGACGGTCATAGCCACCACCAAGCGCGACCCCAGCGCGAAACCCGACTATGTCGACCATCTCGGCCCCCCCGAGGACCTCCCGCTGCTTCTCGAAGAAGCCGATTTTCTCGTCTGCTGCGTCCCCGAAACCGGTGACGTCGAGTACATCATGGGCTACGAAGAGTTCAGGAGGATGAAGAAGACTGCGTATTTCTTCAACGTCGGCAGGGGTAGCGCGGTCAACGAGGATGAGCTTGTCGAAGCCCTCATGGACAACAAGCTGGCGGGCGCGGGACTCGATCGGTTCCAGCGCGAGCCCCTCCCCGAGGAAAGCTACCTGTGGCGGCTCGAGGGCACGCTTATCACGCCGAGAATCTCGGGAATCAGCCCGCATTTCTGGAAACGAACGCATGAGGGTTTTCTGACCAACCTCCGCCATTATCTTGCGGGCGAGCCCCTCGAGAATCTGATCGACAAGAATGCCTGGGCGACAAGCGCCAGGGTCGAACGACTCCATGAGGGTCCGGACGATGTGATCGACCCAAGAAGCTGATGTCCTGGCAGGGAAACGACGAAGGGGGGAGGTAACCCGGGAAAGGGTCCCTTTTTCTCAGGTGTTGACTGGGGCTGATTTGCGGCTCGGAAGGCCCCGGGGGTCCGGTGCATAATGCTCCGGTACGAAGCCCCGGGTGTCGCAAAATGCGCCTACGACGACGGGGAGTCGTGCCGACCCACCGGGAATTGTGGGCTTGCCGGGTGGTTCCCGCCATGTGCAGGTGTCACTGGATGCCGGTTTCCCGTGTCAGGCCCTCATCGACTCTGTAGGCGTCGGACTTAAGGCGGTTTTGGCATGGAATGTGTTGATAAATCCCATGGATCGCGTAGTTGGGTTGTGTTAACCATTGAGCAGCCCGAGTTAACGCTCAGAGCACTGTCTAAAAAAGGCCTATATCTCCTACGTCCGTTCCGGCTGCGGCTTCCCTGTTTCCGCAGCTGGCTATTAAGAAAGACCGTCCATCGATATACACCACAGATCCTCCTTAGTACCTTTTCCCGCAACCAGCCCACCGCCACAGGGTGGGCTTCTTAATAGCCGATCGGATGACCGAGACTTGCGCACCTTGCACTGCTGCCGTTAATATGGCCCAGAGTGCCTGTGGAATACAGCCCTGACATCCTCCCCGCGCTTGTCGATCTCTACGACCGCTACGCTTCCGTCGGCGTCGGGCTGACCTCGCTCCCCAGAGAACACTGGGAGTCCCTTTTCATCAAGTCCGAAATCGACCCGAGGCGCGATGTCATCATCGCCTCGTGCGCGACTGCCGATTCCGGGGAAAGCCCGAGAGGCTTCTGCTGGCTCTACACCAAGCCTGCGCCGTCGCATGTCTACATGCGCGGACCCTACGTGCCCCCCGAGGATCCCGACCTCACAAACCTGCTCGACCAGCTGGTGGAAAAATCGATCGCCCGGGCCGGGGAGTGCAACGCGGGGCATCTGGAGGGACGGTCGCTTCATCCGTCCTGGGCGGAGGCTTATGCAAGGTCCGGTTTCAGGCGGATGGGCGCGTACGAGCGATGGAGAGAGTTTCCCCTGAAAGGCGCCGCCCTTCTGTACGATCCGCCCGGCCGGGGGACGATCCGCGACTGGCGGGGCGTCGAGGACCTGCCGGTTCTTATGGACCTCTTCAACCTGGCGTTCGCCGATCACTGGGACTACCTCCATCCCGAGCGCGAAGACTGGGAGCAGGTGATCGGCGGCAGGCAATTCAGGTCCCGACTGCTGCAGATCGCGTACACTGAGGACGAGCCTGCCGGGTATGTTTTCGGGCAATTGATGCAGGACTACGCGTCGGCGATCGTCGAGAGCTGCTACCTGGTCTCGATCGGCGTTCATCCTCGCCTGCGGGGCAGGGGATGGGGAAAGGCCCTTCTGAGTCGGTGGCTGAGAGCCTGTTACGATTCCGGCCTGAGAGCCGTGGAGCTCGATGTCGACGAAAAGAACGATGTGGCCAGATCCATGTACGGCCGCTTCGGGTTCCGCCGGCTCCGTACGGAAGAGGTCTGGAGGAAGTACCTTCGCGAATAGAGATTCTGCGTTGCATTGCCGGTGCATACGCGATAGAATCTAGCCTCACTCGGGGGAGTATTCGCATGAAACTCTTTATCGATACTGCGAACGTCGATCAGATACGTACCGCGATGAGCTGGGGAGTGCTGGACGGGGTCACGACCAACCCGAGCCTGATCGCGATTGAGAAACGGGACTACAAGGCGACGGTGAAGGAGATCTGCTCCATCGTTCCGGGACCGGTCTCCGCCGAAGTTCTGGCGACGGATTACGCAGGCATGGTGAAGGAAGCGAGAGAATGGGCGGCGGTGGCTGAGAATGTCGTGGTGAAAATCCCGGTGACTCCCGACGGCATCAGGGCTGTGAGGACTCTCGCACAGGAAGGTGTGAAGACCAATGTAACGCTGATTTTCAGCGTGAACCAGGCGCTGCTGGCGGCCAAAGCCGGGGCGACCTACTTGAGCCCCTTCGTGGGCAGGATCGATGATATCGGCGGCGACGGCATGGCGGTCGTTGAAGAGATTGTCCAGATGTTCGATAACTACGCTTTCGAGACGGAGGTAATTGTAGCCAGCGTCAGGCACGCGCGTCATGTTGTCGAGTCCCTGATGCTGGGAGCGGACATAGCGACGGTCCCGTTCGGCATCCTGAAAGGCCTTTTCAATCATCCCCTGACGGATGTCGGGATCGAGAGGTTCCTGGCGGATTACAGGGCCGCCCTGGGAGGTTAGAGCGTTTTTCCTTGAGCGGATCGGACTGCAAAAAGGATTCGGCACGCTTCCTGACTGCCTGTGCCCGAGGGTCGAGCAAGCTGTTTGCTTGACAAATGACATTATTTCTCTAACATAATCTGAAATAGAGGCTTGAGTCTTGACGGAGAACGATCAGAGCGAAGAAATCATCAGCACCAGGGACGCGGCGACGACGTCCGGGAGGATGCAACCCTTCGAGAATCCCATGGGCGGGCTCGTGAGGTTCACCATGGTGAAGGACCTCATCGAGCCGCCCGCCGACCTCCCGATGCCTTTCGGGTATCGTGTCGAGCCGTGGACCGACCCTATGCTCCCGGCGTACGCCGCGGCGATGGCTGTTGCATTCTCGGATTCACCCGAGCTGGAAGTCTACCCGAAGCTCGGATCCAAAGAGGGCTGCGTGAGCATCGTCAAGGACATCTCAGCCATGCCCGACTTTCTGGCGGGAGCATCGCTGCTGGCTTTCTTCAACAGGGAACCCTGTGCTTTCATCCTCACCGGCTTTTCCAAGGGGGCGGCGGAGGGAAGAATACACGTGCTCGGCGTGGGGCCTCGTCACAGGGGCATTCACATCGGAACCCAACTGGTCAACATGGCGCTTTGGGCGTTCCGCGACCGCAGATTCGTGCGCGCAGTGGTGAGAGTGAACCGCCTTAACAGGGGAGGAATCCGGTTCTTCCGAACGCTCGGATTCCACGTAAGCTCGTCGCAGGAGTACCTGTAGTGCCGGCGCATCGATGCTGCGCGGAACCGCTTCAGGTACCGGGTTCCGATACCGACTCCAGGTAGCCGCACTTCTTTTCAGATTCGGTCGTGTAGCAGTCCTTCGGGTCAAAAGCCCCGCAGTGCAGGCAGATACCGGCTCTGACGGGAATACTGTCCACAACGTGCCTCGCGAAAAGACGCATCTGCTGCCCGAGGGCGACAGCTCTCTCCTGCCCGAAGCTGTTGATGACCTGCTCTATCTGCTCCCGCTTCAGCTGCGCATACTTCTCGACCAGTTTCTTGCCGGTGGAAGTGAGGTGGAGGTGTGCGATGCGGCGATCGTTGGCGTCTTCGCGCCTTCGGAGGAGCCCCAGTCTGACGAGCTTGTCGATGGTCTTGGTGGACGCGGGGTAGCTGACGTTCATGAACCTGGCGATGTCGCCGACCGTTCTGCCGGGGTGTTCATCCAGAATCCTCAAGAGGTTCATATGCACGAAGCTGACCGGCTTGTCGGTGACATCGTCGACGAATTTTGCCTCAATGTAGTGGCGCGTAAGGAAGGCGAGCAGTTGAAGATTACGGACAAACTCGTCAATCCGACAGGAACCGTTTCCGTCCATCAGACCTCCCGGACAATATGTAACACGGTTAACATTTAACGTGGATAATATAAATTGTTGCCCGGCCGCTGTCAAGTCGAATTCCGCATCTGGGTTGCGGAAAATGCAACGCAGCTTCGTCTGCCGGAACTGGAATTCAAAAGCCCCCGGTCTCCCGGGGGCTTCGAATCTCGATTCTCATTCTCGACTACCAGTCCGCCGGTGCGAACCAGAAGCCGAGTTTAGATGTCCCGGGCAGAACCAGGTCGCGGTCCTCCGGCATAGTCTCCGGGTTGATGGTGAATGTCGGCCACACCGCGCCTTGGTAGTTTGATATCCCAAGCGGGGACATATACTGATCGAATTTCTGAAGCTGTGCGGTGGTTCCCCCGATTCTTGCGTAGACGAGGATGTGGCAGGTCTCATCGGACCCGACATGATCGATGTCTATGTCGGCGAAGCCGGCCACACCGAACTCCTCGCTGTAAGAGTAGTCTATTGCACTGTCGAAAATGGCGTTGGCTGTCATGGAAACCGAAGGACTGAGCGGGTTCGAGATGTCGAACACGGTAACGCGGCCGCGCTGGTCCGTGCCGGCGTCGAAGATATACAGCTTGCCGGCGGCCCAGTTGACCGCGATGTCGAACACATCGGTTTCAGTGCCGATGATCGAGCCGATGGACGTCGCGTGCCACGTCTGATAGAACACGGGGTCGCCGACGTACGCGGAGTACATGAGATCGATTCCGGAACCGGCCGGCCTTTGTACGACCGCCCAGATGTCGCTGCTCTCGCCGAAATCGACAGCCATGATCTTGTAGCCCGCTCCGAAGGAGTAAGAGAAGGGAAAGAACATGCCTGCGATCACGCTGGTGTCGAGCAACCTGAGTTCATTCGGCTTGTCGCTGGTCACGACCGAGACCATGCTGTCGTAAGGAGCGCCGTCAAGGTTGGTTACAAGTACGGTGCCCTTTGCGCCGCCGGTCGGCTTCACAAAAATGCCGTCGTTGATCGGGTCGTCGGCGTCGACATCCGGGTCAAAAGTCACGAGCGAGTTCTGACCGCCCTGGACAATCCCGAGGCCGGCCATCGAGCCGGCTTCGATGAAGGCGATGTCTGCGCGCGGCAGCACCGAGAAAGCGAATGTCGAGTAGCCATGGGACAGCCCGCGTCGGGACGCCGGGTCAAGCACGTCGAAGTAGTGAATTCCTTCGGGACAGGTGGGCAATGTCACCGTGACTTCAAGCGGGTTGCCGAGGAGGTTGGTGCCGCCCTCATCGTCCGTAACTCTCAGCATGATCTGGTAGTCGCCGGGAGTATCGTAGGCGTGACTCACGTTCTTCCCGTTATCATCCAGATCGAATGTCCCGTCGTAGTCGAAATCCCATTCCCATGTCGTGATAACCTGACCGTCGCAGTCGTTGTCATGGGAGCCGGAGCCGTCGAAGTAAAACAGCTCACCGATCTCGGCAGTGTCTTTGTCCACGGTCGCGTATGCGCTCGGGAGAGCGTTCGTGATGTGGATCTCGAGCGGAGTGTTAAGAGTATCCGTCGCGCCCTCATCGTCGGTGACGCGCATCTGCACGTAGTAGGTTCCCGGAACAGTCCAGGCGTAATAGATGCCGGAGCCGGTGTACTCGTACGTCCCGTCGTTGTCGATGTCCCACTCAAATAGCTGGATCGAGCCGCCGTCCGGATCGTAGGACCCGTCATCGTACAGATGGACGTCCTCGCACACCGTCTGCGGATTCGGGGATGCGGCAGCATAAGCGATCGGATCGAACTTCTCCTCAGTGACGTTTATGCTGAGCGTCGCATCCAGCGTATCGGTGCCGCCTTCATTGTCAGTGACCCTGAGCTGGACTTCAAACTGGCCAGGAGCGGTGAACGAATGGGATGCGTACTCGCCGGAGCCTTCAAAAACCCCGTCGTTCGTCCAGTCCCATTCCCAGGCAGCGATGTACTCGCCGTCGCAGTCGTTATCGTATGAGCCGGAGCCGTCGAAATCGATGAGCTCGCCGACATAGGCCTCGTACTTACTGGCCGAGCCGACCGCTGTGGGCAGCGAGTTCTCGATCATTATCTCGAGCGGCGTGTCGAGGGTGTCTGTCGCACCTTCATCGTCGGTGACGCGCATCTGCACGTAGTAGGTGCCCGGAACGGTCCAGGCGTAATAGATGCCGGAGCCGGTGTACTCGTACGTCCCGTCGTTGTCGATGTCCCACTCAAAGAGCTGGATCGAGCCGCCGTCCGGATCGTAGGACCCGTCATCGTACAGATGCACCTGCTCGCAGACGATCTGCGGGTTCGGGGATGCGGCAGCATAAGCGATCGGATCGAACTTCTCCTCAGTGACGTTTATGCTGAGCGGCACGTCCAGAATGTCTGTGCCGCCTTCATTGTCGGTGACCCTGAGCTGCACGGGGTAGATGCCGGGAGCGGAGTACGAATGGGAAGCGAATTCGCCCGAGCCTTCAAAGATGCCGTCGTTCTCCCAATCCCACTCCCAGGCGGCAATGTATTCCCCGTCACAGTCGTTGTCGTATGAGCCGGAGCCGTCGAAATCGATGAGCTCGCCGACATAGGCCTCGTACTTACTGGCGGAGGCTACCGCGGTCGGGAGAGCGTTCTCAATGAGAATCTGGATGGGCGCATCGAGCGTGTCCGTTGCCCCTTCGTCGTCCGTCACCTGGAACTGGACTTCATAGTTGCCCGGAGTGTCGAAGCTGTGATAAACGTCCTTCCCGGACTCGTCGAATGTCCCGTCATTGTCCCAGTCCCACTCATAGAGCTGTATGTCGCCGCCGTCGGGATCGTATGACCCGTCATCCTGGAAGAAGATGGAATAGCACACAGTCGTCTGGGTGGTGTCCGCCTTGGCGTACGCGATCGGGTCGAAGTACTGGACGGAAACGGTGATCTGGAGCGGTTCGTCGAGCGTATCGGTCCCGCCCTCATCGTCGGTGACCCTCAACATGACGGGATAGATGCCGGGCTCATCGAATGCATGCTCCGCCACCGCGCCTGTTGCATCGTAGTTGCCGTCGTTATCCCAGTCCCATTCCCAGAGGACGATCTCGCTGCCTTCGCAGTCGTTGTCATAGGAGTCGGAGCCATCAAACGTGACCGTCTCGTTCACATATACGTTGTAGGAGCTGGCGTAGGCCACTGCGGTAGGCAGCGCATTCTCGATGGTGATGGCAAGGGGTGAGTCGAGAGTGCCGGCGGCGCCTTCGTCGTCCGTCACCCGGAACTGCACATCGTAGTTCCCGGGCACGGTGAACGTGTGGTAGAGCGCCTGACCGGACTCATCAAACGTTCCGTCGCCGTCCCAGTCCCATTCATAGAGCTGGATGTCGCCGCCGTCCGGATCGTATGAACCGTCGTCCTGGAAATAGATTGAATAGCAGACGGTTGTAGAGTTCGTGCTCGCCTTGGCATACGCGATCGGATCGAAAAGGTCGAGCGACACCACGATCTCGAGCGGCTCATCGAGAGTATCCGTGCCGTTCTCGTTGTCCGTGACCATCAATTGCACGTAATAAGTGCCGGGTTCGGTATAGGCGTGCTCCGCGATCTCGCCTGAGCCCTCGTAACTGCCGTCATTTTCCCAGTCCCATTCCCACTTCACGATTTCCTGCATGTCGCAGTCGTTGTCGTGCGAATCGGAGCCGTCGAAGTTGATGACCTCGTCCGGCTGCGCCGTGTACTTGTCTGCGGAAGCGACAGCGGTCGGGAGCGCATTCTGGACTATGATATGGATCGGCTCATCGAGCGTGTCGGTCTGTCCTTCGTCGTCGGTGACTCTGAACTGCACGAAATAGTCGCCGGGGGCAGTGAAGGAATGGTAGGTATCATCCCCGACGTCTTCGTACACCCCGTCGCCGTTCCAGTCCCATTCGTAGCTCACGATCAGTCCGCCGTCCGGGTCGTACGAGCCGTCATCGAAGAAATGCACCGGCTCGCACACCGTCTGAGTCTTCGGATCGGCGTCGGCGATCGCAATGGGCGCCTCGGGCTGGGCCAGGATCGTAATCTCCGGCCAGGTCCCTTCGTCCAGTCTGTCGGTGCCGCCCTCATCGTCGGTAACCCTCACGTCGACCTTGTACACGCCGGGCGTGTCGTAGGCATGGATCGTGGTGCATTCCTGGCTTCCAACGGGCTCGCCGTCCTTGTCCCAGTAAAAATCCCAGGCGACGATCTCCTCACCCTCGCAGTCGTCGTCGTGAGAGTCGCAGGCGTTGAAGGCGATATCCTCGCCCACGTAGGCCTCCGTCTTGTCGACCGTAAGGACCGCCGTCGGGAGAGCATTTACCACCGTGACCGTATCCTGCGCCTGGTCCTGCAGACCAGAGTCGTCCGTGACCGTGAGTATGACGTTATAGTCGCCGGGAACACCTGCCGGAACCTCCACAATGGGATTCTCGGTCTCCAGGTCCACTTCCCCGTCGCCGTCGAAATCCCAGGCGTACTTGACGATTTCGCCGTCCTCATCCGATGAACAAGTGGCGTCGAACGTCACGTACTCGCACGGAACCGGGCTCTCGGGGTCGTAGGTGAAGCATGCGTTCGGAGCGATCGGTGCGGGTGTGATAACAATCTCCAGGGGTTCATCCAGCGTGTCGGTCTGGAGCTCGTCGTCGGTGACCTTGAGCTGCACGTAGTAGGTCCCCGCCGTGGAATAGGAGTGATCGACTACCCCTCCGAGAGAGTCGTAAGTACCGTCATTATCCCAGTCCCATTCATAGAGCACGATGTCGCCGCCGTCCGGATCGTAGGAATCCGTGCCGGTGAACGTGATATCTTCGTCGACATAAGCTTCGTATTTCGAAGCCGAGGCGATTGCCACGGGCGGCACGGGAGGAGGAGTGACGGTCACCTCGATCAGCTGGTCGCCGGGATCGTCAGTAAGATCGTCCTTGGCGCCCTCGTCGTCGGTGACCCGGAGGTTGATGTAATAGACCCCCGGCGTGTAGTAGATAGTGTCCGCGGACGGGCCCGTCGCGTCGAATGTGCCGTCGTTGTTGAAGTCCCATTCATAAAGCGTGATCGGGCCCCCGTCGGGATCGTACGAGCCGTTGTCCTGAACGTGCACGTTTTCGCCGACCGCGACAACCGGAGTGGTTGTGACGCCTTTGGCGACCGGGTCGAAGAACTCGGGTCCGACGCCCTTCTCGACCTTGAACGCCCCGGCCTTCGCATCGAATATCAGAATCTTGATCCAGCCATGGAGAAACGGGAACCCGACAGTCACGCGCGTATAGTAGATCCCGTTCGGAAGTGTGGGCTCGACAATCCAGCTGTCGAACAGACTCAGGCCGCTTACCGGGATGTCGACATCGTCCCAGATATTCTGGGCGTCTTTGCCCAGCTGCTGGTTGAACATGTCGATCTGAGTCGCGATGACATGCTGATTGTTGATCTTGTGCTTGAGCTTGTTCTGGATGTCCACCCGGTAATCCATGAGCTCGCCGGGTTCATAAGTGGCATGGTTGGGCGGAATCGGGAGGGGTTTGTTCGTGTAGCTGACCCCCACGTTAATGAGCTTAAGCCAGGTCAGGTCCACCACCGCCTGGGCTTCGCGAGTGACCTCGCTCTGACGCAAAGCGCGGAGCTTGGGTGCAAGGTAGTCGATCCTATAGTCCCATCCGTCCTGATTGATGAGCACCGTGCCCCACGCAAGTGTTTCCCCGTTATCTGAGTAGTAATAGAAGTTGCCCAGGATTCTCTCCTCGGGCTCTGAGGTAATGATGTTCGGGGTCAGGCCGATGGCCGACCCTGCTGGTGCGAGACCTTCGGGCTGGTTTTGCGTATCCACCGGCGGGGTGGTCGGGCCACCTCCACCAGAGCAACCGATAAGCAAAAGCACAACCGCGACAGAAACGATACGCGCCAGATGCTGATGCATAGCTGACCTCCACCTAGTGTTTGGCTATGAAAAAATGTGTGATGTGGCTTAATCCGGCATCCATAGTAAACCGAATCGAACCGGTAAAGCGTATCAAGGAGGTAAAATCGTGTCAAGGCTGCCCGCCATCAGGAGAGAGTTTACTTCGCGTTTTTCACGAGGGCGGGCGCTTAAGACGTCGATATTGATCGCTATTAAATCCGATAAGGCTCGTGCGTGATCGCGTGATCCGGGCGGGTATCCTGAGAGCTTGCACGTGTGCGAATATCATATTTCACAGTCGGAAACTCCGAGTGTGAACATTGTCCCTCGCTCTCCTCGACATCATCCCCCGCCGTATTTCTGCTTCGCCGCAGTGTCGGAAGAAAGCACGCTCAAATACCTGGTCAGATAATCGAGGTCCTCGTCGCTCATGTTGTGAGCCGGCATGGTCGCATTGGGGTTCACCGACCGGGGATCCCGGATCAACGCCCTGAGCTGCTCCCTGGTGAGACGGTCGCCGATGCCGGTCAGGGCCGGACCCTTGTCTCCCCCCGGATCGTCCCCGATCCTGTGGCACTGAGTGCAGTCGGCGGCTTTCCACACTTGCAGGCCGCGGGATATGTCCGTAAGCGTCACCACATCCTCGGGCTTGCCCGCAGAATCGATCTCCAGGACCGTCCCGCCGCTCCCTGCGCCCTGAGTATCTGCGCCGCCCGGCCCCTGTCCGTCGGGACTCTTCTGCTTGTCCCCGGTGCACGACCCCGGACATACGAGCAGAAGTGCAAAAATTATGTAGCAGACTCGTCTTGTGAAT
>Ga0315294_10004497_pt1 | contig 15217 bp, 9 predicted proteins | sample YL17G13_40_MG_FD_203626 | JGI IMG/M metagenome (GOLD analysis project Ga0315294, IMG submission 203626) | Sediment microbial communities from Yellowstone Lake, YNP, Wyoming, USA - YL17G13_40 | ecosystem: Environmental > Aquatic > Freshwater > Lake > Sediment | place: USA: Wyoming | collected... | reverse complement strand
CTGATACAAGTTTAAATGCTTGGTTAAGTGATAATCAAATTGAATGGAAAACTGCCGGTCCTAATGCCGCAGGCATAAATGATAGTGGCATTGAAACTAGTTATGTTTTTGGTGATGTAAAAAATTATGATAGATGTGGTATCGTACATGTTTTATATACTAGAGCTAAATATTTAGTTGGGTCAGCTACTACACAAGAACAAAAAACTAATTATATATATTATATGAATCAAATACTTCAAACTGGTCGCCAAATGACTGGTCCAGATGGAAAACTTTGTCCAGTAACTACTGCTCCAGGCGCAGTACCAGCACAAGCGGCACAATCAGGGCAATCAGGACAACAAGGAAAACCTGGACAAGCAGGCACAGAGAAAGATGCTAAACTTAATGATTTCATTAATAATGCTCAACACTACTTGCCATTTGAAGATGGGGCAATTGATTTTGAAAGAATTAAAATATTTTTGAAAAAACTCATAGAATTAAATGATGACCCAGATTTTCTTTCAACGGTTAGCAATATAACCAACAAAATTAACACATATGTTGGAGAAGTTAATAATATGTTGAAAAGTCCATCTACTAGATTTACTCTCACATATGATAGTGATACGATTGCTTCAAGATTAAAACCAAATGTTTCTCCAGTTCAATTAATAAGAAGTTTGCAGACAATAATTGATTTGGCAAAACAAGCTGTTGATTTAATGAAAAGCAAATTAAGTAGGCAAATAGCTGGTAGACCAGCAGGCGCATCATTCTTCAATGCTATTACAGAGCATATTGGTTATGGTAGCGATTCTGGTACAGGTGGCTATGCCGGAAATAATTTGGCAGATATTAAGCGTTTAATTACTAATTTGCCAGCAGTATTCCAAGGGGCTTTGAAATAAATGGTTAGTAGAATTGAATATTATCAAGATGCATTAATTGCCCAAATCATTATAGAAGATAATGATTCGATGGTTAAGAATGCTCAAATGCCATCTGTTCAAGGTATTATTGATGGTGTTAAAGATTATGTACTGGCAAATATAAGTCAAGAAAATCCTACAGCAAGCGTATTATCTATGCTGGCGCCAATTGGTATTACTAAAATAGTACAAGTTATGACTGGCGGATCTTGGATTAGTTATTTATTTGGAATTTTAGCAAGTGTTTTCAGAGTTGATATTGCCAATATGATCGCTTCAATATGTAGTGGTATTAAAGGATTAGTTTCTGGTGGTAAACAAACTAGTTCAGATCAAGTAAGTGACATAATAGATAATGTTGTTTCTTCGGCGGCTTCTAGCCCTGCAGAATTAGATGCTAAATCTTTTGATATGCAATTAAGAGATGCTAAATTATTTAAATTAGCTCTTATTGATTATCGTGATTCATTAGAAGCAAAAGCCATATGGCCATTTGGTGATAAAAATAAAAGTACACCAAAATATCGATATCCTTGGGAAACATCTATTAGTACCACTAGAACTAGTGGATTAAAAATATTTGGAAGTATTTTAAAATGGATGTTGTTAACAATACTTGGTACGGGTGGATTACTTGTTATTGGCGATGTTGTAAGGAAAACTCTTGGATTAGATAATGCATTAGATAATACATTACAACATGGTGAAAATAAAGATAAACCATCTATGTCACCAAATCATACATATCGAGCAGCACCAAAAGTAGTTCAAACAAAATATAAACTTAATCCAGCTTACCATGATATTATTATGAATAGTGATAGTAAAATGTGGAAAGAAATGATTCCAAATAATTTATCAAGCATTGAAAATTTAGTAATAACATTTGCTAATGAAGTATATCTTGGATTAGAGAATAAAGATAATGAAATTAGAGCATCAGTTGGATTTAAAGGTGTTGTAGATAGTATTGAGAATTTTAATTCTTCGCCTGGCAATCGTGTAGTTTTCATTCCACCAATGTTTAGAACAAAAAGGGATATAGTTGATTTGTTTATTGAGGATCTATTATAACTGCATAACTTAATATATAAATAATTGGATAAAAATATGGCTAGACACAGTGAAATATTTGATAGTTATGTAAAAACTGCTCTTGAAAAGGATTTTAGTAAAGATGTATCTAGTATTAAATCTAAACTAGAAAACAATCCTAGTGCAGATTCTTATTCTATTTCTGACATTGAAGCTCTATATGGTGTTAAACCAAATCTTCCAAAAGATATGGAATATAAACATAATATAATGGAAGCTGCTCATCCTAATTCAATGGTTATTTCTCCTGCTTATGATAGAATTAATGGATTAGTTGAAAATAATATTGAGCGTCAAAATATTATGATTAATATTGTAAATAAAGTTCCAAATGGACATTTAACAGGTCATAAATATGCACAACAGGATTTGTTATTATCATTAGTTAGAGTTGCTAATGATATGGATAATAATGATATTGATGAATTGAGAAAATTAGCAGATACTTGTGCAGATCAATTAACAAATTCAAAAAAAAAATTAATTATTGAAAAAACTGCATTAGTAGCGCCATTAATTCCAGCTGGATATATTCTTGGCGCTACAATAGTTGGCAGTTTACTTGCAGTATTATATACACAACAACATTGGCCATCATTTTCAGAAGGGTTTGAAACTGATTATAAAAATTTACAATCACAACTTGATGATTTTATTAAATCTAATACTAATTGGGGAGTAGGGGTTAAATATAAAGCAAGTTTTTTGCAAGAAATTTCAACAAGACAAAGTGAACTTTCTGATTTTTATAATCAATATAAAGCAATTGAAGGGTATATCGCAACAATTGATAAACCATCAAGAGATAAAGAATTATTAGAACGCTCTCAAACTGATAGTGGTAAACAAGAAGCTCAAGCTTTTGATCAACTAAAACAAACAGCATTAGGTTTAAATAAAACATTAAGTAGCTTATCATTTAAATTTAAAGATGAAAGTTATAAGCTTCGTCAAATTGAAGAAAAGGGAATGTGGACACGTCTAGTTGATAAGACTCAAGTACTTCATGGTGGAGGGGGTTTAATTCCAGATGATTTTGATGATGTTCGCGATGCTATAACCTCATTTGAAAAAGGACTTATCAGTTTAATTGGTGTTGTTAATGGCGGTGAAGCCGTTGCAGAAAAGGGAAAAGCTAAAGCTTTAACTATGTTTGAAAAAGTTAAAGATAAAGCTTCTGAAATGATGGGTAAAACTAAAGAAAAAGCCTCTGAAGTAGCTAGTAGTGCTAAAGAGAAAGCTTCTGAAGTCGCCAGTAGTGTTCCAGCAGCTGTTAAAAAACCTACTGTTAAAAAACCATTCGTTCCTCAAGATGAGTTTAATGAATTAGAAAGACAATTAGGACGCGCAACTAGTATGCGTTAATTATTTTAAAATAATTTTACAAATCTAGTAATAATAATATATCTTATTAGATTTTAATAAGACCCAAGACTTAAGACCCCGCTTTAATAAAGCGGATTAAATAGATTATAGGAAAATAAAATGGCTTTAAAACTATTACAACCAGGTGTTCAACCACTTGGACAATTTGACGGTTTAGATACTGAAGTATTAACTCTTTTAGGTGGAGAAGTTGTAACTTTCAGCTCTGTTGCAGTATCAGGTACTGATAAGGCAGCTTCTGATGTTTTTGACGGTTATGAAAATACATCCAGCGTTCAAAGACGCCCAGTGGTAACCAAGACCCTTTCTTCTGGAAAGCGTCCATTAATGTTAGCTGATGAAGGTACTGCTGGTTATGGTACATTATTCGGTACTGTAGTTGGTGGAACTGTTGGACAAGTTGCAACAGGTGGAACTGTATTAGGACCACACACTGCAACTGGTTCTGGTAAAGTTACTTGCTGGGATAAACCAGGTCTTTACGCAGTATCCTTAGATGCATGTGATTTAAATGCAACTACTGGACTTCAACCAACCAACACCACCATTGATGCAGGTTCTGCTCTTTATGCAACTACTGCTGGTTTGTTAACTCCAAACTCTGCATCTGCATTCCAAGCTGGTATCGTAGTTGGACGTTTCTTAGAATTTACTACAAACGGCTCATTAGTAAATACTCCAAACAAATTAGTTCAAGCACTTAACAGCCCAACAGGTGCAGTTGCTCAATTAGGAAGCTTTGCATTCGCAGTGTTTACATTCAATCAAGTTCAATAATAACTGATAGTTAATTTATAGTAAAAATAATATAATGCCGAGAGTAGAAATACTCTTGGCATTATGCTTTTTATATTCTTTAATTCTTATTATCCAATTTTGAAATTCTAATAATGTAAGTTTACTCTTAGCAAAATTACAATATTTACAACATGGCACAATATTATTTTTATTATGCAATAATGATCTGTCTACCCTATCAATTCCATTGTAAATATAATTACCATTTTCTATTGCTATTTTTGATGATCTTTTATCATTTTTTGCTTTATTGCAAATATTATTTGGTGGAGAATTGCAATAAAAACATTTCATTTGAGATATAGAGTAATATTCTTCTATTGTTAAATCTGTATCTTTTTTATGATTATAAAAAATAGAATTTATTGACATTTTTAACGAACTATTTTCTGGATAAGTGACATTAATAATGTCAATTGGTTTAAATTGATTAATTGTTAAATTATTTACCCATAATAAAAAATCTTTAATGGAACGATTATTTTTAGCTCTATTACAATCATAACAACATGAGACAATATTATCTATTATATGTGATTTTGAACTATCTATCCTATCAAGCCCATTATATGAAAATTCCCCATCTTTTTTCGCATTAATAGATCCTCGGCTAGATGCAGATTTAAAATAATTATATTTATTATTAGGATTAATTCCGCAATAAAAACAATTTTGTTGAGATATTATTAAAAATTGTTCGAATGTGATGTCACAATTATTATCTCTGTAACAATAGCTTTTCCAAACTCTACGAGCAGAAGCTGTTTTTGGTTCAAATTTACGTCTTGCATTAATTACTTTTTCTATTTTATTTCTGCTAATTTCTATTTTTAAACACCCACAAGATTTAGTGTTTTTACTAATTAAATTGTCTGTAGTAACTTCTACGATATTTTCGCAATCACATTGGCATAACCATTTGCTTCCCTTTTTATACACTAATGTAGTTAATCTGGAAAATTTAGTTCCTGGCATTATAGATTTGCCATTTTTACCTATTAAACACCCACAAGATCTAACTTGCTTTTTTGTTAAATGCACTGTTTTAACAGTAACCTCTTTCCCACAATCACACTTACAATTCCATGTCCCCCAAAATCTTTTCTTTTTTTGTCCCCCTAAAACACTTTCTCCCTTTGAAATAACTAATAATTTATCAAATATTATGCCAATTAAATTCATTAAAGCCGCCTTATATAACATATCGTAATATGTATTGTTCAAGCGGAATAAAATAATTTATATATTCATGTAATAATCAAATATTAATTATAGTAAATCATGTTATTTTAACATGACTATTTAAAGCTGATAATATCGGCAAATAATTCTTAGGAGATAATAAATGAATATGTTTAATAACCAAGGGCAAGTAAATGCAAGCTCTTTAAAAGAGGCATTAACTACCCTTGTAAAGTATGCTAGTATTCTTGAAGATAATCAACCATCTAATATGGGATTAGCTGGACAACCTTCTCTTTCTGATGAGAAGAGAGACGAATTAATTGCAAGAGCAATTACTACACAAGAGGGCAAAATTGCTTTAGCTCAAGCAATGGCAAACCCAATTCGTAGAAACTTAGATTACCACGGAATTGCCCGTAGAGCCTTAGTGGTTGATCCTCTTCCACAAGGTGCAATGCCAACATATGATAGAGATATCGATGTTGCTGCCGTTGTTATTTCAAGCAACGGTTCTGGTCCAGAATCAAGAGTATTCGGTGACCGTGTTGTAGTTCCTGAATTTGAAATTTTTGCGAACCCAACTGTTCGTATCGCAGAAGTTAAACGTCGTAGATTTAACGTAATTGACAGAGCAGTTCAAAAGGCTCGTCAAGAAATCATGGCACAAGAAGACGCAAACGTTTTCGCAGCCATTGATGCAGCTGCTACAGTTGAAAATACTGCACAAGACATTGCAGATGCAGGCTTGTTAAAGAGAGATTTAGTCGAAATCAAACAACAAATTGATCGTTGGGACTTAGTAACAACCAAGTTCTTCATGAATATCAATGAGTTTACTGATATTTTGAAGTGGGGTACTGGTGGTGGACAAGGTGTTGGTGGTGGAGAATTCGATCCAGTAACAATGCGTGAAGTTCTTCAAACAGGTCTTTATGCTCACATTTGGGGATCTGATATTATGGTATCTAAAATCGTTCCACCAGGAACTGTTTATGGCTGTTCTGATCCAGAGTTCGTTGGTGTTATGCCAGTTAGACAAGACATCGAAGTATTACCAGCAGATGAACCAAAACAATTAAAACTTGGTTGGGTAGTAAGCGAAATCATTGGAATTGCAATTGTTAACCCTCGCGGTGTTGCATTAGGCAGAAAGAGCGTTGTAATCGGCGCATAATTAAGTTTTAAATAGCTTTTAGCTAATAAAAAGGAGAGGTCTCGACCTCTCCTTTTTATTTTTAAATTGAACCTTAATAACTTACTAGCGATATGATATATTGTTATGGTGGAGGTTTCAAATGCACAGTGAAAAAATTAAATATATGGTAGAGGCTGGTTTTGCTAGCAAAAAAATTGCTATTAAATTAAATCTAACAGCACAAGAAATAAAGCAAATTATTCAAAAAAATAATTGGAAACTTATTAAAGAAGAGTTTAGTGAAAATAAAATTGATTATATTTGTGATTTATATAAACAAGGAGTATCTGCTAAAATATTGGGTAGTAAATTTACTATAGATAAACGTAGAGTGCAGAAGTGGGTTAATAATAAAGGTATTCTGAGAGATAAATCAGAATCACATAGATTTACTGAATTTAATCAGCATTTTTTTGATATTATTGACACTTCAGAAAAAGCTTATTGGTTAGGTTTTTTTTATGCCGATGTTTATAATTGCAATACAACTAATACAGTTTCCTTATCTTTACAAACTTCTGATTTAGAACATTTAAAAAAATTAGCCTATGTAATAGGCTTACATGAAAATAAAATTAAATATACAAAAAATAAAGAAGGATATGAGTACTATACATTAAAAATGTATAGTAAACATTTATGTCAAACACTTAATAATCTTGGATGTCCTCAAGCTAAAAGTTTTATTATAAAATATCCTAAATGGTTAGATAAAAATCTAACAATAGATTTTATTAGAGGAATATTTGATGGTGATGGTACTTTGTGTAAAAGAGTATTGAATAATGAATGGAAATGGGGATTAGTTTCTACACAAGAATGTGTTGATATTATTCAACAAATAATATTTGAACAATTAAATATTATTGTTAATTATCATAATATTTCTAATTCAGGCAATAATACATGTGAATTAGAGCAAAATGGAAATGAAAAAGTTGCTAAATTAGCATCTTGGTTATATGAAAGCTCGTCTTTAGAAATTAGATTAGATAGAAAATATCAAAAATATATAGAATTAATTAATCAACAAAAAAATAGATTATTTTCTCGTAAAAAATATAAAGTATCAGATTTGGAAAAGGTTGAAATTATGAATAAATTAAATAATGGAGAAAATTGTAGTGTCATTTCTAAGGAATATAGTGTTCATCCAAGGACAATAACTAAAATTAAACAAGATGATAAATTTTTATTTGAAAAAATTGTATCAATTAATGGGCAGCCCATAACTGCAAAATATGTAAAGACATTAGATTATAATGAGCGAATGGCATTAGTTGATCCATTATTTCAACATTTTAGAAATCAAGATTGGATATATCCAGATAATCCCTCAAAATTAAAAATTAATTGGGACAAATTATGCAAATTAGAAATGAATTTATTAAATGATGAACTATTCAATAACAGCTCATTAGCAACAGATATTTGTAAATATTTTTGTCATAAATTTTATGATGCAACTGAAATGAAACAAAAAACAATGAAAGAAATATTTTATAATGACGAAAAATTAAAGTATTTAATTAAAAATAGATTAGGTTTTGATTGGTGGGATAAAGAAGATAATGATGAAACATTTAATATGACATTTAGAATGTTAATTCAAGGAATGAGGTCTTCTAGATTAGTTCCAAGCATTTCTATATTTAAACCAAATATTGCAAAATATATGTATATGAAATATAGTGAAGAAAATGATACTATATTTGATTATTCTGCAGGTTGGGGTGGTAGGATGTTAGGGGCAGCTTCTTGTAATAGAAAATATATTGGAGTTGATCCTTGGACAACTGATGAATTAGAAAATATGGTCAGTTATTTAGATTTGAAAAATATTACATTAATTAACAATGGATCTGAAAATGTAAAATTAGAAGAAAATAGTGTAGATTTTAGTTTTAGTAGCCCACCATATTTTAATCAAGAAGTATATTCAAATGATTTAAATCAGGCATATAATAATGGAGAAGATTATTTTTATAATGTATATTGGAAAAATACATTAGAAAATATTAAATATATGCTTAAGCCTAATAAATATTTTGGATTAAATGTAACCAATTATCCTAAAATGGTGGATATTGCTAAAGAACATTTTGGTGAAATTATAGAAATAGTTAAATTAAGAACTATTAAATCTCATTTAACTAAGAAAAAAGATGATATTCAAAAATTTGAACCAATTTATGTTTTTAAAAATATAAAATAACCTGTAAGTCATTGATTTTATTGAAGATTTAAGCTACTAATAATAGCATATGTAACCTTCAATAGAGGTCATATGACAAAAATACTTATAGTAATTTTAATGCAAATATTATTAAGCGCAGCACCAATAAAAATTAATCAACAACTTTCAATAGGAGAACAACAATCTGTATTACAATCAGAAACGCAACGTTATCAAGAAATTTCAGAAGCAATTATTAGAGTTTCTCAAAATGCAAAACCTTTAGAGAGTAATTCTGAATTTGATGTAATTAAAAAGATTGCATTAATATCTGCAATAGCGGTAACAGAATCTAATTTAAATAAAGATGTTCAATATGGTATAGTTCGTGGAGATAAAGGTCGTTCAGTTTGTTTAATGCAAATGAATATAGGCAAGGCTAAAACGCCTGAAGGGTGGTTTGCAGAGGATTTGACTTCTGATTTGGATAAGTGTCTAACTGCAGGCTTAAGAGCCGCTAAGCAGTCAATAGGGGCTTGTTCTCATTTAAAAAGCTATGTAGATAGATTGGGTGGATATACAACTGGTAAATGTTCAGATAATGAGCCAGAATCAAGGAAGAAAATGAATTTAATGTTTTATTATTATTCAAAAGTTATACAACAAATAAAAAAGCAAAAATAACTTACTCACTCAATAATGGTGCATATTATATGAATGAAAAATCTTAATTTAGATGATGTTTTAGATATTTATCGTGTCATTAATGTTAGCAAAAAATCTTTTGCTGAACGTAAGTGTGCTTTTTCTATGCGTAAAAACGGCATCGATTCATTACTTTCAACTAATACTTTAGTTAAGTTAGCGTTTGATACAAGAAGAATAGATCAAGAGACAGAATATAATCCAAGAAGAGGTTTACAAAATTATAGTAGAAGCGATGCTTTTTTATCTGTTTCAATGGGAGATAAATTAAAAAAATTAGCTGTTTTACGAGACGTTTTGTTAGAATTAAAAACTAAATTTGGTAAAGAGCCAGAATGGCAAGATAGTTATTCTAGAATTTTATTATCTACATTAGATAAAACTTTACGTATTAATGAAGAAGATGGAGATTTTACAGACACACAACCCGGTGTTGGTAATATTGATTATGTTGAACAATTATTACAAATGAGATATCGTTTAAGCTTTGAAGATTTAGGAAGATTAGATCGACAAGTTCTTGGACAAACTATTCTTAATAAAGATGAAGAATTGTTATATAAGGATTTAAATAAAGTTATCGGATTAAAAAAATCAAATAAACAAGAAGATGAAAATATTAAAATGGGGGTGCCAGAAGCTCCAATTACAAGACATGAAATAGTAACTCATAGTTATGATGCTTTAATTGATAAATTATTTGGAGGCATAACTGCTACAAAAGAAAATAAAAACGTTGAACGTACAGTATCAATTACAGTTAAAGATTCTTTTATAGAATAATAAATAATTTTGATAGAGTTAAATAAATATGGATATCTTTGCGCCCTACTTAAAAAGAAATGGAGTCTTCATTGTTAAAAACATTACTCCAGATCGAAATAAAATAATTAAATTATTTCATTATCCAATTTTATTTAATGATACTAGAGATCTTTTAAAAATTCCAGGTGTCGCAGAAAGTGATATTAGAGCGAGTTTATTAAAAGGTGAATTAAGACATAAAATTCTTGCTAAAGACATTCTTGTAATAGATAGTGATATAGATTTATTACAATTTAATTTAGACCATAAGACTTTTTTACAAAGTGCTGGTATTGTTAAAGGTTTGCAAGTTGATAGCACTAACTTTTCTGTCTTAAGAAAAGAAGATGTACAATTAATTGGAATTGTTAACGATTCTAATACTGTTTTTACTATTCCAGCTGGAACTTTCATACAAAATACTACATATAAAATCATTGTATATAAGAACGGCGTTAAACAAGCGATGGGAGACGATTATACTATCTTTGAAGGTGGTGGTCCTGGAACAGGATATAATGGAGTATTATTAACTGTTGCACCTACAACTATACCTTCACCTGATGATGTAATCACTGCTGATTATTATGTAACAAACTAATATGAGTACACGCGTAAATATAAACCAAATCAAAGGAGCCATAGCAGGAACCGGAATAGCATCCGGTTCTGGTGGACAAGGTTCGCCTGGTGTTACAGGACCACAAGGACCACAAGGATCTCCTGGTGTTACTGGACCAGCAGGCGGACCAATTGGACCAACTGGTGCAATGGGGGCAACTGGTCCTACAGGACCTCAAGGGCAAACAGGTCCTAAAGGTGATACGGGATCAATTGGACCACAAGGTCCAACTGGTATTCAAGGACAACAAGGCTCTCCTGGAGTTACGGGACCTCAAGGCGTTACTGGTCCAAAAGGCGCAACTGGCACTCAAGGTATTGATGGTGCAACTGGAGTTACAGGTCCAACAGGTCCACAAGGACCTACAGGTACAATTGGAGCAACTGGAAATCAAGGTCCTCAAGGTTTACCTGGTCCAACCGGATCTATTGGTACTACAGGACCTATTGGACCCCAGGGTCCAACAGGAACAATTGGATCAACTGGTCCAACAGGTCCAACAGGTCCTCAAGGACCAACTGGAAGTATAGGTAGTACAGGTCCAACTGGACCTCAAGGTTTGCCAGGAAATAATTCTGGAAAATTTTATTATTTTGATCCGACTGATGTGTCAGATATTGGTGGACTTTATGATAAAGCATTAACTTCACCATCTACAAATCCAGAATCTACAATTATTCAAGCTAATACTGGCACAGCCTTTACACTTATAGGAACATTTATTACTGATATAAATGAACCAGGAGTTAACGTATTGCCTGCAGGTGTTGCAAATAGATTGGTGCATGCTAAAACTGGAGCTTCAAATGAAGTTGCCGCATTAAGACTAGAATTATATAAAAGAGATATTGATGGAGTTGAAACTCTTATTAGATCTGATGATAGTCAACAATTTTCAGGCACAGCTATTTCTGAAGTTACGTGGGATTCTGTTTATGTATCAGCAGTTTCATTAGATGTTGCTGATAGAATAGTTTTCAGGCTATATACTGCGAGAGTATCTGGTCCAGCAACAGTAACTGTAACAGCATATTTTGAAGGTACTACAAATGTTTCATATGTTAGAACTACTTTAACTATTGGTGCAATTGGTCAAAATGCATATAATGCTACGCCTACATTTACTACAAATAATCTTGGTCCAGTAACGGTAGTTTCAGGAGCTAATGCTCATTGGGAACAAATAGGTCAGGCAGTATATATTGGTACAGGTGGTTACTTTACAGTAACAGGCATTTCTGGAAGTAATTTAATTTTAGCTAATCTCGCATCTAATTTGCCTTCTGGTACAATAATAAATGCTTCTAAAATTTCACCAGCAGGTTTGCCAGGAGCAACAGGACCAATAGGTAATACAGGTACTCAAGGACCAACTGGCACAATTGGATCAACAGGTCCTCAAGGTCCTCAAGGTCCAACTGGTACAATTGGTTCAACTGGTCCAACAGGTCCTCAAGGTCCAACTGGAACAATTGGTTCTACTGGACCTACAGGTCCGCAAGGATCAACTGGAATACAGGGAATACAAGGATCTCCTGGAGTTACAGGCGCACAAGGTCCTACTGGACCAATTGGTGGTGGACCACAAGGCGCTCAAGGATCTCCTGGAGTTACAGGCGCACAAGGTCCAACTGGTACAATTGGTTCAACTGGACCTACAGGTCCGCAAGGATCAACTGGTACTATTGGATCAACTGGTTCTATTGGTCCACAAGGACCAACTGGCACTATTGGTTCTACTGGACCTACAGGTCCTCAGGGTCCAACAGGAAGTATTGGATCGACTGGAAGTATTGGACCAACTGGATCAATAGGATCAACTGGATCAACAGGTACAGCTGGACAAAACGCATATAATTCTACGCCAACATTTACAACAAATAATTTAGGACCTGTTACAGTTGTTTCAGGTGCTTTTAGAGGATGGGAACAACTTAATCAAGCGGTCTTCATTGCTTCAGGTGGTTATTTTACTGTTACAGGCATTTCAGGTACAAATTTAGTATTAGCAAATCTTGCTTCTAATTTACCTTCTGGCATTACTGTTAATGCAAGTAATATTTCTCCTGCTGGCGTACCAGGTATTACTGGACCAACAGGAAGCATCGGTCCTACTGGAAGTATAGGGTCAACAGGAAGTATAGGACCAACTGGTACAATTGGTTCAACTGGACCAACAGGTCCACAGGGCTCAACGGGAACTATTGGCTCAACTGGACCTACAGGACCACAAGGTCCAACTGGAACAATAGGTTCAACAGGATCAATTGGACCACAAGGTCCTACAGGCACCATAGGATCTACTGGTCCAACAGGTCCTCAGGGTCCTCAGGGTCCAACAGGTACAATTGGATCAACAGGACCAACTGGTCCTCAAGGTCCAACTGGAACTATTGGGTCTACAGGACCAACAGGACCTCAAGGTCCACAGGGACCAACAGGTCCATTAGGGGGAGGAGCAACTGGCAGTATAGGAGCTACTGGTGCTACAGGTACTGCTGGACAAGATGCATTTAATACTACACCAACTTTTGTTACCAATAATTTAGGACCAGTATCAGTAGTTTCAGGAGCATTTAGAGGCTGGGAACAAGTTGGACAAGCCGTATATGTTCAAACTGGAGGCTATTTTATTGTAACTGGCATATCAGGAAGCAATTTAGTATTAGCAAATCTTGCTTCTAATTTGCCATCTGGTATTACTGTTAATGCAAGCAATATTTCTCCAGCTGGCTTACCAGGCGTTACTGGTCCTACTGGATCGATAGGACCAACAGGAAGTATAGGTTCGACTGGATCAATTGGACCTACTGGATCAATAGGACCTACTGGATCACAAGGACCAACAGGAAGTATAGGTCCTCAAGGACCTACAGGAACAATTGGATCAACAGGAAGTATAGGTCCTCAAGGACCTACAGGAACTATTGGTTCTACTGGACCAACCGGTCCTCAAGGACCAACTGGAACTATTGGTTCAACTGGACCTACTGGACCTACTGGACCTCAAGGACCTACCGGAACAATTGGTTCAACTGGATCAATTGGACCTACAGGTAGTATTGGGTCAACAGGTTCAACAGGTACAGCCGGTCAAGATGCATATAATTTTACACCTACATTTGTAACTAACAATTTAGGACCTGTTACAGTTGTTTCAGGTGCATTTAGAGGCTGGGAACAACTTAACCAAGCAGTATTTATTGCTTCAGGTGGTTATTTTACTGTTACAGGCATTTCAGGAAGCAATTTAGTATTAGCAAATCTTGCTTCTAATTTACCTTCTGGCATTACTGTTAATGCAAGTAATATTTCTCCTGCTGGTGTACCTGGAGTAACAGGTCCAACTGGATCTATTGGTCCTACTGGAAGTATAGGGTCAACAGGATCTGTAGGACCTACTGGTACAATTGGTTCAACTGGACCAACAGGTCCTCAAGGACCTACTGGAACTATTGGAAGCACTGGATCTATCGGACCACAAGGTCCAACTGGAACTATTGGTTCTCAGGGACCAACTGGGACTATAGGAAGTACAGGTTCAACAGGTCCACAGGGTCCAACAGGCACAATAGGATCTACAGGTATTCAAGGACCACAAGGTTCTCAGGGAGCTACAGGCTCAATTGGACCACAAGGTCCAACAGGCACTATCGGATCAACGGGACCAACCGGACCGCAAGGTCCAACCGGAACAATAGGAAGTACAGGTCCACAAGGATCTCAGGGAGCTACTGGATCAATCGGTCCTCAAGGACCTACTGGCACTATAGGATCAACCGGTCCTACAGGACCACAAGGACCTACAGGTACTATTGGATCAACTGGCTCTATTGGACCACAAGGATCAACCGGTCCTACAGGACCAAAAGGTGACACTGGCAGTATTGGACCAACAGGATCAATAGGACCTCAAGGTCCAACAGGAACTATTGGATCGACAGGACCTACAGGTCCTCAAGGTCAACAAGGATCTCAAGGCGCAACAGGATCCATCGGACCACAAGGTCCTACCGGAACAATCGGACCAACAGGATCTATCGGACCACAAGGTCCAACTGGAAGTATAGGATCAACAGGATCTATAGGACCTACTGGATCTATTGGACCAACAGGATCAACTGGTACAGCCGGACAAGATGCATTTAATACAACTCCAACATTTGTAACTAATAATCTTGGACCAGTTACAGTTGTCTCAGGAGCCTTTAGAGGATGGGAACAGGTTGGACAAGCTGTTTATGTTCAAACCGGCGGATATTTTGTTGTCACAGGTATTTCTGGAAGTAATCTAGTATTAGCTAATTTAGCTTCTAATTTACCTTCTGGCATTA